>Ga0306906_1000004_pt1 | contig 322316 bp, 301 predicted proteins | sample AntRauTorcE11897_FD_190405 | JGI IMG/M metagenome (GOLD analysis project Ga0306906, IMG submission 190405) | Saline lake microbial communities from Rauer Islands, Antarctica - Metagenome Torckler E11 #897 (v2) (version 2) | ecosystem: Environmental > Aquatic > Non-marine Saline and Alkaline >...
AAGTTAAGCCCACCAGCGTACCGGGAAGTACTGGAGTGAGCGATCCTCTGGGAACCGCGGTTCGCCGCCTGCCCATTCATACGGGGCGATTGCCCCACACATTCTCACCCGCAGACCAACAGGTCTGCGAGTACGGCTACCGCATCCGCGCTCAGCTACGGCATCGCCACGACAGCTGGTCGCTACACCATGTGACCGACCGCAGCCGAATTTCAATATTGAGACGGTTACCCATAAGTTTATGAATTTTGTCGCTGAAGCTAACGATATCGATGGCCGATCCGACGGAGTCCGACCACGGAATCACGGTGCAACTGTCCGCGACGGGACAGCCACCGGTCCGTGACGGCGCGCCGCCGGATCGGGTGATATCTGTGCTGTTTGGGACCGGAATCGAGGAGTGGCGACGAGGCTGGCGCAGTTCGCCCGGCCCGGGGCCGTCCAGAGAAGCGATCGTCTCCGTGAGCGACACCACCCGCGGAGCGACCGCAACGACGCAGGTCGTTCCGGGACAGCGGCTCGCGTACACGATGCTCGACGCGTCCGCGACGCTCGACCAGGTGGTTGACGCCGTTTCGACGCACGTCGACGACGCTGAGGGACCGGCGCCCTCGATCATCGTCGATGACATTGCCCCGGTGGTGGCCGAGCGGGGAGTCACTGCGACGCGATCGGTCGTCGCAGCGCTGCGGGGCTTGGCCGACGTTACAGACATCGTCGTCGGCTGTTCGTATCGTCCCGAGGTCGCCGCCGATGTCCGATCCCTCTTCGATCCGGCGGAGGACGTCGGACGCGTCGACCACCCCGTCGCCGGTGCATTCGACCGACTGCGACAGGACGATCCGACGACGTTTGGGTACGTGCGTCGACACTGGTCGGAGGCCCGCGACGGCGTAGAGCGGTGTACGCGGAACTATCCGCAGTCGCGGCAGGTCCACGCTGCCCTGTCTGATCCGGAGACGACACCGCGGACGCTCGGCGCGACGCTGTCGGGACTCGTACGGCTCGGCGTGCTCGACACGTGGGGAGATACCGTCGGCCCGACGCGATACGATCTCACCGCGTACGATCCCGACCGGATGTGGGTGATCGGCGGCGTTCTCTCGGCGCCCGCTCCCGACGCGGACACGACCGATCGGACGGCGGCGGACGGCGACGACTGAGGGATCACCGGACTCCCGCCGTACGCATTACTTCGTCCGATCGACGTCGCCCGGAGCATCGAGTTCGTGCGACACCACTGTGCCGTCCGGATCGAGCGTAACCGTCCCGAGTGTGACCGTCTCTCCCGTTTCGTACCGGTCGGCGACGGCTCCGAGAACGGTCTGCTGATCGAGCAGATCCCAAACGGTCTCGGCGAGGAGTGACTGAAACTCCTCGGGGTCGGTCCACCCGGAGTCGATGTCCGATGGGACGTGGACGACGAACTCCAGTTCGTCGTCGGTGAGGTGAATGCCCACGCCGAACGTGTCTGCGCACATGTGACGCCGTTCGTTCCGGTGCCGCAAATCACCGTCGGGACGGCGGCGAGTACGTCGCCTCGTCTCGAAAGCGGTAAGCGACGGGCACCGAAATCGACCGATGGAGACATGTCGACCGAACCACGGGTTTCGCCGGCGGCTGCCCTCGCGACCGCAGTCGCCGCCGTGAGCGCCGGGGCGATTCTCGTCCGGCTCAGCGAGGCGCCGAGCTCGGTTGCCGCGTTCTACCGCGTCCTGTTCACGACGCTGCCGCTGCTTCCGGTCGCCCTCTGGCGGAATCGAGCGGAGTTCGCCCGCATCCGACGCCGTGACCTCGTTTTCGCGGCGCTGTCGGGCGTCGCGCTCGCGCTTCACTTCGCCGCGTGGTTCGAGAGTCTTGAGTGGACGAGCGTCGCGGCGAGCGTCACGCTCGTCCAGGCCCAGCCGGTGTTCGTCGCACTCGGCGCGTGGCTGCTCCTCCGCGAGCGCGTGACCCGCCGGATGGTCGCCGGCATCGCGATCGCCGTCGCCGGGATGGTCACGATGTCTGTCGGCGACTTCCTCGGCGGGGTGCTCGTCGGCCCCCGACCGCTCTACGGGAACGGGCTGGCGCTGTTCGGCGCCGTGATGGCGGCCGGCTACGTTCTCGCCGGTCGATCGCTTCGACAGCGCGTCTCACTCGTTCCGTACGTGGTCGTCGTGTACGGGGTCTGTACCGCGACGCTCTTCCTCCTCGTCGTTGCCGAAGGCCACGCCCTCGTCGGCTACCCGCCCCGCGAGTGGGTGCTCTTCGCGGGCCTGGCGCTCGGCCCCGGTCTGCTCGGACACACCGTGCTTAACTGGGCGCTCGCGCACGTCGAGTCGAGCGTGGCGTCCGTGTCACTGCTGGGCGAACCCGTCGGCGCGACGCTGCTCGCGTTCCTCCTCCTCGCGGAGGTGCCGACTCCCGTCACGCTCGTCGGCGGCGCCGTCGTCCTCGCCGGGATCGCGCTGACGGCGACGGGCTCGGCGAGCTGAGGTTCCACCGTCAGCGGCGGGCGACTCGCTGTCCGAGTCCGTATTCTCGATCGCCGCGGGCTCCGGGAACGGGCTCCCTACTCGAACTGGGCGATCGTCCGCCGGTGTCGGTCGCGGAACATCCCCTCGAATCCCACCTTCGCGAACGGCCCGGCGAGGTCGCCGAGGGGGCCGAGCGGCAGTCGGTACGAGACGGTGTCGACCAACAGCGTCTCGTCGCCGTCGGCGTAGAAGGCGTGGGTGTGCTCCCACCGCCGGAAGGGACCGCCGACCATGTCGTCGACGAAGCGGGCGCTCCCCTCGGCCGGCGCGTCGCCGTCGGGCTCTCGCTCCACGATCCGGGAGACCCACCGCTGTCTGGGCCCGACCCCGAACGGGCGCATCGACATCCGTATTCGCGAGCCTTCGGCGAGCACCTCCGGATCCGGCGCTCCGTCGGGCCCCTCCACGCCGGCGATACGGAGGTTCATCCAGCCCGGCGTGAGCGCGCGGAGGCCGTCGATCGTGGAGTGAAACGCCCACACCTCGTCGATGGGAGCGGGCACGCGGGTCGTCCGGCGGTACGTCGGCATACCTCCGCTACGCGGCGCCCGGGCAAAAACCCCGCTCCGTCCGCCGGGGGTGCCGGCGATCGGCCCGCGGTGTCGATCTCGCGTCGACCGGTACCGAAATCCGAATACGGCTGCGACCCCAGCGGATCCGTAATGGAACGAGGCGCGATCGATGTCGCGGATCTGGCCGGCCCGTTCGACCTACAGGCGACCGTCGAGAGCGGCCAGAGCTACCTCTGGAACCGCGCCGACGGCGATACCTACGGTGACCTCCACGCACACGGCGGCGGCGAGTGGTACGAGACGGTCGTCGCTCCGATCCCCGGCGTCGTCGACGAGCGCGTCCCTCTCCGAGTCAGACACGAGGGCGGGGTCCACGACGGGACGCTCCACTGGGAGTCGACGACCGACGCAGCGCCGCTCCTCGAACACCTCTTCCGGCTCGACGACGACCTCGACGCGATCCTCGACGCGACCCCGGACCTCCCCCTTCTCGAACGGGCGTACGACGCGTACGAGGGGATGCGGCTCACCCGGGATCCGGCGTTCCCCTGTCTGATTTCGTTCATCTGCTCGGCGCAGATGCGCGTCGCGCGGATCCACGGGATGCAGCGTCGCCTCCGAGAGACGTACGGCGACGTCGTCGAGCTCGACGGGACGGGGTATCACGCGTTCCCGACGCCCGAACAGCTCGCCGCTCGGACGGAAGACGAACTGCGGGAGCTCTCCTTGGGGTACCGGGCGCCCTACGTCCAACGGACGGCCGAAATGGTCGCGTCGGGTGAGGCGGACCCGCTGGCGGCCGCGGACCTCCCGTACGAGGAAGCGCGCGAGGAGCTGACGCGGTTCGTCGGCGTCGGCGACAAGGTCGCGGACTGCGTGCTCCTCTTCTCGCTCGGCTTCCTCGAGGCGGTGCCGCTCGACACGTGGATCCGGACGACGATAGCGGACTACTACCCGGACTGCGAGCGGGACAACTACGCCGAAACGTCCCGCGCGATCCGCGAGCGCTTCGGCGGCGAGTACGCCGGATACGCCCAGACGTACGTGTTCTACTACCTCCGTGCGGGCGGCGAGTGAGCCGGGTGGAACGCGTTCGCGACCGTCGTTTCGGCGTTTCGACCTGTCGGCCGAAGTTTCATACTCGCTCGTGTGGTACGTGTCACCGTGATGCACTGTCGAGTCGTCGTGGAGGCCGCCGTCCCGGTGTACGACGTTGGGACCACCGATGAGGCCGTCCGCATCGCGATCTCGAAGACCGGTGAGATGCTGAATCCGGATCTCAGCTACGTCGAAATCGACACGGGAAGCCGCACCTCGCCCGCGGGCGAGGAGCTACCACCGGCGTTCGTGGCCGCCGACGAGGCGCTCGTCGCTCTCGAGCTCCACATGGACGTGTTCAACGTCGAACGCACCGAGCACGCGACCCGGATCGCTCGAAAGGAGATCGGACAGCGCCTTCAGAACATCCCGTTGAAAGTGCTTGACGTCGAGGAAATCGAGACCGATGGAGGACGCGAAAACGCCGGCGAATCGGACCCGCTACCCGACGAAGGCCCGTAGCGCACCAGCGGAAACCGGGACGCCGACGAACCGCTGCGGTCGGTGAAATCGAGGCAGCGACGGGTGTGCGGTCGTCACTACGCGTGCGACGAACGGTCGGCAACGAAAGTGAAGTCTCAGTCTGCGGTCGGGGCCAGCGGCTCCGATTCGGACTCGTCCATCGGCTCAGTGATTCCCTCAGTCAGCTTGAAAACGGCCGCTTTGTGGTCGGTTTTCGACTTGTGGATCGATGTCGGCTTGACACCCAGTTCTTCGTAGGCTTCGAGGTCGACGTCCTCGTTCCAGAACTCGCACTGTTTTCGTACCTCTGCGAGAAGGCCGTGAAGGTGGATGAGCTCCTGCTTCTTCATGAGTAACAGCCCTTTGCTACCGGAGGTTTATATTATTATCTTGAGTCACGTTACCATGGTACCCCGCGTATTCGGCGTTCTTGGGGCGCACGCGGGCCTTTTTGCGTTAACGATCGGGAAGGATCTGCCGCGCCGCGTTCGCGGAGCGACTTCCGAGACGAGCTCATGCAGGGATCGCGTTCGGCGTCGTGACGTCGTTCGGTGCTGCGCTGTCGTTCCGTGTTGCGCTGGGCCTCGGTCCGTTCGGAGGGGCTTCAGGCGGGCCGTGTCGCGGAGAGATATCTACGCACACGGTCAGATCCTCTCCCGATACGACCCTCACAGTCTCCGGCGACGCGACTTACTGAAACTGTTTGACGGCTTCGAGGTCGCGCTCGGTTCGCATGAACTCCGTCAGCCGGCGGGTCGCGTGACACTCGGGACAGCTGAAGTTCGAGCGGAGGTCTTGGAGGTCAGCGGGGTTGTCCTGCCACTCTTTGGTACACTCCGGACAGACGAGTCTGACGAACGCGTCGACCATGGCCCGTTGTACACGCGGCCAACTTAAAAACGTGCGTGGCGATCGAAACGCGCGTGGCGATCGCGGCTCCGAAGGACTATCGACGAAGGAACCCTTCGGACGTAGAAAAAACGCGACGCGGAGAGACGGGGCGGGCGGAGGCGTTCGACGCGAAAGCAGACGTCGAACGACGGTATCAGGCCGTCAGCCCCTCGCTCGCCTCGAGGAGCTCTTTGTACCGGTTCCGAATGGTGACTTCGCTGATGTCGGCGACCTCGGACACTTGGCTCTGCGTCACCTTCTCGTTCGAGAGGAGCGCGGCCGCGTACACCGCGGACGCGGCGAGCCCGACCGGGGACTTCCCGCTCGTGATGCCGGTCTCCTTCGCGGCGTCGAGGAGCTCGCGGGCCAGCCGCTGGGTCTCCTCGGAGAGCTCCAGCCGCGAGATGAACCGCGGGACGTAGCTCTCGGGATCGGCCGGCTGGACGCGCAGGCCCAGCTCGCGGATGACGTAGCGGTACGTCCGCGTGAGCTCCATCTTGTCGACGCGGGAGACGGCGGTGAACTCGTCGAGGCTCCGCGGGTTCCCGACCTGCCGGGCGGCCGCGTACAGCGACGCGGTCGCGACGCCCTCAATGGAGCGACCGGGCAGGAGGTTCTCGCTCAGCGCGCGGCGGTAGATGACCGACGCGGTCTCGCGGACGTTCTCCGGGAGGCCGAGCGCCGAGGCCATCCGGTCGATCTCGCCGAGCGCCTGCTTCAGATTGCGCTCCTTGGAGTCGCGGGTGCGGAACCGCTCGTTCCAGGTGCGGAGCCGCTGCATCTTCTGGCGCTGGCGGCTCGACAGCGACTTGCCGTAGGCGTCCTTGTCCTGCCAGCCGATGTTCGTCGAGAGCCCCTTGTCGTGCATCATGTTCGTCGTCGGGGCGCCCACCCGGGACTTACTGTCCCGCTCGCCGGAGTTGAACGCGCGCCACTCCGGTCCGCGGTCGACCGAGTCCTGCTCGACGACGAGCCCGCAGTCGTCACACACCGTCTCGCCGTGCTCCGTGTCGGTGACGAGGCTACCGCTGCACTCGGGACAGGTCGTGGTCTGCTCCGCTACCGACGATTCCGACTCGGTCTCCGTCGTTTCCTTTCGACTCGTTCGCTCCGTCTCCCCGCCGTATTCTCGCGTGCGTGTTTCTGTCATGGGTTCTCTCCAATCGAACTCCCGACGGAAATACTGGTGTCGAGGGTGCCGATTCGTTAACCAATAGTAAGTACTCAAAGTATATAAACCCGTCGCTGTCCAGATTATCACAAAACTCGATAAAACGCCTCGAAAGCCGCGGTAACGCTTTTTCAGAGCTCTTTGGCTTCGTCTTGCTCTTTACGCTTCTCACTCCGTTGAACGTTCACGACATATAAATCGTGTAGGAATGACGTCGGCGCCCGATTGACGGCGGCCCGCGCTCCAGATTTCGCCTCGGGGAGACTCCCGGTTCCGGCTCACCGGGGCTACCGATTCCGGCTCACCGGGGCTACCGATTCCGGCTCACCGGGAACGCGACCCGATCCGGTGCGTCGTTGAACCGATCGAGGATCCGCTCGTACAGTCGGTTCTTCACGCGCTGTCCCCGACGCGGATGCGTGAGGTATCGGACGCGGAGCTCCACCCACGACTCACCCTGCGTCACGTTCACCGTCGGGCCGTCGTTCACTTCCAGCTCCACCGGCGTTTCGGAGAGCGCCTCCCGGTACGCCGCGATTCCCTCGGCCATCTCGGCGCCGAGCAGGTCGCTCGCCTCCTCGGCCATGACCTCGCGCGCGAAGTCGAGATCGGTCTCGTAGGCGACCTGAATCCCGACCTCGTTCCACACGTACGGGGAACCGCCTCCGCCGAAATTGACGACGTTCGAGGAGAGCACGACGCTGTTGGGCACCGTCACCACGCGCCCCGAAGGCTGGTTCGTCGTGACCAGCTCGCCGTTGATCTCCCACAGCGTCGTCACGAGGAAGTCGACACCGATCACGTCCCCCTTCGCGTCGTCGATCCGGACGCGGTCACCGACGCCGTACGGCTGTTTCACCGTGATGTACACCCACGCGATGAGCGAGAGCAGCGGCTGCTGAAGCGCGAACGTGATCGCGAAGCCGATCACCCCGAGCGAGAACAGGAGTCCGAGCCAGTTCTCGGTCAGGACCGCCAGGGTCGCGACCGTCCCCACGAAGCCGAACGCGAGGCGCAGGAGGTTGCGGGTGTTGTACGCGCGACGCTTGTTCGCCGACTGCATCAGGACGCCGACCGCGAGACGGTAGGACCCGTACAAGATCGACGCCACCGCGACGACGAGCAGCGCCCGGCCGACGACGAGCGTCGCGGGGTAGCCGACCACGTCGGGCCAGTCGTCGAGGGCGCCGGTCGTCGACACGAGGGTACCAGCGGCGGCCGCGACGACGCCGAGTGCGACGGCGCCGAGCGCGTCGGAGCGTTTCACGCTCCGAACTCACCGTCGACCGGCAAAACCGTTGTGACGTTGCCCCAGCGGTCTCTCCTCGCGGCCACCGAGGCGCGTCTCCTACTCGCCGTCGACCGCGATCCGCGCTAGGGCGCCCGCCAGCACCTCGGTCGCGGCCGCGCAATCCTCCCAGTCGGTCCACTCCCGGGGATTGTGGGAGATCCCGTCGCGCGAGGGCGCGAAGAGGAGGGACGCGTCGGTGACACGGGCGACGCGCATCGCGTCGTGCGCCGCGCCGGAGTGGAGGTCGATCGCGGTCTGCCCGGCGTCGGTCGCGGCGGCGTGGGCGGCGTCCCGGAGGCGGTCGCTCATCGGCGTGGGCGCCACGTCGAAGGGACGCTCGAACGAGGTCTCGACGCCCCGCTCGCGCTCCAACCGGGCGAGCGACTCGCGCGCGGCCGCGACGATCGTCTCCATCGACTCGGCCTCGACGTCGCGCACGTCGACGCCGGCCTCGACGCGCCCCGGAACGACGTTCGTCGCGTTCGGCGAGACGGAGAGCGACCCGACGGTGCCGACCGCGGAGGCGCTCGACTCGTCGACGACCGCGTTCGCGGCCGCCTCCACGTCGAGGACGAACTCGCTCGCGGCCGCCAGCGCGTCGGTCCGGTCGCCCATCGCGGTCGCGCCGGCGTGATTCGCCTCCCCCTCGATCTCCGCCTCGCAGTGCGTGATCCCCGTGATCGTGGTCACCACGCCCGCGTCCGCGTCTGCGTCCTCTAAGACGGTGTCCTGCTCCACGTGGAGCTCGTAGAACGCCGCCCACGTCGCCGGGTCGATCGCGTCGTCGCCGCGGTAGCCGATCCGGTCGAGCGCCTCACCGAGCGTTTCGCCGGCGTCGTCTTCGAACGCGAGCGCGTCCGCTGGGTCGACGACACCGGTCGCCACCGACGAGCCGAGCAGGCCGTCGCCGAAGGTCCCGCCCTCCTCTTCGGTGAAGCTGACGACGCCGACCGGGCGCGTCGGCTCGACGCCAGCCTCTCGCATCGCCCGCACGGCCTCCAACGCGGCGTAGACCCCGAGCGGACCGTCGAAGATCCCGCCCTCGGGGACGCTGTCGAGGTGGCTCCCGCTCACGACGGGGGCGGCCGCGGGGTCCGCGGCGTCCGGGGTCCACGTTCCGAGGACGTTTCCGACCTCGTCGACGGCGACGTCGAGACCGGCGTCTTCCAGTCGCTCCACGAGCCGGTCGCGTGCGGCTCGGTTCGCCTCGCTCCCGGTCCGGTTCGTCCGCCCGCGTTTCTCCGGATCGTCGTACTCGACTCGACCGAACGCCGCGTTCGCCTCCAGGTCCGCGCGGAGCCGGTCGACGTCGACTGGTAGGTCCATGTTCGAATCGGAGCGCCGCCGGACCAAAACGGTTCGTGGTTCGCGATCCGAGGCGGCGGCGGAGCGAACCGCCGGCAGGCGGAGCCCAAAGACACTTACGACGTCCGAGAGTGCGTCCGTTCGATGTCCCCGATACTGCTTCAAGAGGGGCTGGCCGGCGCGGTCGCCCTCCTGTTCGGTCTGCTGGTGCTGCTCGTACAGATCGGCATCATCGTCTGGATCTACTCGGACGCGAAGCAGCGCAGCGACCAGCCCGCGTTCCTGTGGGCGATCGTCGCGTTCCTCGCGCCGCTGCTCGGCCTCGTGCTGTACTTCATCATCGGCCGGAACCGGTAGAAGCGCTCAGACGCCCCGTAACAGTCCCGTCACTCCGACCGTCTCGGCGACGATCCACGCGATAAAAAGCGCGTACGCCGCGAGGAGGGCGGACGACTCGCGACTCGTGAGCGACAGGTCCGTCCGGAGCACCCCGAACAGCAGGACCGTCGCCGCCGTGAGCACGCCGAACATCGGGACGGCCGTCGAGAAGTTGACCTCGACGCGGCCGACGATGAGCACTCCCAGCGGGATCGCGACGAGGAGATCGAACGTGTTCGATCCGAGCACGTTCCCGAGACTCGTCGCTCCGCGACCCGCCTGCGCCGTTCGGAGGCTCACCAACGTGTCGGGGAGGCTCGTCGCCGCCGCGACGATCGTGACTCCGGCCAGGAACTCCGGGATGCCGAAGGTCGCTCCGAGCGATTCGACGGACGCGACAAGTCGCTCGACCGTCACCACGATGACGAGCAGCCCCGCGGCGAGTTTCCCCCACTCCCGGCGGATGTCGACGCCGTCTCGGACCGTCTCGATGTCGGCGTCGCCGACGTCCTGGTACTGGATGAATAGATAGAGCGCGTACAACGCCAGCGGGATGAGCGCGAGCGGCCGGGTCAGCTCTCCCGCGATCGTCTCGGCGGGGACCGGGACGTAGATGACCGCGAGCGAGAACGTCACGATGAGGGTCGCGACCGCGATCATGTAGAACTGCGCCTCCTTGTACACGATCGTCCGGCTCGACTCCAGGGGACCGTCGGCGCCGAACCCCGAGACGGCGGGGACGACGAGCACGTTGAAAATGGCGGAGCCGACGAGCGCGCCCACGCCCATGTCGAACACGCCGACGACCGCGGTGACGATCACGCTCACCAGTTCGGGAAAGCTCGACCCGACCGCGACGACGACCGACCCCTGGACGACGGCCGGCAGCCCGTAGTACGCGGAGAGAGTCTCGGCCGCCTCCTCGAGCCAACCGCTCCCGATCCAGATGGCCACGGTGGCCGCGAGGATCACCGCGACGTGGACGACGGGTGAGCTCGGCAGCACGCTTCCGGCCTCCGACCTACCGCACGTGTGTCCCGGCGAACTCCCACAGCCGGTCGGCGATCTCGTCGTCGAGGTCGTCCCGGGTCACGCGCCACTCCCAGTTCCCCTCGACGGTTCCCGGTTCGTTGAACCGCGCCTCGCTGCCGAGCCCGAGCAGGTCCTGAACCGTCGTCATCGCGAGCACCGCCTCGGAGCTCCACACCTCCTCGATGATCTCCCACTCGGTGCCCCGGTCGCCGTCGGCCCCGACGTTGTACCGGAAGCAGTCGCGCTGGCGCTCGGGGAGGTCGTCGAAGTAGCCGACCCACGTGTCCGTGTCGTGGGTGGAGGTGTAGCCGACGACGCTTTCGGGATAGTGCATCGGCTGATACTGGTTCCCCTCTTGACACCAGTCGGCGTACTGCGGGACGCGCATGCCCGGGAACCCGAACTCGGCCATTAGCTCGTCCATCGCCGGCTCCTCGAATCCGAGGTCCTCGGCGATGAACGGCGCCTGTCCCAGCTCGCGCTCCACCGTCTCGAACAGGTCGCGGCCCGGCCCCTCCCGCCACTCGCCGGCGGCCGGGTCGTCGCGGTCGGCCGGGATCGCCCAGTACTTCACGAACCCGAGGAAGTGGTCGAGCCGCGCCACGTCGGCGAGGTCGAACAGCCGTCGGAACCGGGCGATCCACCAGTCGTAGTCGCGCTCGGCGAGCCGTTCCCAGTCGTAGACGGGGTTCCCCCAGCGCTGGCCGTCGTCGCCCGGGTTCGGCGGGACGCCCGCGACCGCCGAGGGGCGATTCGCCTCGTCGAGCCGGAACGCCTCCGGGTTCGCCCACACGTCGGCCGAGTCGAGCGCGACGTAGATCGGCACGTCGCCGACGATCGAGATCCCCTCCTCGGCCGCGACCTCCCGGAGTTCGCGCCACTGCCTGTCGAACGTCCACTGGACGAACTCGCGGAATCGGATCTCTGTCGCGTGTCGCTCCCGCGCCTCGGCGAGCGCCTCGGGATCCCGCGTCCGGAGCGGCTCCGGCCACTCGACCCACGTCCCCTCGGAACGGGCCTCGGAGAGCGCCCGGAACAGGGCGTACTCCGCGAGCCACGGCTCGCCCTCGCGGAACTCGTCGAGGGCTGCGGCGGCCTCTTCCCCCGCTTCCTCGTCGAACCGCTCGAACGCGCGGCGCAGCAGCGGAAGCTTGTACTCCCGGACCGCCCCGTAGTCGACCCGGTCGTCCGGGAAGTCGGGGACCGGTTCGAGGTCCGTCTCGTCGAGCCAGCCGTCGGCGACCAGTCCGTCGAGGTCGATGAGGAGGGGATTTCCGGCGAACGCCGACGGCGACTGGTACGGCGACTCCTTGCCGGCGTCCGTCGTCGGGCCGATCGGACAGATCTGCCAGTGTTCGACGTCGGCGTCGCCGAGGAACGAGAGGAACGCCGCGGCGCCGTCGCCGAGATCGCCGATCCCGTGTCGTCCCGGCAACGAGGTCACGTGGCAGAACACGCCGTCGGAGCGATCGAATCGCATGGGTACCTCTGCGACCCCCACCGACTCAAGCGTTGTGTCCGAACGACAGTTTCGGGCGGCGCGTCCGTGAGGCCGGCTCAGTCGTCGCCGCGTCCGACCCGCCACACGATCGCGTCGGCGGTCTCGAGCGTGACGGGGCCTCCGTCATCTCCGGCCGCGGCGTTCGCGTCGGGCGCCGCGAGCGCGACGGTCCAGTCGGTCGCCCCGTCGCGCTCACTACCCACGTCGTGCCCGCCGTCGACGCCGAGATCGTCGAGGACGCCCGTCGGCGACACCTCGACCGGCGTTCCCTCCACGTTGCAGGCGACGAGCAGCGCCTCGTCGCCGTCGGGATCGCGCCTGAGCGCCTGGTACACCACGGTCCCCTCCGTCGGGTGTCGGTATCCGAACGCCTCGCCGCGGCCCGGATCGACGTCGCCGCGGAGCCACGGCCGCGACTGACGGAACTCGCGGACCCGGCGGTCGAACGCGGTCCGCACGTCGCCCTGATCATCCTCCCAGCGGTCCAAGACGAGGTACTCGGCCACGTCGGCGCTCCACGCGAACGAGAACGCCTGGAGGTCGGTGGCGGCGAGCTCCTCGCCGGCAGCGCGGCCGCCGTCGCCCCGAGCGCCTCCCGCGAGCGGCGTGCCCTGCACGGACAGCAGCTCCGCGATCAAGTCGAGGTCGTAGTCGGTCGCGTCGATCAGGGCCGCGAGCGTCGTGACGAACTCCTTCAGTTCGACGCGCGTCTCGAATCCGAGCTCTTTCAGCCGCGGGAACGCGTCGCGCTCGCCGTACGCCCCCTCCGGGACGTGCCAGTCGATCCACGGCGCCTCCTCGGCGACGACCTTCACGTTCCACGTCGGGTCGCTGTCCCGGACGAACCCCCACGGAGCCCGGTAGTTGGCGTGCAGGAAGTCCATCGGAACGCCCGGCATCGCGACGTGGAACCAGACGAGCGCGGCGGGGCTGTCGTACGCCTCGCGGATCGTCTCCGGCGGCGAGTCGGCGAGGTACGGGTTGATCAGCGCGCCGCCCCAGTCGTCGGTCACCTCGACCTGCGACCCGCGCCGGAGCGTGTCGTGGTTCGCGACGCCGGTGATCCACTGGCTTCCGAACTCGGCGACCTCGCGCATGCGCCACCACTTCGTCGCCCAGAAGGTGAGCAGCGCGGGCTTGTTGTGCGCGAACGTCACGGGCGACCACTGGAACGCGTGCGGGTGCTGGTCGATCAGCGTCCGGTAGGTCGAGGCCAACTCCCAGTCCTCCCGCGGCCACGGCCGCCCGTCCTCGTAGATCATCCACGGCCGGTACTCGGTCCCGGCGACTTCGTGTGTCACCCGGTCCATCTCGGCGAGGAACGCGTCGTCGTGGACCTGCTCGCCGGTCTCCTCGTCGTGATACGTGAAGTCCTGCGCGCCGTCGATGCGGATCCCGTCTGCGCCGAAGTTCGCCTTCCGACGCTGTAGCTCGAGGAGAATCGCCCGGACGACGGGCTGACGGTAATCCAGGTGGAGCCCGTACATCCCCGGCCCCTCGAAGAAGGGGTCCGGAAGCAGCTCCGCCGCCCCCTCGTCCGCGTGCCCGAGCGCGACGTCGAAGACGACCCGGATCGGGTCCGGCATCGCGTGGCAGGCGGCGATGAACTCGACGAGTTCGTCGGGTCGTCCGGTCTCCAGCAGTGCCGGGTTCGCGGCCGAGAACCCGCTCACGACGACGTCGTACCCCCAGTTGGTCTGGTCCGGGCGCTCGACGCCGACCGTCACGCGCTCCGCGTCGCGCTCGCGGTCGAACGCCGACGCGGGATCGACGGGGTCGCCGCTTCGGGGGGCGTCGTCAGCGTCCGCGCGCGTCCCGCGCCGCTCGCCCCCTTCTCCGGGTTCGTACGTTCCGCCGGGGCGCCAGTACCACTGCCGCCCGTACGCCTGCGTGAGCGGCTCGACGGGCATGAGCTGGACCGCGTCGTAGCCGGCGTAGTTGCGCTCGTGGGGCGCGAGCGGCTCGTCGGCGCGGAGCTTCTCGCCGATTTCCTCGAACCGCTCCGCGAGGGCCGCGAGCGACCCCGCCTCGGTCGACGTCCCGGGATGGATCTCCACCATGCTCGTCGCGGGATCGACCCGCGGGAGCCCGTCGTCCGCCGTCGTCGGCAGCGCCTCGTCGTCGGTCCCGAGCGAGGCGAAGTGGTCGCGGTCGGGCCGCGTCGCGTCCAGGCGCGGCCAGTCGTACGCCTCGGCGGGCGCGAACGCCCCGAACGGGACCGAGTACGCGAGCGGGTCCCGGACCGTCTCCCACTCGTCATAGCCGTCAGGCGTCCGGTACGCGAGCTGGTAGAGCGCGCCGAGGCGCTCCGCCGTCCCCACGGGGATACCCTCGACGGCGACCCAGTGGAACTCGTCGTCGCGCTCGACCGGGATCCGATCGACGCGGAACGAGACCTCGCGGAGATCGTCTCGGCCGGGATCCACTGGCGATCGCCCGCTCTCGTCCCCGGAAACGGGGGTGAACAGTTCGAGTCGCACGTCGTCGACGGAGACTCCGGCGTCGACGAGGTCTGGGGTCCAGAAGCCGAAGGCGACGCCTATCGGCGGATCGGTCGCCGGATCCGCACCGTCCGGCCGGATCGGGTGAGCGCCGAGACGTTCGACGAGAGACCGGGCCGCCTCGAACCGAGTGTCCGCGCCGTTGCGGTCCGATCGCGCACGCGCGACGAGTTCTTCGGTCCGGTCCGGAAGGACCGCGGGCCGAGCGTCCTCGGGAGTGTTCCCGCCGCTCATTCGTTCGTCTCCCGGACGATCGCCACCTCGTCGACGCGGATCCGCTCGGTCCCCTCGCCGTCGACCACGACGCAGGAGTCGCCGGTGACGAGGTCGCGCTCCGAGTGGTCCGTGTGGACCGCGACGCTCGCCGTCTCGGGCGCGAAATTGAGGACGACGATCAGCGACTCCGCGTGGTTCGTCCGGCGGAACGCGACCACGTCGTCCGGATGAATGTCCCCGCTCACGGCGATCGGTCGCTCGTCGAGGTCGCCGCTGGCGACGTGGTAGTCGACGCGTTCGAGGTCGCCCTCGGGAGCGAGCGCCGGGTGGTCGTCGCGCGTCGCGATCAGGCGCTCGTAGCGCTCGCGGACCGCGTCTCGCGCGTGGTCCCACGCGATCGCGTCACGGCGGCCGCGCTGGCCGATCTCCTGGCCGGCGTACACCATCGGCACGCCGGGTAAGGTGAACGTCGCGGCGCCCGCGGCGGCCGCGGCGGCATCTCCGCACTCGACGCGGTAGCGCGTCTCGTCGTGGTTCTCGATGTACTGGAGGAAGCCGGCGTGGTCGGGGAACCCGATCTCCGCGCGTTGGTCGATCGCGTCCAGCAGCGACGAGGCGGGCTCCGCGCCGCGACCCACCTGCCGGAGTTGGAAGTACAGCGTCGCGTCGAAGTGGACGTCGAACATCCCCTCGTGGAACTCGGGGATGTACGGGATCGTCTCGTCCATCAGCAGGAACTCGCGGTCCTTCGCCTTCACCCGATCGCGGAGTTCGCGCCAGAACGAATCCGGGACGGCCCACGCCATGTCACAGCGGAACCCGTCCACGAGCGGCGCCCACTCGTCGATCACGTCGAGGAGGAACCGCCGCACGTCGAGGTTCGCGTGGTTCAGGTTCGCGATCAGCTCCCAGTCGAAGTACGTCTCGGGCTCGCCGGACTCCTGCCACTCGAAGCGGTCGCGGAACGGTGAGTCCGGGTTCTGGTAGGCGTCCCGGAACCACTCGTGGTCGCGCGCGGTGTGGTTGGCGACGAAGTCGAACAGCACCCGCATCCCGTGGTCGTGCGCCGTCTCGACGAGCGCCTCGTAGTCGTCGCGGTTGCCGAGGTCCTCGGCCACGTCGAAGAAGTCGACGATGTTGTACCCGTGGGGCTTCCCGTCGTGCTGGAGGACTGGCGTGAGCCACAGCGTGTCGACGCCGAGCGCCGCGATCCGCGGGATCCGCTCCGCGATCGCCGAGAACGCCTCCCCCTCGTCGGCGTCGGCGAACGTCCGGACGAACACCTCGTAGACGGTCGCGTCTTTCGTCCACTCGGGGGGCTGGTTCAGCCGGACCGTCTCGAAGGCGGGGCCGTCGGCGTCGACCGGGGTCGTCAGGTCCGGGTCGGTGGCCTCGTCTCCGTCAACGTCCGCGAGTTCGCTCCGGTCGGTGCGTTCGACCGAGACCGCGTCGGCGACGCTCACCCGCTGCTCGCGTCCCGGCTCGCGGGCGACGGCGACGCCGTGGACGCGCAGCCGATCCGGCACGGTGTCTGCCGGGATCCGGAGCGTGCGCCCGTCGTCAGTCGTCTGGAGCCCGTCTCGGGGATTCCGTCGCCCCTCCGCGACCGCCTGCTCGACGTCGCGGTCGTCGACGACGAAGGTAACTCCGAGCTCCGACGCGTCGAGGGCGGAATCGGGGTTCGGGGTCGGCGTCGCCCGAACGACGATTTCAGCGCGCTCGCCGCCGCCCGCCTCGCTCCCCTCGTCTTCAGCCGTCTCCTCGACGGTCGCGTCGAGTCGAACGCGCGGGCGACCCACACCCTCGTGGGCGCGCTCGGCGCCGTAGTCGATCGCGGCGTGATCGACGTCGCGGTCGCGGATCGCCGTGCCGCTCCCCCCGGCGACGTCGACGCCCTCGTAGCTCGCCGCGAACGCCTGGATCGTCAGCAGGTGGTCGCCGTCCGGCGCGTCGAGACCGAGGCGGTATCGGCCGGAAACGTCCGGCGTGAACGTCGTCACGGGCGTTTCACCGACGGTCGCTTCGCTGTTCGGCGGCGCCTCGGCGACTCGCCACTCGTACTCCGCTGCCGGGTCGGGGTCCCGGGGAGCCAGCTGCGTCGTCTCTCCCGTCGAAAGGAACCGAGGGGGTCCAGGATGATGCATGAGGCACTCATCGAAGCCTGGGGTCTTTGTTATTGCTCTTCGGACGATATCGGACGGACCGAGCAGTCGCCTCGTTCGTCAAGGCTTTTACCCCGGCAATCGCAAGTCGACTATGCGACTGCGAACCGCTCTCACGGAGCACGAACGTCGGCGCGGCGAGCGCTATCCGGCGGAGCGTCCCACCACCGCCGGCGCGTTCACGGGCGACGACGGCCGTCTGGTCCACGTCGGACCGAACGGCAGCGTCCACGACTGTTCGTATTCCCTGTCGGGAGTCGGCGGAGCCGACCGACTCCGAATGGGCATCACGGCCGGACGCGGCGTTCGCTGGTTCGACGAGCTCACGACGACGCGCCAGCACTACGACGACGACACCCCCCTCGTCGAGACGGAGTACGACGCGGGGCGGTACACGATCCACCAGTTCGACCTGGTCGTGGGCGACACGCACCTCACGCACGTTGAGCTGCGCGGTTCGCCGCCCACGGACGCGGAGCTGGTCGCCGCCTGCGCGTTCTCGCCGGACATGGTCGAGGGCCGCGTCGGTAACCTCGTCCACGAGAAGGCGGGTCCGGACGACGGGAGCGTCGTCGAGGTGTACCACCGGACCGAACACGACTTCCTCACGGCGTCGACGGGACTCTCGGCGGCGCACGGCCAGCGGCTCCGCACGATCTCGGAACTGCTCGGCGATGACGGGAACGGGTTCCCGCACCGCGGCGAGATCGACCAGCGCGAGGACTCGCGGCTCACCCCGGACGTCGTCGTCCGGGCACCCTTCGAGCGCGACGGCCGAAGCGAGCGCGTCACGCTAGCGAGCCGGGCGATCGTCGATCGGCGGGAGACGCGCGAGACGGGCGACGACGCGATGGACGCGATCTCCGACGGTCCCGACCGTCAGCGGCGGATCGAGGAGATCTCGCGGATCGCGACGGCGTACCCGGACGCGAGCGACCTCCGCGAGGCCGCCGCGGGCCGCGGGCCGACCGTCCCCGAGGACGTGCCGCGGCGGGGCGTGATCGCGAGCGACCTCCGCACGCTCGATCTGTTGACCGCCGAGTCCGGCGCGCGGATCGCGGCGCCCGAGTTCGACCCCTTCTACTCGACTTCGGGCGGGTACGGCTACACCTGGTTCCGTGACGAGGCGGAGACCGCGACGGCCCTTTTGAACGCGAGCGAGGAGCTCGACCTCGACGCCGACGAGGAGCTCCTGGCGACCGCGTCGTTCTTCTGCCGCACGCAGGACGCGGACGGCTCGTGGCCGCACCGCGTCTGGGCCGACTCCGGAAAGGTCGCCCCCGGCTGGGCGAACGCCCGAATCGAGGGCGCGAACGGGATCGCCGGACCGAACGACCAGCTCGACCAGCCCGCGTCCGTGGTCGCGTTTCTCGCCCGGCTTCGGCGGACGACCGACCTCCCAGAGGAGTGGCGCGAGCGGATCGACGCGACCATCGCCGACGCCGTCGCCTTCCTCCTCGAGACGACCGAAGACGACGGGCTCCCCCGCCGGTGTCAGAACTGCTGGGAGAACGCCCTCGGTCGGTTCACGCACACCGGCGCGACGTATCTCCGCGCGTTCGCCGCGGTCGCCCGCGCCCCCGTCGACGACGAGACGCGCGTCGCGGCGGCCGCGGCGGCCGACGACGCGCTCGCCGGTCTCGACGATCGGTGGAACCCCGACACCGAGCGGTTCCCGCAGCGCGCGAGCGCGGAGAGCCGCGACGAGCGCGCGGACTCCAGCACCTTCGCGCTCGCGAGCGCGGTCGTCGAGTACGACGCGCTTCGCGACGAGCGCGCGGGGATCGACGGCGCGGTCACGGACGGCTCCGGCGCGACGGTCGCCGCGACCGACTTCGAGGCGTTCCTCGGCCACGTGCGAACCCACGTGCTGAACTCGATCGAGGCGCTCCGCCGCGAGACGGCGGACGTCGAAGGGCTCGTCAGGTTCACCGGCGACGACTGGCGCACGGCCGAGCAGGGCGCCGCGAAGGTGTGGTCGGTTTCGACGTTGTGGGGCGCGACGGCCGCCGCCTCGCTCGCCGGGCTCGTCCGTGAGCGGGACGACGACGCGAGCCGACTGTTCGACGCCGCCCGCGAGCTGTACACGCTCTGCGAGCCCGACGGTCCGTTCGTCAACGACGCCGGGCTCTTCGCGGAGCAGGCCTTCGACGACGGCGACCTCGACAGCGCGACGCCGCTCGGGTGGTCGCACGCGCTCCGCATCGACGCCACGGTGACGCTCGCGAAGTACGGCGCGCTCCCGATCCCGCACGACACGCCGACCGGCCCGGACGAGGCACCCCACTGGACCACGGGCCGGAAGTTCGGCGTCGGTACCCCGGCCGACCACAAGGCCGACGACCCGGTCCCGGTCTGGTTCACGCTGACCGAGGGAGCGCTCACCGAGGCGCGGTTCCCCCGGATCGACGTGATGAACGTCCGGACCTTCGACTTCCTCGTCGCCGACCCGGAGACGGGACACACGGTCCGGACCTTCGACGAGACGAGCCACGTGTCCACCACGGAGACCGTCGAGCGCCGCACGGAGCCGACGACCGACGACGCGCTGGCGTACACGCAGACGATCCGGGAGACCGGCGACGGCCACGGCCACGAGTGGACGCTGACCGTCGAGTACGCCGTCGACACCCGGGGCGACGCGATCCTCGCGGACGTCGAGTTCGAGGGGAGCCGCGAGTACGACGTGTACGCCCTCGTCGACACGACGATCACGAACGTCGGGACCAACGACCGCGGCGACCGCGTGGCGGGCCCCGACGGCTACCACCTGGTCGCGCGCAACGACGACGCGGAGGATCGGCACCCGGGCAAGCTCGTCGACGACGACGGCGACTCCTTCGAGATCGCGCTCGCGCTCGCGAGCGCGAGTCAGTTCGACTGGGCGAGCACGCTGTTGGCCGGCGGCCACGAGGCCGAGAGCCTGTTCAGCGAGGGCGAGCGCGGTCCCGGTCTGACAGAGGCCAACGGCAACGTCATGCTCGCCGGCCTCGTCGGCAGCGGAACGGCGGTCTCGGAGACCGTCGCGCTCGGCTTCGCCGAGGAGGCGGACGCCGAGTCCGCGCTCTCCGAGGCGACGAACGCCCTCTCGCGCGGGTTCGCGGACGTCGCCGACTCGTACGTCGAGACGTGGCGCGACTGGCTCTCGGGCCGCGAGTTCCCGGCCTCCGTGACCGGCGACGCCGACATGGAGACGCAGTACCGCTTCGCGCTGATGACGCTGGCGGCCGTCGAGGACAAGCGCCACGACGGCGCGGGCATCGCGAGTCCGTCGGTGCCGTGGGGGGAGACGGAGTACGCCGCGGAGGACCGCGGCTACGGCTACAACTTCGTCTGGTCGCGCGACCTCTACCAGGTGTTCACGGCCCTGATCGAGGTCGGCGAGGTCGAACGCGGCGCAGACGCGCTCGCGTACCTCTACAACACCCAGCAGGACGAGGACGGCTTCCTGCCGCAGAACACCTACATCGACGGCCGCACCCGCTGGGGCGGCGAGCAGATGGACAACATCGCGTTCCCCTCGGTGATGGCGTGGCAGCTGTACGAGCACGGCGTCGTGCCCGAGGACGCTGACTACACCTACGACCAGGTCCGCCGTTCGCTCGGTTACATCGCGGCCAACGGCCCCGAGACGGCCCAGGAGCGCTGGGAAGAGGAGGCCGGCTTCTCGCCGTCGAGCATCGCCGCCGAGATCGCCGGGCTCGTCTGCGGCGCCGCGCTCGCGCTCGCGGAGGCCGATCGGATCGAGGACCGCGGCGCGGCCAGCGGCTCGAAGGGGGTCGACTCCGACGCGCTCCGCGCCGACCCAGACGCGCTCCGCGCCGACGCGCTCGCGTGGCTCGGGCTCGCGGACGAGTGGACCTCGCGCGTCGAGGAGTGGTGCGCGACGTCGACGGGGACCGATCGCCACGCCGAGACGCCGTACTACGTCCGGATCACGGCGGACGGCAACCCCGAGTCCGGCCGTCCCCGAACGATCGCCAACGACGGCCCGACCTACGACGAGCGGGAGATCGTCGACGGCGGCTTCCTGGAGCTCGTCCGGCTCGGCGTGAAGCCGGCCGACGACGAGACGATCCGGAACTCCGTCACCGCCGTCGACGACTCGATCCGCGTCGACACGCCGCACGGCCCCGCGTGGTACCGCTACGTCGGCGACGCCTACGGCGAGATCGCCGCCGGAGACCCGGGCGCCCCGTGGGCCGGCACGGGCGACGGCCGCGGGCGGCTGTGGCCGATCTTCACGGGCGAGCGCGGCGAGTACGAGCTCCGCGCTCGCGCCGACGGCCCAGACGGCTTCGGCGGCACCGACGAGGACGCGCTCGAACCCGACGCCTTACTGGAGACGATGGCCGGCTTCGGCAACTCCGGACGGATGCTCCCCGAGCAGGTGTGGGACCGCGAGCACCCGACCGACTACGGCTGGAAGTTCGGCGAGGGAACCGGGGGGGCGACCCCGCTCGCGTGGACGATGGCCGGCTACATCCGCCTCGCGCACGGCGTCGACGCCGGCGAACCGGTCGAGACGCCGACCGTCGTCCGGGAGCGGTACGTCGAGCGCGACCGCCCCGCGGGTCCCGACCTCACGGCCACCGTCGAGCACGTGGACGAGAACTTGATCGTCTCGGGCGAGACCGACGGCGACGCGGTCGCGGTGTGCACCGCCAGCGGCTCCACGCTGGTGGAGCCCGAGGGCGACGCGTACGAGGTCCGACTTGACGTCGAACTCGACGACGACATCGACGCCCACCTCGACGACGACACCATTGTCGTCGCGGCGGCGACCACCGACGGCGACGACCCGGACGGCGCTCTCGCCGACTTCGGCGGCACCGCCACGTCGGTCGAGCGGCTCCGGCTGTAACGGACTCGCGGTCGCTTTTAAAAAGGAACGGCCGAACTCAGCCGAGCGCAATCACGTCGACCTCGTGGGTACCCCCGTTCCGCTCGTCGCCGTCGTCCCGAGGGCGGGCGTCGATCGGCACCGACTCGACGACCGACGTCCGGACGCGCTCGCGCCAGGACTCGACGGCCTCGGCGTGAAGCCCGCGGCGCGTCTCGACGTCGGCGTCGGGATGTGCCGCCGCGGTGTCGTCGACCTCGGGGTACGGCGGGATCTCCCCGACGAGGTCCCGCGGGTCGACGTGGACCGGCGCGGGGGTATCGCCGCCTTCGCCCGTGTCGCCGCCGGACGCGTCCGCGTCGAGGGCGTGTAATCGCGCGCGCATCCGTCCGGAGTAGGGCGGGGTCACCCGCAGGACGACCTCGCGGTCGCTCCGGAGCGTCGCCTCGAGGGCGCTCGCGACGTCGTCGCGGTGGACCGCGATCGACCGGATCCGCTCCGGTCCGGGTTCGACCGGTTCCGACTCGCGGTCGCCGCTCGGCTCCTCAGTCATCGCCACCCGCCCACTCCGCGTCCGAGAGGGTTCGCTGAACCGCCTCCTCGCCGACGGCGCCGGCGAGGTGTTCGAAGCCGGCGCGGACGCCGCGGTCGCTCGCGTTCGCGACGAGCCGCGAGACGATGAACTCCGGCGTCGACTTGCCGATCGTCCCGAAGCGCGGCTGGTAATCGACGCGAAGCTCCAGGTCGTTCGTGAGCCCCTCCGCGAAGATCCCGTCGATCCGGGCGGCCTCGGGGAGCGGGCTGAGGTCATCCGCGAGGTGCGTGACGTACACGCCGAGCGCGTCCCGCTCGACGGTGAGCGTCACGAGCCCGTTCAACAGGTCGGCGGCCCGACCCGGCTCCGTGATCGCCTCGAACTCGTCGACGAGCATCAGCGTCCGCCCCTCCTCGACCAGCGGCGGGACCACCGACTTCAGCGTCGACTCCAGTACCCCGGCGTTGAAGGAGGCGTGCCGCCGGTGGAAGACGATCCGGTCGAACGAGCCGACCTCCGCCGCCTCGGCCGGCACCGGGAGCCCCATCGACGCGAGCAGCGCCACCGCGCATATCGTCTCCAGGAGCGTCGTCTTCCCGCCCGAGTTCGCGCCGGTGAGGACGCTCACGCGGTCGCCGGTCGGCGGCGCGTCGACGCTCGCGACGCCCGCGTCGCCGCCGAGCGAGTGGGTCCCGATCGCGTACGATACCGGCTGCACCTCGCCGGCGATGAACGGGTTGCGGGCGTTCCGCACCGCGATCCCGTCGTCGACGAGCGTCGGTCGGACGAGGTCGTACGCGGCCGCGAAGCGCGCGAGCGAGAGCAGGAACGCGGCGTCGGAGACGGCGTCCACCGCGCGGGCGACGTCGCTCTCGGCGTCGCCGTCCTCTCCGTTCCCGTCCGTCCCCGCGTCCATCCCGCCGATCCGCTCGCGGATGTCGGCGGTGACCGTCTCCTCGCGCTCCGCGACTTCCGCTTCGAGCGCCGCCACCAGGTCCCGGAGGGTGGCCGAGACGAAGTCCGCGGCGTCGAGCGCGTCGTCGGGCGCGACCGAGCGCACCGTCGCCGGATCGACGCCGGTCTCGCTCGCGACGTGGTCGATCGTCGCGGCCTCCAGCGCCTCGAAGTCGCGCAGCGAGCCGTCTCGGACCGCGTCGAGCACGTCGAACGCGGAGTTCGCCAGTTCCTCGGCCGCGTCGAGCTGATCGCGAAGGCGGTCCAGCTCCGCGTCGGCGCCGCGGGCGATCTCGATCTCTCCGTCGCCACCGGCGCTCGTGGGATCTATCGGGCCGCGCACGTCCGCGAGCGCGTCGGCGGCGTCCCGCAGGGCGTCCGCCTCCAACTCGCCGATCGCCTCGAACGGGCCGTCGTCGAGGCCCGCCTCCCGGAGCGCGAGGGCCGTCTCGACGGCCGCCAGGTCCGACCCCTCGGCGTCGTCGTACGCGTCGAACGCCTCGATCAGCCGCTCGCGGTCGGCCTCGGCGAGCCCCTCCCAGGCGTCCCGCGCGGCGACTACGCTGTCGAGTCGGGCCTCGACCGCCTCCCGGTCGGCGAGCGGCGTCAACACTCGTATTCGGTCGGCGGCGTGGGCCGTCAGGGCGTGGCCGGCGGCCAGCGAGAGCAGGTCGTCGTACACCGAGCGGGTGTCTCCCGTCGCGAGGACGTCCATCCCGGCCTCGCCGTTGGCGCGGCGGAGGATTCGGGTCGCCCGACCGCGGTGGAGCCCGGCGTCGACGAGCGTCCGGACGTCGGCCGACTCTATCGCCTCGACCGCCCGCGAGGTCCCCAGCGCCGAGACGAGCTGCTCGCTCGTCTTCGGGCCGATCCCCCAGTAGTCCTCGAGTCGCATACGCCGACGTCACGGCGCGGCGTCTTGGCGTTTTCGTCGGCGTGGCGACGCGCGCGCGACGGATAGTCCCGCGCCCCCACCGCCGCCAGCGTCAAACCTCGTCGGTCGCTACGGGGCCTCATGGCGACGGAACTCGCGGACGGAGTGTGGCGATTCGAGCTACGCGGCGTCAGCGCCTACCTCGTCGACGACGACGTGCCCACGCTCGTCGACGCGGGGACGCCGTGGGACGAGGCGGCGATCCGCGAGGGGTTCGCCGACGCCGGCGTCGACGTCGCGGACGTGGAGCGGGTGCTCTTGACGCACTACGACCTGGACCACGTCGGCACGCTCGCGGCGCTGACGCCGGACCTGGACGCGCCGGTGTACGCCGGCTCGTTCGACGCGGCGATCCTCCGGGGCGACCGGTCGCCGCCGCTCCGCAACCACAAGGGCGCACTCCAGCGGCTCACCGGGCTGTTCACGACGCGGCCCGACCTGGAGGTCAACGCGGTCGTCGACGGTGAGCAACTGGGATCGTTCACCGCCTACCACACCCCCGGTCACACCCCCGGCCACGTCGCGTACGTGAGCGAGGACCTGAGCGTCGCGATGCTCGGCGACCTCGTCTCCGAGTCCGACGGGGCGCTCGAGCCCTCCGAGTGGCTCATCAGCTACGACACGGACCGGGTACTCGACAGCGTCCGAGACCTCGCCGAGCGCGCCCCGCCGTTCGAGGTGGCCTGCGTCGGCCACGGCGATCCCATCACGTCCGGCGGCGGCGCGGCGCTCGACGCGCTGGCTCGGCGGATTTAAAAGGAAAAACGGTCGGTAACCGCGCGCGTCCGTCGCGGAGGACGTCAGGTTACCGCGACTGTCGGTAGATCAAGTTCCGCTGGATGTCGTTCGCGCCCTCGTAGATCACCGGGATACGCACGTCCCGGTAGACGCGGGCGATCCGACGGTCGGCGAGGATCGAGCGGCCGCCGTGGAGCTTCATGCCCTTCTCGGCGCAGTCGGTGGCGACCTCGGTGGACTTGGTCTTCGCCAGCGCGGCCCAGTACCCCGCGTCCTCGTTGTTCGCGACCTTCTCGCAGGCGCGCCAGTTGAGCGCGCGCGCCGACTCGAAGCCGATCCGCATGTCGGAGAGGGTGTGTTGGACCGCCTGGAACTCGTTGACGGTGCGACCGAAGGCGTTGCGTCCGTGGACGAACTCCTCGGCCTCCTCGATGGCGGCGGCGGCGAGGCCGAGCCCGTGTCCGCCGACGATCACGCGGCCGTGGTTGAAGAAGTCCGCGAGCACGTAGAAGCCGCCGCCCTCGCTGCCGACGACGTTCTCCTCGGGGACGAAGCAGTCCTCGAAGACGATGTGACCCTGCTTGGAGGCGCGCATCCCCATCTTCTCGGGGATGTGCTCGGCCTCGTAGCCGTCGGAGTCGGTCTCGACGATGAACAGGGTGTAGTTCGAGTACCGGTCTTCCCCGTCGCCGGTCTTCGCGTAGACGGTGAGCCAGTCGGCCTCGACCGCGTTGCCGACCCAGTACTTCTCGCCGGTGAGCTCGTACCCGCCCTCGACCTTCTCGGCCTTCGTCGTCATCCCCGCGAGGTCGGAGCCGGTCTCGGGCTCCGAGACGGCGAGCCCCGATATCTGGTCGTTCTCCGCGACGGGCCGGAGGTACTCCTCCTTCTGCTCGTCGGTGCCGTACTGCTCGACCATCTCGGCGCCGAAGCTCGCGAGCTGGAGGGTGAGCGCGATGCCGGCGTCGGCGCGGTAGAACTCCTCCGCGATCGCGAGCACCTGCGCGAGGTCGAACCCCTTCCCGCCGTACTCCTCGCCGATGTCCTGCGCGACGAGCCCGGCGTCCATGCCGGCCTCCAGCACCTCCCACGGGTACTCGCCGGAGTCGTAGTACGCCTCGGCGTTCGGTGCGATGTACTCGTCGGCGAACTCGCGGGCCTCTGCCTTCACATCGCGCGCGTGCTCCGGGACGATGCTGTCGTCGAGTAGGTCCATGTCCCATCCGCGGCCCCCTCGGTCAAAACGTTCGTGGAACAACGAGAAATTCCGGGAGAGTTTATTCCTCGGCCCGCGTCGCGTCGGCGTCGGAGGTCTCGTTGGCGGTCTCGTCGGAGACCTGGTCGGCGGCTTCCTCGGAGTTACCCTGGGGACCGCCTTCCGGACCGCCGTCCCCGTTGGCGACGTCTTCAGCGTCGACGATGTCGACTGGATCGCCCGCCGACTCGTCGCGCTCCTCGCTCTTGTCGGTGCCGTCCGGATCGTCGTCGTCGCTCGGATCGTCGTCGTCGCCCGGATCGCCGGCGGCCGGCTCCCGCGCGTCATCATCCAGCCGTTCGGTCGGGTCCGCGGGCTCGAAGCCGGCGGTCTCCAGTTCCGGTCCCGAATCGGCGTTCAGGTCGTGGCCGCGTTCCCGCAACGCCTCCCGGACCGCGTCCCGGTCGACGGTGCCCGAGACGGTCCGCGGGAGCTCGTCGACGTACGCGACCGTCTTCGGGAGCTTGAACCCCGAGAGTCGCTTCCGCGCGAAGCCCTCCAGCGCCGCCTCGTCCACCAGTTCTTCCCGCTGGTCACCGACCGCGAGCAGCGCCGCCACCCGCTCGCCCCACCGGTCGTCGTCGAGGCCGACGACGGCGGCGTCCTCGACCACCGGGAACTCGCGGAGCACGTCGCTCACTTCGCCGGGCTCGACGTTCTCGCCGCCGCTGATGATCCGGTCGTCCAGGCGGTTGAGCACGTAGAGGTAACCGCTCTCGTCGAACCGCCCCACGTCTCCGGTGTGGAGCCCGTGCGGCCCGAAGTCCGAGCGGTCCAACTCGGCCGACGACTCCTCGCCCTCCGGCGGGCGCTCCAGGTATCCGGGCGTCACCGTCGGACCGTCGACGACGATCTCGCCCGTCTCTCCGGCGTCGACCGGTGCGCCGTCCTCGCCGACGACGGTGACGTCGGTGCCGAACAGCGGATGGCCGACGGTTCCGAGCCGCTCTTTCGTCTGTTTGGGCGTCGCGGTCGCGATCTGTGACGCGGACTCGGTCATCCCGTAGGTGGGATACACCGGCACCGAGTAGTCGCGACAGCGCTCCAACAGCTCGTCCGGCGCCGGCGCCCCGCCGAGCAGGACCACGCGGAGCGAGTCCGAGAGCGTGCCTCGCCTGTCGAGCATCCGCGTGAGCATCGTCGGGACGAGCGAGACGCCGGTCACGTCGTACGTGTCGATGTCGTCGGCGGTGCCGCCGGGGTCGAACCCCTCGCGGAGCACGAGCGTCGTGCCGTACAGCGCGGAGCGGTAGACGGGCGCGAGCCCGCCCATGTGATGCAGCGAGAGCGAGACGAGCCAGCGGTCGGCCGGGTTGACGCCGAGTCGAAACGCGGACGAGACCGCCGAGCTGTACACGTTGCCCGCGGTGAGCGGAACCGGCTTCGGCTCGCCCGTCGTTCCCGACGTGAAGAGGATACAGAGGTAGTCGGTCGACTCCCACTCCGGCTCGGCGACCGACTCCGGCTCGACGTCGTGGACGCCGGTGACGGTCGCGTCGGCCGGGTCGTCGACGGAGAAGACGGGCGTGCCGTCGAGACCGTCGACGGCCGCCAGCGCGTCGTCCTCGGTGGGCTCCGCGCAGACGACCGCCGAGAGGTCCGTCAATTCGATCCGCTCAGAGAGCTCCCGGGGCGTGAGCCCCTGTCCGAGCGGGACGAAGGTCGCCCCGATTCGCATCGCCGCGTGGATCAACCCAACGGTTCCGACGTACGGCGGGGTGAGCACGCCGATCCGGTCGCCCGGTTCGATGCCGTGGGCGGCGAGGCGCCCCGCCGTCTCGGAGACCAGCCAGTCCAAGTCCGTATACGTCCACGCCTCGCCGTCCTCGGCACGCACGAGGGCCGGTTCGTCCGGCGAGGCGGCGACTCGGTGTGAGAGCCAGTCGCGCACGGGAGTCACCCCCGGCGCGGCGGCGACTCACTCATCGGTCGGATACCGCACGGTGAGAACCGGCACGTCCGAGGTCCGGACGACGCGCTCCGTGACGCTGCCGAGGAGGTACCGATCGAGCCCCTTCCGGCCGTGCGTTCCCATCACGACCATGTCGATGGCGTGCTCGTCGACGTAGTCGCGGATCGACCGGTACGCGGTTCCCGTCGCGATCTTCGTCTCGCAGTCGACGCCCTCCCTCTCGGCGGCATCTGCCACCCGTCGGGTTGCCTCCTCGCCCTCCGTCTCGAGCGCCTCGATGACGACGTCGGCGCCGGCCTCGAGCGTCGAGTACGCCGCGCCGTCGACGACGTACAGCGCGTGGAGCGTCGCGCCGTACTGCCGAGCCAGGTCGATCGCGTGTTCGATCGCCGCGTCTGAGGCGGGGCTACCGTCGGTCGGGACGAGAATCTGGGAGTACATCTTACGACTCGTTACGCTCGGTACCGATTAAAAACCCTATCACGGCGAATCGATCGCGGGTTGATCGCACGACCGCGTCGCTAGCGGAATCCCATCGCTTCGATCTGCTCCTGATACCGGTTGCGGATCGTGACTTCCGTGACCTGCGCCACCTCGGCGACCTCGCGCTGGGTCTTTTTCTCGTTACAGAGCAGCGAGGCCGCGTAGATCGCGGCGGCGGCGAAGCCGGTCGGGGACTTCCCGGAGAGCAGTCCCTGTTCGGCGGAGACGTCGATGATCTCCGTCGCCTTCGACTGGACCTCCTCGCTCAGTTCGAGCGAGGAGGCGAAGCGCGGAACGAACTGCTTCGGGTCGACGGGCTTCAGCTCCAGCCCGAGCTCCTGTGAGATGTAGCGGTACGTCCGGCCGATCTCCTTCTGCGGGACTCGCGAGACGTCGGCGACCTCGTCGAGCGACCGGGGAATGCCCTCCTGCCGGCAGGCGGCGTAGAGCGCGGCCGTGGAGACGCCCTCGATCGACCGGCCGCGGATGAGGTCCTCGTTGAGCGCCCGTCGATAGATGACGGAGGCGACCTCGCGTACCGACCGCGGGACGCCGAGCGCGCTGGCCATCCGATCGATCTCCGAGAGCGCGAACTGGAGGTTGCGCTCGCCCGCGTCCTTCGTGCGGATCCGCTCTTGCCACTTCCGTAGCCGGTGCATCTGCGACCGCTTCTCCGAGGAGAGCGACCGGCCGTACGCGTCCTTGTCCTTCCAGTCGATCGTCGTCGTCAGCCCCTTGTCGTGCATCGTTTCGGTGATGGGCGCACCGACGCGCGACTTCGACTGCCGCTCGGAGTGGTTGAACGCCCGCCACTCCGGCCCGCGGTCGATGTTCCGCTCGTCCAAAACGAGCCCGCAGTCCTCACACACGAGCTCCTGATCGGCATCGGTGACGATCTCCTCAGAATCACACTCCGGACAGGAGAGGGTCTCCGTCTCGTCCGACTCTCGCTCTGTGGTTCGCTCCTGTTGGCGCTGGCGACTCGGACGTTCCATTATAAGGTTTCTGGTTATTGCGCCATTTAAACCTTTGTCCGAACACCTCGAACGCACCCGAGATCGGCGTTCCGGTTCGCTCCGTCTCGAACCGGCCTCGATGCTTGAGACATCCGTTTTCGGGCATTTCGATCCTCCGGTCCCGCACTGAGCGGGGTCGTCGCCGACGACCGTCGAACACGAAACGTGACCGTCACAGGGGGTCACGACCACCGCTCCCGCCCCGGAGGGACGCGCCGTCTGACGAATAAGGAGCCAGCGGCACCGTCGCGCTCACCGAGTGGCCCGAGTTATTACTTTCAAGCATGCACAAAGGCTTTTGTATAACTATAACATATGAGCGGACATGAGCACGACGCAGCCCGACGGGATCGAGGGGACGCTCCGCGGCTGTCGACCCGCGGAGATCGACCCGATCGTCATCGACGCCGCCGACCTCGACAGCACCGCTCCCGCCCACCTCCGCGACCTCAAGGCCGAGCTCTCGGCTCGGGGGTACCAGCCGGCGACGCTGTCGGTCGACGCTTGCTTCGACTGCGAGGACACGCTCGCGACCCAGCGCGAGGCCGACCGGCTCCGCGAGTTCGTCCGCGCCGCGGCGTTCCTCGGTGCCGGCCGCGTCGAGGTCCGCCTCGACGAGGTCTCGGACCCGACGGCCGCGGACCCGGCGCTGTCGGCCCTCGCCGAGCGCGCCCGCCGCGAGGGGGTCGAACTCGTCCGAACGGGCGGCGAGACGACCACGTCCTGACGCATGGCCTCGAAGCGCTCGCTCGCGACGAAGCTCGGCGTGGTCGCGGGGTTCGAGGAGCCACGCCTCGCGCTCGAACAGTACCCGACTCCGCCCGACCTCGCCGCCCACGTCGTCCACCTCGCGGACCTCCACGGCGACGTCGACGGGCGCACCGTCCTCGACCTCGGCACGGGGACCGGGATGCTCGCGCTCGCCGCCGCTCTCCGCGGGCCCGCCCGCGTGTTCGGCGTCGAACTCGACCGGGCCGCGCTGACCACCGCGACCGCCAACCAGCTCCGAGTGGCCGCGAGCGCCCCCGTCCACTGGATTCAGGGCGACGCGACGCGGCTCCCCCTCGACGTGCCCGACCCCGTGACGGTCGTGATGAACCCGCCGTTCGGCGCGCAGGACGGGAACCGCAACGCCGACCGCGGATTCCTGGCGACGGCGAGCCGCGTCGCGGCCGTCTCCTACTCGGTCCACAACGCGGGCAGCCGGGAGTTCGTGGAGGCGTTCGCGGCCGACAACGGCGGCGAGGTGACCCACGCGTTCGCGGCCGACTTCGCGATCGACGCGCAGTTCGACCACCACACCGACGCGTCGCGCGAGGTCGACGCCGAAGTGTACCGGATCGAGTGGTCGTGATCGCGGCTCGCCGCCGGCGTTGATCCCGACTGCGACCTACTCCCGCCCGCGATTCACTGCCGCCCTTCGTACGTCTCTCGCGTCGCGATCCGCACCCGCGTCTCCCCGCGCTCCGCGAACACGGCGTCCTCATCGCGGATGAACGCGACGCCCTGCAGCGTCACCGTCTCGTTCGTCGCCGGGAACGCCGCCCGCTCGGTCTCCCCGTCGTGCGCGACGCGCAGCTCGAAGCCGCCCTCGACGGCCGCGACCGTGACGTTGCGCCCGTCGACCCGGGGTTCCGCCCGCGCCGGTTCGCTCGTGAACAACGTGGAGCGCGTCTCGTTCCGGATCGCGTCGACTCGGTAGGCCGGGCCGCCGTTCGCGGCGACCCACCCGACCCGCTGGACCCACACCGTCTCGCGCCACCCGGTCCCGCCCACGTCGACGGCGCGGTACCCCCAGAAGACGAGGTTCCCGCGGGACACCGCTGTGGTCCAGATCTCCCGGTCCGCGTTCTTCACGATCACCCCCGAGGTGTTGACGCTCGTCGACCGGCCGAACGCCGCGACGTCGACGACGCTCACCACCTGGTTCTCGACGTCCTCCGCGTACGTCACCTGATACCCCTCGACCTCGATCGGATCTCCGGGCAGGTCGCCGTCGTCGACGGCGGCGAGGTTCGGAACCACCCCCGGCCCGGCGACGACGGCCAGCGCCGACGCGAGCAGCAGGAGCCCGACCGCGGCCGGCGTCGCGGACCGAACGGCCTCCCGGACCGTCTCGGGCTCCGGCACCGCCACGTCGGGTCGCAGCGGCTCGTCCCGCCCCGCGACCGCGAGGGCGACGATCGCGGCGAGGAGCGCGAGCAGCCCGAACCCCAGCGCCCGATACAGCTCGAACCGCCCGTTTCCCAGATACCAGTACACGGCCCAGAGCCGGCGCGACGCGCCGAACAGCAGGATCGCGCCGAACACGGCGAGCGCCGTCGTTCGCGAGCCGCCGTCCCCGGCGCCGCCCTCGCGTCGCCGTCGGACGAGCCACACCGCCGCGAGCACCCCGGCGATGAGGCCGAGCGCGTGGCCCTGGATCGCGACGTTCGCCCACCCCGGCGGGCCGTAGGAGCCGCTCGCCTCGGCGGTGACGACCGGGTTCCGGAGGGACTCGTAAGCGACGTTCAGCAGCGTCGCGCCCGCGAGCGCCGCGATCGTCCCGACGGGGTAGAAGACGAGCGCGAATCCCCACAGCGCGAAGACGACGCCCGAGAAGCCGATCACCGGACCGAGCGCGAACAGCGAGGCGACGACGCCGAACACGACGATCGCTCCCGGCACGACCACGAACGCGCGGACGTACGGGTCCCGGCCGAGCGAGCGCCGATCCGTGAACGACGGGGGCCGCAGATCGGCGTCGACGGCTGAGAGCCCCTCCGACCGAAGCCGTCGCAGCGACGCCGCCGACGGCAGTGCCGCTCGGAGCGTCCCCGCTCGGTCGTTGACGTCTCGGCCGCCCGGGAAGTGACCGTAGGCGTACTCCGCGATGGTGCCCGCGACGAGCGCCGACAGGAGGTTCCCCGTGATGTGCCCCCGGCTCGCGTGCGCGAAGCTCGACCAGAGGAGGCCCTCCGGATAGAGGTACGACCACGAGCGAAACGGGATCACGACCGGGCGGTTCGGGTTTTCCAGGCCGCTCTGAACGAAGAGGTAGACCCCGACGACGCCGGCGACGGCGACGAGCGTTCCCCACGGCACGCCGAGCAGGAACCGCGAGCGGAGCGCGCGGGTCCACGCGCCGCGCGGTCGGTCCGTTATATAAACGACCGCGAGCGCCGCGGCGACGAGCACCGCGCCGACCGCGATGTGTGCGGCGTCGGACGTCAGCGCCTCCGCGATCATGTACGAAACGGAGCGGTCGGCCGCATATCAAACCGCGGGTCGGGGGATCGAGGTACGCAGAACGCTCGTACTGACGGGCCGGAACTCAGATCTTGCTTTCCGCGTCGTCAGCGAGCTCCTCCATGCGCTTGCCGACGCGGCCCGCGGGGGAGAACTCGTCTTCGCTCATCGCGTTCGCCAGCGCGTTGCCCAGCACGAACACGGCGTGTTTGTGCTCGCTCTTCGACTTGTGGACGTGCGAGGGGTCGACTTCCAGCTCGTCGTACGGGTCGAAAAGCGAGCTGTCGACGGTCTCGTGCGCGCGGAAGTGCTCCATGATCGTCACCATCTGTTCGTGGAGTTCGAGGAGCTCGTCTTTGTGCATACTCCGGATACGGGCCGTAGACCTTTTAAGCGTTGTTGAGGGGTAGACGCACGGCTTGCGGGCGTTGTCGGACGCGAACGAAACACGGGAGCGCGGGCCGCGGGTCGGCCGCCGACTCAGAACACGTACTCGTCTTCGTGGCCCATCATCCCTTCGTCCTCGAATCCGCCGGAGTCGTCCTCGTCGTCTCGCGGACCGCTCGTCTTGAACGCCTTTATCCCCGTCGACAGGAGCTCTTCGACCGCCTCCTCGCGGTTGAGGAACTCGCCCTGCTCGACCATTTGAGCGATCTGCATCTCCAGATGCTCCGGCACGGTTATCTCTACTCGTGGCATTTCCTGCACGGGAGTAATGGGAATGGGTATATAAATGTGGCGTCGCCGATACGGAAATGAGAAATCTCACACGGGCGTTTATGAAATCGCAGTTTGGTATCTCACAAATATAGCTCTACCCGAGAAAAATCTTACTTACTATTCGACACGTCTCACGAGACCGCGTCGTCGGACCGCGACCCACGGCGTTCGTTCCCACGATTGACGCGACACGTCCTCTGGACCCCCGGCGACACGGGCGTTCGTCCTCCCGCGAGACGGTCCCCTCCTCCGGCGAGACGGTCCTCCTCCCGACGGAGCGACACGCCTAGGTGGGCGCGAGCCCTCTGCGGGGATATGACCGGATCCGGCACCTCGAACGCCGAGGCTGCGACAGACGGCGACGTCGAGGACCTCACGGGACTCTATCGCGAGTACGGCGACGAGCGACTGCCCCCGGGCCAGCGCGAGACCGACCGCTTCCCGGTGCTCTCGAAGAGCGGAACGCCCTCGTGGAGCCCGGAGACGTTCGCGTTCGAGGTCTGGGGCGCCGTCGACGAACCCCTCACCTACTCGCTGTCCGAGTTCCGCGACCTCCCGGCGGTCACCCAACGACAGGACTTCCACTGCGTCACGGGGTGGAGCAAGTTCGACTGCGCGTTCACCGGCGTCGAGTTCGCCGAGGTCGTTGACCGCGCGGGAGTTCACGACGACGTCGAGCACGTCCTCTTCCACGCGCTCGACGGGTACACGACGAACCTCACGCTCGCCGAGTGCCTCCGCGACGGCGTCCTCTTCGCCTACGGCTACGACGGCGAGGACCTCCCGGCGGACCACGGCGGACCGATCAGGGTCGTCACCCCGCACAAGTACGCCTACAAGGGCGCCAAGTGGGTCTCGGGAGTGGAGTTCCTCACGGAGAAGGAGCTCGGCTACTGGGAGAAACGCGGGTACAGCGACACGGCCAACCCGTGGAACGAAGAGCGGTACAGCTGAGCGGCGGGAGTCGCCGTCCCGCCGAGCGCCGGGACGAACCCCACACGTCGGGACGAACCCCGCACGTCGGGACGAACCCCGCACGTCGGGACGAACCCGAGCTGTCGTCCCCTCGGACGCCGCGAGCGCTCCCCTTTCGCGACACCGGCGTCGACCCCCGAGATAGTCAGGATAAAGGCCCCGCGGCACCGAACGAGGTGTAATGGAACGGGCGCGTTCGACCTCGGCCCCGCCGCTCGTCAGCCGCACGACCGAGGTCGACGCGCCCCCGTTCGCCGCCGCGTTCGACGCCCTCGCGGCGCCGCGCACGACGTGGAGCGCGCCGGACGACGCCCTCGTCCTCGGAAGCGGGGCGGCCGCGACGCTCACCGGCAGCGGCCCGGAGCGGTTCGCCGAGATCCGGAGCGCCGCCGCCGAGCTGTTCGACTCCGGCGACGTCCACGCCGGGACGGAGGCCGCTCGCCCCCGAGTGTTCGGCGGGTTCGCCTTCCACGCGGGGGCGTGCGACGGCGACCCGTGGGGCCCCTTCCCCGAGGCGCGGTTCGTGCTCCCGCGCGTCCAGCTCACGTTCGCCGAGAACGGCACGTGGCTCACGGTGAACGCCGCCGGCCCGGACGCCGCCGTCGCCGCGGTCGAGGACCGGCTCGCGGACGAGGTCGACCGTCTCGCCGCGGTCGACCGGGACGCGGTCGATCCGCCCCGTCCCGGCATCGCTCGGAGCCGCCGGACCACGAGCCGCGAGGCGTGGCGCGAGAGCGTCGAGGCCGCGGTCGCACGGATCCGGGGCGCAGACCTGCAGAAGGTCGTCCTGGCGCAGGCGCTGGAGGCGGACCTGGCGGCCGAGTTCCCCCGAGCGGCCACGCTGAAACGACTCGCCGACAAGTACCCCGACTGCCACCGGTACTTCTTCGAGCCGGACGACGGCGGGAGCGCCTTCTTCGGCGCCACCCCGGAGCGGCTGGTCTCGCTGCGCGGACGGACCGTCGAGACCGACGCGCTCGCGGGGACCACCGGCCGCGGCGAGACCCCGGCGGAAGACGAGTGGCTCGCGCAGGAGCTGCTCGAGGACGCGAAAAACGTTCACGAGCACCAGCTCGTCGCCGACACCGTCCGCGAGCAGCTGGAGCCGTTCGCCGCCTCGATCGCCGCCGGCGAGCGCCGCGTCCGCCGGCTCGCGACGGTCCAGCACCTCCACACGCCGATCACGGCGGAGCTGCGCGACGACCGCCACGTCCTCGAGCTCGTCGAGGCGCTCCACCCGACCCCCGCCGTCGGGGGGCTCCCCCCGGACCGCGCCCTCCGCACGATCCACGAGACGGAGCCGTTCGACCGCGGCTGGTACGCCGCCCCGGTGGGCTGGATCGACGCCGCCGGCAACGGCGCGTTCGCGGTCGCGATCCGCTCGGCGGTCGCGACGCGGCGACGCGCCACCCTGTTCGCCGGCGTCGGAATCGTCGCCGACTCCGACCCCGATCGGGAGTGGGACGAGATCCAACTCAAGTACCGACCCATCCTCGACGAGCTGGAAGCGGACCCAGCGTAGACCGCGATCGACGAGGCTGTGTCCCCGCGTAGACCGGCGCGGGCGGCGACGCTGCGTCTCCGCTACTGAAACATCTTCAGCGGCTCGGCCTGCGAGCTCTCCTCGGTGGCCTGCTGCATCCGCTCGGCGAAGGCCTGCTTCGCCTCCCGGATCTCGCTCGCCTGGTCGACGAGGCCCTCCGTCGAGGTCTCCGTTCCCGCGATCGGGTCGATCCCGTTCTGGATGAGGATGCGCGCGGCCTCGGGGTCGGGGAACTTGGGGTCGGACTCGACGACGAGGCCGACGGCGTCGCGGTCGCGCTCCAGCGCCTCCGCGAGCATCGCGCCGGTCGGGCCGGAAATGAGTCCGGCTTCCGGCGGGTCCTCGACCTCGACGCGTTCCAGCGCGTCCCCGCCGTCGCCGGTCGCCACCCCGTAGATCGACGGCGGCGCCTCCCCCTTTTCGCGGCCCAGCCCGGAGAGGAATATCGGGAACACCGAGACCTCGTCGAACCAGCTCTCCAGGCAGCCGGCGACCTCGGTCGCCGCGCCGGGGTTCACCGGCACGTCGCTGCGGAGCGCGACGAGCCCCTGCTCCTCGTCGGCGTACAGTCTCACGGGCGTCGTCACCGCTGGGTCGGCCTCGCGGTAGACGGCCACCCGCGGGAGGCCGTCGCAGTGGACGTTCGCGTAGTGGTCCATCTCGTGCGTCTCGATCATGTGATCGGTCGCGATCTTGCCGACGAGGCCGACGCCCGGGAACCCCTCCACCAGCGTCGGCTCGTCCAGCGAGATCTGGTCGTCGATGACGGAGATTCGTGCCATGCGTTGACCTACACCGGGCAGCATCCTAAAGGTAGGGCGCGAGGGGAGGCGAACGACCGCGACGGGGCGTCTCGCCGCGCCCGTCCCGAAACCGACTAACGGGCCGGCGCGAAAAGGGGGTCATGAATCCGTTAGCGCGGTACGAGCCGCTCGTCGACGACGCGGCGGCGTTCCGCGCGGCCTGCGACCGGCCGCTGCCGTCGGTCGTCCGCGTGAACGAGATGGCGGCCTCGCCCGCCCGCGTTCGCGAGGCGTTCGACGAGGCGGGCGTCGCCTACGAGCCCGTGGACTGGCACGACGGCCTCTTTCGGCTCCCGGACGGAAATCCCGGTGGCAACTGGCCGTACGTCCACGGGTGGACGCACGGGCAGGAGGAGGTGTCGGTGCTCCCGGGGCTCGCGCTCGACCCGCAGCCCGGCGAGCGCGTCTGGGACGCGTGTGCGGCCCCCGGCAGCAAGACGACCCAGATCGCCGACGCGATGGGTGACGAGGGGACGGTCGTCGCCAACGACAACAACCTCGGGCGGCTCTCCGCCCTCCGACACAACGCCGAGCGACTCGGGATAACGAATACTATCGTCACGAACCAGGACGCGCGCAACTTCTCGACCAAGCCGCTCGCGTTCGACGAGTTCGACCGCGCCCTCGTCGACGCCCCCTGCTCGTGTGAGGGGACCTGTCGGAAGAACCCGGACGTCGTCGACCAGTGGACGCTCGACCACGTCCACGCGGTCGCCGGGATCCAGAAGGGAATCCTGGCGCGCGCGGTGCAGGCGACTCGCCCCGGCGGGACCGTCGTCTACTCCACCTGCACGTTCGCGCCGGAGGAGAACGAGGCGGTGCTCGACCACGTCCTGGCGAACGAGGACTGCGAGGTCGTCGCGTTCGACCTCCCGCTCGACACGGTTCCCGGCGTCACCGAGTGGGACGGAGAGACGTACGACGAACGGGTCACTCGCGCGCACCGCGTCTACCCGCACCACAACGACACGGGGGGGTTCTTCTGCGCGAAGCTGCGCGTTGGCGGCGAGGAGGTGGGCGCGTGACCGACGACGCCGAACGCGCGGGCGACGCGGCGGATCAGCGCGCCGCCAACGACGGCCAGCGCTTCGACCGGCTTCCGGCGACCCCCGCCGACCGCGAGGTAGAGGGGCGCGCGAGCCGGCAGGAGGTGCTCGACTGGTGGACCGAGCGGTTCGGGATCGACCGGCGCGTCTTGGAGGGGTACAGCTTCTGGGAGAAGGGCGCGGGGAAAGTGTGGATCTTCAACGGCGAGGCGACCGACCCGAGCGAGGTGGAGGCGATCGGGATGACGTTCCTCCGGACGCGACAGGAGCACTGGAAGCCGACGAGCCGGGCCGCCACCCGCTTCGGCGGCCACGCGACGAAGAACGTGGTCGAACTCGGACCCGAACAGGCCGCGCGGTTCGCGGCCGGCGAGGACCAGGAGCTCCCCGAGTGGGACGGCGACTGGGGGTACCTGATCGCGACTCACGAGATCGCCGGCGAGCAGGCGCCGATCGGGGTCGGGCTCTACCTCTACGACGAGCTCCGTTCGGTGGTGCCCAAGGGGAGCCGGGCGGACCTGCCGGTCGTGGAGTGAGCGACCGTCTCCGGTTCGATTAAAAAGCCGATTCGTCGGAGCGCCGGTCACCGTCGGCGCTCCGGGACCGTGCGCGGATCAAATCGACGTGTCGGCCGGCGGTTTGCTGAGGAGGTTGGTAACTCCGTACGCGGCCATCAGGATCAGTCCGAGCAGGATGATGGACGACCGGACGCCGAGACTGATCAGCGTCTCGTGGACGACCTGCCCATCCCCCGTCACCGGGTGGGGCGCTCCGAGCGCGATCTCTAACAGCCCGATTCCGACCGTTCCGATCAGGAGGAGCACTCCTCCGCCGTACAACCCGATTCGTTCCATTGTAGTGAGTTCTGTCATGTGTTGTCGCCTCGTTAGCCGATGAAGTACCGCATCCGCGGGTGGTCTCTGACGAATGACGTCTTCGCGAGGTAGGCGTCGACCCCGAGCACGCGCCCGGCGCCGAGCGTGGCGATCATCGCGAAGATCAACAGTCCCAGCAGGTCACCGGTGATGACGCCGTGGGCCCAGCCGCCGGTCTCGCCGTTGATGAAGTAGAAGAACGTCATCAGGAACGCGCCGAAGAACGCGGCGAGCCGTGTCAGCGCGCCGACGATCAGCCCCAGCCCGATCAGCGTCTGTCCGAGCGGGACCATGATGTTGGTGAACGTCAACAGGAACCCGTCCGCAAACAGCGTGACGACCGGGCCGAGAGTCGTCTCGGCGGCCGCGCCGCCGACGAACCAACTCGCGTTGAACGGCCACGCGAGGAACTTGTCGAGCCCCGCGTGCAGGAACCACCACCCGACGATCAGCCGCATCATGACGAGCCAGTAGGCGAGCCGTGACTCCTCTACCGGGAACGATACGTCTCTACCCAACAGCGTCGTCTGGATGTTCGTAACCATGGGTATCCCCGGTTGGAGAACGTTCGATCAGAATATATAAATCTACCTTTAATATCAACTGCGAGTAATCCGCGATCGCCGAACTACTCCTTCCGTTTGACCGTTCCGCCGCCGAGCCCCTCCCACTCGACCCGGTACCCGAGCGCCGAGAGCGTCGCGCTCGCGTCGTCGATCCCGTACTCGTCGAGCACCGCCTCCGCCTCCGAGAACGCGGTCCCGTCCGCGATCTCGTCGGCGATCCGTTCCAACACCGTCGGTCGGACCAGCGTTCGCCCCACGACCTCGTGGGCGGGGAACCTCCCGTCCTCTATCGCCGCCTCGCTCACCCCGTACCGGTCGGCGAGGTCGGCCAGCGCGAGCACGTCCTCCTCCGGGTCGAAGGAGTCGGGGAGATCCGCGGCGGCGTCGGCGACGAACTCGGCCTCGTACTCGCGGAGCACGTCGATAACCTCCTTCACGCGGACGGTACCGGAGTAGGTCACCACCCGGTGGTCCCGCGCGGCGACCGCCTCGCCGACGCCGAGGCTCTCGTCGACCGCGACCAGGAGGTCCACGTCCTCCACGTCCGCGAGCTGACCGAGCTTCTTCTCGACGTACTCGGGGGTCCAGAAGCCCATCACCTCGAAGAACAGCCGGAAGTCGGCGTGGTCGTAATCGAACGCGAAGTCCGGGATCATCACCCGCGTGCCGGTTTCGAGGGGCTCCGGCTCGCGCACGAGCGTCCAGTCGAGGTCGAGCCCGCGAAACCGCCCGGCGAAGTCGGCCTCGATCCCGCTGTCGAAGGCGGGCTCCGCGACCGGGTCGACGCCCGGGACGGTCACGTCGCCGTCGGAGAGGCGCATGGTGCGCTCGCGGCCGCGGTCGTCGATCGTCGCCTCCAGGGACCACTCCGCCGACGCCGCGACGGTCCGGAGGAGCCGCGCGAAGGCGGTCCCGTAGCGCCGGGTGCGCGAGAAGAGCGCGTCCGGACCGGTGACGACGAGTACGCGGCCCTCGGGGGTCTTCTCCACCTCGTACATCAGCCGCAGGCGCTTGACCGCCGAGACGAGCCGCTTCGGGTCGTTCGAGCGTATCCGGACCTCGGTGGCGTCGAAGAGGGCGGTCTGGGCCAGCGAGAGGTCGTACTGCTCCAAGAGCGAGTCGGGGTCCCACCGCACGTCGGCGTCGACGAGGACCTCGTTGACGTCGCGGTCGGCGTACAGCGACGACTCCACGGCCTCGGGTTCGATCCCGAGGGCGTCGGCGGCGCGGTCGACCGCGGTCTCGCGCTCCGCCTCGCTCGCGACGCCCACCGCCTCCGCGGCCTCGAACGCGGCCCGGCGAACGCGACGCGGCGGGACCGGCGCCCGCGTCTCGAACGAGCACTCGCGCTCGACGAGCGTCGCCAGCCCGCGGACGAGTTTGAAGTCGCCGCCGGACTCGGTCTCCAGCGCCGCCAGCGCGTCGTCGAGGTCGCCGCGCCGCTCTCCGACGTGGGACTCGAACGCCCCGAGCACCCGAGCCGCGAGCGGACGGTGCTGGCGGGTCGTGAACCGCGGCCGGTAGCCGCCGCCCGCCCGCGAGACGCGCAAGAGGTCCTTGCGTAACACGGCGGCGGCTACGCGACCGCCGACCTAAAACCGGCGGGTTCCCAAGGTGCGACACGCTTAACTCCGAAACCCGTCGATCGGAGGGTAATGAGTACCGCGAGTGACGGGGACGCCGGAGGCGAGGGCGACGCCGACGCGGAGTCCGACGCCGAGGAGGCGGGATCCGGCGACGAGCCCGAGGCGTTCGTCCGCACCTGCGAGCACCTCGTCGACCGAATTCTCGCGGGCGAGATCGACCGCGACGACCTCGAGTCCGCCAAGCTCGACGCCTGCTCGGAGTTCTCCTCGCCGAAGGTGCCGAAGAACACCGAGATCCTCGATCACGCGCCCCCGGAGGCCCGCGACGACGTGATCGAAGTCGTCCGCCGGAAGCCGGTCCGGACGGCGTCCGGGGTCTCCCCGGTCGCGATCATGACCTCGCCGAAGCTCTGCCCGCACGGGAAGTGCCTCTACTGTCCCGGCGGGCCGGCCTCGGAGTTCTCCTCGGCGCAGTCGTACACGGGACACGAGCCGGCCGCGGCGCGGGGGAAGCAGAACGACTACGACCCGTACGGGCAGGTCACGCTCCGGCTCGAACAGCTCCGGAAGATCGGCCACCCGGTCGACAAGGTGGAGCTCATCCTGATGGGCGGGACCATGACCGCGCGCTCGCACGACTACCAGGAGTGGTTCGTCAAGCGCGCGCTGCAGGCGATGAACGACTACGACCTCGACGCGGAGCCGGAGCCGGCGGAGGGCGAGTCGTTCGCGCCCGACCCCGAGGAGACGTCGTTCGAGTACCTCGAGGACGTGATCGCCGAGAACGAGACGAACGCGATCCGCAACATCGGGACGACGTTCGAGACGAAGCCCGACTGGTGTGACCCCGAGCAGATCGACCGCATGCTCGATCTGGGCGGCACCAAGGTCGAGGTCGGCGTCCAGACCACCTACGAGCGAATCAACCGCGAAATGCACCGCGGGCACGGCAACGAGGCCTCCCGCAACGCCAACCGCCGGCTGCGCGACGCCGGGTTCAAGGTGGGGTTCCACATGATGCCGGGCCAGCCCGGGATGACGAGGGAGATGTGCGTCGAGGACTTCCGACAGCTGTTCGAGAACCCGGACTGGCGCCCGGACTACCTGAAGATCTATCCGACGCTCGTCGTCGAAGGGACTCGGGTGTACGACCGGTGGCGCCGCGAGGAGTTCGAGCCGCTCTCGAACGAGGAGGCGGCCGACGTCGTCGCCGAGGCGATGGACCACATCCCGACGTACACGCGGCTCCAGCGCGTCCAGCGCGACATCCCCGCCGACTTCATCGAGGGCGGCGTCTGGAAGTCGAACCTCCGGCAGCTCGCCGACCGGCGGGCCGAGGAGAAGGGGATCACCCAGCGGGACATCCGCGCCCGCGAGGTGGGTCACAACGACGCCGATCCGGACCCCGACGACGTCGAGCTCGACGTCGTGACCTACGAGGCCGGCGGCGGGACGGAACACTTCATCTCGTTCGAGGACCCCGTCCGCGACCTGCTCGTCGGGTTCTGTCGCCTGCGGTTCCCCTCGTTCGCTCCCGACCAGCCCGGCGCGCCCGGCACGGAAGACGACGCGATCCGGCGCGAGCTGACCGACGCGGCGCTGATCCGCGAGCTCCACGTGTACGGCAGCGAGGTCGCGATCGGCGGCGACGGCGACTGGCAGCACCGGGGCTACGGCACTAAACTCCTGGAACACGCGGAGGAACTCGCTCGCGACGCCGGCTACCGCAAGCTGGCCGTCATCTCCGGCATCGGGGCGAGGGAGTACTACCGCAACAAGCTCGGCTACCACCAGGACGGGCCGTACGTGTCGAAGCGACTGTAGCCGCGGCCCGACCGGACCGCGGTCCGCGGCCACAACGACACCCCTTTTCCCGGCCGCCCGTCTCTGTGACGTATGGACCAGAAGCGGGAGCTGTCGAGCATCGACCTCGCGGCCCTCGTCACCGAGCTCAATCGGTACGTCGGCGCGAAGGTCGACAAGGCGTACCGCTACGACGACGACCTGATCCGGCTGAAGCTCCGCGACTTCGACCGCGGCCGCGTCGAGCTCATGATCGAGGTGGGCGACGTGAAGCGCGCCCACGTCGCCGACCCGGACCACGTCGCGGACGCCCCCGGCCGCCCGCCGAACTTCGCGAAGATGCTGCGCAACCGGCTCTCCGGCGCCGACTTCGCGGGCGTCGAGCAGTACGAGTTCGACCGGATCCTCACCTTCGAGTTCGAGCGCGAGGACGAGAACACCACCCTGGTCGCCGAGCTGTTCGGACAGGGCAACGTCGCCGCGCTCGACGAGACCGGCGAGGTCATCGGGTCGCTGTCGACGGTTCGACTCAAGTCCCGGACGGTCGCGCCCGGCGCGCAGTACGAGTACCCCGCCTCGCGGCTCAACCCCCTCGACGTGAGCCTCGGCGGCTTCACGCGGCACATGCGCGACTCCGACAGCGACGTGGTGCGAACCCTGGCGACCCAGCTCAACCTCGGCGGGCTCTACGCCGAGGAGGTGTGCACCCGCGCCGGCGTCCCCAAGGAGACGCCGATCGACGAGGCGACCGACGACCAGCTCCGCGCGCTCCACGAGGCGCTCGAACGGATCGGCGACCGGCTCCGCTCCGGCGACATCGACCCGCGCGTCTACGAGGAGGAGCTGTCCGAGGACGGCGAGAGCGACGAGGGCCGCGACCCCCGCGTCGTCGACGTCACGCCCTTCCCGCTCTCGGAACACGAGGGGCTCCCGAGCGTCGGGTTCGACTCCTTCAACGCCGCCGTCGACGAGTACTTCTACCGGCTCGGGCGCGAGGACAGCGAGGACGGGGAGGCCCCCGCGGACGCGAGCCCCTCCCGCCCCGACTTCGAGGACGAGATAGCCAGACAGGAGCGGATCATCGAACAGCAGCGCGGGGCGATCGAGGGCTTCGAGGAGCAGGCCGAGGCCGAGCGCGAGCGCGCGGAGCTCCTGTACGCGAACTACGACCTCGTCGACGAGGTGCTCTCGACGGTCCGGGACGCCCGCGAGGCGGAGGTCCCCTGGGACGAGATCGCCGAGACCCTCGAGGCGGGGGCGGAGCGAGGGATCCCGGCCGCGGAGGCGGTCGTCGACGTCGACGGCGGCGAGGGGACCGTGACGGTGGCGCTCGACGACGAGGACGGCGACTCGGTTCGCGTCGAACTCGACGCGAGCGCCGGCGTCGAGGTCAACGCCGATCGGCTCTATCAGGAGGCGAAGCGGATCGAGGCGAAGAAGGAGGGCGCGATGGAGGCCATCGAGTCGACCCGCCGAGAGCTGGAGGCGGTCAAGGAGCGCAAGGCGGAGTGGCAGGAGACGCAGGCGGCCGCCGACGGCGACGCCGGCGACGAGGACGGCGATGACGACGAAGACGAGACGTACGAGACCGACTGGCTCTCCCGCTCGTCGATCCCGATCCGGAGCCCCGACGACTGGTACCAGCGCTTCCGGTGGTTCCACACCGCGACGGGGTACCTCGTCATCGGCGGGCGCAACGCCGACCAGAACGAGGAGCTCGTGAAGAAGTACATGGGCAAACACGACCGGTTCTTCCACACGCAGGCGCACGGCGGCCCGGTGACGCTGCTGAAGGCCGCCGGCCCCTCCGAGTCCGCCGACCCGGTCGACTTCTCCGAGGAGACGCTTCGGGAGGCCGCGCAGTTCGCGGTCTCGTACTCCTCGGACTGGAAGGACGGCCGCGGCGCGGGCGACGCGTACATGGTCGATCCGGATCAGGTCTCGAAGACACCCGAGAGCGGCGAGTACATCGAGAAGGGGAGCTTCGTGATCCGCGGCGACCGCACCTACTTCGAGGACGTGCCCTGCCGGGTCGCCGTCGGCGTCCAGTGCGAGCCTGTGACGCGGGCGATCGGCGGGCCGCCGTCGGCGATCGCCGACCGCGCGGCGACGAGCGTCACGCTGGAGCCGGGGATGTACGCGCAGAACGACGCCGCGATGATGGTGTACCGGGAGCTGAAGAGCCGGTTCGCGGACCAGTCGTTCGTCCGCAAGGTGGCGAGCGCGGACCAGCTTCAGGAGTTCCTGCCGCCGGGCGGGTCGGACTTCGCGGACTGAGCCGCCCGTGGACCGTCACCGAACGTCCCCTCGGCAGAGCGCGACCCTTTCAAGCCTCCGCGACCGACTCCACGCATGAGCTTCGAGGCGCTGCCGGACGGCTGGCAGGTGTGGAACGAGGAGCCGAGCGGCCGGGCCATCCTCGTCTACCGGCCCGACGTGTTCGACGGCGACGACCTGCCCGCCGCGTGTCTCCCGACCATCTACCTCACGAACGGCGCGCGCACCGCCCGCCCCGGATCGGGCCAGTACGCCACCGACGAGTGGCACGTCGTCCTCTTCTTGGAGCCCGAGATCGAGGCGGTCTCGGAGACCCACGACGACCGGGCGGCCGGCGCGGCCGCGGCCGTCGAGGTCGCGGAGCGGTTCGCCGCCGGCGACGTGGACTACCGCGCCGCCTATCAGGTACCGCGCGAGGACTACTTCGAGCGCTTAGACCGGTGCATCGACGGGGAGTGATCGCGACATCGACGCGGATCGGTCGCGACATCGACGCAATATAAACACACAACGCGGACCGGCTGACCCGCCGAAGTTGATCCGCGTTCGTGGATATATTCCCCAGCGGAAAACCCGATAGCACCACGAACACGAGGATTTTTATCGCCTCACGCCCCACCGTCGGGTACATGAACGCCGGTGGGGACCACACCGCTGACGAGCCGCGAGAGAAGTGCGGCGTCGTCGGCATCTCGCTCGCTGACCGCGAGGCCGCGCGGCCGCTGTACTACGCGCTGTATGCGCTCCAACACCGCGGGCAGGAGTCCGCGGGGATCGTCACGCACGACGGGTTCCAACAACACAGCCACGTCGAGCGCGGGCTCGTCGGCGACGCGTTCGACGAGGAGGATCTGGCGTCACTGTCGGGCGGGACCGGCATCGGTCACGTGCGGTACCCGACCGCCGGCAGCCTCGACAAGAGCTGCGCGCAGCCGTTCTCGGTCTCGTTCAAGTCCGGCTCGCTCGGGCTCTCGCACAACGGCAACCTCGTGAACGCCGACGAGGTCCGCGAGGAACTGGCGGCCGCCGGCCACGCGTTCACCTCCGACGGCGACACCGAGGTGATCGCCCACGACCTCGCGCGCAACCTCCTCGAGGAGGACCTCGTGCGCGCCGTCAAGCACACGATGAACCGCATCCACGGCTCCTACTCGCTCGCGATCACCCACGACGACACGGTCCTCGGCGTGCGCGACCCGCTCGGGAACCGCCCGCTGTGTCTCGGAAAGGTCGACGGCGGCTACGTGATCGCCAGCGAGTCGGCCGCCATCGACACCCTGGACGGGGAGCTGATCCGAGACGTGCGTCCGGGCGAGCTCGTCGTGCTCGACCCCGACGGCACGGGGTACGACACGTACCAGCTCGTCGAGCGCGAGTCGACCGCGCACTGCTTCTTCGAGCACGTCTACTTCGCGCGTCCGGACTCCGTCATCGACGACAACCTCGTGTACGAGGTCCGACGCAAGCTCGGACAGAAGCTCTGGGAGGAATCCGGCGTCGAGGCCGACGTGGTGATGCCGGTCCCCGACTCCGGTCGGGCGTTCGCCTCCGGCTACGCCGACGCGGCCGGCGAGACGACCGCCGACGGCGAGCCCCGTCCGGAGGACGACACCGGTATCGAGTTCGCCGAGGGGCTGATGAAGAACCGCTACGTCGGGCGCACGTTCATCATGCCGACGCAGGACGAGCGCGAGCGCGCGGTCCGGCTGAAGCTCAACCCGATCCGGTCGACCGTGGAGGGGAAGTCGGTCACCATCATCGACGACTCCATCGTCCGGGGGACGACCTCGACGCAGCTGGTCGAACTCGTCCGCGAGGCTGGCGCCGAGGAGGTCCACCTCCGGATCGGCGCGCCGGCGATCATCGCGCCCTGCTACTTCGGCATCGACATGGCGACGCGAGACGAGCTGATCGCCGCCGACGCCTCTACCGAGGAGATCCGCCAGGAGGTCGGCGCCGATTCCCTCTCGTACCTCTCTATCGACGCCGTCGCCGAGGCGCTCGGCGAGAGCCGCGCGGACCTCTGTCTCGGCTGCGTCACCGGCAAGTACCCCTTCGCCGTGGAGGGCGAGGAGAGCGACCGCGACCTCGACGCCGTCACGCCCGATCCCACGCCGGCTGACGACTGACTGGGTCCGACGCCAGAATCGGGAATTTAAATACGCGCACGCCGGGAGGTACGCGTATGACATTTGACGCCGACGACGCGACCATGAGTCGCCGCGGGCTGTTCCGGGCGGGCGCCGCGGGCGCCGCCGCCGCGACCGGCCTCGCCGCCGGATCAGGGACCGTCAGTGCCCAGTACGGGGGCTGGCTGGACGACGTGGACAACTACGACGGGACCCACGACTACACCGGTCAAGACGAGGTCACGGTCGACGTCGGCGCGGTCGACGGGCTCAAGTTCGGCCCGGCGGCGATCCTGATCGACCCCGGGACGACGGTCGTCTGGGAGTGGACCGGCGAGGGCGGCGGACACAACGTCGTGGCCGACGACGAGACCTTCAACAGCGGCGACCCGGTCGCAGAGGAGGGGACCACCTTCGAGTACACGTTCGAGGACGTCTCAGAGGGCGACACGTTCAACTACCTCTGTGTCCCCCACGAGGCGGTGGGGATGAAGGGGGCCGTCGCTATCGGCTCCGTCGACGACGACCTCGTCGACCCGGACGCGGACGGTGGAGACGGCGGGGACGGCGGGGACGGTAACGTCAGCGACGGAAACGCCAGCGACGGTAACGCCAGCGACGGCGGGAGCAACGACACGCCCCTCACCGCGGGCGACATCGGCGCGCTCGCGCTCGGCCTCGGTTTCGCCGGTGCGCTGCTCATCCCGCTGTTCTACGCGGCGCACCGGATGGCGAACGACGAGGAGTAGCACGGTCGGACCGGTGGGTCAGCCACCGTTCCCCCGGCCCGTAGCGACGCCGAACCGCGACCGTCCGACGACGACGAGGGCCGCCAGCCACAGCAGTATCTCGACGTAAAACGACGGAGTGCCGACGTAGAACAGGGCGAACTCGCCCGGCGGGATCGCGAGCGGGTCGGACCGGGAGACGACCGGCCACGCGAGGAACAGCGCGTCGCTCGCTCGTCCGTTCACGACGATGTGGAACGCGTCGAGCGCGAGATGTGATCCCCACCCGACCGCGACCGCGAGCCCGTGTCGGTGGCTCGCGGCGAGCGCGATCGCGACGGGAGCGAGTAGGGCCGAGTGACCGACCGACTGATAGATGTCGAAGACGCCGAGTACGCCCAGCGGCTTGTCGACGACGTCGGGGAGCGCGGCACCGGCGACCAGCCATCCCGTCGAGAGCGTCTGGCCGGTCGGACGCGTCTGATCGGTCGGGCGCGTCCGGCTCGTCGGGAGCGCCGGCGCGTCCCGGAGTCGCCGGTGGCTCACCAACCACCCGATTCCGGCGGCGACGAGGAGGTGGGTCGGAAACAGCACGGCAGTCCCTACGGACGAGGACGGCTTCAACGTTCGTCGTCGAGGTCCGAGCGCAGTCGCCTCAGAACGCGTGGTACAGCATCACGTACACGCCGATGCCCATCGTGAAGGAGATCAGCCAGAGGACGGCGGCGACGAGGCCCACCTGCGAGTGCCGCGTGTGGTACAGCTCTTCGAACGGGCGGGTCGCGGCGAGCAGGAGCGCGTAGAAGACGAACGGGACGCAGAGGATCGCGAGCAGGATGTGGATCCCGAGGAACGGGAGGTAGAGGTAGGTGTAGAGGGTCTCGGGCCCTGGGAACTCGGCGGTACCGACGTGGATCAGCCGGTAGAGGTACGCGCCGAGGAAGGCGGTGAAGAGGCCGAACGACGTCAGCATGAACGCGCGGTGACGGCGGACGTTCCCGCGCGAGATGGCGCGCCACCCGAGCAGGATGGTGCCGATGGCCGTCACCGAGACGGCCGCGTTGAAGTGCGGGATCGCGGCGAAGACGGCGTCGCTCGCGCGCGGGAGGAGCGCGCTCGGAATCACGCCGCCGACGGCCCCGAACACGAGGGCGAGCGCGACGACGGAGCTGAGTGCGGTCAAAAGCGGGACGTTCTCGCGGGCCCACTCGGACATGAGAGACGGAACGGACGCCGCCCCCAAACGCGTGCCGGTTTCGGCGGCCCGATGCGGGCTCCGTCGCCGCCGCCGAATCGCCCGCAGTGCGCCCGACTCCCTCGCCCGGTGTCACTCTCCGACACGGCACTGTCGAATGGAAGGGCTTTTAATTGGGGGAAGGGTACGTGGTAACGCGATAGAACACCGCGAGCGTGGGTAGCCAAGCCAGGCCAACGGCGCAGCGTTGAGGGCGCTGTCCTGTAGAGGTCCGCCGGTTCAAATCCGGTCCCACGCATCGCACGGGGTCCACCCCCACGATGCACGGTGTTGTCTCTACGACAGCACCCACGCACAATTCCTTTCGACCGCTACGCGTTGAGTAATTACTCTATCGTGCTGCGTTGTTTCGGCTCGTTTCTTGATCACTCACAACGCCCTAGCAGCTTATTTATAAATAGTAGGCTGCGGACCGACGGTGAACACCTCCAAAGCCCCAGCCGCGAGGCGGGCGCACGCTCGCTGCGCGCCTCACTCGGTCGCTCGCGCTCCCTCGTTTCGGTGCTTGCGTCGCCTGAGCCCGCCTCGCGGCTGCCCCTTTGAGTCCCGCCCCGCACAGCACCGCAGCCTCACACCTCCCCAGCCTCGCCGCTCGCTACGCTCGCGGCGTCCCTCGCGCGTGCGACTCGCGGGCCGGTGGCCCGCTCGTCGGCACGCGCCACCGCCTCGCTCGTTTATATATCGCGTTACATCGCGTCGCGGGCGCCGGTCTCGATCTTCGTTCCTACGAGCGTTCGCCGCTCCCCGCGAACTGCCACCCTTTTAGTCCCGGCCCGCCGGAGTAAGGCGTAATGAGCGAGGACGCGACCCCCGAGTACGACCACGAGGAGCTGGGGCTCGTCGCCGGGCTGGAGATCCACCAACAGCTCGACACGGAGACGAAGCTGTTCTGCGACTCCCCGACGACCGAGCGCGACCCCGCGGTGGCCGAGCGGGAGATCACTCGCCGGCTCCACCCGACGAAGAGCGAACTCGGCGAGCTCGACGACGCCGCGATGGAGGAGAGCCGGGTCGACCGCGAGTTCACCTACCTCGCGTACGACACCACCTGTCTCGTCGAGGAGGACGACGAGCCGCCCCGGCGCGTCGACGACGAGGCGCTCTCCGTGGCCCTCCAGATCGCCGACCTGCTCGACATCTCGGTCGTCGATCAGGCGCACGTGATGCGGAAGCTCGTCATCGACGGCTCGAACACCTCCGGCTTCCAGCGCTCGATCCTGCTCGGCCAGAACGGGGAGATCGAGACGAGCGAGGGGCGCGTGTCGATCGTGGACCTCATGTTAGAGGAGGAGTCGGCCAAGCGCGTCGAGGAGACGGACGACGGCGTCGTCTACTCGCTGGACCGGCTCGGCGTCCCCCTCGTCGAGATCGGGACCGGGCCGGACATCCGGAGTCCCGAGGGCGCCCGCGAGGCCGCCGAGCGCATCGGTATGCTGCTCCGGTCGACCGGCGCGGTCAAGCGCGGGCTCGGCACGATTCGGCAGGACGTCAACGTCTCCATCGCCGAGGGCGCCCGCGTCGAGGTGAAAGGCGTGCAGGACCTCCAGGGGATCGAGGACATCGTCCGCGGCGAGGTCGGTCGGCAGGCGGAGCTGCTCGCGATCCGCGACGAGCTCCGCGAGCGGGACGCGAGCGTCGGCGACGTCTCGGACGTGACCGACGCCTTCGCCGACACGGTGTCGGGGGTCATCCGCGGGGCGCTCGACGCGGGCGGCAAGGTCACCGCAGTCCCCCTGTTCGGCTTCGACGGTCTGGTCGGCCGAGAGATCCAGCCCGACCGCCGGCTCGGCACCGAGCTCTCGGACCACGCCAAACGCCACGGCGCGGGCGGCATCTTCCACACCGACGAGCTGCCGGCGTACGGCGTGACCGAGGCGGAGGTCGACGCCCTCCGCGAGGCGGTCGGCGCCGGACCCGAGGACGCGGTCGCCATCGTCGCGGCCGACCCGGAGACGGCCGACCTGGCGATCGAGGCCGCCGCCGACCGGGCCGCCGCCGCCATCGAGGGCGTCCCCGAGGAGACCCGCGGCGCCAACGACGACGGGACCACCCGCTACCTCCGGCCGCTCCCCGGCGCCGCGCGGATGTACCCCGAAACGGACGTGCCGCCGGTCGAGCCCGATCCGTCCGACGTGGAGCGACCGGAGCTGCTCGACGAGAAGACCGACCGCTACGTCGAATCGTTCGGACTCGACCGCGGACTCGCGAAGCAGGTCGCGTTCGGACGGCGCTTCCCGCTGTTCGAGACCGCGGTCGATCGCGGGGTCGACCCCACCTTCGCGGCCTCGACGCTGGCGTCGACGACGACGGAGATCCGGCGCGACGGAGCGCCCGTCGACAACCTGACGGACGATCACTTCCTCGAGCTGTTCGCCCTCGTCGAGGACGGCGACCTCGCGAAGGAGGGCGTCCCGGAGGTCTTGACGACGCTGGCGAAGCAGCCGAAGCTCACGGCCGAGGAGGCGATCGAAGTGGCCGGGCTCTCGGGCGTGAGCGAAGCGGAGGTGCGCGACGCGGTCGTCGAGGTCGTCGAGCGCAACGCCGACCAGATCGACGAGGAGGGCATGGCCGCGTTCTCGGGGCTGATGGGCGAGGCCATGGGCGCGCTCCGCGGGAAGGCCGACGGCGAGGTCGTCTCCGACGTGCTCCGCGAGGAGATCGGAAAGCGGTCGTAGCGCGCCGTCTCCCGGTTAGGCCCGTTCTTTACGTGTCAGGGGTCCCTGATCCGACCCGAGGGACACCAGATGGCAGACCCGTCCGTGGCCGATTCGTCAGACGACTCGTCCGCGATCGACCGGGCCGACGACTCGTCCGCCCCGCGCTCGCCCAGCGACCGGGTCTCCGACGCGACGAGCCGGTTCGTCCACGGCGTCGAGCTCGCCGCCGCGGCGCTGTTCGCCCTCCTGTTCGGCATCGGTGTGGTCGACCTCGCCCTCCAGATCGCGGAGTCCGTCCCGACGGGAGAGATCACGGACCCGAACGTGGTCATCGGGTTCATCGAGACGGGCCTGTTGCTGCTGATCATCGTCGAGGTGTACCAGACGGTCGTCGCGTACATCGAGCAGAGCAACACCCGGCGGATCGTCAGGCTGGTGATCTACACCGGCGTCATCGCCATGGTCCGGAAGGTGATCATCTTCCGCACCACCGAGTACCCCACGACGCAGGACGCGCTGTTCGCCGCGGTCGCCTACGGGACCGTGATCCTCGGGCTGGTGGCGCTGCTGTTCGTCGAACGCTCGGTGGGCCCGTCGATGGAGTGATAGACTCGCCTCGGTACTACTCCGTCAGCTCCGCGATCAGCGTGTCCAGCTCGTAGGTCGCGGGGGCGCGCGGCTCGTCTCGGAGCGTGGCGATCGTGAACGTCGAGTTGGTGCGCTCGACCTCCGGGATCGCCTCGAAGTCGCTTATCAGTCGTTCGACGGTGTCCGACGAGGAGAGCCGCGCGAGCACGACGAAGTCCGTCTCGCCCATGGTGAAGAACGCCTCCGTGACGCCCTCGACGGCGAGCAGCTCCTCCGCGAACTCCTCGTACGGGCCCTCGTAGCTCGCGAGCACCTCGACGATGACGGTGACGCCGAGCCCGAGCGCCTCGTGATCGAGGTCGTACAGGTCGTTCTCGATAACGCCGTCCTCCCGGAGGTTGTTGAGCCGGTAGTGGATCGTCGACACCGGGATCCCGGTCTCCTCGTGGAGCCGTTCCGGACTCCCGGTACCCAGATCCGAAATCGCCTTCAACAGCCGCACGTCGCGCTCGTCCATACGCCCCGTTTGCGTGAGGGACTGTTGTATATTTCGACCGATATACTTGGATTCGGCTGCAAGAATCGGGTGTCGTTTCGGGTCTACCTTGAATCAAATTTATATATCTGATTGTTCATCCTATTTAGCCCATAATCCGAGAGAATAGTTTAACTGTCGTCGCAATCTTCGAATATATACTCAATGAGAACTCGGAATTTCCTCTCCACTTCGGAATCGGTCGTCGCCGCGTTCGTCCTCCTCGCGATCCTCTGGGGCACCTCCTTCGTCGCGATCGAGGCGGGCCTGCACTACTTCCCGCCGCTGCTCTTCGCCGGCGTTCGGTACGCGGTCGCCGGCGCGATCGTGTTGGGCGTCGCCGCGGTCGCGTCCGGTCGGACGATTCCCCGCGGCCGCGACGAGTGGCTCGGCGTCGCCGTCGCGGGAACGTTCGTGATCGCCGCGTACCACGGGCTGTTGTACGTCGGCGAGCTCTACGTCTCCGGGGCGGTCGCGGCAGTGGTCGTGAGTCTCTCGCCGGTGTTGACGGCGGTGTTCGCCGCCCTGCTCCTCCCGAGCGAGCGACTGGGCCCCGTCGAGATCGGCGGGTTCGCGCTGGGGCTCCTCGGCGTGGTCGTGATCGCTGACCCGGCGGCGGCCGGACTCGGCAGCACCGCCATGCTCGGCGTCGCGCTCGCGCTCGGCGGCGCCGTCGCCTTCTCGCTCGGCGCCGTCCTGCTCCGACCGCTCCGGACCGACCTCCCGATCGCCGCCCTGCAGGGGTGGGCGATGGTGCTCGGCGCCGGACTCCTGTTCGTCGGATCGGCCGTGTTGGGCGAGTCGCCGTCGGCGATCGAGTGGAACCGGACCGCGATCGCGTCGCTGGCGTATCTCACGCTGCTGTCCGGCGTCCTCGCCTTCCTGATCTACTTCGCGCTGCTCGACGCGGTGGGACCGGCGCAGCTCCACCTCGTCGGGTACGCCGAGCCCGTCGTCGCCGCGGCTGGGAGCTGGGCGCTGCTCGGCACCCTGATCGAGGCGGAGGCGATCGTCGGCTTCGTCGCGATCCTCGCGGGCTTCCTCGCGCTCGAACGCCACGAGATCGCCGCGTACATCGACGTCGACGTCGATCTCTACCACTGGACGCGCTGATCTGCCGTCGCGACCGGATCCGCTGGCCGTTCTCTCGACCTGCTGCTCGTTCTCTCGGTTCGCTGTCGTTCTCTCGACCCGCTCAGCCCTCGACGTCCGCGGTTAGGCCGGCGCGGAGGTCGCGACCGAAGTAGTGGCCGAGCAGCGCGACGACGAGCCCGATCCCGCCGCCGACGGCCAGCAGGGACAGCCCCCACTGCTGGAGGTAGTCGACGCCGATCGGGAGGAAGCCGACCCCGAGGACGTTCGTCACGGCGACGGCCGCCCCCGCCGCGGCGCCGGCGATCCCGGTCTCCACGTACCGGCGCGCGGAGAGCGCCAGCCCGATCAGGAACGATGCGAGGAACATCCCCGCGGCGGAGCCGATCGTCCCGCCGATGAGCGGGATCGCGCCGCCGACGAACACCCCGACGGCGACGGCGACGAGCGAGAGCGCGAACGCCTTCCCGGAGAACCAGCGACCGCTGGTTCCGATCCGGCCGCTCTCGCCGCCCGTGGCGGCCGCGGGACGGGAGGAACCCCTCGCCGCGGCACCCGCCTCGGTCGACGACTCGGCCGCGTCGCCGCCGGTGAGATCGTCGTCGAGGAGGTCGTCGAGGTCGTCCATCGGGTCGCCGTCGGACGCCTCGCGCTCCTTGGAGGGTTGCATACCGGAGCGTTCGCCCCTGAGACCTTGTGTCTTGTGCCCACCGGCGATTCGCCCGCTCGTCGCGTCCTCGGCGGCTCTCCGACCCGTTCGACACGACCTCCTCGAGGCGCCAGCCCCGTCCGGTCCGATGCATCTCACTCCCGCGTTTCACCGGAAACGGGGTGTCTCGGGGGCCAGCGACCGCGACGCGGAACGCGCCGTCGTCGCCGCCCGTCAGTCGCTTTCGCCGGACTCTCGTGTGCCCCACACGCGCTTGTCGACGAGTTCGACCGTCATCGGCCCGTCGACGGTCACCTGACAGGAGAGCCGCGGGTAGCCAAACCGGGCGGCGAGCCGGTCGTGCCAGTGCGCCGGCGGCGGCCCGTCGCGAATCCGGACGCCGCAGGTCGCACAGAGCCCGCGTCCGCCGCAGTTGAGCCGTCGCGTCGCGGCGGCGTACGGCGACAGGTCGGCATCGAGCAGGACGCGCCGGAGGTTCCGGCCCGGCTCGACCGACAACTCGGTTCGCCCGTCGCCGTCGACGACGACGACCGGAACGGTCTCGTCACTCATTCGATAGTCGGAGCGTCGCGTCCGGGGGCCAAAGCCTTGTGCCCGGACCGGGCCGATCCGAACTCGGAGTCGACTCGGACCCAGGACCGATCCGAACCCGAGACCGCTCCGGAACGGCTTTGCACGCTCGCGTCGACCTCGTCGACATGGACACGCGTCGCGCGCTGCTCGACGCCTTAGCGGACGGCCCCGTCTCGGGGCCGGCGCTCGCCGCGGAGCTCGACGTCTCGCGGGCCGCGGTCTGGAAGGCGGTCGAGGCGCTCCGCGAGGAGGAGTTCGCCGTCGAGTCGACCCCGGAGGGATACGTCGCGCCCGCGGATCCGGGATACTGCGCGGCCGGGATCGAGTTCGGACTGGACGCCCCGTACGCGGTGGAGTACCACGACAGCCTCCCGTCGACGAACGACCGCGCCCGGGAGCTGGCGGCCGAGGGGGCCGCGGACGTCGCCGTCGTCGCCGACGAGCAGACCGTCGGGCGGGGGCGACTGGACCGCGAGTTTATCGCGCCGAGCGGCGGCGTCTGGGCCTCGATCGCCACGCGTCCGACGGTCCCGCCCGCCAGAGCCCCCCTCTTCACCCTCGCGTCGGCGGTCGCGACGGTCGACGCCTGCCGCGAGGCCGGCGTCGAGGCACACATCAAGTGGCCGAACGACGTCCTTGTCGGGAGCGACGAGGACCCCGGAGACGACGGCGGCCGCTCGGGACGCGGCGGCCGTAAGCTCGCCGGGATCCTCACCGAGATGGAGGGCGAGGCCGACCGGGTGTCGTGGCTCGTCGTCGGCGTCGGCGTCAACGCGAACATCGACCCCGAGGCGCTTCCCCCGGGCGCGACGTCGCTACGCGCCGAGATCGGAGCCGACGTCGACAGGCGACGGATCGCGGCGACGCTCTTCGAACGGTTCGCGTCGCTCGCGGAGACGGCGGACCGCTCCGATCAGATACTGGCGGCGTGGCGCGACCGGGCGAGCACGCTCGGGCGGCGAGTGCGGGTCGAGACCTCGACCGGTCCCGTCGTGGGGACCGCCGTCGACGTCGAGTCACCGGGCGCGCTCGTGATCGACACCGACGACGGAACGCGGCGCGTCCACGCGGGGGACTGCGAACACCTGCGCGACGCCGACGCCTGATCGCGCCGGCTACGTCTGTCCGGTCGCCTCCGGCTCGGTCTCGTCGGGATCCCCGTTCCCCGTCGCCGTTCCCTCGACGGCAGCCACCTCGGTGGTCGGTTCCGTCGAGAGCGTGCCGTCCAGCCGGACGGTCAACACCGGAATGGCGGAGGCGCGGACGACCTTCTCCGCGACGCTTCCGAGCAGCAGCCGATCGATCCCGCCCCGGCCGTGGGTCCCCATGACGATGAGATCGCAGTCGTTCGACTCGGCGTAGCGGACGATCTCGCGGCCGGGCGACCCCTCGACGACCGCCGTGTGCACGTCGATGCCGGTTCCCTCGGCCAGTTCCTCGACCGCCTCCACGGCCTCGGTGGCGTCGCTCCGCAGGAGGTCGCTGACCCCCTCCCACGAGGCCTCCATCGGCATTCCCGCGTAGCTCGCCGTGTCGACCACGCGGACGGCGTGGACGCTCGCGTCGTGGACCGCGGCGATGTCCAGCGCGTGCGCGATGGCGCACTCACCCTCGTCCGAGCCGTCAGTCGGGACCAGGATCCGGTCGTAGAGTGTCATCTGTTCACACGACTCAAGGCACCGCGCGCTGATAACTCTTTGCAGCTTTTGCCGGTTCTTCGTGGCCGCACTCCGAGGCGCGTATTTAAGCCGCTCCACAACGATCATTAATCATGACAAATGAGATAGCACTCTCCCGAGTCGAAGACGAGTTCGAGGGATACTCCTTTCCGGCGGACCGGAGCGACCTCTCCGAGTCCTGTGCGGGGACCACCGTGCTGTTCGCCGACGGCGACGCCGACCTCGGCGAGCTCCTCGCCGAGATCGACCAGGAGCGGTTCGAGAGCCCCGAAGACGCCTACGTCGCGCTGCAGAACGTCCTCCCGATCGAGGCGGTCGGCGAGCCGGGGCAGTCCGACGGGGACGCCTGAACGGGGCGAAGGCGTCTGAGCGGGGCGGGGGCATCTGATCGAAACGGCCCGCACGTCACCGCTCCGCACGCCACGCCGCGTCTCGCATCGCTTTTCACCGCGGGTCGCACACTGGCGATAATGAGTTATCGGATCGGCCTCGTCGGCAAGCCCTCCGTGGGGAAGTCGACGTTTTTCAACGCCGCGACGATGAACGACGTGCCCGAGGGCGCGTACCCGTTCACCACCATCGACCCGACCGTCGGCGAGGCGTACGTCCGCGTCGACTGCGCCGCCCCGGAGTTCGACGAGACCTGCACGCCGAGCGTCGGCGTCTGCCGCCGAGGGACCCGCTTCGTTCCCGTCAAACTCGTCGACGTCGCCGGGCTCGTCCCGGGGGCACACGAGGGACGCGGGCTCGGCAACCAGTTCCTCACCGACCTCAACGAGACGGACGTGCTGATCCACGTCGTCGACTTCTCCGGCAAGACGGACATCGAGGGGGAGACGACCGAGGGCCACGACCCGCGCGAGGACATCGACTTCTTGGAGGAGGAGCTCGACGCGTGGTACCTCGACGTGCTCCGGAAGGGGCTCGAGAAGTTCGAGACCCGCTACCACGGGTCGGAGGCCGCCATCGAGGCGGAGCTCGCCGAGCAGATGTCGGCGTTCGGGATCGACAAGGACCGGATGAAGCGGGTGATCCTCGCCGAGGGGCTCGAGCTCGACCCCGAGACGTGGGACGACGCGGACGAGGCGTCGCTCGCGCGGGAGATCCGCAAGCGCACGAAGCCGATGGTCGTCGCCGCCAACAAGATGGACACCCCCGAGGCGCAGGCGAACTGGGAGGAGATCACCGCGGACCCGGAGTACGAACATCTCTCGTTCGTTCCCGCGAGCGCCCACGCCGAGAAAGCGCTTAAAAACGCGAACGAGGCGGGCGTCGTCGACTACACGCCCGGCGCCGCTCAGTTCGACGTCGTCGGCGACGTCTCCGGCGAGCAGGCGGCGGGCCTCGATCGGATCGGCGAGTTCGTCGCGGAGTACGACGGGACCGGCGTCCAGGGCGCGCTGGAGGCGGCCGTCTTCGACGTGCTCGGCTGTATCGCCGTCTTCCCCGGCTCCGCCAACGGGAGCAAAGACGAGAAGGGCGTCTTCCGCGACTGCTTCCTGCTCCCCGAGGGGTCGACGACCGAGGACTTCGCGTTCCACATCCACTCTGACATCGGCGAGGGGCTCCTCCACGGCACCGACTGCCGGAGCGGTCGACAGGTGGGAACGGACCACGAGCTCGTCCACCGCGACGTGATCGAGCTCGTCTCGACGAAGCAGGCGGCGCCGTAGTCGGCGGCAGTTCTCGTTATAAACGGTCGCCGTCGGGGTCGGGAGCCTCCGTCGCAGACCCGACCGGCGTCGCGTCGTCCGGCAGGTCGGACAGCCCGAGTCGGTCGAGCAGCCGCGCCGTCGGCCGTCCCTCGCCGTCCCAGTCGCGGTACGCGTAGTAGTGGTCGAGTACGGTCTCGAACGAGGCGGGGTCGATCCCGTCGCCGCCTCGGTCTCCAGTCGCTTCGCCGTCGCGCTCCCGGCTCGCTCGATCGTCGCGCTCGGTGTCCCTTCTCAGCGCCTCCGGGAGGCGGTCGTCCGCCCGCGTGAACCCCTCGCGGAGGTTGAACAGCCGCGTGAGCGTCCACGTGCGCTCGCCGAGCAGCCGGAGGTCCTCGGCGTCGCGCTCGTCGCCGAGCGCCGCGAACCACTCGGCGGCCGTCGCGGGCCCGAACACGTCCGCGAGGAAGTCGTCGGCGACGAGACACCACACGGCGGCGCGCCGGTCCTGCTCGTCGGCCACGGCGGCGGCGCGCTCGGCGGGACTCCACCCGGGCGCCGCCACCGCCTCGGTCTCGACCGGACGGGCGCGCCGGTGACACCCGCCGCGGTCGCTCGTCGCGAAGGCGAGCGCCATCGTCTCGGCGCCCCGGGGGTCGTAGGAGCCGAGCTCCATTCCCTTCACCGTCGGAATCAGCCCCTCGCCGCCGAAGCGGTCGGCCGCGGCCTCGACCCCGTCTGCGAGCGCGTCGCCGAGCGGCGTCGAGCGCGCCGCGATCTCCTCGATCAGGCCGCGCGCCGCCGCCTCGTCGCCGAAGGAGAGCTCGCGGTCGACGCCGTGATCGCTCCGGTCGATCAGTCCCGCCTCGCTCGCGCGGACCGCCCACGCGACCGCGTTGCCCGCGGAGATCACGTCGACGCCGAGCCGGTCGCAGCGGTCGCCGAGCGCCGCCACGGCGTCGAAGTCGTCGATCCCGAGCCCCGCGCCGAGCGCGATGGGGGTGCCGCCGCGGGGGACGGTCTCGTCGGGAGCGCCGGTCTCGCCGTCCTCGCCCGAGCCCTCCGGCATCCCGTCTCCGCCGGTCGGGATCCGGTACCCGCCGGGGACCGGGTCGTCCGGGCGCTCGCGGTCCGCGTCCCGCTCGTTCGCGGGGGCCACGCCGAGGTCGTCGGCCCCCGCGAACCGGCGCGCCTGCCAACCCCGGGTCGGAAGCACGCCGGTCTCGTCCGCGAACGAGACCGTCTCGAGGGTGTCGCCGGCGGCGAGCCACCGGCCGGCGTCGCTCTCCGAGAATCGCTCCGCGTCGCGGTCGCGGAGCTCCCGGAGCGCCCGCGGGGTCTCCGGCGGCGGGTCCCGGGCGACGACCGCCTTCAGGTTCTTCGAGCCCATCACCGCGCCCGCGCCGCCCCGGCCGGCGTGGTGATCGCCGCCGTCGGAGGCGACCGTCGCGTAGCGCACGCCCGCCTCGCCCGCGGGACCGACGCACGCGACCGCGGCATCCGGGAACCGGGCGTCCGTCTCGGCCGCGTCGAGCCCGCGGAGGTCGCTCGCGGGCGCTATCGTCGCCTCGCCGCCGGCGATCGACAGCGCGACGGGCTCGTCGGCCGCGCCCTCGATCACGACGCCGAGGGCGTCGCCGAGCGACCCGGCCAGCCGACTCGCGAACGACCCGCCGCCGTAGGAGTCGAGGAACGCGCCGGTGAGCGGCGACTTCGTGACGGCCGCGTAGCGGGGCTCGCCCGGGAGGTGTCCCGTGAGCGGCCCGACGAGGAACGCGAGCCGGTTCGCCGACGAGGTCGGGTCGACGCCCGCGGGCATCTCGTAGAGGTACCGCGCGCCGAGTCCCTTTCCCCCCACGTACCGCTCGCGCCACGCGTCCGGGACGCGTTCGCTCCGGACGCTGCCGGCGGAGAGGTCGACGCGGAGGATCCGGTCGGGGACGGTCATCGTACGCACGGTCGCGCGCTGGCCGAATTAAACCCACGCCGCCCGGGCCGCCGCGAGGCCTCCCGCCGAAGCGAGCGCGCGCCCCGCAGAACCCGGCGCGCCCTCCCCGACCGAACCGCTTTCGCCCCCGGCGTCCGTAGGCGACGGCATGGACGACGTGGTCGAGGCGCTCGACGCGGCCGCGGGGACGACCTGTCTCGTCGGCGCCGGCGGAAAGAAGACGACCCTGTACGCGCTCGCCGACCGGCTCGACCGGGCGGTGCTCACCGCGACCGTGCGGATCCCGATCTTCGACCGCGAAGTCGCCGCCGTCCGGGTGACGCCTGACCCGGTCGGCGCGCTCGACGCGGTCGGCGCGGCGGACGGGTCTCGGGACGGCGAGCGCGACGGGTCCGGCGGCGACTTCCCGCTCGGGCTCGTCCCGGAGCGCGAGCGCGACGACCGCTACCGAGGGTACGATCCCGCCGTCGTCGACGAGATCGCCGCGGCGCACGACGGGCCGGTGCTCGTGAAGGCGGACGGCGCCCGGGCGCGACTGCTCAAGGCCCCCGACGAGCGCGAGCCGCAAGTCCCCGCTGGCGCGGACCGCGTGGTTCCGGTGGCGAGCGTCGGCGCGGTCGGCGAGCCGCTGACGGCGGAGACCGTCCACCGGCCCGAGCGCGTGGCCGCGGTCACCGGCGCCGCGGTCGGCGACGAGATCACGCCCGAGCTGGTCGGGCGCGTGCTCGCCGACGAGCGGGGCGGATTAAAGGACGTGCCGCCGGACGCGACGGCGATCCCGCTTATAAACGCGGTCGACGACGACGCCGACGAGGCGGTCGCGCGGGCGGTCGCCCGGGTCGTCCACGAGCGCGCGGACGCATCCCGCGTCGACGTCCCCCGAGTCGTGCTCGCGCGGATGATCGACGGCGCGGTCGTGGACGTCGTCGAGTGAGTTCGGCCGGTCTCGCGACGCGCACCTGTCGCCCGAACCCATTTATAAAGCCACTCGGACGCACTTATAAGCCCGCTCCTCGCGTATCTCCGGCCATGGAACGTACCGTGACGGTGGTGCCGGAGGCGGGGCTCCACGCGCGCCCGGCCTCGAAGCTGGTGCAGACGGCGAACCGGTTCGACGCCGACGTGTCGATCGGTCGCGCGGACGACGGCGACGACGGGCTCGTGCGCGCCGACAGCATGCTCTCGGTGAGCGGGCTGAACGTCGCTCACGGGGAGTCGGTCCGCGTCGTCGCCGAGGGGGCGGAGGCGGCCGACGCGCTCGACGCGGTCTGTGACCTGCTCACGACCGAGGTCGACGAAGCGGACGACGGCGACGGCGGTGAGCCGGAGTGAAGACGCTCACCGGCGTCGGGAGCACGCCGCTGTCGGGCGTCGGCGCGGCGCGCTGGTACCGCCCCGAGGCGGACCTGGCGCTTCCCGAGCGACCCGACCCCTCCACGGTCGACGCGGACGCCGAACTGACGCGGTTCGAGGACGCCCGCGACGAGGCGCGCGAGGCGATCCGCCGCGCCCGCGACCGGACCGCTGAACGCGTCGGCGAGGAGGAGGCGGCGGTGTTCGACGCGCACGAGCAGTTCCTCGACGACCCGGAGCTCGTGGGCGACGTCGAGGACGCCATCGGCGACGGAGCCCTCGCCGAACACGCCGTCAACGACCGGTTCGCGGCGGCGATCGAACAGTTCGAGGGGCTGGAGGGGCCGATGGCCGAGCGCGCCGACGACCTGCGCGACGTCCGCGACCGCCTGCTTCGCGCGCTCCTCGCTGTCGACGCGCTCACCGACCTCGGCGACCTCCCCGCGGGCACCGTCCTGCTGGCCGAGCGGCTCACGCCGAGCGACACCGCGGAGCTGGACCCGGACGCGGTCGCCGGGATCGCCACCGTCGCCGGCGGGCGCACCGCCCACGCGGCGATCATCGCGCGGTCGCTGTCGATCCCGGCGGTCGTCGGCGTGGGCGAGGGGCTCCGGGACGTCGCGGACGGGGACGAGCTGCTGGTCGACGGGACCGACGGGCGGGTCGTTATCGACCCGGACGCGTCGATGCGCGCGACGACCGAGGCCGAAGCAGCGGCGGTGATCCGCGACCGGGTCGCGACCGTCGACGGCCGCTCGATAGAGGTGGCCGCGAACGTCGGGAGCGAGGTGGAGATCGGCCCCGCCGCCGACCGCGGCGCCGACGGGATCGGGCTCTTCCGCACGGAGTTCCTCTTCCTCGACCGCGAGTCTCCCCCGAGCGAGGACGAGCAGTACGAGGCCGTGACCACCGCCCTGTCGGCGTTTCCCGACGACCGGGTCGTCGTCCGGACGCTCGACGTGGGCGGCGACAAGCGGGTGCCGTACCTCGACCTGCCGACGGAGGGGAACCCGTTCCTCGGGCGACGGGGGATCCGGCTCTCGCTCGACGAACACCGCGACCTGTTCGAGACGCAACTCCGGGCCCTGTTGCGCGCGGCGGCCGGCGAGAACGGCGACGGGCTCGCCGTGATGGTCCCGCTCGTCTCCCGGATGGAGGAGATCGACGCGGCGGTGGCGGCGGTCGAATCGGCGGCCGCCGACCTCGACGCGGCGGGGATCGACCACGCGGTCCCCGAGCTCGGCGCGATGGTCGAGACGCCGGCCGCGGTCTTCCTCGCGGACCGGCTCGCCGACCGACTCGACTTCCTCAGCATCGGGACGAACGACCTCGCGCAGTACGTGATGGCGGCCGACCGCGAGAACGACGGCGTCGCCGCGTACCACGATCCGCTCCACCCGGCGGTGCTGCGAGCCGTCGACCGGACGACAGCGGCCGCCGCCGGGACCGACGCGTGGGTCGGGATGTGCGGCGAGATGGCGGGCGACCCGGCGCTCACGGAGCTGCTCGTCGGACTCGGGCTCGACGAGCTCAGCATGAGTGCGGTGACCGTCCCGGCGGTGAAGGCTCGGGTCGCCGAGATCGACTCGGACGCGGCGCGGACGCTCGCGGAGGCGGCGCTCGCCTGCGAGACGCGCGCCGAGGTCGGAGCCGTGCTCGGCCTCGAAGACGACTGAGGAACGGCGACCGTCCCGGGCCGGTCCCCGCCTCAGAGCTTCGTCATCCCGCGGGCGGCCTCCGCCTGCTCGCGAACCGAGTCGAGCGTCGCGGACGGGTCGGTCGCGGCGACGGCCGCGTTGACCGCGCCCTCCAAGACGGGCGCGTCGGCGATGACGGCCTCGGCGTCGCTCAGCTCGATGGCGACGTCGGCGTTCATGACCGCGCTTCCCAGGTCGACGAGGACGACGACGCCGTCGCCGCCGTCCGCGGCGTCGATGGCGGCCTCGATCGCGTCCGGGACGGTGCCGATCCCGCCCTGGCCGTCGCCGCCGACGGGTTCGATGCGGGTGTCGCCGGCCATCTCCGCGGCCACCTCGACGATCCCCTCGGCGGCGCGCTCGCTGTGCGAGACGACGACGAGCCCGATCATCAGTCGTCCTCCGGATCGGGCGCGCTCGCGTCCGTCGCCTCCTCGCCGTCGTCCGGAATCGTCGGCGACGTCGCGTCGACGTCGGGTATCTCGGCGCCGAGCGCGTCGGCGGCGGTCGCGAGCAGCTCTTCGAGGATGAACAGCGTGCTCGTCGCACCGGGGTCCTGGTGGCCGACCGACCGCCAGCCCAGGTAGGAGGCGCGTCCCTTCCTCGCCCGGATCGGGACGGTGAACGCGACGCCGCGCTCGGCGGCGTCGACCGCCTTCGCGAGCGCCTCGAGCGGCGGGAGGCCGTCCGTCTCGATCGACTTCTTGAACGTGTGGACCGCGGGGGTGAGCGCGTCGACCATCGTCTGGTCGCCCACGCGGGCGTCGCCGCGGTCCTCCACCTTCTCCAGGTAGGTCTCGGCGAACGCGACGGCGCTCTCGGGGGTGAGCCCGTCGTCGAGCTCCGCGCTCGCGAACACCAGCGAGCCGCCGAACAGGGGACCGGAGGCCCCGCCGACCTCGGCCATGAGCGTCTTTCCGACCGTCTTGCAGACGGTCTGGGGGTCGGGGTCGTCGAGCTCGCGGGCCGCCTCGGCGGCGGCCGCCCACCCGCGGGCCATGTTGCCGCCGTGGTCCGCGTCGCCGATCGCGGAGTCGAGTTCCGTGAGGTACGCGCGCTCGTCTTCGAGGCGGTCCGCGACCGCCGCGACCGCCCTGACGACGGTAGCGCCGTCCTCTCGGCCGTCCCCGCTCATTGCGTCTGGGTGAGCGCGGGGGTGTCGGCCGGGGCGGCGAACAGCTCCTTCAGCTCGTCGTCGACGGCGCAGACGGTGATCGAGGCGCCGGCCATGTCGAGCGAGGTCATGTAGTCGCCGACCCACGCGTCCCACGTCTCGACGTCGCGCTCGCCGAGCAGCTCCTGCAGCCGGCGATTGACGACGAACAGCTCCATCTGCGGCGTTCCGCCCATCCCGTTGACGATCGTGAGCACCTCCTGGCCGGTGTCGAGGTCGAGGTCCTCGAGGACCGCCTCGGTCAACGCCTCGGTGATCTCGTCGGCGCTCATCAGCTCGGTGCGCTCGGTGCCCGGTTCGCCGTGGATCCCGATCCCGAGTTCGATCTCGTCGTCGCCCAGGTCGAAGGTGGGCTCGCCCTTCTCCGGCGTGACACAGGAGGTGAGCGCGGTGCCCATGGTGCCGACGTTCTCTATCACCTTCTCGGCGACGCGCTTGACCTCCGACAGGTCGTCGCCCTGCGCGGCCTTCGCGCCGGCGGCCTTGTGGACGAGGATGGTTCCGCAGACCCCCCGGCGCCCGGAGGTGTACAGGGAGTCCTCGACGGCGACGTCGTCGTCCACCACGACGCTCTCGACCTCGACGCCCTCCATCTCGGCGAGCTCGATGGCGGTCTCGAAGTTCATCACGTCGCCCTCGTAGTTCTTGATGATCGCGAGGACGCCGTCGCCGGCGTCGCAGGCGCCGATCAGCTCCTCGAACTGGTCGGCGGTCGGCGAGGAGAACACGTCGCCCGCGGCGGCCCCGTCGAGCATCCCGTCGCCGATGTAGCCCGCGTGGGTCGGCTCGTGACCGCTGCCGCCGCCAGTCACCAGCGCGACCTTCCCCTCGACCGGCGCGTCGTCCCGGACCACCACCTGCGTGTCCGGGAGCCGGCGGAGTCGGTCGGGATACGCCGCGATCATTCCGTCCAGCATCTCGTCGACCACGTCGTCCGGCTCGTTGATCAGCTTCTTCATAATCAACGTCCATGACACTCCGAGATCTGTTAAAGATAGTGGGCTTCCGGGAGCCCTCGGCGGTCGCGATCGGGCGCGAGCCCACCATTGGGCGCCCGGCCCGAAGGGATCGTGGTAGCTATAGCACCGAAAGCGCGAACCACACCGTGACACCGGCCAGCATCACCGCCTGAACGAACGACCCCGCCAGCACCCCCACCACCGCGTACGCCGACATTCGGGCCGCGCCGCGCGGGTCGTCGGCGTTGTGATACAGACGGACGAGAAACACGGTCCCGCCGACCCCGACCGCGAGTCCGAGGGGACCCATGACGAACAGGAGGGCGATCCCGATCACCGTCCCTGCGGCGACGGTCCGCGTCGACGCGCCGCCGAGTCGCCCGGAGACGAGTCCGGACAGCCATTCCATCGCCGAGGCCAGCAGGGACAGGGCGACGAGCGCCGACAGCACCGAGAGACTCGGCTGCGTGAAGCCCGTCGTGTACGCGTAGCCGACGACGACGAGCGCGGCGAGGACGCCGCTCGGCACGAAGGGGACGAACGAACTGGCCGTACACAACACGAGCAGCACGATCGCCAGTTCGGCCGCGAACGTGACCATACCTCCTCCTCGTCTCACTCGGACAAAGGTGTTCGTCCCGAGGTTCGGTGACGCGCCCCCGGAAGCGAGCACGGCGGGCGCGCGAGACGTGATCCGCGCGGCGCCGATCGCGCCCTCCGTCGGGAAGTCAGACTACGCGATGATCTCGCGGGTGATATCCGGCGTGTCCATCGCGTTAACGATGGGACTGATCACGCGATACGTCCCCCGTTGGCGTCCGTCGGACGAGTCGTCCCAGTGAGGAACGAACGGCTTGTTCTCCGCGTGTGGACTGTCTTCTAACATCGCTCGGGGCGCACCCCCCGCGACGTAGACCTCGAGCGAGTCCGACTCGAACTGCGTCCGAAAGTCGTCCTTGCGGAACGGGAACAACACGCGCACGTAGTAGTCCTTCCGAACCTCGCGCTTCTTCACTTCGTTATTATACCACCCAATTACGTCGAAATACTCACAGACGGCCTTCCGAGCACCGGTGTAGGGGAACGACGATCGGACTTCGACGTCGACTGCCTCGCCGTTCGCACGCTCCACCGTGATGTCCACTTGGTCCCGCGGGTCGTCCCACTCGTCGTCTTGGAACACGTCCACGTCGAGGCCCCGCCGATCGGCCGTTCGAGTGAGCCAGTCGATCCAGATCCACTCCGCCAGAATCCCCGAGACGCCGTCTACGGTCTGCGTCTCCGCCGATCTTCCTCGCGAGCTATCCCGGGCCATCCGCCCGTCCGAACTGTCGGCGAGGCGTTGTCCGTCCTCTCGGAGGCGCTCGAGCAGCTCTCGATCGTCGTCGGTGTAGTCGAAGCGATACCGAACGCACTCGAAGCGCTCGTGCCCGTCGCAGTCTATCGCTTCCGTGCTGATGTCCATCGTCTGTTGTCGAGACAATAACCCGTCATATATGTCTGCCGTTGGTCGAGAGACGGTGCGCTTATCACCGGTAGATTCCTTTGCTCGGTAACACATCAGTATGTCTGCGGACGATATCATCGACCCCCCCGAACACGCCGTTTCTTCCGCAAACACGGCGATGTATAACATGGTTCGGTTCTGGGGGCGGAAACCACAGAACCTCGTCAAGAGCTACATCGAGCAGTACACGGACGAGGGAGACACCGTCCTGGATCCGTTCTCCGGGAGCGGGGTCACCGCGTTAGAGGCGCTCCGAGCGAACCGCCGTGGTATCTACAACGATCTGAATCCGCTGTTTCGTCACATCGCTCGCACGACTGCCGCTCACGTGGACCTCGACGAGCTCGAAGAGGGATTCGACACCGTCATGGAGAACGTGCGGTACCGGCGTCACCAGCTCGGGGGGACTGACGGAGACACCCACCAGTCTTTCCGGTGGCTCTACGAGACCACCTGCCGGAACTGCGGATACGACGGGGCGAGAACGCTCGAAACGACCGCGAATCGGGTGTATTCACCCACTCAGGGGGACGTGAGTGGGTCGATCTCGGGGGACGGAACGCTCGACACGCTCGCGGTCGAAATCTACGATCAGCTCCGCGACGCCGGCCGCCTCTCACACGATGCGCTGGTGGAGCGAATCGACTTAGACGAGTTCGGTGACGCCCGCAAATCCGAGATAACGAGGGCGATCAACCAGCGGCTGTTCGAAAACGGGTACATCCGGATCGAGGAAGACGTCCCGAGCGAACTCAAGTACGCCTGTCCGGAGTGCGACGCGAGCGAGACGGTCCCGCTCGACGAGTCGGACGAAGCCAAGCTCGACCGGCTCAGCGAGTGTTCGCCGCCGTACTACTATCCCGACAACGAGCTGGTGTATCCCAACGGACAGGAGTTTTACACGTCTCGACCGGGAACGGAGCGCGTCGACAAGCTGTTTACCGACCGAAATTTGATCGCGTTGTCTATCCTCCGGCACGAGATATATCGGCTGGAAGAACGGGAGTTCAGCCAGACCGTCATCGACGCCCTCCTGCTCACCTTCGCCGCCATTCTCGAGCACGTGAGCCGAATGCAGCGACCGAATAAGAAGGGATGGGCGGCGAAGAACTACGTCATTCATCCGGAGAACCTCGAACTCAACGTCGCCCACGCGTTCCGAAACCGATTCTCGACCGTGCTCGACGGCATGCGTGAAGCGAACGAGGAGCTGAACGAGGGACGCCCCCTGGAAGACCGCGGGCGGTTCGTCAACGGGGACGCGCGCGACCTGCCGGTCCCCGATCAGTCGGTCCAATACGTGTTCACGGATCCGGAGTACGGCGATGCAGTCCAGTACTTCGAACTCAGCTACATGGCGAACAGCTGGTTGGACAGCACCGTCAACTGGGAAGACGAAATCGTCGTTAACCCGCGGCAAGAGAAATCCCGGGACCGCTACGAGGAGATGCTGGCAGCGGCGTTCGACGACGTGTTCCGAGTGCTCGAGAGCGGCGGGTATCTAACGGTCACGTTCCACAGCAGCGAGCTCAGATACTGGAACTCCCTGATGCACGCGATCCAGCAGGCCGGATTCGAGTACGTCGACGCGGTCTATCAGGTCCCCGCACAGGAGTACACGAACTGGATCAACCGTCGGAAGCCGGGGACGATGAACGGCGACATCTACATCACGTTCCGACGACCGGAGCGCCGGGAACAGCCCGAGCTGGACTTCGGGGACATCCAAGAGGTCCGGAACGCCATCCTCGAGGAGGCGAAGCGCGTCGTCCGGCTCCACGACGGTCGCGCGACCTACGACCAGCTGGTGCGTGGGGTGACGCTGCGGCTCATCGAGGACAACAGGATGCACTCCGAACAGGTTCGGGACTTCGATTACCGTCGACTCTTCGACGAGTATCTCGAACGCACCGACGACGGTGACGCGTGGACGACCACCGACTGGGAGACGACCGACAACGTCGAGTACATCCCGCTCCGACGCCGGGTCAGGTGGTTGATCGAATCCGTCTACGCGGACGCGGAGGGCTCCTCCGCCACGCTCGACGAGATACTCTCGCGGATTTTCACCAGTCTCAAAGACGCGCAGACCCCCGAGAATCGGGAGATCTTGGACGTGCTGCAATCGACCGCCGAGCCGGTCGAGCAGGACGGTGTCGTCCGCTGGCGGCGGCGCGATTCGTATCAACAAACGCTCACCGGAGACACCCTCGCCGAGGAGGAAGGGCTGGTCGACACGGAATCACAGCAGCAGCAGTCGGCGTTGGACCACGACCGGATCATCAACCGGCTCGCCGCGTTCGGCAACGCGATCGGGTACGACGTGTGGATCGGGGATCCTGAAACGAATCGGAGCGAGGTCCTCCGTGACACGCAGACGCGGATGCGGATTCCCGGCGGCTTTTCCGACACCGTTCGTGAACGTCTCAGGAACGTCGATCTGATCTGGTTCGACGGCGAGACGCCGGCCGCGATGTTCGAGGTCGAACACTCCACCGATCCGCAGGACGGGATCGTCCGCATGGGGAACGTGTACGCGGAAACCGACGCGACTCCGCGAGCGGTGTCCGTCGTCCCCGACGAACGGTACAGTCAGTGGGAGAAGGCCGTGACGCAACCCGCTCTCGACGACCTGACCGACCGGAACCCGTTCCGCTGTCTCACGTATTCCGCGCTGATCGAGCTCCTCGGTGACCGCCGGCCGGCTGCCCGACAGGGAGAAGAGCGGCTGTTCGAACTCACGACGGCTCCCTAACGAGCCGATCCGTGCTCGCCGCGCCGTCGACGAGTCATCGATCAGGCCGTCGACGAGTCATCGATCAGGCCGTCGGTGAGACGACGGATCCGGCCGGAAATCCGCGGGCAGCCGCAGACGGCCCTGTCCACGACAACCGGCGGTTCGTCGTCAGGTCCGTCTGTGCAATTACGATGTTTTAACTCCGGGTCAACTCTCTGCAGGTGTATATGACTGATGAGGGTGAGCGACTGGGGAAACCGTCCAACGCGGACGCGATACGGACACGGCTCCGGGAGCTCGTGCCGAGTGCGTTCTCCGAAGGAGAGCTCGATACGGAGGCGCTGGAAGCGCTCCTCGGCACCGACGCCGAGTCGTCGGGATCACAGCGGTACGAACTCTCATGGGCCGGGAAGCAGGAGGCGATCGCTCGCGCACGGGGGCCGACAGAGAAAACGCTGGTTCCACGGCCCGAAGAGAGCGTCAACTACGGGGAGTCGGGGAATCACTTCATCGAGGGGGAGAACCTCGCGACACTCAAAACGCTCCAACACTCCTACCAGCAGCGCGTCAAGATGATCTATCTCGATCCGCCGTACAACACCGGGTCGGATTTCATTTATAAAGACGACTACTCGAGCTCGACCGCAGACTACGAGCGGGCGACCGGCCAGCGAACGGCGGACGGTGAGAAGCTGGTGAGTAACCCGGAGACGAACGGGCGCTATCACAGCGACTGGCTGTCGATGATGTATCCCCGCCTGTTCCTCGGACGGAATCTCCTTCGGAACGACGGTGCCATTTTCGTGAGTATCGATCATCACGAGCATCACAATCTCCGTCACCTCATGGACGAGATCTACGGCGAGGACAACCACGTCGGCACCTTCGTCTGGAAGCGTCGAACCCCGGACGCGCGAAATTCGGGTGGCATGTCCGTCGACCACGAGTACGTCGTGGTCTACCAGCGGTCGGACGCGTTCGAGATGCAGGGGGTCGAGAAGTCGTTCGACAACTACACGAATCCGGACGACGACCCCCGCGGGCCGTGGGTCGCCGGCGACCTGAAGAACTCGCGGACGAAAGACGAACGGCCGACGATGTTCTACGAGATCACGGACCCCGAAACCGGCCACACCTATCAGCCGGATCCGAACAGCGTCTGGCGCCTGGGCGAAGAGACGATGCAGCGGTATATCGAGGAAGGTCGGATCATCTTCCCCGACGACGGGGAGGGGGTTCCCAAGTTCAAACGCTTCCAAAACGAGATAGACAGCAAGTACAAACCGCTCTCGTCGTGGATCGAGACGACCACGACCGACGAGGACATCGACCTGTTCGAGGACGTCTTCGACCGCACCGTGCTCCAGACGGGGATGACCGGAACGGCGACGCGCGAGTTGAAATCGCTGTTCGGCTACAAGGCGTACGATTTCCCCAAATCGACGGATCTCATCCGGAAGCTCGTCCGACACAGCGTGGACGGCGGGGATATCGTCCTGGACTTCTTCGCGGGGTCGGGGACGACGGGCCACGCAGTCATGCAGCTCAACGCCGCCGGAGAGTTCGACGACCCCGTCCGGTTTCTGCTCGTCCAGCTGGACGACGAACTGGACGAGCCGCGAGGCGAGGAAACGACCCACGCGGAAGTCTGTGAGCGGCGCTTGCGGCTGGCGGTCGACCACCTCGCCGACACCCGCGACACGTCGACGTCCGCGCCGGGGCTCGGCTTCGATACGTACACGCTCGGGGAGTCACGCTTCGACCGGTGGGGACGACCGGACACAGAATCGGACGCCCGTGCCGCGCTCGAGCGGTATGCGGCCGACGCCCATCCGGCAGTCGATCTGACCCACCCGGACGCCGCGCTGGTCGAGGTACAGCTACTGCTCGGGTTCTCGCTTGGTGCCGCTTCCACGGAGCTCACGGATCACACGTATCACGTGTCGGAAGGCGACCGCGACGCGCTGATCACCTTCGCGGAATCGGTGACCTACGACTCGCTCGCGGAGTTCGACCTCCCGGCCGACACGCAGTACGTGTGTCTCGACGGAAGTCTCTCGGATACCGACAAAGAACGACTGAACCGCGAACTCGCGCTGCGAACGATTTGACCATGGAGTTCGAATTCGACCCCGATCTCGCGTATCAGCGCGATGCCATTCGCGCCGTCACCGACGTGTTCGACGGCCATCCGAACGTGCAACACCAGCCCGCATTCGGGACACACGGGACGACCGTCCCAAACGAGTTAGCGATCTCCGAGAATCAACTCACGGCCAACACCCGGAAGGTCCAGCGACGCCACGGTCTCACCCAGAGCGACGACCTCTATCAGTCGGCCGACGGTGAGGAGGTCGACCTGCTGAGTTTCAGCGTCGACATGGAAACGGGGACCGGCAAAACGTACGTCTACCTTCGGACGATCCACGAACTCTACCAGCAGTACGGCTGGCGGAAGTTCCTCATCGTCGTCCCGAGCGTGGCGATTCGCGAAGGCGTCGTGAAGACGCTCCAGCAGACTCGAACGCACTTCGACTCCCTGTATTCGCGGCCGCCGTTCAATTGGACCGAATACGATTCCTCGACGTTGAGCGACGTGATTCGGTTCGGCAACAGTACCCAGATCGAAGTGATGGTCATGACGCTCCAGAGCATCAACCGAAGCGATGAGAACGTCATGTTCCGGAACCATGACAAACTCAACGGCGACCGCCCGATCGACCGTATCGCGGCGACGAATCCCGTCGCTATTCTGGACGAGCCGCAGAACATGGAAGGGACGAAGAGTCAAGCGGCCATCGCGGAGTTAGACCCCCTCTGTACGCTGCGGTATTCGGCGACGCACCGGCGGATCAGAAACAAAGTATACGAGCTCTCGCCCGTCGACGCACACGAAAAGGGATTAGTAAAGACCATCGAGGTACTGTCCGTCGTCCAAGACGAGGACTTCAACAAGCGGCACATTCGGCCGCTCTCGTTCGACGCCGGTCCGAAGGCACGGATCGAGCTGTACAAGGATCGGGCAACCGGGGCCCAACTCGGCAAGAAGACCGTCCGGGCCGGAGACAGCCTGTATTCGGCGAGCAACGGCTTACCCCCGTACGAAGGAATCGAGGTGGCTTCGATCGACGCTCGTCGCGAAGTCATCGAGCTCAGCGACGGGACGCGACTCCACAGCGGGGACTCCACGGACACCGATATCGAGACGATTCAGCACCGTCAGATCCGGGAGACGGTTCGCGAACACTTCGAAAAGGCGCTGCAGTACCACCGGGACGGGATCAAGGTTCTGAGCCTCTTTTTCATCGATCGGGTCGATAACTTCCGTGGCAGAAGCGGTGACGACTCCGGCCATCTCTGGGAGGTCTTCTGCGAGGCGTTCACCGACTTAAAAGCCGACGACCGGTACGAAGAGCTATTCGCGGATCAGTCTCCAGAGGACGTGGCCGGCGCGTACTTCGCGAGGACGACCAGTGGAAGCGTAAAGGTGAGAGAACGCTCCATCCGCGACGACGTCGAGTCGTACGAGCTCATCATGCAGGATAAAGAGGAGCTTCTCTCGATGGACGAGCCGACGCAGTTCATCTTCTCCCACAGCGCACTGCAGGAGGGGTGGGACAATCCGAACGTCTTCCAAATCTGTACGCTCAACAACACCGTTAGCTCGGTGAAGAAGCGACAGGAGATCGGGCGTGGTGTGCGACTTCCGGTTTATCAGGACGGGACTCGTCTTCCACCGGGCGATCAGCGCAACCGCCTCACGGTCATCGCCAACGAGAGCTACGCTGCGTACGCAGACCAGCTACAGGCGGAATACAGTTCGGACACAGACTACGGCGATGATATGCGAACACAGACGAACGACCGTCGCGATCGGACCGTCGTCACGCCGCGGGCAGACGTGATAGACGGCTCCGACGACTTCGCTCGGCTGTGGGCGCAGATCGCACCACAGACGACGTACACGACGACGATCGACTCGGAGGGACTCATCGAGAGCGCAGCAGCCGAACTCACGGGCATCACGGTCGATGAACCACGGCTTCGGGTCTCCCGTGGGGAGGTAGCAATTGACGGCGAAGCCGGCGTCGAAACGGTCGGTATCGCCTCCCAAGTGGAGTCCGTGGACCGGAGCGGACCCGTTCCGGACGTTGTCAGTCACATCGCCGCTGAGACCGGCCTGACGCGACGGACGGTCGCACGGATCCTCCTCAGATCCGAGACGGTCGATCAGCTGGTGAAAAATCCCCACGAGTATCGGGTCACAGCACGCGAGATCATCGACGCGGTCAAAACCGACGCCGTCATCGAGAACATCGAGTACGAGCGGATCGGTGCGGCACACCCGACGGACATCATCAGCGAAGTCGAGACCTACGCCGACAACACCGTCGACGTGGACAAAAGCGTCTACGACAAGGTCGTTTACGACAGCGACGGTGAGCGGCGCTTCGCACGCCGTCTCGACCGAGACGACTCCGTCGTGTTGTTCATTAAACTGCCGCGCGCGTATCACCTGCCGACTCCGATCGGACAGTACAACCCCGACTGGGCCGTCCTCTTCGAAAAGGAGACACCCGTCCGCACGGACGGAGACGACCGTCGGCTGTACCTCATCAGAGAGACGAAATTCGGGACAGCAGACGATCTCCGGCCGTCCGAAGCGACAAAGATCGAGTGCGCTCGCGCTCACTACGACGCGCTCGACGTCGATTTCGACCTCGCGACCGACTTCCGGGACGACGACGTCATCGAGGACGTCCTCAACATCGAATTGGCTGGTGAGTGACCGGCGGGAGGCCCCCGATCGAGATCACGAGTCGCCGTCCGAAACAAACGAGAGAGTGGACGTTTGTGGGTAAATCACCCGGGCGTCTTCTGACCAATTAAGTACGCTCATCTTCGATGGAATGGTATGACTGCAAGCGTCTATCTCGCGCCGGCGACGAGGAGCGGTGGCGTCTATCCCTATCTCGAACGGGCGGTTCGTACCGGCGTGGAGCGCGATTTTTACGAACAATTCACAGAATCGGACTACGGAGACCCCGCTCGGGTATGGGGGCTCACGTCCTCGATCGAACCGGAGTGGGACAGTATCGACGCCGGTGACTGGCTCCTCTTTTACACTCGAGAGAATAGCTACGAATACGCGGCACGGGTGACCGGCACAGAACACAACGAGCCACTGGGGAACGCGCTTCGAACGGACGTGCTTGACGCCGACAAAAGCGAGGATCGGAACTGGGATCTCCTCGTTTTCCTCGACGACCCCGTCCCCGTCTCGATCAGCGGAGACGACGTTCAGGACCGATTCGACTACGGGAATCGCTTTCCGGTCCGATTCATCCGTGTGACCGATGAGCGCCTGGACTCCGTCCACTCCGAGTACGGAGACGTCGAGCGGTTTATTGACGCTATCGCGGACGACAGCTGACGTTTCTCTGAGCGCCAACGTATGCGACGCACTGGATGCGTACCTCCAGTATAATTGTGAGGAGGGCGGAGATAATGAGGGGCGAATTCCGCTATTTTCCAGCCGGAGCGGTCGTCCTGCTAGATCTACACTTCGAGACAGTATCTACCGCATCACACGTCCTTGTGAATACACGCGAGAGTGTCCTCACAACCGAGAAATAGATTCTTGCAAATCGTCAGTGTATAACAAGGTGAGTACTTGTCCATCGAGTGTGAGTCCACACGCGATACACTGTGGGTCAATCACTCGTCACTTGTCAGAAAATGTGTCGGAAAAGGTCGTTAGCAACCAGATGAATGTGAGTCTGGATGTGCTTGAGAAGCACTACGGTCGACGTGGTGAGCAAAAGAAAAGCAGAGTAACGGCGAGATTACTTAGATGACTTGTAACTAAGCGACGAGCAGATTATTCCATCAAATATCTTCCCTGTTTAAGAGCAGACCCTATATCTGTGTATTTGTTCGGATTGAATTCTGTCGCGTGAATCTTAATCGGCTCTCTTTCTCCCGTAGAGTCACTATATATTAAATTCAGATGCGCTTCCAGCTTTTCTTCTCCAGCCTCTGATGCTAAATACATCACTTCTGATGGGGCAATGGTATCTGGAACATCGGAAAGCGATTCTGCCCATTGCTCTGGAATAGAATCCTTCTCAGCACTCATTTGTGCGATAAAAAATTCATCTCGCTCACCTGCTCCAATCACGTCGGAGTCACCGTTAAACGCCATCTGATTGGAGACAACTATGCTTCTTGAAAGTGCAGTCTGGATCTGCAAATATCTGGAATCGCTGTAATAAAGTCTCAATTCAAGATGTAAATCGACAGCAGGACTATCACCAAAATTTGACAATAGCATTAAAAAATAGTCCTGATGAACTCGCCAAGGTTCAAAATCACCTGTATATCGAAACATAGACTGCTCTATATTTGAACCTTGAATGAAATCTATTTGATTCACCCGAATGACAGCCTGCTTAGATGATTCTGTAAGTTCCTTCTGCTCGTTTAGAATGTCTCTCTGCTGTCTATACAAAAGAACAAGGAGACCTGAAAGAATCAATGACCCGAGACTTGCAATTACTCCGACCCAGTTTTGTAGCCAGATGAGAAATTCATTAATGACTGTCATTCACTAATCAAATACATTATGGCAAGATATAATTTATTCTTATGGGTTGCCTGTCAAACGGCAGTCATTACAGTCTTGAGAATCGCCAAGATTGGGTGGCCGATGAGGCAGGGCAAAACAAAATTGTCCGATGTAAGATGAGTGCGTAGAAAGTACAGTTGAATTCCACTGCTACAGAGGGTTCTAACTAACGAGAATTAGGACGGAAGTTAGGTGGCTGGGGAGGATACAGCCCCTAACACGCCACGGCCAAAGACCGTGGACGCTGTAGGTGGGCCAACACGGATTTGAACCGTGGACCTCCCGGTTATCAGCCGAGCGCTCAACCTGACTGAGCTATTGGCCCAGGTGAGCGCATTCAGTCGTTGCGCGGGTAGGATTTTAAGGGTTTCCTTTCGCCAGTCGCCCGCCGTCACGCGGTTTCGCCGCCGCGCGCCGCCACCGTCTCGCGGTCAGTCGGTTCGCTTCGACTCCTCGTCTTCGACCGTGAAGTCGACGTCGACCACGTCGTCGGCGTGATCCGGGTCGTCGAAGCGATCGCCGCCGCTCGCTCCCGGATAGTCGTCGGGGCCGTCGTCGAAGCCGTCGCCACCGAACTGGCTGCCGCCCATCGTGAAGCCGGCTCCGCCGCCGTCGCCGTTGCCGGGGAACCCGCCGATGTACACGTTGCCGGAGGCGAAGCCGTCGGTCTCGCTGTCGATGTAGGGCACCACGAGGTACTTCTTGACCGCCATCCGGATCGGGACCCGCGAGAGCGGGAGCGCGAGCAGGAACCCGAGCGCGTCCGTGACGAGCCCCGGCGTGAGCAGGAACGCGCCGGCGGCGATGAGCAGGCCGCCGTCGAGCAGCTCGTCGGTCGGCGGTTCGCCGCGGGCCAGCTTGCGCTGCATGCGCGCGAGCGTCGCCCGCCCCTCGGCGCGCAGGAGGAGCATCCCGAGCACGGCGGTCAACACGACCAGCGCGACCGTGATCGCCCACCCCAGTCGCGTCGCGACCACGATCAGGAACAGCGCGTCCACGAGGGGGACGACGAGCAGCAGCGCGAGCAGCGTACGCGGGCGCATACCACCATGGTTCCCGCCGGGGGCTCATAGCCCTTTTCGTCCTCCCGGTGCCGACGCCCCACGCTTGCGACCGCTGCGACCGCACCGAACCAGCCAGCAGTCGGTCGACGCTCTCCGACGCGTCCGGTCAGTCGATCCGCGACCGCCACGGCTTTGAGCGGCGGGTCCGACCCCGACGTATGGACATCGTCGGCGCGCTCGGACGCGACCCCCCCGAGCGCGAGCCGCTGCCGCGGTGGGTCGCGCCGCTGCCGAAGGCGCTGGAGGACGTCGCCTTCCGGTTCGCGTGGATCATCGTCGTCATCAACCTCGTCGGCACCGCGTTCGGCTTCTGGTACTACCGGTTTCAGTTCCGGGAGGTGCCCGTCGAGATGTGGGCGTTCGTCCCCGACAGCCCGGGCGCGACGCTGCTCATCGCGCTCGCGCTCGCGGCGTGGGCGGTCGGCCGGTCGAGCGACACCCTCGCCACGCTCGCGTTCTTCGGAAACGTCAAGCTCGGGCTCTGGACCCCGTACGTCCTCGTCGTGTTCGCGCCGCGGTTCGTCGAGAGCTCGGGGCCGCCGCTGTACGCGTTCCTCCTCGTGAGCCACCTGGCAATGGTCGTGCAGGCGTTCGTGCTCTACCGAATCACGGACTTCCCGCCGAAGGCGGTCGCGGTCGCGACCGCGTGGTACACCGTCGACCTCCTGATGGACTACTTCGTTCCGGTGACCGGGGGCGTGACCCACACCTCGCTGCCGTACGCCGACGCGACGCCGTGGTTCACCACCACGGTGCTGCAGGTCGCGGCCGCCGGCGCGGTCGCGCTCACCGTGATCCCGGTGTTCTGGACGCTCGGCACCCACGTCGCGAAGCTCCGAGCGCGTCACGGTCGCGACGGGCGCTGAGCGCGTCCCCGATTTAAGTTCGCCGGGCGCGTGGGTGTCCCATGAGCGTCTACGAGCGGATCGCGGAGCTCTCCGTGACGATCGAGTCGGTGAACCGGCGCCGATACACCGGCGCGACCACCAGCGGGTTCGAGCGGACCACCACCGAGTTCCGGCTCGCCGGCGACGGCGTCGTCGGGCGCGGCGAGGACGTCACCTACGAGGCCGAGGACCACGCCGCCCTCGTCGGGACCGACCCCATCGACATCGAGGGCGAGTGGACGATCGAGGAGCTCTCGGCGCGCCTCGACGACGAGGACCTGTTCGCGCACGAGCCGCCCTCGCGGGAGTACTTCCGGAACTACCGCCGGTGGGCCGTCGAGAGCGCCGCCCTCGATCTGGCGCTCCGCCAGCGCGGCGAGTCGCTCGGCGAGTGTCTCGGCATCGAGCCGGACCCGGTGCGGTTCGTCGTCTCGACGCGACTCGGCGAGCCGCCGACGACGGACCGCGTGGAGGAGCTGCTCGAACTCGACGAGGAGCTGGAGTTCAAGCTCGATCCGACCCCGGACTGGCCCGAGGAGGCCTTCGTGAGGCTCAGAGAGACGGACGCCGTCAGGATCCTCGACCTGAAGGGCTGGTACGAGGACACCGACGTCGACGTGGAGGCCGACCCGGAGCTGTATCGCGACGTGTTCGCGGCCTTCCCGTCCGAAATCGTCGAGGACCCCGCGTTCACGGCGCAGACGCGCCCGCTCGTCGAGCCCCAGGCCGACCGGCTCTCCTTCGACTACCCGATCGACGGGGTGGAGAGCCTCGAATCGCTGCCGGTCGACCCCGGCTACTGCAACATCAAACCCTCCCGGTTCGGGACGCTCGAATCGCTGTTCGAGACGATCGCGTACTGTCGGGACGCGGGGATCGAGCCGTACGGCGGCGGGCAGTTCGAACTCGCCAGCGGGCGAGACGCGATTCAGACGCTCGCCGCCCTCTTCTACCCCGACGCCCCGAACGACGTGGCGCCCCGCCCGTTCAACGACCCCGAAGCCTCCCCGCCGTACCCGAAGAGTCCGATTCGACCGGACCGCGACGCGGTCGGGTTCGAGTTCTGAGGCGGCGCGATCGCGCTCGTATTTTGGTGACGACCATTTATAAATGGAATCGCGGTGGCGCGTGCCTCCGAGCGCCCGGCGGGCGCGAGGAGCGCGCGCGAGGGAGGTCGCTGGCGCCGTCGGGCACCAGCGACAGGGCGAGAGCGGAGCTCTCGCTTGCAACCGGCGCGTAGCGCCGGTGACGAGGCTGGGGAGGCGTGAGGTGCGGGGTGGGACTCAAAGGGGTACACCGCCAAATCGAAGCTAACGATTGTAAACAGACAGCCAAGGAGGCACTCCGTACCGCCGGAATTCACCGTCGTAATCTAAGAGACGAACTTCAGCAGATCATCGCGGTTGTGTTCGTGGAAGCGCGTCCGGAGACACTCCTCCAACGCGTCGATGTCGCCGCGCTTCGCGCAGATCGGCGCCACCCGGTCGGACCACTGCTGCCACGGCGGGTACAGCCCCAGGCGGTCGCAGATCTCGTCGAGGCGCTCGTCGAGGTCATCGATCTTGTCGGTCTTGTTGACGGCGATGATCGGCTCGATGCCGACGTCCTCCAGGAAGCCGTACATCTCCACGTCGTGGGGGATGTTCCCGCGCTCTGCGTGGCGGTCGATGATGTCGACGGCGGCTTTCCCGTCCATCACGACGACGCCCGCCAGGATCGAGTCGGCGTTCTCCTCGAGGTAGTGAACGATGTTCGTCTTGATCGCCTCGCGGTGCTCCTCTTCGACGCCGGACATGAAGCCGAACCCGGGCAGGTCGGTGAACATGAACCCCTCGCTGGCCCAGTCGAAGTGGTTCGGCTGGCGGGTGACCCCCGGCTTGCCGCCGGTCGAGAAGTCGTGACCCGTCAGCTCGCGCATCAACGTGGACTTACCGACGTTCGAGCGCCCCACGAGGACGACCTCGGCGTCGCGGTCCGGCCGGTCTTCGAACATACCCGTACGTGGGCGGCTGAGCGGTTTAAAAGGCGCGTCGTCGGCCTCGGACGGCTCGCCGACGAAGAACGAGCGCGCGCCGGCCTCCGCCGACGACCGGACGTCCTCTCGAACGCCTCGTCGGGCGAGTATCACCCTCCGCGCGACGTCGAACGAGGACGGCACCCCTCGAAAATGTGTGATATAGTTCATGAAAATACCACCATATTTATATACTTCTATTCGGAGTGTGTCGTTGTAACATGGTGCTCACGACGAGGGCTCGTAACCGCCGTATCGGCCCGACGAAGCCGACAACAAACCGTGTCGACGCCTCGGAACGCGTGCGACGAAGGTCACGATCGCTTGTCGCGGGCCGATCGTTTCCGTCGTCCGTGCCGGATCGTTCGAGGGTAGGCGCATGACGGGGGCCGAGACGTTCGGCGCCATCTCCTTGGTTCCGCCGCTTCTGGCGATCGTTCTCGCGATGGTGACGCGGAAACCGGTCCTCTCGCTGTTCTTGGGGATCTGGTCCGGCGCTGTGATATTCACGGCGAACCACGGCGTGCCACAGACGCTGAGCTGGCTCGTGGACTCGATCGGCGCGAGCACGTTCAACGCGAAGATCATGCTGATCGTGTTGTTCCTCGGAGCCGGCGTCGCGCTTATCTGGCGGCTCGGCGGGGCGAACGCCCTCGCGAACGCGGTGACCTCCAAACTCAACACCCAACGGAAGGTCGGCGTGGCGACGTGGATCTTCGGCATGATCTGGTTCTTCGACGACTACTCGAACACGGCGATCGTCGGAACCACGATGCGGGAGATCTCTGACGAGGTGAACATCTCTCGGGAGAAACTCGCGTACATGATCGACTCGACGGCCGCGCCCGTCGCGACGTTCGGCATCTCGAGTTGGGTCGCGTATCAACTGAGCATGATCCAGGAGGGATACGAGGCCGCGGGCATCTCCGCCGGGAGCGCCGGGGTCCCCAGCGCGTTCGCGCTGTTCTTACAGAGCATCCCGTTCAACATGTACTGCCTGTTCGCGGTCGCGATGGTCGGGATCATCGTCTTCACCAGGCGGGACTTCGGCGAGATGCTCGACGCCGAGCACCGCTCGGCGACGGAGGGGAAGGTCCTGCGTGACGGGGCCATCCCGATGCAGAGCGCAGAAGACAGTCTCGGAGAGGTGCTCACCGACACGCCGCAGCTCCGGTACTTCGTGCTCCCGACCCTCGCCCTGATGGTGACCGTGGTCGGCGGCGGGTTCTACACTGGAATCAACGCGTCGGAGGCCGGCGCGGGGCCGTTCGAGATCGCCGGCAACGCCGCGTTCGTCGACGCGCTCCTATGGGGGACGTTCATGATGGTCGCCGTCGCGCTCACCATGGGCGTCGCGAGCGGGATCGCTAACCTCGACGAGGCGATGGAGACCGTGATCGACGGCTTCGGAATGATGCTGACCGCGCTCACGATCCTCGTGATGGCGTGGACGATCGGCACCGTCACCACCGCGCTCGGCACGGGTATCTACGTCACGAACATCGCGGAGAACTTCGTCACGCCCACGCTGCTCCCGGTCGTCGTGCTGATCGCGGCCGCGTTCATCGCGTTCTCGACGGGCACCTCCTGGGGGACGATGGCGATCATCACGCCGATCGCGGTCCCGCTGGCGTGGAGCGTCGGCGGCGGCACGCCGGCGCTGCTCCCGGTCGCGATCGGGACCGTGTTCAGCGGCGCCATCTTCGGGGACCACTGCTCGCCCATCTCCGACACGACGATCCTCTCGTCGACGTTCACGGGGTCCGACCACATCGATCACGTCCGCACTCAGATGACGTACGCCGTCACGGTGCTGATCGTTGCCGCGGTGCTGCTGACGGTGTGGGGCGCCACCCGGATCACGCCGCTGGTGCTGCTCCCGATCGGCGTGCTGACGCTGATCGGTCTGGTGTACGTGCTCTCCGAGTTCGACGCGAACCGGAAGGGCGTGGAGGCGACCCGCACGGTTCGGGTTAGCGGCCAGTCGACTAGCGACGACGACTGAGCGGGCGACCGTCCTGAGCGGGCGGCCGCTCGCGCCGCTCGCCTGCCTGCGTCGACCGGGCGTGTCGCTCGGACCGCTAAGCGGTCAACGACGTGGTAGGGACCTCCGTAACGGGGAGGACCTCCGCGTCGCGGCCCCGCGGTTTTTCTCGTGCCTGCACGCGGCCGACTGGCCGGCGTATTGTGACGTCAGGAAGAGCGACCGGTGACTCGTACCATCGGAAGGAGTGACCGATGTACATGCACCTCGGAGCGACGGCCGAGTCGGCGCCACCGCTTCCCGACCACCCGATCAGATCGCCGTACCGACGTCGTCGTCGACCGTCACCGCCTCACCGCCGGCCGGGCCGCCCCCGATCCGGTCGTTCACGGTCGCGAACGCTGAGCCGAACATCCGGAAGACGGCGACTTGTCCGTAGAACTGGACGAAGGGCACGAGCAGGAGCCCGACGACGGTGACCGCCAGTACCGCCGTGACGACCCACGTGACCACCGCCACGACGATGGGCATGAGCACCGCGACGAGATACTCGGTGCTGAGAAGCGCCGGCTTCAGCAGGTCGGCGTCGAACGCGGCGCTCAGCTCCCCGCGAGCCGCGTACGCCGACAGGGCGGCCGGAACGGCGTAGTAGACGAGGAACAGCACGGGGATGAAGGCCAGCGCCAGCAGCAGGCCGACCAGGCCGACGAGCGCGCCGACGTCACCGCCGAGGGCGCCGCTCGTTCCGCCCACGACCGCGACGACGAGGGCGTACGCGACCACCGGGAGCACCGTGTACGCGACGGTGATGATCGTTCCGATCAGGCCCTTCGCCAACAGGTCGCCCCAGTCGGTGAACTCCGGGGGTACCTCGTCGCCGCCGATGGTCTTCTCCAAGACGCGCACGAGGTAGCCGACGACGAGGAACGCCGGCACGACGAGCACCGAGAGGAGCCCCAACACGCCGCCGATGACGATTCGGCCGATCCAGTCGCCGCGTATCGGATACGAGAGTCCGTCTTCCAACATGTCCGGAACGAAACCGATCTGATACATAAAATCGACGATACGTGACCCGGATCCGGGAGACGAGAGCGACTCGACCGCGGCGACGACCTCTCGTCACCCGCCTCCCGCGTCGGCGCTTACTTGTCGCCGGGCGTTCTCCCTCCCGCATGGACAAGCAGGCCGTCCGCGAGGCCGTCTGGGACGCGTTCGAGGCGGGCGACCAGGCGCGGTTCCCGTTCCCGCCGCACGACCGGATCCCCAATTTCGCCGGCGCCGGCGCGGCGTGCGAGCGACTCGCCGAGACGCCGGAGTGGACCGACGCCGCGACGCTGAAATGCAATCCGGACGCGCCCCAACTGCCGGTCAGGCGCGCCGCGCTCCGCGCCGGGAAGACGGTGTACGTCGCCCAACCCCGACTGCGCGACGCCGACCCGTTCCTCCGCCTCGACCCCGACGCGCTCGCCGCCGACGACTCCGACGACACGACCGGTGCCAAGCCGACGATAGACGACGCCACCACCGTCTCCGGTATCTCGACGCACGGCACGCCGGTCGCGCCCGAGGCGGTCTCCCGCGTCGACCTCGTGGTCGCCGGCTCCGTCGCCGTCACGACTGACGGCGCGCGGATCGGCAAGGGCGAGGGGTACAGCGACTTGGAGTGGGGCGTGCTCCGCGAGCTGGACGCCGTCGACGACGAGACGACGGTGGCGACCACGGTCCACGAGCTGTCCGTGATCGACGGCCCGGAGTCGGCGCTCGCCGCCGGGGACGACGCCTCGACGCCCTCGCTCCCGGCCCCGGACGCCCACGACGTACCGCTCGACCTGATCGTCACGCCGGAGCGGACGATCCGGACCGAGACGCCCTACGAGCGCCCGTCGGGGATCGACTGGGACGCGCTCGGTCCGGAGCGACTGGACGAGATCCCGGTGCTGGCGGAACGAGCACCGGATCGGGTATAAAAAGGAGATACCGACTGTTCGTCGTCGACCGACGACCGCTCAGTCCGCGTGTTTCGGCGACGGCGCCGACCGCTCCGTGCGGCGGTCGGCGACGTGACCGCACTCGGGACAGACGATGGTGCGCTCGTCGCCGTCGCTGACGACGAGCCACCCGTCCGAGACGGGGTTCTGGAAGCTGCACTCCGCACAGAAGAGGACCGACTTCCGGCGGGACGACCGGGGACCGCTAGCGACTGCGTTCATGCCTATCAGTAGTGTCCGGACGTATATGGGTCTTGTTCGACCTGATCATTCGGGTAAAATAATCCGCCGGTGGCCTCGCGTCCGGATCGCGCGCCCGTCGGGCGGTTACGGCGCGAGCGGCATGTTGTAACTTATCGCGCGAGCGGCATGTCGTGACTTATCGCGCAGGTGAGTGATGCCGCTTATCGCGCCAGCGGCATGTTGTAGCTCGTCTCCGCGTCCATCACGTGCTCCCACGTCGCCTCGCACTCGCAGGAGACCTGCTCGAAGACGCTCGGGTCCTGCCGCTTGTCGAAGTCCTTGATCGCGGTCTGGACGCGGTCGTCGCACTCCCCGCAGTTGTGCGCGCCCCGGTCCGAGCCGTGCCCGACGGGATCGGAGACGACGATGGCGTCGACGTCGGCCGTCTCCGAGAGGATGTGCGCGACCGACCAGAGCCACGGCGGCCGGTATCCCCCCTCGAAGAACAGCTCGTCGACCATCGTGTACCGCTGCACGTTCGTCGGGTTCATCGAAACGGTGTGACAGCCGTCGACGTCGGCGCAGCGGCGGATCGAGTCGATCATGTCGGCGGCGGCCTCGGGCTCCGCGAGGAACGGCGGCTTCAGCAGGAGGTACGCCTTGATCCCCACGTCCGCGTCGAACTCGGCGTCCGCGGCGGCGGCCTCGGTACAGGCGTCCTCGAAGTCGGCGAAGTCGAAGTACTTGTTCACGCAGTCGTGACGCACGCGGTCGGTGGCCGTCTCCAGCCCCACGGCCACGTCGGTCGCGATCCCGTGGTCGGCGAAGTCGCCGATCTTCTCCCGACTGACGAAGTCCGGCAGCGACTCGACCACGATCCGGTCTCGGTCCGCGAACGTCTCGGCGATCGCCCGGCGCGTCTCCGCGGGCACCTCGCGCTCGTCGAGGAAGGAGCCGGAGGTGTAGATCTTGATCAGCTCGGCGGGGGCGTCAGCGTTCTCGTCCTCGTGGTCGAGACACACCTCGATCTGGTTCATCAGGGCCTCGTGGCTCACGCTCCCGCCGTCCACGGACTCGGCGACGTAGCCGCACATCGTGCAGCCGCCGGCGCGCGCCCACCGACAGCCGCCGGTGTTTAAGATGATCGTGAGGGAGTTCACGACGCCGTCCGGGGTGTTGTCCTCGTCTATCCACACGCGGGTCGGCTGCGTCGGGTCGTACGTCTCCGAGCGCTCGGCGCGGATGTCGCGCATCACGGCGTTGTGCGCGTCCATTCCGCGCCCCTGCTCGTACGCGTCGGGGCTCGGCTTGCTCATTACCGGTGGAAGCGGGCGAGCGCGTAAAGCCGTGTCGTCATCGCGGACCCGCGGTAAGTGCCTGACCCCCCGCGACGTGTCCCGAACGCGTCGGCTCAGCACGGGTTCCAGCGGAGACGCGTCCGGACGACCGCCCGGAGATTCCGAGCCACATAACATATATTTTTTGAAATATGGAAAGATTTTATAACTATCCCTAAATGGAAGAAAGTGATGTCACGCGACCGTGACTACGGACGGCGCGACGTCCTTCGAGCGGGCGGGATCGTTCTCGGCGGGTCGCTGGTCTCGGGGTCTGCGACGGCCGCCGAGGGAGACGGGGCGACGACGCTGACGCTGTTATCGTACAACGACGTCCAGACTGCCGCCGCGGAGGACGAGGACTTCCCGCGGCTGGTGACGCTCATCGAGCAGCGCCGAGCGGCGGCCGACGGACCGGTCGTCGTGGTCGGCGGCGGGGACCAGGTCGGCCCCCACGCGCTCAGCCCCGTCTCGCAGTGGCGCGCGCCGGTCGACGTACTCAACACGGTCGATCCGGACGCCGACGTGATCGGGAACCACGAGTTCGACTACGGCTTCGACGCCATCTCGGGCGTCACGGGCGACTCCGAGTTCCCGTGGCTCGCCACGAACCTCGTGGACAGCGACACCGGCGAGGCCTTCGACGGCACGGAGTCCGACCGGATCGTCGAGCGGGGCGGCGTCAGCGTCGGGATCATCGGGCTCGCCGACGAGGGCGCGACCACCGGCAAGACGAACATCGATTTCGAGGCCGAGGGCGTCACCATCGAGGACTACACCGAGACGGGCCCGGCCGAGGCGAAGCGCCTCAAAGAGGAGGCGGGCGTCGACGTCGTCGTCGCGCTCGCGCACACGGGCGTCCCCGACGCCGAGGCGCTCGCCGAGGCCGACGCGGACGACGACATCGACGTGATCGTGGTCGGCGACGACGAACTGGAGTACCCGCCGGCGGAGATCGACGGGTCGATCGTCTCGGAGGCACGGGCGCGCGCGGCCTACCTCAGCGAGATCGAACTGACCGTCGAGGACGGCGCGGTCACCTCGTGGGAGGGAGAGCTGCTCGAGGTCACGGACGACATCGAGAAGGACCCCGCTGCGTCCGACATCATCAACGACTACCGTGCAGAGGTGAGCCTCGACTCGACGGTCGTGGAGTCGGAGACGTCACTGGACGCCACCTTCTCCTCGAACTACCACCGGGAAACCAACTACGGCAACCTGATCACCGACGCGATGCGCGAGCGGGCCGACGCCGACGTCGCGATCACGAACGCGGGCGGCATTCGCTCGGACGCGGTGTACGGTCCCGGCGAGATCACCGGCGGCGACGTGTTCAACACCCTCCCGTTCCCGAACACGCTGGTCACGCTGGAGCTCACCGGTGAGGAACTCGTCGAGACGCTTGAGAGCCAGATCGTCACGCTGGAGAGCGACACCGGACAGGAGTTCGGCGAGGAGGTGTCCCAGCAGGTCAGCGGCGTCCGCTTCGAGTGGGTCCCGCACGAGGACGCCGAGGAGCTGGTGCGCGACGTGCGGGTCGGCGGCGAGCCGCTCGATCCCGACGACACGTACGCGGTGGCGGTCAACAGCTTCATGGCCGGCGGCGGCAGCGGCTACCCGCTCGAGGACAAGCCGGTGCTCGAAGAGACGGACGAACTGCTCGCCACGGCCGTCGTCGAGTACCTCAGCGAGCGGGACACAGTCGCTCCCGCGGTCGAGGGACGGATGCAGCGCGTCGACCGCGACCTCCCCGACGCGTCGGTCACCGTCGACGGACGGGGGAAGGTCGTCGCCGAGTTCGACGCGCCCGACGACGTCGAGTCGGTCGCGGCGGAGACGGTGACCCTCTGGTCGCCCGACAGCGAGACCCTCGCCGCCGAGCGCGTCGTCTTCGACGCGGAGGACCGGACCCTGATCGTCCGTGCCGACGACGGTGCCCTCGCGGAGCTCCTCGAGGACGCCGCCGACGGCGACGAGGTCCCGCTCGAACTCTACGCGGAGTACGAGTCGAGCGAGTTCGACCACGTCTACTTCGAGCGCTCGCGACTCAACGCCGACGTCGAGGCCGTCGTCCGGCGACGCGGCCGCGGTCGGGTCGCTCCCGCCGGACGGTAGCGGGCTTCCACCGGCGTCACGCGGCGCTCCCCTCGCCCGAACCACGCCGTCGGAGCGCGTACCCGCTCGCCCCGAGGGCGGCGCCGACCGCGTTGACGGCGGCGTCGCTCCACGCGAACGACCGCCACGGGATCGGCGCCTGAACGAGTTCGATCCCGAACCCGACCGCCGTCGCCGCAGTTGCCGCGACGGCCGCGACCGCGACCACGCGCCGCTCCGGTCCCGCCGCGCGGACGAGCAGGGCGGCGAGCACCGCGTAGCCGAGGAAATGAAACGGTCCGGTGAGTCCGATCTCGACCGGGAGCGCGTCGACGATCTCCAAGCCTCCCTCGCCGACGATTTCTCTCTCCGCCCCTCCGCCACTCCCGCCGGACGGCGGGGCCGGAACCGGAATCACCGACGCCACGAAGACGACGACCGCGAACGCGGCCGCGACAGTTCGCGGCCGCTCGGCGGCCGCGTCCGGCCCGTCGGTCTCGGCTCGTCGGTCCGGTTCGGCACCCGTCACGCTCGCGGTTCGCCTCGCGGGAAGTTATGACTCACGGCGCGGTGTGAACGGTCGCCCACCGGGAGGCTCACCGAAACCACTCGGTCATACGATATCTCGGGTGCTGCCGTGCCGACCCCGAGATCGCCTCTCAGTACCCGGATCTCGGCGGCTCCCACGCCGCCCGGACTTATATATTATCGTCACCAGAGCAACGACGAAATGTAACTGATATCGGCTACGCCGAAGGGTGAACACCTAACACGATACAGTCCGTCTATAATGAACGAGCATTACATGACTGAAATGGGCGGCTACAGAGACCGAGTTGCACAGGTCGATCTCGGCGAGGGAGCGGTCGAGTACCGCGGAATCGACGACGAGGATGCGGAGAAATACATCGGCGCGCGCGGGCTCGGCGTCAAGTACGTCTTCGACGCCGGGCCGGACGTGGACCCGATGGGACCGGACAACCGACTGGCGTTCATGACGGGGCCCCTCACCGGGACCCAGACCGTGATGAGCGGTCGAATCGCACTGGTGACGAAGTCCCCGCTGACGGGGACGGTCACCGACTCGCACCACGGCGGCTGGTCCGGCGCGCGGCTCAAGTGGGCCGGGCTCGACGGCATCCTGCTGGACGGCGAGAGCGAGGACCCCGTCTACCTGCTCGTCGAGGACGGCGAGGTCGAGGTACGCGACGCCTCGCACCTCTGGGGACAGGGCGTCCACGACACGATCGACGACATCGACGAGGAGGTCGACGGCTCCGTCGGCAAGAACCTCTCCGTGATGGCGATCGGGCAGGGCGGCGAGAACGGCGTCCGCTACGCCTGCGTCATCAACGAGGACGACCGCGCGTCCGGCCGCGGCGGCACGGGCGCCGTCATGGGCTCGAAGAACGTGAAGGCGGTCGTCGTGAAGAGCGGCACCGACATGCCGAAGCCCGCCGACCCGGAGACGTTCCAGGAGGGCTACCAGCAGGCGATGGAGGTCATCCGCGAGTCCGACGTCACCGCGCCCAACGAGGGCGGACTCTCGATGTACGGGACCAACGTCCTGATGAACGCGACCGAGGAGATGGACGGCCTCCCGACGAAGAACGCACAGCACACCTCGACGGAGGCGTACAGCAATGCCGACGGCGTCGACCTCGACGTCCAGGCCGAACGCGTCTCCGGGGAGAACGTCCGCGAGAACATCCTCGTCGACGAGCCGACGTGCCACTCCTGTCCGGTCGCGTGCAAGAAGGAGGTCGACGTGGACATCACCCACAAGGGCGAGGACATGAACGTCCGCATGGAGTCGTACGAGTACGAGTCCGCGTGGGCGCTCGGGCCGAACTCCGGACACGACGACCGCGACGAGATCGCGGTCATGCTGGACCGGTGTAACGACCTCGGCGTCGACACGATCGAGGCCGGCAACATGATGGCGATGGCGATGGAGATGAGCGAGGAGGGCAAGCTCGACGACGTCGGCCACCTCGACTGGGGCGACTCCGAGACGATGATCGACCTCCTCGACGAGATCGGGAACCGCTCCAGCGACCTCGGCGACCTCCTCGCGGAGGGTCCCGAGCGCGTCGCCGACGCGAAGGACGCCCACGGCAACAAGCTCTCCGTGAAGGGCCAGACGATGGCCGCCTACGACCCGCGCTGCATGAAGGGCATGGGGATCGCGTACGCGACCTCCAACCGCGGCGCCTGCCACCTGCGCGGCTACACGCCGGCCGCCGAGATCCTCGGTATCCCGGAGAAGGTCGACCCGTACGAGTGGGAGGGCAAAGGCGAGCTCACCGCCACCTTCCAGGACCTGCACGCGGTGTCGGACTCGTTCGACATCTGCAAGTTCAGCGCGTTCGCGGAGGGGATCGAGGAGTACGTGCTCCAGTACAACGGCATGACCGGCCGCGACGTCTCCGAGGACGAGCTGTTCGAGGCCGGCGAGCGCGTGTACAACCTCGAACGCTACTTCAACAACCTCGCCGGCTTCGACGGCACGGACGACACGCTGCCGAACCGGTTCATCGAGGGGCACCCGGACGCCATTCCCGGCACGGGCGCCAGCGAGGGCGAACTGGTCGAGCTCGACGAGATGAAAGCGGAGTACTACGAGACCCGCGGGTGGGTCGACGGCGTCGTCCCCGACGAGAAGCTCGCCGACCTCGGTATCGACATCGGCCCCGGTACCGGCGTCTCCGCCGGCGACTCCGCGGCTCCGGCCGACGACTGAGGGCGCTCCAGCCCCGTTAAAACGCAGCCATTTTTTAGTGACCCGCGCCGGTAGCGGCGCCCATGGCGCACGACCCGCTCTCGCCCTCCGAGGCCCTCCACACCCGACTCGGGACGGCCGCCGCGACCGTGGCCCTCCTGACGTTCGTCTACTCGGTCGTGATCCTCGGGCAGATCCTGCTCGGGCTCATCGTCGCGTTCGGATTCACGCTCGGACCGTATCTCAGTTACCGCACGTTCGCCGTCCTCGACTCGATCGCCGACGCCGCTCAGCGGTTCGTCGCGGTCAGGGAGCGCGAGGCCGACCGGGAGTCCCGCTTCGGCTCCGCGACCGAGCGGGACGGGTCGTCCGGGGACCGTCTCGCCGACCGCGAGGCGTCTTCTCCCGATCGGCTCACCGATCGTGACCGGTAGCGGCGGCGTTTTTAAGTCGCGAGCCGTCCATGCCGCCCAGCATGAACGCCCGCCCCGTCGCGGCGATCGGCGTCGCGATCACGACGTTCCTCGCGGTCGCCGCGGTCCTCACCGAAGCGCTCGCCGCCCGGATCGCGTTCTCCGTGTTCGTCGGATTGCCGGTGGGGATCGCCGCCGGGATCGTGACCGGTGCCGCGACGCAGACCCGGCTCTGGCGCTCGCGAGGAGCGCGACCGGCCCTGCTCGGAATCGCCGCGTTCGGCTACGCGGTCCTCGCCGCCGCCGCGGTCTCGTACGCCGTCCCGCCCGCTCGCGGGTTCGTGAGCGTCGCGACCGCGGTCCCGTTCGCGGCGGTCTGTGCGATAGCGGTCGCCCTCTTAGCACGTCGATATTCGGACCGGATCGATTGAAAAGCGGCGGCGGCGTCGCGTTCGACCGCGCCTTCACGCGAACACGACGAACCGGAACAGCCACAGCGTCGCCATCCCGGCGACGATCGTCGCGAACACGTTCTCCGTCCGCCACGCGACCGCCCCGGCGACGGCGCCCGCGATCAGCCGTTCGTCGAGGAGCGTCGCGGCGACGGAGGGGCGCAGCGTCATCAGATCCGGGAGGACGAGCGCCGCCAGCACCGCGGGCGGCACGTACCGCAGGGGACGCTTTATCCCAGGCGGCACCTCGTCGATCCGGCCGAACAGGTGGATAAAGGAGAGCCGGAACCCGTACGTGGCGATCCCGATGAGCAGGATGGCGATCCAGACGCGAGGGGAACCCGCGCCGGAAGGCGCACCCGTCACGCGCCGACCACCTCCGTCACGAGGCCGACGGTGATCCCCGTGATCGCCCCGACGAGCAGCCCGAGGTTCAGCGGCAGCCCGGCCGCGACGACCGCGACCGCGCCGCCGGCGACCCCGGCGGCCGTGGTGGGCCGGTCCTTCATCGCGGGGACGAGCAGGGCGAGGAAGACGAGCGGGACCGCGAACGTGAGCCCCCACGTGTCCGGGACGCCGGTGCCGACGACGACGCCGACCACCGTTCCGACCTGCCAGACCGCCCACAGCGACGCCCCCGCGCCGAGGTAGTAGCGCCAGCGACTCCGCCCGGGGTTCTCGTCGAACTCCGCGACGGAGAGCGCGTACGCCTGGTCGGTGAGCACGTAGGCGAGGCCCGCCCGGAGCCGTCGGTCGTAGTCCGCGAAGTACGGGGCGATGGAGGCCGAGTACATCACCATGCGGAGGTTGATCACGACGGCCGTGCCCACCACGACCGCGAGCGGGGCGTTCGAGCCCAACAGGTCCAGCGCGGCGAGCTGGGACGCGCCGGCGAACACGATCACCGACATCCCGATCGCCTCCGCGAGCCCGAGGCCGGCGTCGACCGCGGCGATGCCGGCCACCAGCGCGAACGGCACGATACCGAGCATCAGGGGCGACACGTCGCGCACCCCCGCCCAGAGGTCGCCGTCGACGAAGCGATCGTCGCTTGCGTGGTCGTCGTCGAGACTGCTGTCGCCTGTGGGGTCGTGAGTGGGACTACTGCCGTCTGTGCGATCGCCGTCCACGGTCACTCTCGCGGGTACACGGGTTCGTCGTACTTGGCGGCGAGGTGGTCCGCGTGTTCCAGCTTCGCGTTCGCCTTGCGGAACGTGCCCAGAAGCGAGTGGATCTCCCGCTCCGTCGGATGCGCGCGCCCGAGGAGCCGGCGCATCAACAGGGCGTTCTTGTCGCGGACGTGCTCGCGCTGGCCGGTCGTCGCGAGGAACTCGCCGAAGTACTCGTGGAAGCGTTCGATGTCGGTTTCCGGCGCGCGCGTGACCGCGGTGTCGGGCAGTTGCGTCTCGTCGACCGTGAGGTCGCGGAGCTCGTACAGGAGCACCGTCGCCGCCTGCCCGAGGTTCAACACCGGGTAGTCGTCGTCGGCGGGGATCGAGCACACCTCGTCGAGCCGCGAGAGCTCCTCGTTGTTGAGCCCGCGCCCCTCGCGACCGAACACGATCGCGGTCGGGGCGTCGACGGTCGACAGCGACTCTCGGAGCTCGGCGGGAGTCTTGAACGGGAACCGCTCGTGGCTCCGGTCGTCCTCGCCAGTGATCGCGGTGGTCCCGACCGTGTGGTAGTTCGACACGACCTCGTCGAAGGTGACCTCGTCGGCGTTCGGAAGCACGTCCTCGCGGGCGTGACCGGCGAAGCCGTACGCCTCGCCGTCCTCCGCCAGCTCCGGGGGGTCCACCAGCTTGAGATCGGAGAGGCCGAAGTTCTTCATCGCCCGGGCGATGGTGCCGACGTTGCCGGGCGTCTCCGGTTCGACGACGACGACGACCGGCTTGCGGCGGGTCCGTTCCTCGGAACCGTCGTCTCCGCCGGTCGCGCTGTCGTCTCTAGGGCCCGCGTCGTCGATCGGGTCGGTCCCGTTCGCCTCCGGGCCGCTCATCGGTTCGACGGGTAGTCCGTCGAGAGGTCGACGTCCTGGAAGTCGTCTTCGTTCAGTTCGTCTCCGTCGTCCCCGTCGTCCTGCCCGGCGAGTTCGAGGATGTCGATCCGGTCGCCCTCGAAGTCCTGCTCGACGCGCTCCTGGATCTCCTGTTGGTCCGGCAGGTCCGGCAGCCCGTCCGGGTCCTCCTCGACGTGCTCGACGGAGCCGTACCCGTCCGGGGCCTCGTTGCCGGCCGCGACCCACTCGTGGAAGCGGTCGCCGAACTCCAGGCCGCCGGCGTGCTCGCTCCCGCCCGCCTCGCGGTACCAGTAGATCATGTCCGGCTCGTGCTCGGGACAGAGCAGCACCTCGCCGTTGGGCTCCCCGTAGACGATCTCGGCCTGGTTACACCGGTGGACCTCGGCCTCCCCGTGTTCCAGATAACAGACGTCGCACGGCTCCTCGACGAGGGAAACGAGCCTGAACAGTCGCTCTCGCGGCTCCTCGGGAATCTCGTCGAGCGGCTTGAGCTCACCGTCGTCGGTGAATATCTCTTCCTCGTCGAACCGCCATCCGCGGAGGCCGACGCTCACTTTCGCCATGGGGAGCGCTATGCGAGGCGGGGGTAAAAGCGCGTCCTTCGCGGAACGAACGGTCCGTTCGCGGCGGTTCGCGTCGCCGGGACGCATATACGCGAGCGACTCGTACCCGAGCGCAATGCGACGACGGCGCCTCCTCGCGGCGATCGGAGCCGGTTCGGTCGGCGGCCTCGCCGGCTGTTCGGACGCCGGCTTCGAGTCCGGGTCAGAGGTGGACGGCGGATCGGGATCGGACGGCAGATCGGGATCGGACGACGGATCGGGATCGGACGGCGGATCGGGATCGGACGACGGATCGGGATCGGACGACGGATCGGGACCGGACGACGGATCGGACCCCGAACCGACGTCCGAGTGGCCCTCGGGGCCCTACGCCGACTACGACACGACCGTCGTCGAGGCTCGGGCCTCCGACGGCGACCGCCTCGGGACGGTGACCGCCGCGATCGCCGACACGGCTGACACACGGTGGCTGGGTCTCAGCGACGCCGAATCGCTCCCAGAGAACGGTGGAATGCTGTTCGTCTACGACGCTCCCCGAGAGTCGCTCACCTACGTGATGCGACGAATGGACTTCGGAATCGACATCGTCTACGCCGATTCGGAGGGCACAATCGTCGAGATCCACAACGCCCCGGAACCGGGACCGAACGAGGACGGGAACGAGCAGGAGTACCCCGGATCGGGGCAGTACGTGCTCGAAGTCCCGTATAAATGGACCGACCGCAACGGCGTCGCGGTCGGAGACGCGCTGTCGTTCGAGCTGTGACTCCGTTCAGCGAGCCGTGTCGGTGGTCGCCGGGTCGGGCGCGTTGAGGTCCGGCGTTCGAGCGACGCTCACCGCGAGCACGACGCTCATGACCGCGAACAGCGCCAGGAGCGCGAGGACTAAGACGGTCGCGCCACCCGTGACGAGGAGGTGACTCCCGAGCAGTTCGCCTCCCATCGTCGCGAGGAGGGCGACCAGCGCGAGTCCGAGCAGTCGGTCTTCCGTCTACGTGTTCGTACACCCGGTTCATGCCGGACGGCGTTAACGCGTGTCCGACGGCTGCCGTCGTGTCTCACGCTGACACGGTGTGAATCGGTTGACGACCCGTCTCCCGCCCGTCCGATCCACCGGTAGTTCCGCCCGCATCCCCCGTTCGTCCCTTCCACCGACTCGCCCCGTTTATGTCGCTCGCGCCCGTGGTAATCGTATGCGAAACGTGGACGCCGCGGGTCTCGGAATCGGCGACGACCATCCGCCTCGGATCATGGGCGTGCTCAACGTCTCCAGGGAGTCGCCGTACGACCCGAGCGTGTACGACGACCCGGGCGAGGCCGCCGCGTACGTCGATAGGGACCTGATCGGCGAGGGTGCCGACATCGTCGACGTCGGCCTCGAGTCGGCGAACAAGGACCTCGACGTGCTCTCCGCCGAGCAGGAGCTGGAGCGGCTCGACACCGCGATCGAGACGCTCGAATCGACCTCCGGGGACGCCGTCTGGTCGATCGAGACCCGCTACCACGAGGTCGCGGACGAGGCGCTCTCGCGCGGGTTCGACATGGTCAACGACATCTGCGGGTTCGCGGACCCCGAGATGCCCCGCGTCTGCCGCGAGCACGACGTCGCCGTCTCGAAGATGGCCTCGCCGCCGGACCTGGAGCGTCCGGGGGCCATCGAGGACGTCGACGAGATATACGAGGCGCTCTCGATGAACGGGTTCACCGACAAGACGATCCTCGACCCGGCCTTCGGCGGCTGGTCCGAAGCGAAGACCCACGCCGACGACCGCGAGACGTTCCGCCGGCTCCGGGAGTTCCGCGGGTACGGCCGGCCGCTGCTCGTCTCGATCAACCGCAAGAGCTTCCTCAAGACGATCGCGGGGCGGACCACGGCGGAGGCGCTGCCCGTCTCGCTGGCGGCCACGTCGATGGCGGTCGAGCGCGGCGCGCACGTGATCCGCACGCACGACGTCGCGGAGACCCGGGACGCCGCCCTCATCGGCGCCGAATTCGCCCGGAAACGGGTCCGCTCGGGACGCGACGCCGACGACGTCGCCGTCGAGGAGCTGGACGTGACCACCGCGCGCGAGGCCGAGCGACACCTGGACAGACTCGGTGCCGACCGCGCCGTCGCCGGCGACGCGTCCGTTCGCACCTACGAGCTCACCGGACTCCCGGAGCCCGCGGTCGGCGCGCTTCGGGCCGCGACCGCGGGGAGCGAGGGCGTCGACGGGGTGGCGTTCGCTCTCGCGGGAGCCGCGGCGGGAACCGCTGAACCGCCGTCCGCGACCGACGGCGGCGAGCCCGACGCCGACGGGCCCGGCTCCCACGGGCTCTTGGTCTGTACGCCCGCGGGTCGCTCGGCCCTCTCCGACGCGGTTTCCGGCGCCTCCGCCCCGCTCGACGCCGCGCTCGAAACGATAGACGAGGGCTGGAAGTAAGAGAAAGTTTATGCCGTCGTGCAGACAACCAATCGACCGGACGCCGGAGGGGCACGCGGGTAGGGGTACTCTGTGCTACTCCGGCCCATACCATATTCCGCACCGCCAGCGGCAGCGCCGTCAGGCGCTCGTCCGCGGGCGCGTCGAGCGCGCGTCAATCGCACGGTGCGACGCGGTGACCACGGAGGCGGCGGCGTGAACTTCGAGACGTTCGAGCCGATGTACGAGGCCATCCTCGCGGACTTCGGCTTCGAGCGGGCCGCCGACGAGCGTGCGCGAGATATCGCCGCCGAGCTGGCGACTCCGTTCCCGCTCGACCGGTTCGACGACTGGGGCGGCGCGACCGTCGCGATCGCGGGCGCCGCCCCCCGACTGGTCGACGACGTCGATCTCGCGCGCGACGCCGACGTCGTCGTCGCCGCCTCGACCGCCGCCGACGTCCTGCGCGACCGGGGCGTCGCGGTCGACTGCATGGTGACCGACCTCGACAAGAACCCGGCGACCGCGGCGGCGCTGACCCGCGAGGGCGTGCCGGTCGCGGCCCACGCACACGGCGACAACGTCCCCGCGGTCCGCGAGTGGCTCCCGCGGTTCGTCGACGAGTGGACGCTGGCGACGACGCAGGCGGCGCCGACCGGAGCGGTCCTCAACCCGGGCGGGTTCACCGACGGCGACCGCGCCGCCTTCCTCGCCGACCACGTCGGCGCCGGACGGCTCGTCTTCCCCGGCTGGAACTTCGACGACCCCGACGTGGACCCGATGAAGGCGCGAAAGCTCGACTGGGCCGCTCGGCTGCTTCGGTGGCTCGAACGGCGCCGAGACGAGCGGTTCGACGTGCTCGACGGGAGACGGGAAGCGGCGGACGCGGCGCTCGACTCGGTGCTGTCCGGGAGCGACTAGGCGGGCGACGACTCGACGCGCTCTTTCGGTAGCAGCTCCTCGCTGTCGCGGGCCGCCAGCCACTCCACCAGCCGCACGAGCTGGTCGGTCGCCGCCGCGAACAGCCGCTCGGCCTTCTCCGGGGTCACGTCGGTCGGGTCGCCGAACGCGCCGTTCGCGGAGTTGTCGACCGAGTCGTAGAACGTCCGGGTCCCGTGGACGAACGCGTCGGACTCCTCGAGGTGGACCAGCCCCCCGTCGCGGGCGCTCTCGAACTGGTCCTCCCGGACGAGCTCCGGCGCGATGTGGGTGATCATGGCGGTCTCCTTCGGCCCCGCGTGCGGCCCGTTGTGCTCGAACAGCTCGTCGACGAGCCCGGGGATCGACTCGTCCCACATCCACTCTAACGCGTAGGTCGTCCCGTCCTCGTGGAGCCGCCGCCCGACCTCGCGGAGGTGCTGGACGTTGCCGCCGTGGGCGTTCACGTACACCACGCGGTCGATCCCGTGGTACGCGAGGTTCCGGGTGAACCCCTCGACGTAGTCACGGAACTCGGGCGGATCGACCCACATCGTTCCCGGGAACTGCCGGTGATGCGGGCTGACGCCCACGTTGATCGTCGGCGTGCGGACGACGTCGGCCTCCTCGGCGGCCGCGCTCGCGAGCGCCTCGGCGATGAGGTGGTCGGTCGCCAGCGGCAGGTGCGGTCCGTGCTGCTCGGTGGAGCCGAGCGGGATCAGCGCGACGGACTCGTCCGACAGCCTTCTCCCGAGCTCCGGCCACGTCCGGTCGGCGAGATACATACCCGAACGTGTGAGCCGCGACGTATGAACCCAACCGTCCCGGCGCGGTTCGCCGTCTCACCCGCACGGAGTTCCGCCGGGGGACGCCCCTTCGACCTCGCCGCCGAACCGTGTCGCCACCCTTTTTGTGTCGTCCGGCCGAATCCGGTATCATGTTTGGAGGAGGCGGCATGAACCCGCGGAAGATGAAACAGATGATGAAACAGATGGGGATCGACGTCGAGGATATCGACGCCGAGCGGGTCGTCATCGAGACGGCCGACGGCGACCTCGTCTTCGACGGCGCGCAGGTCACCAAGATGGACGCGCAAGGCCAGGAGACCTACCAGATCGTCGGGTCGCCGTCGGAAGTCGAGAGCGGGTCCGCGGCCGGCGCGGTCGAGGCCGGCGACGCGGACGCGGAGGAGGATGCGGCTGACGAGGCTGACGCGATCCCCGACGAGGACGTGGCGCTCGTCGCCGAGCGCGCGAGCGTGTCGAAGTCGGCGGCTCGCGAGGCCCTCGAAGACACCGACGGCGACCTCGCGGCCGCGATCGCGGCGCTGGAGTGACTGATTCGGCGTGACGGACGCCGCGTACCTGCTGGTTCACGAGGACCGGGAGTACCTGCTGGAGCCCGGCGAGGAGTTCGGCACCGACCTCGGCGTGCTCGAGGTTCCCGAGGACGTCGAAGGCGGCGACACCGTCGAGACGCACCTCGGCACCGTCTTCGAGGTCCGCGAGCTGCGCGGGCCGGACCTGTTCAACCACCTCGAACGCACCGGGGCGCCGATGATGCCCCGCGACGTCGGGCTCGTGATGGGCCACACGGGCGCGTCGGGCGGCGACCGCGTCCTCGACGCCGGCACCGGCACGGGGATCCTCGCCGCCTACCTCGGCCGCGCCGGCGCCGACGTGACCACCTACGAGGTCGACGCCGAGTTCGCCGACGTCGCCCGCGCCAACATGGCGACGGCGGGCGTCGCCGACCGCGTCGAGGTTCGGACCGGCGACCTCACCGAGGAGCTGGACGCGCTCGCCGAGGGAGAGCCGTTCGACGCCCTCACGCTCGACACCGGTGACGCGCCCGCCGTCGTCGAGCGCGCCGACGAGCTGCTCGTCTCCGGCGGGTGCCTCGCCGTCTACTCGCCGTTCGTCGAGGGCACCCGCGAGGCGGTCCTCGCCGCCCGCGAGGCCGGGCTCGACGGGATCGAGACGCTGGAGACGATCCAGCGCGAGATGGACTTCTCCGACCGCGGTTCCCGTCCCTCCACCGCGGGCGTCGGCCACACCGGGTACCTCGTCTTCGCGCGAGCGCCCTGATCCGGCGCAACGTTCTTTCCGGTACCGCCGCCATGGAGCGTATGGTTCCCCCGACGGACGGCGCCGGATCGCATCCCGACGACGGTGATGCCCGCGGTGACGCCGCCGACGTCGCCTCGTCCGAACCCACCGAGGTCGCCGTCGCGCTCGACGAGTACGGCGAGGGGATCGGGACCGCCGTCGAATCGGCGCTCGCGGGGCGGTCCGGCGTCGTCGCCGTCGGCGTTCCGCTCGGACTGCTTCCACCGATCCTGGCGGCCAGGGAACAGACCGGCGACGAAGCGCCGTGGCGGATCGCCTGTCGACCCGGAGCCGTCGACGCGCTCGGACGAGCGTTCGCCCTCGGCACCGCCGTCGCCGACGCGGTCGCGGACGGGTCCCTCGCGCTCCGGACGGTCGCCGACGACGGGGAATCCCCCGACGGTGCCTCCGGCGGCGGCTCTCGCGACGCGGCCTCCGGCGGCGGTTCGGGACCCGATTCCGCCGCTCGTTCGTTGGTGTTCGCGACGGCGGGTCGCGTCGACGCGGTCGCCGGCCCGCGCTCGGATCCGACACTCCTCTCGGAGACGGCCGACGCGACCGTCTCGGCGGCGCGTCGAGCCGCGACGGCCCGGTTCGAGGCGGCGACGCCCGCGGCCGTGGGGATGCCCCCGCGGACACGGCTGCTCGCGGCGGCGCACGAGGTCCTCGACGACCGCTTCGCGGACGACGTCGCGGCGATCCTGGACGCGCTCGAGTACGGGGACGTCGGGCGGACCGGGACCGTCACCGACCGGACCCTCCTCGTGGCGCTGGCGGCCCGCCACGACCACCTGTTCCGGGACCTCAGACGATGGATCGACGGCGAGGGAGGCGCGGGCGACGAGGGCGCTCGTGACGCCGACCGAGTCGCGATCGCGCCCGGGCAGGAGCTCACCGCCGACAGACGCGCGCTCGTGGAGCGAGAGCTGATCGAGTCGATCAAGGTGCCGATGGGGCCGGGACGACCCAAGCTCCGACTGCGGGCGGTCGACGAGGCGCTCCTCCGGGCCAGGCCGAGCGAGGTGCTCAGCGTGCTTCGGGGACGATTCGCGCTCCCGCTCGACGAGGACGGGACGCTACGGCGGGGTCCCAACGACGAGGGGCGGCGCCCGGTGTGGGACCGGAGGCGGTGAGGGGCGGCGCGAGGCCGGTAGGCGGTGCGGCCGGTCCGCGGGCGGAACCGGAACCCCCCGGCCCCCGCGGGCGACGACGTAACAAGAACTAACTCCCGGCGGCGCTCCCAAACGGGTATGCCGAAGTTCTCCGACAGGGTCGAGCGGATCTCTATCAGCGGGATCCGCGAGGTGTTCGAGGCGGCCGGCGACGACGCGATCAACCTCGGGCTCGGACAGCCCGACTTCCCGACGCCGGCGCACGCCCGTCAGGCTGCCGTCGACGCGATCGAGGACGGGAAGGCGGACGCGTACACCGAGAACAAAGGGACGCGATCGCTCAGGGAGGCGATCGCGGAGAAACACCGGACGGACCAGGGGATCGACCTCGACCCCGCGAACGTGATCGCCACCGCCGGCGGGAGCGAGGCGCTTCACATCGCGATGGAGGCGCACGTGAGCGCGGGCGACGAGGTGGTGATCCCGGATCCGGGGTTCGTCTCCTACGACGCGCTCGCGAAGCTCGCGGGCGGCGAACCGGTCCCCGCGCCGCTGCGCGACGACCTCACGATCGACCCGGCCGCGGTCGAGGCCGCGATCACCGACGACACGGCGGCGTTCGTGGTGAACTCGCCCGGGAACCCGACCGGGGCCGTCTCCTCCGAGGAAGACGTTCGGGAGTTCGCGCGGATCGCGGACGAGCACGACGTGCTCTGCATCTCCGACGAGGTGTACGAGTACACCGTCTTCGACGGCGAGCACCGCTCGCCGATGGAGTTCGCGGAGACGGACAGCGTCGTCGTCGTCAACTCCGCCTCGAAGCTGTTCTCGATGACCGGCTGGCGGCTCGGCTGGGTGTACGGCTCCGACGAGCGCGTCGAGCGCATGCTGCGCGTCCACCAGTACGCGCAGGCCTGCGCGTCCGCCCCGGCACAGTACGCGGCCGAGGGCGCGCTGCGCGGCGACCGCGGGATCGTCGACGAGATGACCGCCTCCTTCGAGCGCCGTCGCGACCTGCTCTTGGAGGGCTTCGACGAGATCGGCCTCGACTGCCCCACGCCGCAGGGCGCCTTCTACGCGATGCCGCGGGTGCCCGAGGGGTTCGTCGACGAGTGTCTCGACCGCGGCGTGATCGTGGTCCCCGGGGAGGCGTTCGGCGAGCACGGGCGCGGTCACGCGCGCATCTCGTACGCGACCGACGAGAGCGAGCTCCGAGAGGCGCTGGCCGTGATGGGCGAGGCGTACGAGGCGGTCCAGTAGCGTCAATTTCTGCCGTCCGATAACCTCAGAACATTAGCCGGACGTGAGAGGTTTCCGCAAGTTATACTGCGACCCACGGAGTACCGAGAGGTAATGGACCGGAACATTCAGGTCAGCCGTCTCGACCGGCGGGCCGTCGAGGACCAGGAGGTCGAGATCGTCGAGCGGAAGGGTATCGGACACCCTGACTCGATCTGCGACGGGATCGCGGAGTCGGTGTCGCGGGCGCTCTCGCAGCTCTACTTGGACCGCGTCGGGAAGGTGCTCCACTACAACACCGACGAGACGCAGCTCGTCGCCGGACGCGCCGCGCCCGCCTACGGCGGCGGCGAGGTCGTCGAACCGATCTACGTGCTCATCGTCGGGCGCGCCACGAAGGAGTACGACGGCCAGCAGCTCCCCGTCGACTCGACCGCGCTGGCGGCCGCTCGCGACTACCTCGCGGAGGCGATCCCGGAGCTGGAGTACGGGACCGACATCATCGTCGACGTGAAACTCGGCGAGGGCTCCGGCGACCTCCAGGACGTCTTCGGCGAGGAGACCCAGCAGGTGCCGATGGCGAACGACACCTCCTTCGGCGTCGGCCACGCGCCGCTCACCGAGACGGAGACGATCGTCCGCGAGGCCGAACGCGCGCTCAACGGTCGGTACCACGACGACCACCCCGAGCTCGGCCCCGACGTGAAGATCATGGGCAAACGGGAAGGAGACCGGATCGACATCACGGTCGCGGCCGCGATAGTCGACCAGTACGTCGACGGGCTCGAGGAGTACGACGACGCGGTCGACGACGTGCGCGAGTTCGTCACCGGCCTCGCCGAGGACCACACCGACCGGGAGGTCCACGTCGACGTCAACACCGCCGACGACTACGACGAGGGGTCGGTGTACCTCACCGTCACCGGCACCTCCGCCGAACAGGGCGACGACGGCTCGGTCGGTCGGGGCAACCGCGCGAACGGGCTCATCACCCCGAACCGGCCGATGTCCATGGAGGCGACCTCCGGCAAGAACCCCGTCAACCACATCGGGAAGATCTACAACCTCCTGTCGACGCGGATCGCCGAGTCCGTCACCGACGAGGTCGACGGGATCCGCGACCTCCAGGTCCGCCTGCTCTCGCAGATCGGCCGGCCGATCGACGAGCCGCACGTCGCCGACGCGCAGCTCGTCACCGAGGAGGGCGTCGCGCTCGGCGACATCGAACCGGAGGTCCTCGAGATCGTCGACCGCGAGCTGAACGACGTCACCGACGTGACCCGCAGCGTCATCGACGGCGACGTCTCGACGTTCTGAGTCGACGGGACACGGGTCGTCCGCCGTGTCGTCGACCCGACGACGACCCGACGACCGCAACCGATTTGAGGAGCCGGCGAGACCGATCGGCTGTGACGCGGGTGTGTCTCCTCGGCGATCCGGACGTCAACCTCACTTACGAGCTCTTGTCTCGCGAGACCGCCCGAGACGCGCTCGCGACCTACGACATCGAGGAGCCGTTCGCGAACAGCCTCGCCGTCGACACCGTCAGCCTCGGCGCCGCAGTCGCGTTGTTGAACGACCTGAACTGGTACCTCGTCCGATTCGTCGACGAGGCGCTCGTTCGCGAGCCGTCGATCTCGACCGACGAGTGGCTCTCCCGCGACCTCGCCCGCGAGGTGCGCGACGGCGCGGTCCCGCCCGAGGAGACCGACCAGCGGCTGAAGGTGTTCGGACTCGTCGACGGGCGGCCCGTCGAGCCGCTGTACGTCCGCCGGAAACAGGGCGAGACGCCAGAGTACGACCTCCGCGACGTCGACGAGACGGTGATCGTCCGGGTGAGCGAGTCCGAGTTCTCGGGGTAATCGACTGTCGGTCGGATGTATCCCGCTTCCGTGACAGCCGCCGATCCCTCGACCGACTGTTTATAAGTTAGCGTCGACGGCGAACACCTCCCCAGTCTCGTGGATGGTCCTCCGCCTCACTCCGGATACGATCCTACAAGTCGATTCGGGGAGCAGGACGCGTATGGCACGCGTCACGGTCTGGAACGAGTACCGCCACGAGCGCGAGAGCGACGTCGTCGCAGACCTCTATCCCGACGGGATCCACGCGGTCCTCGCGGAGGTCTTCGAGGAGGCGGGCCACGAGGTCCGCACCGCCACGCTAGACGAGGGCCCGGAGCACGGGCTCACCGAGGAGGTCCTCGACGACACCGACGTGCTCACCTGGTGGGGCCACGCCGCTCACGGCGAGGTGCGCGACGAGGTCGTCGACCGCGTTCAGGAGCGCGTGCTCGACGGGATGGGGCTCTTGGTGCTTCACTCCGCGCACTACTCGAAGATCTTCAAGCGACTGATGGGCACCAGCTGCTCGCTGAAGTGGCGCGAGGCCGCCGAGACGGAGCGGCTCTGGGTGATCGAGCCGAGCCACCCCATCGCCGACGGGCTCGGCGAGTACATCGAGGTCGAGGAGGCGGAGATGTACGGCGAGCGCTTCGACGTCCCCGCGCCCGACACCCTCGTCTTCAACTCCTGGTTCGCCGGCGGCGAGACGTTCCGCTCCGGCTGCTGTTACCGCCGCGGCAACGGGAAGGTGTTCTACTTCCGCCCCGGCCACGAGACGTACCCGGTGTATTACGACGACGACGTCCGGCAGGTGCTCCGGAACGCGGTCGACTGGGCGGAACCGGGCGACGGCCCGACGCCCGCGTTCGGCAACGCCGACCCGATCGAGGATATCGACACGAGCGACGACCGGACGGTCCACTGAACGGGGAGACGGTCGCACGGAAAAGTTCGACGAGCCGGCGGCTCACGACTGTAGGGCGACCGCCGCTACGGCGCGGACGTTGAAAGGCGACCGCCTCGCGCGAACGCGAGACGACCGGTGTGTCGCACGCCGGCGGCCGGTCGAGTAGTCGTCCGCCGCGGCCGTATTTAAACCCTCGTTCGCGACGCCGCCGGGAACGGACCGAGACGACGCGTCAGTCCGGTCGGTGGACCTCGCCGTCGCGCCCGTCCGCGTCCTTCCGGCGGAGCGCGGCGGCCGCGTTGTTGGCGTCGTAGCCGAAGAACACGTCCTTCGCGTACGTCTCGGCGACCTCGGTCGCGTGGATCAGCTCGTCGACGCCGACGTCGACCGCGTACAGCTCCAGCGAGAACGGGGTCTCCGGCGGCGCGCCGTGGACGTCGTAGTCGCCGCCGAGCCGCGTGCGGAAGCCGCGGGCGATGGTCTCCAGCCAGTACGTCGTCGCGTACTCCGTGTCGTACAGCGGGACGACGAACTCGTCGACGTGCGCGGCGAGTCGGTCGAGGTCGAGGCCGGCGCGCGCCCGCAGGTGGCCGGGATACGGGTCCGGGTACAGCGTGAGCAGCACGCGGCCGGGGATCCGCTCGGCGGCGTCCGCGACGAACTCGGTGATGACGTCGGCGCGCCAGTCGTCCCACCGCTCGCGGTCGCTCTCGGCGAACAGCCGCTCGCAGCGGTCGCACCGACAGTAGCCCTCGCGCGGGAACCCCACGTCGTCGAGCCGGACGTCGTCGCTCTCGGCGGCGCAGTCCTCGACGATCTCCAAGAGGCCCTCGCGGTACTCCGGGTGGGTCGGGCAGATGTACGCCCAATCGAAGTAGTCGCGGTCGCGCGTCGCCGGCTCGCCGCGTTCGTCAACGGGGACGAGGTCCGGGTTCTCGGACGCGGCGGCGTTGTCGCCGAAACACGACACCATGTTCACCGCGTTCGGTAGCGGCGCGGCCGCGCGCCCCGTGACGTCTTTCACCTCGTAGAAGCCGAGGTCGAACGGGTCCATCTCGACCTCGTCGGCGTTGCGTGTGACGACCCCGTACATACCGACCGGTACGGGCGTGACGGGTAAAAACGGCGGGCATCCGTTCGTGGAGTGCCCCCCGTGATAGTCGGTCGAATCGAGACGGTACGGCCTCGCTCGCCGGCGGGTCGATCGCTATTCGACGGTCACCGGCTCCTTGTCGCCGGCGAACATGAAGTACGCGAGCGCCACGAGCGACAGGACCAGGACAAGCTTCGCTTTCGAGCTCATGTGCGACGTATCGTCCGGCGGGCGCTAAAACTTACCGGAGCGTCTGACGCGGCGGCACGCGGTCCGAGGCGGATCGCGCGACTCCGCGGCCCTCACACGTCGATGTGGTCGGCGATGTCGTCGCGCAGGATCGTCGAGCAGTAGTCGCAGCGGACGCCGTCGGCGACGACGTCGAACCGCGTCTCGACCGGCTCGCCGGCGTTCGTGATGCAGTTCCGGTTCGGACACGACAGCACGCCCGTCACGCTGTCGGGGCGGGTGACTCGGTTCTTCTCGACCACCTCGAAGTCGCGGACGATGTTGATCGTCGCCTCGGGCGCGATGAGCGAGAGCACGTCGACCTCGGACTGCGAGAGCTCCCGCCCTTCGACCTTCACGATGTCCTTCCGGCCGAGCCGGTCCGAGGGGACGTTCATCCCGACGGAGACGCCGAACCCCTCCGAGCCGTCGATACCCAAAATCGCGAGCACGTTGAGCGCCTGGCCGCCCTCGACGTGGTCGATCACGGTACCGTCGCGGATCTTCGAGACGCGGAGCTCGTGGTCGCTCATCGGTCCACCTCCATCCCCTCGTCGGCCTCGGCGTTCTCGAGCAGCGTGTCGAGCAGCGCCATCCGCACGGGGATCCCGTTGTGCGCCTGCTCGAAGTACTTCGCGTGGTCGGTCTCGTCGACGTCGGGCGCGATCTCGTCGACGCGCGGGAGCGGGTGCATCACGGTGAGGTCGTCGGGGGCCCCGTCGAGCGTTTCGGCGTCGATCCGGTACTCGCCGGCGACGCGGTGGTACTCGTTCTCGTCGGGGAACCGCTCCTTCTGGATCCGGGTGACGTACAGCACGTCGAGTTCACCGAGGACGTCCTCTAAGTCCGTGTGCTCGCGCATCTGCGCGCCGGTCTCGTGGAGGTCGAACCGGACCGACCGCGGGAGCCGCAGCGACTCCGGGCTGATGAAGTGCTGGTTGGCGTCGAACTCCGTGAGCGCGGCCGCGAGCGAGTGGACGGTCCGACCGTACTTCAGGTCGCCCATGATCCCCACCGTGAGGTCGTCGAGCCCGTGATTCTCTCGAATCGTGTGGAGGTCGAGGAGCGTCTGTGAGGGGTGTTGGCCCGCGCCGTCGCCCGCGTTGACGACGGGGACGGAGACGTGCTCGGCGGCCAGCGTCGCGGCGCCCTCGCTCGGGTGCCGGAGGACGAGCGCGTCCGCGTAGCCCTCGATGACGCGGACGGTGTCCGAGAGCGACTCTCCCTTCGACACCGACGAGGAGTCGACGTCGCCCATGTCGATGGTGTCGATGCCGAGGCGTTTGGCCGCGCTGTCGAAGCTCATCCGGGTGCGGGTGCTCGGCTCGAAGAAACAGAGCGCGAGCACGCGGCCGGCGTGCCGGTCCGCGAAGTCGTCGGGGTCGTCGGCGACCTCGCGGGCCCGGTCGAGCACCGCCTCGATGTCATCCCGCGAGAGCTGTGTCGCGGTGATGAGGTGGTCCTGACGCATCGTCGGAGAAGGGGGTCGGCAGTATCTTGAATCCCTCGGCTCGGCCGGGGATCCGGGTGTTCACGTCCGTGGGCATCGGCGCGAGCGACGCTTTCGAGATTCGCAGCACGCGGTGATCGTCAGCGTCAGCCATTTGCCGCCGGTTTCGCCCGTCCGCGCTTATAAACCGATTCGGTTCCAATGAGCGGGTATGTCCGACAGCGACCCGACGGACGCGACGGCGAACGATCCGGCCGACCTGCTCCCGAACGAGCGCGTGAAACAGGCCGCGATCGACGGCGACGTGACCCAACTTCACCGCGGGAACCGGTACGGCGAGGCGGGCGACACGTTCGAAGTCGACGGCGTCGCCTTCGCGCTGACCGAGGTCACCGAGCGCACGCTCGGCGACATGACCGACGCGGACGCGAAGCGGGAGGGGTCGCCGTCGCTGGAGGCGTACAAGGAGCGGATGGTTCGCGCCCACGGCGGGAACTTCGACTGGGACGACGACGCCGACGTGGTGCGACACCGGTTCGAGCGCGTCGAGGAATAGGGGCCGAGGCGGATCCGGCTCAGTCGTCGTCTGCGGCCGCGCCGTCCTCGCCGACCGCGGTCGCCGCGTCGTCCTCGATGCTCGGCGGGTACTTGCCGCGGTCCAACTTGAGATCCGACTGCGGCCGGGCCATGCAGGTGAGCGCGTACTCCCCGGCCTCCTCGTCGGTGAGCCCGCGGGCCGCCGGCTGGGTCACCTCGCCTTCGACGATCTCGGCGGAGCAGGCGAGACACATCCCGACGCGGCAGGAGTACTCCTGCGCGATCCCCTCCTCGATGCAGGGCTGGAGGATCGTCTCCGTGTCGGCCACCTCGATCGTCTCGCCGGTGCCGACGAACTCGACGGTGTACTCGGTCATAACGCGGAGTATCCGCCGACCGGTCAAAAAGGGATCCCCTCGATCGCGTCCCCGTCGCGGGGACGGAAGCCGGGGAACACGGGCTCGTCCCGCGCCCATCGCAACGACTAATCCCCCGCCGGACGCTTCCCGAGGTATGACAGAGAAGGCCACCGCGCGGGCCCACCCGATCCAGGGGCTCGTCAAGTACCACGGGATGCGCGACCCGGAGCTCCGGCTCCCGTATCACGACAGCATCAGCCTCTGTACCGCCCCGACCGCGACGACGACCACGGTGGAGTGGCAGCCGGACGCGAGCGAGGACGCGTACGTCATCGGCGGCGAGGAAGTCGACGGTCGGGCCGCCGAGCGCATCGACATGGTGGTCGACCACGTCCGCGAGCTGGCCGGCGTCGACGCCGCCGTCCGGCTGGAGAGCGAGAACTCCTTCCCGTCGAACATCGGCTTCGGCTCCTCCTCGTCCGGCTTCGCGGCCGCCGCGCTCGCCCTCGTCGAGGCCGCGGGGCTCGACCTGTCGCTCCCGGAGGTCTCCACGGTCGCCCGGCGCGGCTCCTCCTCGGCCGCCCGCGCGGTCACGGGCGCGTACTCCCGGCTCGACGCCGGGCTCAACGACGAGGACTGTCGCTCCCACCGGCTCGACGTGGGCGTGAGCGATGACGGCTTCGACCCCGAAGAGGACCTCCGGATCGTCGCCGCGCACGTTCCCGCTTATAAAGAGACGGAGGAGGCGCACCGCGAGGCCGCCGCGAGCCACATGATGCAGGCGCGGACCGCTCACGTGCAGGACCAGCTCGTCGAGATGACCGACGCGCTCCGCGAGGGCGACTTCGACCGGATCTTCGAGACCGCCGAGCACGACTCGCTCTCCCTGACGGCCACCACGATGACCGGCCCAGCCGGGTGGGTGTACTGGCAGCCGGAGACGATCGAGGTGTTCAACGCGGTCCGCGACCTGCGCGAGTCGGGCGTCCCCGTTTACTTCTCCACGGACACCGGCGCCTCGGTGTACGTGAACACGCTGGCCGACCACGCCGACGAGGTCGAGAGCCGGATCGCGGAGATCGGGATCGACACCGACGTCTGGGAGGTCGGCGGCCCGGCGCACGTGCTCGACGAGAGCGAAGCGCTATTTTAAATAGGAAACGCGGTGCGGTCGGAGTCGTTCCCCGACCGCTCACTCGTCCGGGTCCTCACCGCGCGCTCGCTTGTACATCGCTAACGCCTCTTCGCGCCGCTCCGAGTGGTCGACGATCGGGGCCGGATACTCGGGCGCCGCGTTCGCGCGCTGGGTGGGCGAGAGCTCGTGCCACTCGTGGATCAGGTCGGCGTCGAGCCCCCGAAGCTCGGGGACGTACTCCGTGATGTACTCCGCGTCGGGGTCGTACCGCTCGCCCTGCGTCATCGGGTTGAAGATGCGGAAGTAGGGCTGCGCGTCGGTCCCCGTCGAGGCCGCCCACTGCCAGCCGCCGCTGTCGTTGGCGGTGTCGTGGTCGGCGAGCGTCTCCCGGAAGTGCTCGTAGCCGTGCCGCCAGTCGACGAGCAGGTCCTTCGTTAAGAAGGAGGCGACGATCATCCGAACGCGGTTGTGCACGAACGCCTCCTCGCGGAGCTGGCGCATCCCGGCGTCGACGATCGGGTAGCCGGTCTCGCCGCGCTTCCACGCCGCGATCTCGTCGGGGTCGTCGCGCCACTCGATCCCCTCCTCGTACTCCTTGTAGTTCTCCGTCACCACCTCGGGGTTGTGGTACAGCACCTGCGTGTAGAACTCCCGCCACGCGAGCTGCTGCTGGTACTCCTCGACCGCGGCGACGGGGCCGCCCTCGTCGTCGGCTCCCTCACCGTTTCCGCCCGCCGCCTCGTCACCCGCCTCGGCCCGCTCCGCCGCCTCGGCCCGCTCTACCGCCTCGGCCATCGCGCGCTCGGTCGCTTCGTACACCTCGCGTATCCCGATCTCGCCGTATTTTAAGAAGGCCGACATGCGGGAGGTCGCCTCGCGGGCCGGGTAGTCGCGCTCCGCGTCGTACGAGAACACCGCCTCCGAGAGGAACGCGTCGAGGCGCTCGCGGGCGGCCGCCGTGCCCGCGGGGCCGACGTCGGCGTCTGGCTCCGCGAACTCCAGATCGGCGGGCGCGGGCAGGTCGCCGACGGCGACGCGGCCGGTCGCGACGCCGCCGTCCGATCGCCCGTCCCTCCCCCCGTCACCGTCCCTCCGCCCGTCACCGTCCGCCAGCGCGCCGCCGTCGGGTCCCACGGCGGCCGCTAGCGCGTCGCCGTCGACGAGGTCGCCCGCTTCCGGCGTCGGCGCCGGCGAGTCGGTCTCGCGGTCGGTCCACTTCCGCCAGTAGTAGGTGTAGACGGAGTAGGGGTCGCCGGCGTTCGTGCGGATCGAGTCCGGGGTGTGCAACACCGCGTCGTGGTGCGCCTCGCGGTCGACGCCGGCCTCGTTGAGCGCCGTCCGGACCCCAGCGTCGCGCTCGCGAGCGAGCCCCGAGTAGTCACGGTTCCAGACGACGCGCTCGGCGTCGAGGGTGTCGGCCAACTCGGGGAGGACGGCCTCGGGGTCGCCGCGGGCGACGAGGAGGTCGCTCCCGCGGTCGCGGTACTCGGCCCGCAGCGCCGTCAACCCGTCGAGCAGGCGGCGGACTCGCACGTCGCTCGCGTGCGCGAGCACGTCGTCGTCGAAGACGAACGCGGCGGCGACGTCACCCCGGTCGGCGGCGGCGGCCAGCCCGACGTTGTCGGCCAGTCTGAGGTCCCGCCGGTGCCAGAACAGCTCCATGGGATCGCCACGGGTGCGACCACCGTGAAACCACCGCCGACGATCGTCTCACGCCTCTCGGCACGCCCGCCTCACAGCTCCGGCCGGCCGGGCACGGTCACCCGGTCGAGGAGGAAGTACCCGACCACGAGCGCGAGGATCAACACCGCGATCGCGATCGCCGCGAGGACCGTCTCCTGGCCCGACCCGTAATCCTCCAGCCGGAAGCTGATCGCGCGGCGGGCGATCGCGATGATCGCGGCGCTGACGACGATCCGGAGGACGGGTTCGCCCTTCGCGTACGCCAGCAGCGTTCGGTGGACCTCGACGATGATCAGCAGGAGGAGGACGCTGTCGAGGAGCCCGACCACTTCGTTCGGGTCGGTGAAATTGCCGTCGACGAGGAGCTGGTACAGCGATAAGAACAGGTCGAACACACCGATGAGGAACAGTATGAGAAGGAAGTACGCGGCGCCCAGCACCAGCCACTCCATCGTCACCGCGGCGGGCTTCGTCGCGTCGTCGAGGTCGAACGCCATGCGGTCACCTCGGCCGGCGGCGGCAAGTCGTTTGTGCCTACCGTCCCCCGGTCAGCGCCTCTAGGAGGCGGACCGCCGGCGCCTTCGCGAGCGGGTCGTTGGCGTTGCCGCAGTGGGGGGACTGGACGCAGGCCGGGCAGCCGCCTTCGCAGTCGCAGCCGTCGATCAGCCGCGCGGTGCGGGCCATGAGCTCCTCGATCCGTTCGTGACCCCGGCGCGTGAGCCCGACCCCGCCGGGGTAGCCGTCGTAGACGAACACCGCCGGCGCGTCGGTGTGGGGGTGGTACGGAGTCGAGATGCCGCCCACGTCGGCGCGGTCACAGAGCAGGTGGAAGGGGAACAGCGAGATGATCCCGTGTTCGGCGGCGTGGATCCCGCCGTTGAACGCGTACTCGCCGCCGGGCGCCTCCCCGTCCCCGTCGGTCGTTTTCCCGTCCTCGGCGACCGCTTCTTCGTCCTCGGCGGTCGCATCCCCGCCCCCGTCGGTCGCCGCCTCCGCGTCCTCGGTGGCAGACCCGTCGCCGCCGCGGCCGCCGACGGCGCGCATCTCCGACTCCAAGTCGGCGGGAATCGGGAAGTACAGGGCCTTCGTCCGCAGCGTCGTCTCCGGGAGATCGAGCGTCGACTCGCCGAGCGAGTCGCCGGTCTTGGCGTCCTTTCGGACGAACCCGGTGATCCGCTCCGTCACGGTCACGTCCGCGAATCGGACCGGGACGTCGGGGCGGGCGGCGAGCTCCCGCTCCGCGAGGTCCTCGTTGACGACGATGTCCTTCTCGGTGAGCGGCTGCGTGTAGTAGTCGGCCCACGAGGACTGCAGCTCGGCCACGTCGCGGTCGAGGTCCAGCGCCGTCACCTCGTAGGTGCGCCCCTGCTGGTGGTAGATCGCGCCGGGGTGGGCGTCGCGCAGCGCGTCGCCGAACCCGAGCGAGGCGACGGTCTCGTTGCGCGACGAGTCGATCAGGTCGACCTCCCGGTCCCCGACCGTCCGGAGGTTCACGGACTGCTGCGGGCTCGACGACCCGGCGTGGGTCCAGCGGATCCCGTCGGCGACCTCCCGCCTCTCGAGGACGCCCTCGTCGGTCAGGTCGGCGACGACGCCGGGGAACGACTCGCCGAAGAACCGCTCGTCGTCCGGCGAGAGCCAGCTCTCGTCGGCCGCGCAGGCGACGTGGCCCGGGAGCAGCTGACCGTTCTCGGGGTCGCAGATCGCGTCCTCGGGCGGCGCCTCGAAGAAGTCGGCCGGGTTGCTCATGAGGTACTGGTCGAGCTGGTCCTCGCCGCCGACCATCACGACGAGCGCGGGGTCGTCGCCGCGGCCGGCCCGCCCCGCGCGCTGGTACGCCGACATCCGCGTGCCGGGGTATCCGTCCAGGATGACCGCGTCGAGCCCGCCGACGTCGACGCCGAGCTCCAGCGCGCTCGTCGACCAGACGCCCCGGAGGTCGCCGGCGTGGAGGTCGGCCTCGATCTCCCGCCGGCGCTCGTTCGTCAGGGCGGCCTGGTACGCGCCCACCTTCCCCGCGAGCTCGCGCTCGCCGCGGTCGCGGAGGTCGCTGGCGCTGTCGGTCGCGTACTGCTCCGCGGTCTGTCGCGCCCGCGTGAACGCCAGCGTCTGCGCGCCGGCCGTCACGAGGTCACAGAAGAGCCGTTTGCTCTCCGTGTGGCTCGACTTCCGGCGGCCGCTGCCGCGCTCCTGCCAGTCGTCGCCGTACTCCGGCGGGTTCCACAGCACCCAGTCGCGCGGTCCCCGCCCGGAGGCGTCCTCGTCCACGAGCGCGATCCCGTCCGGGTCGCGGCCGGTCACCGCCGCGACGTGCTCGACGGGGTTGTTGATCGTCGCCGAACAGCAGACGAACTGCGGGCTCGACCCGAACCGCTCGCAGGTCCGGGCGAGCCGCCGCATCGTCATGGCGACCTGCGAGCCGAACACGCCGCGGTAGCTGTGGACCTCGTCGACGACGACGTACTCCAGCGAGGAGAAGAACCACTCCCACAGCCGGCCCGCGTACGGCAACAGCGCGTAGTGCAGCATGTCCGGGTTCGACAACAGGACGGTCGGCTCGCGGTCGCGGACGTCCCGCTTTTCGGACCGGGAGAGCCGGCCGGTGTACGACGCGACGGAGACGCCGCTCCCGAAGCCGAGCCCGTGAGCGAGGTCGCTCAGGCTCTCTTCCTGGTCGGCGATCAGGGCGTTCTGGGGGCCGACGTAGAGCGTTCGCCCCCCGTGGTCCATCGCGGCCTCGAAGGCGGGGACGGTGTACGCGAGCGACTTCCCGCTCGCCGTCTCGGTCGCGAGCACCACGTCGTCGCCGTCGCGGACCGCCGCGATCGCGTCGGCCTGGTGACGGTAGAGGCGATCGATGCCGTCCTTCGCGAGGGCGTCGGCCATCCGAGGTGCGAGGTCGGCGTCGCCGAAGGCGGGCTCGCGGGCGGGCAGGCGGCGGTGCTCCGCGATCTGTCCCTCGTAGAACGGTCGGCTCCGCAGCCACTCGATGGCGTCCTCCACGGCTACGTCGCCGTGGGGGACGGGCGGGCCTAACGGTTGTGGTCGCGGGGGTCGAAACCGATCCCTCGGCCCGCGCCTCAGTCGTCGGCCGGCGCGGGACCCCCGGCGGCGGGCGGCTTCTCCGGCGGCGGCGACGCGGGCCCCTCGCGCGCGAGGGGCGGCCAGCGCACCTCGGTCGCGACGGGGTCGTCGAGGTCGAGCTCCATCCGGAGGTCGAAGCGGCGCTCGGCGAGCTCGAACCCGACCGCCCGGTAGACGCGGCGCGCGACGCGGTTGCCGCTCTCGACGTGGAGTTCGAGCCCTTCGCGCCCCGCGGCGGCGGCGTCCGCGATCACGTGTCGGCAGAGCTCGGTCCCCACGCCGCGGCCCTGCATCGTCGGGTGGACGAACACCGCGAGCTCGGGGCGGTCCGCGTCGGTCGGCGTGTACATCGCGTGGCCGAAGGCCTCGCCGTTCCGCTCGGCGACGACGCCGCTCCCCTCGGTCAGCATGGACTCGATCCACTCCGCGCGGCGCCCTCGCGCCACCGGCGGGAGCCCCTGCGCGCGGTTCTCCGTCCCGAACCCCTCGTACATCTCGGCGAGCGCCGCGGCGTCTTCCGGGAGGCAGGGGCGGATGGTCCACCGAGCGCCCTCCTTGTCCACGAACCGCGGACAGCGCGGCGGGCAGTGGATGGTGCCCTCGCACTCGCTCCCGTCCCATCCCCCGCAGGCGACGGCGTCTGCGTCGGCGTGGCTCATGGCTACCTCTCGGTTCCCCAACGGGTTATATCGTGATACCCACTCCCACGGAGTGGGAACGATATCGGTTCGAGACGGGTCGGCGACCCGAGAATGGCCGTCGTTCGAGACGGGTCGTCGATTCGAGAAGAGTCGTCGGATCGAGAAGGGCGGTACGGCGCACCCGTCTCCGTCACTCCCGTATCAGGACGATCCCGTTGCGGAACACCGAGTGGTTCGGCACTACGTGGTCCTCGCCGTCCGCCTCGATGTGCGTGACGAACAGGTCGACTTCCTGGACGATGCCGCGCTCGCCGGCGATCTTCACCTCGTCGCCCACGCCGTAGGGCTGGCGGAGCAGGAGGAACACCCCGGCGGCCGCGCTGGCGACGAGGTCCTTCGTCGCCAGCGCGGCGAACAACACGATCGCGAACGCGTACGCCGCGAGCAGCACGATCAGCGCGATCGTCTGGACGCCCACCTGTCCGAGCGCGACGAGGGCCGCGACGTACACGACGCTGTACTTGACGAGCGGCGGCAGCACGCCGAGGTCCGGCAGCTTGATCCCGCGGAGCCGCTCGGCGACGAGCAGCTCCGCCTTGTCGCCGACGACGACGCCGACGATCATGACGATCACGGCGACGAACAGGCGGGGGAGGAAGGAGGCGACCGAGGACCAGAACTGGTCGAGGTAGTTGACGTCCGCGACGGTCAGGGCGACGATGATCGCGACGGCGACGATGAAGTAGCTGGACAGCTGCGCCAGGATCCGGACGGTCGACGTGTTGAACTCCCGAACGGTGCGCTCGAAGGCGGTTCCCTCGATCGCCTCCGGTACGCCGGCTCGGGTCAGCAGGCGCCGGTTGATCGCCCCGACGACGGCCGCCACGAACAGGCCGAAGGCGAGCACGAAGAGGGCGAGCCATATCCGGTTGGGCACGCTCGCCACCAACTCCGTGAACGCGTTCGATACCGGCATGGTCGGTCAGTACTCCTCCGGATCGATCTCCAAGACGAGTTCGCCCGCCTTGAACGCCCGGACGAGCCCGTCCGACTCGGAGAGCACGATCGCGGTCGCGTTCGTGTCCCGGGTGATGGCGCCGCCGGCCATGTGGCGCGCGCCCAGCCCCTTGGGAATGTCGACGCCCTCGGCGCCCGGTTCGAGGTAGCGGTACGCGGAGACGATCTTCCCGGAGTCCGAGACGACGAACGCCCCGTCGAGCCGCGAGAACTCCTTCACCATCACGTTGACGATGGGGTCGCCCACGTGGACGTGCGACTTCTCGAAGGGGTTGTACGACAGCGGCCGGGACTTGTTCATCACTTTCCCCGCGTCGCCGACGACGAACAGCGCGCCCACCGGCTTCCCCTTCTGTCCCTTCTGTCCGAGTTCGATCGCGAGCTCGAACACGTCTCGGATGACGCTCGGTTCGGCTCTGGAGTTGACGAACAGGTCGTAGATACCGGTGTGTACCGTCTGGTCGACGGTGACCCGGATCACCGCGTCCGACCCGCCGTCGAAGACGGAGGCGATGCAGACGACCTCGTCGCCCTCGCTGACCAGCCCGGCGTCCATCGCGCCCTCGATTCCGAACCGAATCCGGTCCTTGACGTTGTCGAACGGGAGGGGAAGCTCGACGAACACGTCGGCGTCAACGTCGTTGTCGGGGGCGACGACGACGATCTCCTCGGCGTCCTCGAACCGGCCGTAAAACGAGCTCGTCGGCGAAAACAGGAGCACCGCGTCCGCGTCCTCGACGAGATCGGACAGGTGGTTAGTGAGCGAGGCCATTGTCCAAATGACTCTCGGACGACGTATAGTCGTTGTGTCGCCGTCGTGCGAGCGTCTGACGACGTGGGGATTCTTCGCCGGCGGAGGTGTCGAGCGCGAGGCACCGGCCCTCGGCCGTCACGGGGGAATAAACGGACCGACCGAGACGGTTTGCCGGGCGATCGTCGCCGCTCTGAGAATATACGACACGAACAGCGCCAGCGGCGCGGTGACGACACCGATACCCAGGCTGACGACGACGGGAAGCGTCGAGGTCGGAATCGTAACGACGTTCTCCCGGTAGATGAGCGTCAGCGAGATCGTCGTCACGAACGCTATCAGCCCGGTGTAGACGATCGTCCGTGAGAGCTCCGCAAAATCCTCTTGAAGGGCTATCGTCTTGTAGAACTGACGGACGATGGCGACGGATTCGAGAAGCTCGTCGATCGCCCGCAACTCCGCCTGAACGGCCTCCGGGAACGAGTCGGCGTATCTGTTCTGCAGATGCTGGATCGCCGTTAGATTCACGGCGTATTCGGTTCCCAAGAGGATGGTGAGCAGATAGTCGACCTCGGTGTTGTCTTCGAGGCGCGAATCGATGTTGTCACCGTACTCGCCGATGTCACGAAGCGCGTCCGTCACCTCGCTCGGGGGGTCCCAATCGCCAAATTCGTCCATTACACGGAGAGTTGTGACCCGATCGTTCAGCGTCCGGGCGATGAGCGAGAGAAACGCGGCGGGGTCGTTCGGACTCGCCGGCCGTCCCGCGAGGGCCGCGACGGTCTCGTGGAGTTCACGCGCGCCGTCGAGGCGGGCTCTCAGCGAGCTCACCGTCCCGAACACGCGCGAGATAACGAGCTGATTTATCGAAAGAGAGATCGTAATCAGCGTGATGACACCGGCGGTGAACCCGCTCGAGAAGAGCGCGTCGACGGAGCTGTCCGGTCCTAAAGCCAGCGTGTCGCGCCAGATCAGCGCTCCGACGATTCCGACGATTCCGACGGTAATACCGCTCGCGACGACGGATCGATCCCCCTCGATAAGCACCCACGCGGTCACGCGTTCCCAGGTGGTTTTCCCGTATACGGAGCTCTCAGTCCGAAGTTCAAGGTCCATGTTGTAGTAGCGCGTCGAATCGGCGTCTCTCCGCTCGGTAGCGAGAACGGTCCGCCCGAGTCGGCGTGAGACGGACCCGAGCGTTCACCCGTCGAGTACGCGTCCGGTCACGACTCGGCGGAGAGAAGCACCGGACGGAGATAATCGGACGGCATGCGAGCGCAAGCCCGTGAAATCGTCTCCCCGCGCCCGCTCGGCGAGACCGGGCCGCGCGACTGAGCGAACTACGTGGCTGGGCGGTCGAACGCCTACATCGACTCGTCGTCGTCCTCCTCAGTGTCCGCGTTGCCGCCGCGGTCCGAGTAGTTTTTGCGGCCGATCGCCTCGTCACCGACCATCCCGATGATGCTCTGGCGCACGTCGTCGGCGGAGTCGTAGGTGGCCTCGCCCTGCGGCTCTAACACGGCTCGAAGCGTCGTCGTGTCGTCTCCCAGCCCCAGTTCGCGGTCGCCGTACCGCTCTAGTACGGCCTCGAGGTCGATCGGGTACTCCTCGTCCTCGAGATCGTCTGCAAGCGGACCGAGTTCCACGCCCTGCTCGCGGCTGTCCTCGTTCTGATCGGTTGTCATTCTCACATGCTCGCGCCGAGGCCACTTACCTTCTGCGCCGACCCTGCTTGCCTCTGCAAGGTGTATATCCGACGGAGCTATCGAGCGGAACGAGTCGACGATGGCAGGGAGTAGCGCACGGTTTCGGCGGTACCGCGTCGCACACCGCCTACGTCACGAGGACTCGCACCTGGTGAGGCGCCAGGTCGAGCCGAGCCAGTTCTTCGTCGGGCAACAGATCGAGGTTCCCGTCGCGCAGGGGCGCCCCGCGCTCCGTCGCCTCCTCTCCCCACGCCCACGGGATCTCGAACGCCTCGAACGACTCCGGGCCGAGGTTGGCGACGACGACGACCTGGCCGTCGCTTCCGACCGGATCGTCTCCCGGCCGGCAGTAGGCGATCACGGCGGCGCCGTCGGGGTCGTCCGTCTCGGGATGGACGTGAAGGAACTCCACCTCGTTCCGCTGGAGCGCCGCCGTCGACGTCCGCAGGTGTATCAGGTCGCTGACGGCGTCGTGGAGCGCGTGGTGGCCGGGGTACTCCCGGCGTGACCAGTCGACGGGGTCTTCCATCTTTCGCTGCCAGTCCTCGTAATCGAGGTCGTGGATCTCGGCGAATTCCTCGCCCGCCAGGAGCATCGGGATCCCGACCGAGGTCAGTAGAATCGCGAACGCACCCCGGACCCGGTCGAGCGCCTCGGTGTGAGCGTCGATCTGTACGCTTTCGCCGGCGGTGACGAGGCTGTCGATCAGGTATTTCACGTTCTCGATCGAGCCGTCGCCGAGGCCGCGCCCGGCGACCATGGCGCCGAACAGATAGTTCATCAGCCGCTGGTCGCCCTCCGCGCCCACGTCGTGGGAGGTGACGTAGTTGACCGCCTGCGAGAGGTCGCCGAATCCCTCACCGAGCACACCGGTCCGACCGTCGTACGTCCGGTCGTTGGTGATCAGCGCTCGGAACCGCTCGCTCGTGGCGGGCCCGTCCTCGTCGGGCTCGATGCCGTCTCGAAGAACGCGTCTGGCTTCGACCTGGAAATCGAAGTTCCACATGGCGTCGACGACGGATCGGCCGTCGGGGTTGTCCTCGTGGTCACGGACGATCTGTGTGCGTGCGTGGGAGTCCTCGGCGACGACCAGAAACGGACGGTCGGCGGACAGCTCGTCGTGGGCCGCGTGGGTGCGGTCGCGGAATCGCTGGACGAACCGCCAGTGGTCGGCGCCCTTGAACTCGTCGAGCCGGAAGCCGTCGACGTGGTACTCCTCGACCCAGTACTCCCCCATCCGGCAGAGAAACTCCTGTGCCGGGTGGTAGTCGTCGAGCGTCTCCTCGAAGTCGAAGCGGCGCCCGCCCCAGTCGCTCCGGTCCGACTGCTCGTCGGGGTGGAGGAAGAACCAGCCGTCCGCCAGCGGCTCCAGCGGACAGCCGGTCGCGTGGTTCACCACCACGTCGAGGATCACCCGGATACCGCGGCGGTGACACTCCTTGATCAGTAACTTCGCGTCGATCGGCCCGCCGAGGCCGTTGTCCGGCGCGAAGAAGAACCGCGTCCCGTACCCCCACCCTCGATCGCCCGGCGAGTCCATGATCGGCAGCAGCTCGATCGCGTTGACGCCCAAGTCCGCGAGCGCGTCCAAGTGGTCGGTCAGTACGTCCTGCAGGCCGCCGTCGGCGACGTTACGCCGGTTGCCGCTCGCCGCTGGCGCGGCCCAACGGGGCGGAAACTCGTACAGCACGAGTTCGTGATTCCCCGGTAGCCCGTCTTCGGGTAGCTCGTCGTCCCAGGAGAACGGCGGGCGGTATCGCTCGCCGTCCCGAATCCGAAAGGTGCCCCGTACTCCTCGGAACCGGGTGACCTCCTCGGCGAACGGGTCGGGGGCCACGATCGGTTCGTCTTCGCCGCGCTCGACGACGAACTCGTACTCGTAGCGACCGTCGGCCAAGTCCAACCCGGTCAGGTCCAGTTCGTACCACCCCTCGTCGTCGCCCGGTGACAGCTCCGCTCGGTCCCACTTCCCCGGATCGAACTCCGAGCGGGACCGCACCGGCGAGTAGCGCATCGCGACCGTTTCGGCGTCTTTCACCGGCACGCGGACAACGGAAGAGCTCCCGCCCGGCGGAAACGCGACGTCGGTAGTCACGTCGTACACGAGGCGAGAGAGCGGTAAGTGCCGCCGGCTTGCTCCTGCAAGACGTTTACACCTCGGCTCCGAGCCGGTCCACGTCCGGGGCGGAGTGAGTCGGTGACCGCCTCCGAGGAGCGATACGGTCTCCCGCGAGGCGACTTCCCGCGCGACTTTTACCCGCGTGACGGCTATCCGTACGCACATGGCGACTCGCGACGCGCTCTGGGCCTACCGCGATCGGTTCGGCGACGCCTTCGGGCGGACGTACTTCCGCCGCTTCGGACCGGGCGTTGTCTCCAGCGTCGGGATCGGAACCTACCTCGGCGATCCGACGGCCGCGGTCGACGACGCCTACCGGGAGGCGATCGGCCTCGCGCTCCGCTCGGGAGTGAACCACGTCGACACCGCGGTCAACTACCGCTGCGGGCGGGCCGAGCGCGTCGTCGGCGAGGCCGTCCGGGACTCGCCGGTCGACCGCGAATCGATCGTCGTCGCGACCAAGGGCGGGTTCCTCCCGTTCGACGGCGAGCGTCCGGACGACCCCGCGGCGTACGTCCGCGACCGCTTCCTGACGACCGGGATCGTCGACGCCGACGACCTCGCGAACGGCGCGCACGCGATCGCGCCGACATACCTGGAGTGGTCGCTCGACCGTTCGCTGGACCGACTCGGGCTCGACGCCGTCGACTGCTTTTATATACACAACCCGGAGACGCAGCTCGCGACGCGTCCCCGAGAAGCGGTGTACGACCAGTTAGCGGCCGCTTTCGAGGCGTTAGAGCGCCGCCGTGCGGCCGGCGACGTCGGCGCCTACGGCGTCGCCACCTGGGACGCCTTCCGCGTCCCCGAGGGCGACGAGCGGTACCTCTCGCTCGACGAGGTCCTCGCGCGGGCCGAGGCCGCGGGCGAGGCGGTCGGCCCCGGCGACGACCACGGGTTCGAGGCGATCCAGCTCCCGTTCAACGTCGCGATGGCGGACGCGTTCACGCGGCGAAACCAGCGACCGCCCGGCGGCGACGCCGACGCGGATCCGGTTTCGGCCCTCGAGTTCGCCCACGAGGCCGGCCTCTCCGTGGTGACGAGCGCGAGCATCGGCCAGGGGGAGCTCGCGAAGGCCGACGGAATCCCGGCCGACGTCGACGCCACCCTCGCGGGCGAGACGCCGGCCCAGCGCGCGCTCAACTTCGCGCGGAGCGCGCCGGGCGTGACCTCTTCGCTCGTCGGCGCGAGCGATCTCGGGCACGTCCGCGAGAACGTCGCTGCCGGCACCTTCGACCCCCTCGGCGCCTCGGCGTTCGACGCGGTGTTCGAGTGACCGGCCGGCGACCGCCGCGCCACAAGAGGTTTAATCGGACCGATCGAAGCCGCCGGCATGTCCCCCACGCGACGAGCCCTCCTGAGCGCGCTCCCCGTCGGCGCGCTCGCCGGCTGTCTCAGCGGTGCCGGCGACCCGGAATCGGAGTCGGTCCAGCGACAGGCCTCGGGCATCGACAGCGACCCCACCGTGCTGAAGGTCCGGAACCCGGACGGCGACTCGGTGATCCTCGAACGCGACGAGACCGCCGACGAGTCGGAACCGATGTCGATCGGGCGCGGACTCGTCACGAGCGCGGACCAAGCGGCGAACCTGTCGGTCGCCGACGGGGTCGCCGACGCGGACCGGTCGCGGGTCCGGTCGTTCCTCGAGGAGACGGACTTCGACGCGGAGACGGTGTACGTCGCATCCGGCAGAATCGAGTCGTGTGAGCGCATTCGCGTCCGGTCGGTCTCGTGGCAGCCGCAGCGGATCGAGTACTCGTACTGTCGCGAGCTCAGACCGTCCGACGAGGCGTGCGAGAGCGAGACCCGAGTCGCCCACGCGCTGATCTTCCGGCTCCCCGTCGTGCTCGAGAGACGGCTCACGGGCCGCGGCTCGAGCGGCCGCTCGCCGTGTCGGACCACGGAGACCGACTACGCGGTGATCGAGGGCAACGCGACCGTTCCCGGAAACGAGACGGCCATCGACGAGGGAGGTGACGGGGCGTGACGCGGCGTCTCTCCAGACGCGAGGCGCTCGCGGTCGGTGGCGCCGCCGCGTTCGGGGCGCTGGCCGGGTGCTCCGGGGCCGGGGGCGAACCCCGGTTCTGGAACGATCCGCCCTCGCTCGACGTCGACGCGGTCCCGACCGCGTTCGACGCGTCGCCGCCGGAGCGACCGCGAGTGGTCCCGGTCGATTTCGACCCCGGAGCGACGGCCGCGTTCGCCGACCGAGTCGAACGGCTGCTGAGTCCGATTCCGGAGCCGTTGACCGCGGAGACGCTCCCGAACGGCGAGATCCGCAAGCAGATCGAAACGGAGCGGACGGCCGCCCGCGAGGCACTCCCGGCGCCGGCGGCGTCGCAGGTTCCGCTGCTGGCCGCCGAGCGGTACGCCACGGCGAGAGACCACGCCGCGGCCGCCGTCGGCACGTGGGCCGCCGTGACCGTCGAGGGCGACCCGGGGTCGGTGACCGCCACCATCGGGACGGTCCGACGGCGGGCGCACGAGACGCTGGAGTCGCTTCCGGGCACCGCGTCCGACCCGATCGCGGGGGGCGCGGTGTACGGACCGATCGAGCGCTGGTACGACGAGTCGCGGCGGCGGACGCTGGTCGGCGGGGCCGCCAGCGTCGAGGGGCGAGCGGACCCGCTTCGGGCGGGCGAGTCGGTCGGAGAGGTGGAACGGGTCCAATCGTACGTGGAGGCGGGTCGATACCTCCGAGACCGATATCGAGCGTCGCTCGCCCAGCCGCGGCCGGTCGCCGACCCGCTCGCGGACGCGGCGGAGCGGATCGGCGCCGAAATTCGGGACCGGCTTCGAGAGCTCCACGGCGGCGACACCGAGCGACTTCGGTCGAATCCCGGCGTGGAAGCACTCCTCGACGACCGGCCGATCGCTCGCGACGCCCCGAGCGTCTCGCTGCTCTCTCGCGCGCTCTACCGGACGTTCGAGGACGTTCGGTTCGACCCGATCCCGATCGAGGACCGCAGGCCGGAGAACCCGGCGACCGCGCTCACTCGGACCCTCCTCGCGCGAGTCCGTCTCCGCGGGCTCGACGCGGTCGCGTCGCTGATCGAGGAAGGGGAGACGCTGTTCCCGGGCGACGCCGCCGCGGTGGGGGAGGCACGCGACGCGGCGATCGGCTCCGCGGGGGCGCTCGCGGCGAGCGAGAACCCCCTCGACCGCTGGCTCGCCACGCGGTTCCTCCCGCGTTTCGGCGCGCCCGACGTTCGGCTCGCGGCGACGGACCCCGACGCGCGCGATGCGGCCGAGGCGTTCGCCGAGTACCGGTGGATCGAGGCGATCGCGCGCGAATCGAAGCCGGTGACGACGTCGCTCGCCGAGTCGCTCGGCTCGTGATCGCGTCGGTAACGCACGGGGCGCGACGGCGACGCACCGAGAAATGGAGGCGCGAGGGAGGGCAGCCGGGAGTCGGAGCGATTCGGACCGTCGGTGCGGCGGTCAGCGCAGCTCTTTAAACGTCGCCTCGCACTCGGGACAGACCCGGACCGAGAACACCTCGTCGGGGTCGTTCCGCTTTTTTAAAACCTTCTCGCAATCGGCGCAGTTCAGTCGCTCGTAGGTGTCCTTAAACAGGTCGCCGTCGCGGAGTCCCTTGCGCGTCGATTTCATATGTCTCGATTACGCTCGTGCGGGTATAAAAACCCCGTACGACGCGAGTCGGACGAGGAGCGACGCGGCTCGCGAGGGAGGGACCGTCGGGTGCGGCACGCGATGACCTCCCGCGGCGCCCCGCTTTCGCAACGCTTGTCTCCGACCGACGTGAACCCCGACCGTGTCACGGACCCGGCTGTTCGGATCGCTGTGTGCCCTCGTCTTCCTCGTGAACTTCGCGCGCGTGGTGTTCGCGCCCCTCCTGGGGGAGTTCATCGGCGAGTTCGCGATCGGCGAGGGGACCGCCGGGCTCATCGTCACGCTCGCGTGGCTCGGATCGGCCGCCCCGCGGCTCCCGGCCGGCTGGGCGCTCACGCGGTTCTCCCGACGGCTGGTGATCCTGGTCTCCGGGGCGATGCTGACCGCCGGCGCGCTCGGCGTCGCGCTGGCGCCCGGCGTGGCGACGCTGATGACCGCCGCGTTCGCGATCGGCTTGGCGTCCGGCGTCTACTTCGTCGCCGCCAACCCGTTCATCTCCGAGCTGTTTCCCCAGCGCGTCGGCCGCGTGATGGGGGTCCACGGCATGGCGAGCCAGCTCGCCGCGGTCGCCGCTGCGCCGGTCGTCACGGTCGCGCTGTGGTACGACTGGCGCCTCGCCTTCTACGGGCTCGCGGTCGCGGCGGCCGCGACGACCGCCGTCTTCGTCGTCCTCGCCGCTCGGACGGACCTCCCCGACGCCGGCGCGGGCGACACCGACTTCCTCGGCGGCGCGCTCTCAGAGTGGAAGCTCATCCTGGCGGGCGTCGTGCTGATGGGCCTCACGAGCTTCGTCTGGCAGGGCCTGTTCAACTTCTACGAGCTGTACATGCTCGACAAGGGGCTCGCGCCGGCGACCGCGCGCAACCTCCTGACGGTGATCTTCGCCGCCGGCGTCCCCGCCTTCCTCGTCTCCGGCGACCTCGCCGACCGGCTCCCGCACGTGCCGTACCTGCTCGGCATCGTGACGGCGTTCATCGGGAGCGTCGTCCTCGTGGTCGTCGCCTCCGGGATCGTCGCCGTCGTCCTCGCCAGCGTCGCCGTCGGGTTCGCCATCCACATGCTGTTCCCGGCCAGCGACACCTACCTGCTCGCGTCGCTGCCGGACGAGTCCCGGGCGTCGGCGTACGCCGTCTACTCCGCCGGGATGATGTCGACGCAGGCGGCCGGGTCGTGGGTCGTCGGCGAGGCGATCGAAGCGGGCGCCGGCTACGACGCCGTCTTCCTCGCGCTCGCCGGGGGACTCGGGGCGGTCGTCGTCGCCTACGCCGTCTTGGAGCGCATGGGTCGCGTCCCGGGCGGCGCGGCCGGATCCGCGTCGGCCGCGTGACCGTCGGCGGCGGACCCTCCGGGGCTCCGTCGGCGGCGCTCTCGCTCCCGCCGACACCGCTCACCGCGGCGGACGGCGACGGCGGTTCGCGCGCTCTCGGAGCGTCGGCACGCCCAACGGGTATCGCACCTATTTAGGGCGTCCCGCCCCTGTACAGTGGTAATGGAGTACGTGCAAGAGCGCGTGACGACGCTGCACGCGTTGACCGACCACCGGCCGGACGCCCCCACCGGCCGGGCGGCGGTCGTGGTGCCGATGACGGAGCGCGAGTACGGCACGCTCGCGGCCGAGCGCGTCCTCTCGACGCTGGAGACGGTCGACCCCGCCCGGGTCATCGTTCCCCTTCGAGCGCCGTCAGAGCGCGTCGGCCCCTTCGCCCGGTGGCTCGGTAGCTTCGACCTCGACGTGGAGACGCTCTGGTGCGGCGGGCCCCGCCTGGCCGACCTGCTCGCCGACTGCGGGCTCGACGGCGGTCGCGGGAAGGGGCGGGACGTGTGGCTCGGCCTCGGTCGGGCCTTGGAGGCGGAGTACGTCGTCGTCCACGACGCCGACACCAAGACGTACTCGCCGGCGTTCGTCAATCGACTGCTGTTCCCGGTCGCCAACGGCCACTCCTTCTCGAAGGGGTACTACGCCCGGGTCGAGGACGGGGCGCTGTACGGCCGCCTCTTCCGGCTGTTCTTCCGACCCCTCGTCCGCGCGCTCGACGACGCCACCGAGCGCAGCGAGCCGGGCGTGATCGAGTACCTCGACGCGTTCCGGTACGCGCTCGCCGGGGAGTTCGCGGCGACCAGCGACCTCGTCTCGAAGCTCCGCGTCCAGCGCGGCTGGGGGCTCGAAGTCGGGACGCTCGGTGAGGCGTACGCGCACGCCGGGTTCGCCGGGAGCGCGCAGGTCGACCTCGGCCGCTACGAGCACGACCACCGCTCCGTCGACGGCCCGACCGGTCTCGCGGACATGAGCCGCGCGGTCGGGGAGGCGACGCTCCGCGCGGTGGAGGACGACGGCGTCGCCGTCGACTACGACGGCCTCGCGGACCGCTACCGCGAGGCGGCCGAAACCATGATCACCGGGTACGAGACCGACGCCGCGTTCAACGGGCTCGACTACGACCGCGACGGCGAACGCTCGCAGGTGGAGACGTACGCCGACGCGCTGGGCGAGCCGGGCCCCGACACCCGGCTCCCCGCGTGGCGCGACGCGCCGGTCACGCCGGCCGAAGTCGCCGAGGCCGCTCGGGCCGATCTCGCAGCGGTGGTCGGCGACACGACCGATACCGCTCTCGGCGACGCCGACGTCCGCGGGAACGGCCACGGCGAGCCGACGGATTCGCCCTCCGATCCCGCCTCGAGGGAGGACTGACCGATGGCCGAGGAGGAGGGGTCCGACGGCTCTTCGGTCGACCCCACCGCGGCGGACGCGCCGAGCGTGGCCGCGCGCGACGACCTCGCGGGAGTCGTGGATCTGTTCGGCTGGCTCACCCGCGCGGAGTTGGCGGGCGCCCTCTCGGAGCTCGCGTTTAAACAGCGGGCCGAAGTCGACGACGACGCCATCGCCGCCGCGATCGACGTCGCCGTCGCGGAGTACGCGCTGGTGCCGGCGCCGCCCGCGGCGCTCGCGGAGGGCGACGGGACGGGCACCGGCGACACGTCGCGGGCGGGCGCGGGCAACGCACCGACGGACGTCGCCGACCCGGACGACGGTCTCGACGCCGACGACGTCGCCCTCGCGGTCGGTCCCGCCGCGTTCCCGTCGCTGCCCGACGGGGCCGCGGACCTCCCGCACATCCTCGACGTGCCCGACCGCGAGGTGGACCGCGAGAAACTCTCGGAGGCCGTCTTAGCGCGGCTCTCCGAGGACGCGGTCGCGGCCATCAGCGACGGCGACGCCGACCGGTTGGCCGTCCTCGCCGACGTGACCTACGACATCGAGGCGTGGGCGCCCGTGGACGCGGGACCGATCCGCGAGCGTATCGTCGCCGAGCTGGACTCGTAACCGACATTTAACAGAAACGGGCCCGCCTCGACTGCTCGGCTTAAGCGCTGGCAGCGAGTTCGCGGGCGAGGAACTCGGCGATCGATACATCCGCCTCCTCGACGAAGCGGGCGAGCTCCTCGCCGTCGGCGTTCTCGACCACGACGGTCGGGATCAGCTCGATCCCGTACTCGTCGACGCCCTCGCCCTCCTTCCCGTTCGGGCCCTTCGTGACCGGGAAGTCCTCGATCCGGTCGTCGGGGACGCCCGCCGCCTCGAGCGCCGCCGCGAAGGCGGGGAGCTGTCGCTGACAGTCGCCGCACCAGTCGCCGCCCCACACCTTGAATCGGTAGTCGCCGTCCCCGAGCGCAGCGAGCACGTCGTCGTCGAGCGCGTCGGCCGCGTGCGCGTCGGACGCGAGCGTTTCGAGTCTCATATCCCCGCTTACGTCGGGTGAGCTTGTAAACGGCGCGTCGGTGGCAACCGCGGCCGGGGGCGCGAAGGCGTCTCCGCGGCCAAGGGCTCGAACGCGTCTCCGCGGTCGAGTGCGCGAACGCGTCTTGCCGCGGTCCGTCGGGCATTTGAGTGGTCGGCCCCTCCACTCGCGTAATGGACGACGACGTGTTGGCGGGGCTCGGGTCCCCCCTTGTCCGGGTCGACTCGCCCCCGGGGACGACCGTGGCGGCGAAGGTCGAGTCGCGCAACCCGGGCGGCTCCGCGAAGGACCGACCGGCGCTGTACATGGTCGAGGCGGCCGAGGAGTCGGGCGAACTGGAGCGTGGCGACGGGATCGTCGAGCCCACCTCGGGCAACACGGGGATCGGGCTGGCGATGGTGGGCGCCGTGAAGGGGTACGACGTGACGCTGGTGATGCCCGACGGCAAGTCGGTCGAGCGACGCCGGCTCATGCGCGCGTACGGCGCCGAGGTCGAGCTCGTCGAGGGCGACATCTCCGCGGCCAAGGAGCGCGCCGACGAGCTCGAAGCCGAGGCGGGGATGGTCCAGCTCCGGCAGTTCGAGAACCCCGCGAACCCGCGGGCCCACTACGAGACCACCGGCCCGGAGGTCGTCGAACAGGTCGGCGACCGGGCCGTCGACGCGCTCGTCGCCGGCGTCGGGACCGGCGGCACCCTCTCCGGGGTCGGCCGGCGGCTCCGCGAGGCGTTCCCGGACGTGCGGATCGACGCGGTCGAGCCGAGCGACAACGCCGTCCTCTCCGGCGGCGAGCCGGGCGTGGACCGATTCCAGGGAATGGGACCGGGATTCGTCGCGCCGAACCTCGACGTCGACCTCATCGACGAGGTCCACACGGTCGACATCGACGACGCCGAGGCCGAGTGCCGCCGGCTCGCCCGCGAGGAAGGACTCCTCGTCGGGCAGTCCTCCGGCGCCTCGAACCTCGCCGCGAAGGACGTCGCCGCCGAACTTCGCGAGTCGGGCGCGTACGCCGGCGACGAGCCGCTCGTCGTCACCGTGTTCTGGGACAGCGGCGAACGGTACCTCACCGCCGGCACGTTCGACGCGTAGGTCGCGGGCGGTGAGTGCGGCCCTCCCTGACCCGAACGTTGAGTACTATTCGGCACGAATATCGACCGTGAGTACGCACGCCGCAGCCCCCGCCGACGACCCCGACGGGTCGACCGCCGAATCGCCAGCGCGGCGGTTCGACGGCCCGTGGCTCCCCGTCCTCGCCGTCGCCGTCGGCGGGTGGACCGTCCTCTACGCGATCGACTGGGCGCTGCTCTCGGCCGGCACCCCGGCGGGCGCCGCCGTCGCCTTCGCCCACGGCTACCTCCTCGCGCCGCTCGCGACCGCCGCGGTTCTCCTCGACGCGCTGTCGCTCGACGAGCGCGGGATCGCCGACTTCGGCCTATTTAAATGGGCGTACGCGCTGGCCTCGCTGGCCGCGCCGCCGGTCGGCGTCGTGTACTACGCCCACCGCGAGTGGCTGAAACCCGGCGACCCGAGCCTGCTCGGAGGGCCGACGTGACGGACCGCGCCGCGTCCGGGACGGTTCGGAGCCTCGTCACCGCCGCCGAGAGCGGCGCACCGCCCGACCTGCGTGAATCCGTCGACGTTCGCCCCGACGGCCTCGCGGGAGACCGATATCGCACCGGCGACGGACGCTTCCAGCTCGACGGCTGCCCCGTCACCCTCGTCGCCGCCGAGGCGCTCGACGCGATCCGCCGAGAGACCGGGATCGACGTCGCCGACGGACGCCACCGCCGGAACGTCGTCGTCGAGGGGTTCGGAACGGGCATGGACGACCTGCTGGAGGCGACCGTCGCGGTCGGCGACGCGCGCCTGCGACCCACTCGACGCCGGCCGCCCTGCGCGCACGTCGAGGCGCTGGCCGGCGAGGACGGGCTCGCCTCGGCGATGCGGAACCGGGGCGGGCTCTGCTGTGCCGTCGTCGCGCCCGGCCGCGTCGCCGTCGGCGACCCCGTCAGCGTCGCGGAGCCGGACCCGCGCACCGCCGGCGCGGCCATCGCGGACCGGCTCCGCGAGCGAACCGCGGACGAGGGCCACGTCCGCGACGGCGGCACGGAGTAACTCTTCCGCGGGTGTGTGTGATCCTCACACCCCCGCTTCGAGCTTTATACCGTCGAGCGCGGAGTTAGCCCCATGGATCACACCCGTCGAGCGGCGTTGGCCGGGATCGCGGCACTCGGTGGCGTCGGCGTCGCCGGCTGCCTCGGAGGCGGCGGTCGCGACTCGCTCGCGGGCGGCGCCGTCGGTGAGGCCGGCGGTTCCGAGGACGGCGGCGGCTCCGGAGCCGACGACGGCTCCCGAAACGGCCCGCCGACCGTCGACACCGCCTATCACGTCCCGTACGAGGCCGATACGCTCGTCACGAAGTCGCTCAGCGGCGGCGTCGGCCAGGACGGGATCCCCTCGGTCGACGATCCCACCTTCCGACCGATCGCGGAGGTGACGTACGCGGAGGGGGTGCCGGTGTTCGGCGTCACGCGGAACGGGGTGACGAAGGCGTACCCGCAACACGTGCTCTCCCACCACGAGATCGTCAACGACGAGTTCGACGGCGAGCCGGTCGCGATCACGTACTGCCCGCTGACCGGGACGGCACAGGGGTTCCGCCGCGGCGACACGACGTTCGGCGTGTCGGGGCGGCTCGTCAACTCGAACCTGATCATGTACGACCGGGGGACCGAGAGCTGGTGGCCCCAGATGCTCGCCACGGCGATCGACGGGCCGATGACCGGCGCGACCCTCGACGAGTTCCGGGTCGTCTGGACGACGGCGGAGGAGTGGGCCGAACGCCACCCGGACTCGCTCGTCATGACCGACGACACCGGATACGTGCGCCGGTACGAGAGCGACCCGTACGGGAGCTACGCGCCCCTCGGCGGCTACTACGCGCGGGACGGAACGATGTTCACGCCGCTCACCTGGCCGGAGGAGGGGCACACGAAGTCGGTCGTCATCGGGGCGCGGACGGCGACCGGCGCGGTCGCCTTCGACGAGGAGACGCTGCTCGCGGACCGAGTGTTGACCGGGACCGTCGGCGAGGACGGGGCGAGCGTCGTCGCCGTCGCCGATCCGGGGCTCTCGACCGGCTACGTCTACCGGAACCCCGACGACCTGACGGTCGAGGCCGACGGCGACGGCTACCGAGTCGGCGCCGAGGGCGACCGCTTCGCGGCGGACGACCTCCCGCTCGAACCGGTCCTCGCGTTCGACGCGATGTGGTTCGCGTGGGCGGGGTTCTACCCCGACACCGCCTTCGTCGGCGACCACACGGGGGCCGGATATGGGCGCTGAGTCGGAGTCCGCTTCCGTCTCTCCGCTCGAAGCCCCGGCTTCGTGGACGGCCGGCCTGGTCCGCCGGACCGGATTCGCCGTCCGCGCGTCGCTGGGTCGACGCGACGGGCGGGCGACGTTCGCGGTCGTCTCGGCCGCGTACTTCCTCGCGTACGCCGTCGGACTCGATCACCTCGGGCTCCGGGGGGACGCCGTCGTCGGTCGGTCTCTATCGGTCGACGTCGCCGTCGCGAGTGACCCGCTCGCGCTCCTGACTCGCCGGGTCGCGCCGTTCCAGTACGAGCCGGTCGCGCTGCTCACGGTCGGCCCGTTCGAGTACCTGTTCGCGCCGGTCAACGTCGCCCTCGGGCTGGGGCTCGCCGCGCTCGTGGGGGTCACGCTCGCCGTCTCCGTCGTCGCCTGGCGCGGTCCCGCGGCGTGCCGGATCGGCGCCGGCGCGGGGGCCGCCGCGGGGGTCCCCGGGCTCCTCTCGGGGTTCGCCTGCTGCGGCCCGACGCTCCTGCTGGTGATCGGGGTGCAGGCCTCCGCGGGACTGCTCGCCGTGATGCAGTGGTTCCTCCCGATCGCGGTCCTCGGCCTCGTTTCCACCCTCCTGTGGGTCGGGAGTCGGGTCGATCCGGCCGCCGTCGACTGACCCGGGGCGTGACGCCGGCCAGTCCCGGGGGCGGAGACGTCGGAGTCGGCTACCGCCTCCGGAACCGAAAGCGTTGACCCCGGACCGAACCGACCTCTCGCCAGTGACCGTCGGATGAGCTGGCAGTACCGCCACACGGTGCTGTCCCTGTGTATGCTCGCGTTCTTGGTGACGTACTTCGCCAGGCTGGCGATCAGCCCCGTCGTCCCGCTGATCGTCGACGACTTCGCGGTGTCGAACACCGCAATCGGCGTCGCGCTCTCGGGGATGTGGCTGGCGTACGGCACCGCCCAGTTCCCGAGCGGCGTGCTCGCGGACCGCTACGGCGAGCGGAAAGTCATCCTCGTCGCCGTCGGCGGCACCACCGCGATGAGCGCGGTCCTCGCGCTCGCGCCCGTCTTCCCCGCGTTCGTGCTAGCGGCCGTGCTTCTGGGACTCGTCGCCGGACTCCACTACGCGGTGGCGACGACGCTGCTCTCGCGGACCTTCGACGACATCGGCACGGCCTTCGGACTCCACTCCGCGGGCGGTCCGCTCGCCGGGCTGGTGGCGCCCGTCGCCGCGGCGTGGGTCGGGGTCCGGTACGGCTGGCGCCCCGCAGTCGCGCTGGCCGCGCTGGTCGGCGCGCCGGTGTTCCTGCTGTTCGCGTGGCGGGTCCGTCCGACCGAACCGCGGCGCCCCGACCAGGCGATGCGAGACCAGTTCGCGCTCGCGCCGCTCGTCGAGGTCCTCTCGCGGCCGAGCATCCTCCTTCCGCTCTTCATCGCGATGGCCGGCACGTACGTGGTCCAGGGCGTGATGTCGTTCCTCCCGACGTTCCTCGTCGAGTTCCGAGAGTTATCGCCGTCGTTCGCCGCCGGCATCTTCTCGGCGTTCTTCGTCGTCCGGGCGGTCGCACAGGTCGCGCTCGGCCGGATCTCGGACCGCGTGGGTCGCGACGTCGCCATCGGCGGGGCGATGCTCGCCGGCGCGGTGGGCACCGCGGCCTTCGTCCTCGGCCCCGGCCTGGTCGGCATCGGCGTCGCGGTGCTGCTGGCCGGTTCCGGCGCGAGCTTCTTCTCGGCGATCGACCCGCGGTTCATGGACGCGCTCGGGGACAAAGAGCGCGGTGCCGGGTTCGGCCTCGTCCGGACCGTCTACACCGTGATCGGCTCCGCGGGCTCCTTCGGCGTCGGACTCGCAGCCGACCTGTTCGGCTGGGGGGTCTCCTTCGCGATTCTGGCGGTGCTGTTCGGCGTGACCTTCGTCGTGCTCGTCGCGAACCGGGCGCTCGGCACGGGGTATTGAGGCGGTGCCGGAGCCGGACGCTCGCCGACCCGAAGCTACGAGTCAGTCCGGGACCTACGGACCCGCGTGTACGACTTCCACGCCCACACGAACTACTCGGACGGGGCGTTCCTGCGGTGGATGGTCGACGCCGCGGCCGACGCCGGACTCGACGGGATCGGATTCGCGGACCACTGCAACGTCTCGCCGGATCCCGGCGCGAGACGGTACAAGCGCGCGCTCGGATTCAACCTCGATCTGACCTACGAGCGCCGTCGGAAGGCCATCGAGGCGGTCCGACGGGACGCCGCGATCGACGTGTTCGACGCCGTGGAGATGGACTACGACCCGGACCACGAGGCGGCGATCGCCGACTTCCTGGCCGAGGCCGAGTTCGACTACGCGATCGGCAGCGTCCACGAACTCGACGGCGCGAACGTCCACGCCCGCTCGCACTTCGCCGACAAGTCCGAGTCGGAGCGGCGCGCGCTCGTCGACCGGTACTTCGAGAAGCTGGTCGCGCTGGTCGAGTCGGAGCTGTTCGCGGTCGCCGCGCACCCGGACCTCGTCGAGCGTAACCCCCACCTCCGCGGGTTCGCGACCGAGGACCACTACGCCGCGGTCGCCGACGCCCTCTCGCGGTCGCGAACCGTCCCGGAGATCAACGCCGGTCGATTCCTGGACGACTACGGGGAGTTCCACCCGTCGCCGTCGTTCCTCGACCGGCTCGTCGACGCCGGCGTCCGCGTGACGGTCGGGACCGACAGCCACGAGCCGGACGAGATCGCGCCCCGGCTCCGCGAGATCGAGGCGGAACTGGACCGGCGGGGACTCGACCCGATCCGGCGGGACGGTGTCGTCACCGACGCCTGAGGGAGCCAGGCGAGCACGACTTCGGCTTACGCCTCGTCGAACTGCAGAAATCAGAGATTTCCGCGCTTGACTTCGCTACGCTTCGTCGAACAACGTCTCGCCGTCGACCATGTGCTCCTCGACGGTGTCCATGTCGAGCGTGACGCCGAGCCCGGGCTTCTCCGGGACCTCGATGTAGCCGTCCTCGATGACGTCCTCCTCGACGAGGTCCTCCCACCAGCCGAGCTCGTAGGAGTGGTACTCGATCGCCAGCGAGTTCGGGATCGCGGCGCCGACGTGCGTCGCCGCCACTGTCGCGACGGGCGAGGCGACGTTGTGCATCGCGACCGGGACGTAGTACTGGTTCGCCACGTCCGCGATCTTGCGGGTCTCGCGCATCCCGCCGACCTTCGGCAGGTCGGGCGCGACGATGTCGACCGCCTGGTTCTCGATGAGGCGGCGCAGCTCGGTGACGCGGTAGCGGTTCTCGCCGACCGCGATCGGCGTGGTCGTGCCCTTGGTGACGTCCTCCTGCACTTCGAGGTTCTCCGGCGGCACGGGGTCTTCGAGCCACCACACGTCGTACTCCTCGATGGCCTCCGCGAGGCGCTTCGCGGAGCCGCCCGAGAACGTCCAGTGACAGTCGAAGGAGACGTCCGCCTTGTCTTTCACGCGTTCGGTGACCTTCTCGACGATCTCCGCCTTGTGGCGGATCTCGCCGGGACGGAGGTGGCGGTTCGCCCGGTCCTTCTCCAGCCCCGAGGGGACGTCGAGGTCGAACTTCAGCGCGTCGTAGCCCAGCTCGTCGACGACGCGCTCGGCCTCGTCGGCGCACGCGTCGGGGTCGGCCTCCTCCTCGGTGTGGCAGTCGCAGTAGACGCGCATCTCGTCGCGGTACTTCCCGCCGAGCAGCTGGTAGGCCGGCACGTCGAGGATCTTGCCGGCGAGGTCGTGGAGCGCGACCTCGATCCCGGAGATCGCGGTGACGGTGACGCCCTCGACCGAGCCCTCGCCCGACATCTTCTGGATGAGGTGCTCGTACAGCCGGTCGATGTCGAGCGGGTTCTCGCCGACGACGAACGGCTTCATCCGCTCGATCAGCTCCGGGACGCCGGCGCCCCAGTACGCCTCGCCGGTGCCGACGACGCCGGCGTCGGTGTACACGCGGACGAGCGTCCACGGGAAGTTCCCGTCGACCATCGTCGTCTGGACGTCCGTGATCTCGACGTCGCGGCCGCCGCCGCGCGTCCCGGTCACACCCATCGTCTCGGCGGAGAGCTCTCGCATCGTGTACTCCGCGTTCGGGTCGTGGAGCGACTCGTAGTTTCGGCTCATGCTCGGCGATTCATTCGGAACAGGGTAAACGTTTGTGTTCATTCGCCGTTCGGATCGCTCGCGTGTCGCTCCGGCCCGTTCCCGCGACTCGCAGCGGTCGCGAGCCGCGAGCGCGGGGTGGGGTGATAAATAGGGAGCTTTTCATTACCGTACTCATAAGGTGACCCATGGTCGAAATCACCGATTCGCTCGCGTGTCTGTTCACCGGAAAGGTAGAGGAGCGCGACGGCGACCCCGTCGTCGCTGTTCCGGCATCGGAGATCGAACACGGATCGGTCTCTCTGGACGAGACGTACCGGGTCGCACTGATACAGAGCGAGGCGGGAGGCGAGACCGCCGACGCCGAGTCCGCGCCCGGTCGGTCGGCGGACCGCGAACTCGCCGGGAACGGCGCCGGCGGCTCCGCGGTACGGTCCTCCCCCGACGCCCCCGCCGGGCCGCCGGTCTCCGAGGGCGACGTCCGCGAGGTCACGATCGAGACGCTCGGCGACAAGGGCGACGGCATCGCGAAGATCGAGCGGGGATACGTCGTCATCGTCCCCGACTCTCAGCCGGGCGACGAGCCGACCGTCGAGATCACGAGCGTCCGCGAGAACGTCTCGTTCGCCGACGTCATCGAGGAGTAACCGCCGCGGTCGGGCCGGTCGTTTTTTAAATATCCGTTCCGGTCTCCGGCGGGTCGCTCCGCGAGAACAGTCGCCGGAGGTGCGCCGGCGAAAAGAAGGAACTCGGGCGGTCCATGTGGACGCCGATCTCGCCCGAGAGCGCCCACAGCCCGGCCCGCTGGACGGGCTCTGGAAGCGAGTAACACCGCCGGATCGCGCTCCCGAGCCGAATCTCTCGCCCGATCTCGTCGCGCCAGCCGGACTCGTAGTCGGCGAGGGTCGCCGGGTCCGCGGGGTCGATCGCCGACGCGGCGACGTCGGCCGCGGTCATCCCGTACAGGATCCCGCCGCCGGTGAACGGCTTCGTCTGCGCGGCGGCGTCGCCGATCAGGAACGCCCGGTCGGTGGTGACGCGGTCCGGCGGGCCGACCGGGATCGCCCCGGAGCAGAACCGGTCGGTCGTCGCGCCGTAGGCGTCGGTGAGCCGGTCGAACATCGCCGTGACGTCGTCGCTCGGGGGCGCCGCGAGCCCGTACTCGACGCCGGCGTCCCCCCGCGGGATCCGCCACGCGAAGAACGTCGGCGCGGTGAGGTGGACGTCGACGAGGTCGCCGTCGTCGGGCGCGTCGTCGAACGCGAGCACGCCGTGGAGCAGCTCGTCCGGCTCCGGGAGGTCGAGCGCGCGGCGCACGCGGGAGGTCGGACCGTCGCAGCCGGCCACCATCCGGGACTCGACCGTCTCGACGTCGCCGTCGGGGGTCCGGACCTCGACGGCGACCCGATCCGGCCGCTCGTCCACGTCGAGGACGGTGTGTCCCTCCCGGACGTCGGCGCCCGCGTCCCGCGCGCAGTCGGCGAGGGTCCGGTCGAGCCCGACGCGGTCGATCACGTTCGAGACGGGGCGGTCTTTATAAAACGGGTACGCCTTCGACCCGGGGGAACCCACGTGGAACCGCGCCCCGTACACGCGGTTCTGGAGGAGCCGGTCGCGGGCCTCGTCGGGGACGTACTCCCAGACGTCGTCGGAGACGTGGCCCGAACAGGCCAGCGGCTCGCCGACGGTCCCCTTCTCGAAGACGACCACGTCGCGACCGGCCTCGGCCGCGCGCCGGGCGAACCGGGACCCCGGCGGGCCGGCTCCGACGACGACGAAATCGTGCATGGGGAAAGGCTCGTGACGGACGTATATAATTACGACGCGACTTACGCCGGTCAGACGAGCAGGTTGAGGACGTAGGCGGTGCGTAGCATCCGCGCCGAGGCCCCGCGGTCGAACACCAGCTCGTCGCGGTCGAGGACGTGCGAGCGCACGGCCGCGGAGGCGTGCTCGGGCGCGGCGGCGATCCCGATGCCGCGGTCGGCAACCCACTCCATCACCCGCAGGTCGGACTTGCTGTCGCCCATCACCAGCAGGAACGGGTCCGTCACGTCGAGCACGTCGAGCGCCCGCTCGACCCCGGCGACCTTGTTCAGCTCCAGCGACGTGATCTCGGCCGCGTCGCCGCGATAGTAGCCGACGTCGATCCGGTCGAACAGCGCGGCGACCGGTTCCGGTACGTCGGCGAGTACGCCCGGGTCGCTCGCCCCGGCGTCGCTCGCGTCGACGGGGACCGTCGCGGCCTCGCCCGTCTCCGTACCGCCGACGGCCGCGTCCGCTCGGGCCGATACGGCGTCGGTCCGGGCGGCCGCGTTCGCCTCGAGGACGTCCCGGATCTCCGGGTCGGCCGCCGCGTAGTGAGCCCGCGCCCACGCGGCGCCCCGCTCGGGGCGACCGTCGCCGGTCTCGACGCCGGCCCGTTCCACTGCGACCGCGCCGAGCAGGTCGATCAGGTGGACGAGCCCGTCGTCGATCACCGCTTCCGCGTCCGCGCTTCCGGTCTCGAAGTTCGGCTTCAGGGTGACGTTGAACTCGTTGCCCTGGAGGTGACAGCCGCGGCGGACGTCCTGCGGAGCCTCGGGGAGGACCCGCGAGCGGACGTCGTCGAAGACGCCTCGAACCGTCTCGTCGAGCTCCTCGTAGAGCAGCCGCTTGGTCCGAGAGCCGTGTCCGGGCGTGAACACGCCGTTGCCCGACTCGTAGACGATAGAGAAGGAGCCGGAGTGGACCAGTTCGCTCCCGAGCCCCTGGATCATGAACCCCTTGACGTTCTCCAGGGTCTGGCCGGTGCAGATGACGATCGGCACCCCGGCGTCGTGAAGCGCGGTCAGCATGTGCAGCGTCTCGCGCGGAATCTCGTTGTCGGTTCCTCCGGCCGATCTGAGCGTCTCGTCGACGTCCAACACCAGCCCGTTGACGGCGCGGCCGTAGCGGGCGCGGAGGTCGAGCGCGGTGAACGCGGTCTCCCGGTCGGCGTAGGCCGCGACCTCGGCGAAGGTGGCTCCGTTCGGAAGCGAGTCGCGGATCTCCGCCTTTCGAAGGGCCAACTCGTCGCTCGCGTCCTCCCAGTGGTCCAGCGCCACCCGCGAGTCGACGGGCGGAAAGAGATTCACGAACGACTGGTGCTCGCGGAGGGTCTCGACGTCGAATTCGTCGTACAGCCGATAGAGAAGATCGTACCGCTCCATGCGTCCCCCTCCGATCCGGGACGCGTAAAGCGTGCCGACTCGACGCGGCCGGGCGATCGACTCCGCTGGGCCTCCGCGCTGGCCCCGCGTCGGGCCTCCGTGCCGGGCCCTCGCAGCGGCCTGCGCTCTCCTTACTGCCGCTCGGCCAGCCAGGCCAGCGCCGCGTCGAGGTCGGTCTCCGGCGGCGAACAGGTCCGGCCCTCGCAGACGTAGACGGTCGCCTCGCCGTCGACGGCGTCGCGTCCGGCCCAGATCGGCGGTGCCTCGTCAACCCCGAGCCGGTCCAGCCACGCGTCCAGCCCCGCCTCGGTCGGCGGTCGCGGCGCCACAAGCGCCCCCGGGAGGTACCGCTCGCCGAGCGTCTCGCGCCACGCGTCCGGCACCGCGTCGGCGGCGATCGTCGCCTCGATCCCGCCCGTCTCGACGAGTTCGGCGGCCCGCACCAGCGAGACGTGCTCCAGCGGACTCGCCCGGATACGGTCGGCGTGGGTCGTCACGACCGCTTCCGCGATGCCGGCGAACTCGCGATCGGTCCGGAACCCGTCGAGCAGCGCCAGCGTCTCGGCCGCCACGCCGAGGCTCGACGGCGTCGAGCGGTCGGTGAACTCCTGCGGACGGGCGAACAGGGCGTCGTCGTCGGACTGCGTCCGACTGTCACCGGGCGAAGCCCGGTTGCCCGAGGGACTGTGTCCCTCGCTGCTAGAGGCGCGTTGCGCCTCTCCGTCGCCGTCGGCTCCGGACCGGTTGTCCCCCGCGTCGGGATCCCGCGTGAAGTAGATGGTGGCGTCGTCGTCGTCGTAAAACTCCGCGACGATCGTCTCGGCCAAGTCCAACGCGAACCCGAGCGGCTCCGGATCGCCGGTGGCGGCGTAGACGTCGAGCGCGCCGCGCGCGAGGAACGCGTGATCGTCGAGGTAGCCCGGCCCCCGAACGTCGCCGTCGATCCACCGTCGAGCGAGCTCGCCGGATTCGGCGTCGTAGAGGCGGTCGCGACAGAAATCGAGCGCCTCGCGAGCGATCTCCGCGTACGGCTCGCCGAGGACGCCCCCCGCGTTCGCGAAGGCGGAGATCGCGCGGCCGTTCCACGAGGCGAGCACCTTCTCGTCGCGGGCCGGCCGCGGGCGCGACTCCCGCGCCTCGAACAGCGCGACGCGGGCGGCGGTGAGGTGCCCTCGAACCTCCTCGGTCGGGAGGTCGTGCTCCTCGGCGAGCTCCTGGACCGACGCCGCGATCGTCGGGACGGTCGTGCCGCGCTCGAAGTTCCCGCCCGACCGGATCCCGTACCGGTCCTTCGCCAGCGACGCGGCCGGCTCGTCGAGCGCCGCGTCGACCTCCTCGGGCGTCCAGACGTAGAAGGCGCCCTCGACGTCGGCGTGCTCGCTTCCGTCGTCGCTCGCGTCCCCTCGCCGACTCGCCGGCGGCGCGCTCCGCGCGTCGAGCGTGCTGAAGAAGCCGCCGTCCTCGTGGCGGAGCTCCCGGTCGAGGAAGCCGAGCGTCTCGCTCGCGATCCGGGCGTACGCGGGGTCTCCGGTCAGGCGATACCCGTCGAGGTACACCAGGGGAAGCTCCGCGTTGTCGTACAGCATCTTCTCGAAGTGCGGGACCGTCCAGCGTCGGTCGGTCGCGTACCGGTGGAACCCGCCGCCGATCTGGTCGTACATTCCGCCGCGCGCCATCCCGTCGAGCGTCCCCGTCGAGGCCGTGAGCGCGGCGTCTCGACCGGTTCGAGCGTAGGCGCGGAGGAGCAGGTCGATCCGGCCCGGCATCGGGAACTTCGCGCCGCCGCTCCCGAAGCCACCGTACTCGTCGTCGTAGCCTCGGATCGCGGCGGCGGCCGCCTCGTCGACCAGGTCGACGCCGGGCGGCTCCGCGTCGCCGGCGGCGTCCGGCTCGGGGACCGACTCCAGTTCGTCGCGGGCGCTCGTCGTCCACTGCTCGGCGCGGCGTCGCATCTCCTCGCGCTGCTCGGGGTCCGCCCACGAGTCCGCGATGCGCTCGCAGAGGTCGCGGAACCCGGGCTGGTTTCGGCGCGGCTCGGGCGGGAAGTACGTCCCGACGTAGAACGGCTCGCCCTCGGGCGTGCACCACGCGGAGAGCGGCCACCCGCCGCCGCCCGTGACGAGCTGGGAGACGGTCATGAACGTGCTGTCGACGTCGGGGCGCTCCTCGCGGTCGACCTTGATCGGCACGAAGCTCTCGTTGAGCACCTCGGCTATCGCCTCGTCCTCGAAGCTCTCCTCGGCCATCACGTGACACCAGTGACAGGAGGAGTAGCCGATGGAGACGAACACCGGCACGTCGTGTTCGCAGGCGCGTTCGAACGCCTCGTCGCCCCACGGCTGCCAGTGGACCGGGTTGTCGGCGTGCTGTCGGAGGTACGGACTCGCCTCCTCGTCGAGGCGATTCCGCTCCGTCGGCTGTGACATACGTCCGATTCGCCCCGACGAGGCAAAAACCCGTCACACGACCGGCGCGGTCGGGCCCACCGAACTCTCGATCCGCGAATTGATCCACGTATGTGTCTATCTTGGCACGAGTCGAAAGTAAGGCTTACACTACCGTGTACTGATCCGTCGGGCATGACCGAGACCGTACTCCTCGTCGGCGGCGGCGGACGCGAGCACGCGATCGCCCGCGCGGTCGCCGACGACTGCGCGCTGTACGCCTGTGCGAGCAACCGGAACCCGGGGATTCGCCGGCTGGCCGACGGGTTCGAGTCGATCGACGAGACCGACGCCGCGGCGGTCGCCGCTTACGCGACCGAGGTGGGCGCTGACCTCGCGGTGATCGGGCCCGAGTCCGCGCTCGCGGCGGGCGTCGCGGACGCCCTGGACGACGCCGGCGTGTACGCGTTCGGCCCCCGCGCCGAGGAGGCGCGCCTAGAGACGGATAAGGCGTACCAGCGCGAGTTCATGGAGGAGGCGTCGATCCCCGGCTGTCCCGACTACGCGGTGTTCGACGACACGGCGGCCGCCTGCGACTACATCGACGCGTACGACGGCGACCTCGCGGTGAAGCCGGCCGGGCTCACGGGCGGGAAGGGCGTGAAGGTGATCGGCGACCAGGTGACCGCCGAGGAGGCGAAAGCGTACCTGCGCGACTCGGAGTACGACCGCGTCGTGTTGGAGGAGCGACTCGTCGGGGAGGAGTTCACGGTCCAGGCGTTCGTCGCGAACGGCGACGTGCGGACGACCCCCGCGGTTCAGGACCACAAGCGGGCCTACGAGGGCGACGAGGGCCCGAACACGGGCGGGATGGGCTCGTACTCGGACACGGGACTCTCGCTGCCGTTCATGGCCGAGGGCGACTACGAGGCCGCCGTCGACGTGCTGGAGGCGGTCGTCGAGGCGCTCCCCGACTACAAGGGCGTCCTCTACGGGCAGTTCATGCTCACCGACGAGGGCCCGAAGGTCGTCGAGTTCAACGCGCGCTTCGGCGATCCGGAGGCGATGAACACGCTGCCGGTCCTGGACACGCCGTTCATCGACGTGCTGACGGCCGCTCGCGAGGGAGAAGCGCTCCCGGAGCTGTCCTTCTCCGGCGAGGCGACAGTCTGTAAGTACGCCGTGCCGGACGGCTACCCGGTCGACCCCGAGGCGGGCGCGAAGATCGCGGTCGACGAGGAGAGCGTCGGCGACGCGTTGCTCTACTACGCCAGCGTCGACGAGCGCGACGACGGGCTGTACACGACCACCTCGCGGTCGTTCGCCGTCGTCGGCCGCGGCGACTCGATCGCCGCCGCGGAGCGACAGGCCGAGGAGGGGCTCTCGGCCGCCGGCGACGGGCTCCGGATCCGCCACGACGTGGGGACGGCCGACCTCGTCGAGCGGCGCGTGGCGCACATGAACGAGCTGCGGGAGTAGGGCGGCACCCGAGCGGGCGTCTGGACGGCGTCAACGCTGGTCGGCGTAGCGAACAGGCGGTCGTCGGTCGCGTCCGCACGGCGGTCGACCGCGCACCCGTCTCGGCCGGCCGTGGGCCCTCGTCAGGTCGTGGACGCATTGGCCGAGGTATCCGATTTGAACCCTCGCGTCGATCGCGGCGGCGACCCTTATAAGTGAGCCGTCCGAACGTCTCGTCGTGACTCACGAGGACGACGGCGCGTCGGCGGATGCGGCGAGAGGCGCATCGGCGGACACACGGAGAGATGCGCCAGACGAGACTGACGCCGACGAGAGCCCCGACGACTCTCGAAGCGACCGGCTGGAGCGTCACCCGACCCCCGGACCGCGCAACTCGCTGTGGTCGTGGCCGGACGCGAAGTCGCCGCTCGCCGTCGTCCGAAACTACGTCGTCATCGTCCTCGCGCGGATCTGTCCGAGCCTCCGACTGAAGAACTGGCTGTTGGGGCGGATCGGCGTCACGGTCGGCGCCGGCGTCGCGTGGGGGTTAGAATCGACCCCGGACGTGTTCTGGCCCGAACGGATCACCGTCGGCGACGACGCGATCATCGGGTACGACGCGACGCTGCTGTGCCACGAGTTCCTCCAGGCGGAGTACCGCCTCGGCGACGTCGTCGTCGGAGAGGGCGCGATGATCGGTGCCGGCGCGGTCGTCCTGCCGGGCGTCACGATCGGCGAGGGCGCGCGGGTGGCGGCCAACTCTCTGGTCGACGCGGACGTCCCGCCGCAGACGACGGTGGCGGGGGTGCCGGCCGAAGTGGTGTCCCGGGCTGACGTCGATGCGGGCGAAGGGAGCGACGCGGGCGGCGTCGAGAACGCGGCGGGCACCGGCGAGACGACCGACTGACCTTACGCCGCGTCGCGGTCGGCGGATTCGTCGTCGTCGGACTCGCCGCCGTCGCTCTCGGCGGGTTCGGCGCCGTCGCCCGCGTCCTCCGCGGCGGCGCGCTCCGCCTCGGTGATGTGGGCCTCGGTGCTGACGCTCTCCAGGTCGACGCCGACCTCGGTCGCGACCGCGTCGAGGACGGCCCGCTGTTCGGCCATCTCGTTTTCGAGCCGCTGGACGCGCTCGGAGGTGTCCACCACGGTCGTCTGGGTCTCCTCGACCTCGCTGCGGAGTTCGTTGATCTTCTGGTACGTGCGCTCCGCCTTGTCGGCGAGCGTCTGGATCTTCTTCGCCGTGTCCCCGAATCCCATACCGGGCGGTGGTGCCCGGGATACGTGGGCTTTTCCGTTCGCCGCGACCGGTCCGGGGGCGGCAGATCGCCCGGCTCCGGGGCGGCAGATCGCCCGGCCCGGCGACGGTGGACTTTTGCCCGAACCGCCCCTGGTACCCGTATGAGCGTCGAGCGGATCCTGTTGACGAACGACGACGGCATCGACGCCGTCGGCTTCCGCACGCTGTACGACGCGCTCGCGACCGACTACGACGTGGTCGCGGTCGCGCCCACGGGCGACCGGTCGTCGGTCGGTCGCGCCATCTCCGCCGACGTCGCGGTCACCGACCACGAGCTGGGCTACGCGGTCGACGGGACGCCCGTGGACTGCGTCGTCGCCGGCTTGGACGAGTTCGTCCCGGACGCGGACCTCGTGGTCGCCGGGTGTAACGAGGGGGCGAACCTCGGCGCGTACACCCTCGGGCGGTCCGGGACCGTCTCGGCGGTCGTCGAGGGGTCGTTCTTCGGCGTCCCGGGCATCGCGACGTCGATGTACGTGCCGGGCGGCGACGACTGGTGGAAGCGGGAGCTCCCGCCCGCGTCGTTCGCCCACGCCGTCCGAGCCACGCGGTTCCTCATCGAGGAGGCCGACGCCGCGGGCGTGTTCGAGCGGGCCGATTACCTCAACGTCAACGCGCCGATGGCGGAGCCCGCCGAGGGCGACGGCGGCTCGGAGACGGTCGTTGAGGACGGGGGAGCGGCCGATTCCGCGACGCCGAACTCGGCGCTCGACGCCGGGGTCGAGCCCGCGCCGATGCGCGTCACCACGCCCTCCGAGTGGTACGGGATGGAGGCGGCGTCCGACGGAAACGGCGGCCTCTCCATCTCCGACCCGATCTGGGGGCGGATGACGCCCGGAGACGTACCGGACCCGGTCGGCACGGACAGACGCGCGGTCGTCGACGGCGAGGTGTCGGTCTCGCCGCTGTCGGTGCCCCACGCCGCGGCGCCGGACGCGGGGCTCGACGACCTCGCGGCCCGATACGGGAACGGAACGTGAAAACGGGAGACGCGGGCCGCGACTCGGAGACGCCGACTACGACTCGTCGGCGCTGACGGTGACCTTCGCCTCGCTGACGACGCGGTCGCCCATCTCGTAGCCGGGCTCGTACACCTCGTGGACGGTGCCCTCGGGCTGGTCGCTCTCGACGCGTAACATCACCTGGTGTCGGGAGGGGTCGACGTCGTCGCCCGGCTCCGGGGCGATGGCCTCGACGCCCTCCTCGGCGAGTACCTCGTCGAACTTCTCCAGCGTCGACTCGACGCCGGGGCGGAGGTCGCTCCCCTCCTCCTGGTCGAGCGCGCGCAGGAGGTCGTTCCGGACGGGGGTGATACGCTCGACGAGCGCCTCAGAGGCGCGCTCGCGGATCTCGTCCTGCTTGCGCTTGGCCCGCTGCTTGTAGTTGCTGAAGTCCGCCTTCACGCGGGCGAGCTTGCTCGTCAGATCCTCGACCTCCTCCTCCGCCTCCAGCAGCTCCTCTCGCGTCTCCGCGAGCTCGGCCTCCAGCGCTGCGACCTCGCGGGCGAGCGCCTCGTCGTGCTCGGCGACGGCGGCGGCCAGCGCCTCCCGGTCGCCGCCGGCCGCTCCGTCCGATTCGGCCGACTCGCCGCTGGTTCCCTCGGCGGTCGCCTCCGCCGTGCCGTTCGCGCTCGCGGCGTCGTCGGGGGACTCGACCTCGACGTCGACGGCGTCGTCGTCGCTCATACCCGATCGAAGTCGGTCGGCGTGCATAAGCGTTGCAGAACGCGAGCGCGAGCGACGATCCGTCGCGGGGCGTCGGCGGCGCGAACGCCGGCGGTAATGGAGCCGGGAGTACGGGCGCCGGCGGTACTGGCACCGGGAGTGCGGGCGTCGGCTGCGGCGGGCGCACCGACCCGGCGACCTCGACCGGATTTATGAGGGCGGCCGCCGACCCGTCGTTCACATGCCAGCCCGCCCCTCGACGTTCTCGATCGCCGCCCGCGACCCGGAGACCGACGCCGTCGGCGTCGCCGTCCAGTCGAAGTTCGTCAGCGTCGGCGCGGTCGTCCCGTTCGTCAGCGCGGACGCCGGCGCCGTCGCCACGCAGAGCTTCGCGAACGTCGCGTACGGCCCCGACGGGCTCGACCTCCTCCGCGAGGGCCGCGACGCCGGCGCGGTCGTCGAGGAGCTCACGAGCGCCGACGACGAGGCGCCCTCGCGACAGGTCGGCGTCGTCGGCCTCGACGGCGAGCCCGCCGCCTTCACCGGCGAGGAGTGTCACGACTACGCCGGCGACCTGCAGGGCGAGGAGTACACCGTGCAGGGGAACATCCTGGAGAACGCCGAGACGCTGACCGCGATGGCGGAGGCGTTCGAGGAGGCGGACGGCGGGCTCCCGGAGCGGCTGATCGCCGCGCTCCACGCCGGCAACGCGGCCGGCGGCGACAAGCGCGGCGAGCAGTCGGCGGCGCTCTACGTCGCCAAGCCGGAGGGCGGCTACGACGGCCGCAACGACCGGTGGATCGACGTGCGCGTCGACGACCACGAGCGCCCGATCGACGAGCTGGAGCGGGTCTTCAAGCTGTACGACGTCACGCTGCTGGAGCGCGAGGCGCCCGACGAGACCCGGGAGCTGACCGGCGAGGCGGCCGCGGCGGTGGCGACGACGCTCGCCGACCTGGGATTCCTCGACGACGCTGCCGAGACCGACGTCGACGCCTTCGGCGAACCTCACCGCGAGGCGCTGGAGACGTTCCGCGGGATGAACAACTTCGAGAACCACCCGGTCCCGGTGTTGGAGGACGCGATCGCCCGGGGCTGGAACGACGCCGACGGGGAGGGCGAGGACCGGCTCGTCGACGCGGTGTGGCACGGGCTCTCGCGGCTGAACCGGGTATAAAAGTCCCCGCCGCGGCCGACCCGCGGGAGTATTTAAATATCGACCACGAAGCGGTGGCAATGACCGCGCCGAACCGGAACGCGCTGTGGGCGGGGGCCCTCGTGGACGAACTCGTCGCCGCGGGCGTCGACGCCGTCGTCGTCTCGCCGGGGAGCCGCTCGACGCCGCTGACGATGGCCGCCGCGCGCCACGACGACCTCCGGGTCTTCTCACAGTTAGACGAGCGCTCCGCCGCCTACTTCGCGCTGGGCCGCGCCCGGCGAACGGGGAGCGTCACGCCGCTGATCTGCACCTCCGGCACCGCCGCCGCCAACTACCACCCCGCCGTGATGGAGGCGAGCAACGCCCGCGTCCCCCTGCTCGCGCTCACGGCCGACCGACCGCCGGAGCTCCGCGACTCGGGAGCGAACCAGACCGCCGATCAGGAGAAGCTGTACGGCGACGCCGTCCGATTTTATAAAGACCTCCCCGAGCCGGCGCCGAACGACCGCGCGCTCCGGTCGCTGCGGACCACCGTCGCCCGCGCCGTCGCGACCGCCGAGGGCGCCGACCCCGGTCCGGTGCACCTCAACGTCCCGTTCAAGAAGCCGCTGGAGCCGACGCGGGTGTCCGGCGACGTGCCCGCCGACCTCGACCCGGTCGCCGCGGCCGGTCGCGACGGGGCGTACGTCGACGTGACGCCGGGCTCGCCGGAGCCGGGCGAAAACGAGATCCGCGCGCTCGCGAACGAGCTCTCGACCGCCGATCACGGGCTGATCGTCGCCGGTCCGGCGGACCCGCCGGGACTCGACGCCGAGGCGGTCACGGCGCTCTCGCACGCGACCGGCTTCCCGGTCGTCGCCGACCCGCTGTCGGGCGTCCGGTACGGCGGCCACACCCGCGTCGCGCCCGTTGTCGGCGCGTACGACGCCTACCTCTCGGCGTCGGTCGCGGGGGACGGAGACGACCCCGGCCGCGACGGAACCGACGCCGTCGAGTGGACCGACCCCGAGGTCGTCCTCCGGCTCGGCGCCTCCCCGACCTCCAAGAACCTCCGCAAGTACCTCGCCGCCACCGGCGCCGAGCAGTACCAGGTCGATCCCGCGGGCCGCTGGCGCGAGGCCGAGTTCGCCGCGACCGACCTCGTCGTCGCCGAGCCGAGCCGCCTCTGCGCCCGGCTCTCGCGGCTCGTCGGCGGGGGCGGCGGGGACCCCGACTGGCGCGCGCAGTGGGAGGAGGCCGACCGCACCGCCCGGGCGATCCACGGCCGGGAAGCGGACGGCGGCGACGGCGTCCCGGGGGCCGACGAGTCGGTCGATTTCCACGAGGGCGACGCGCTCCGCGCCGTCGCCGACGCGCTCCCCGACCCGGCGACGCTGTTCGTCTCGAACTCCATGCCCGTCCGCGACCTCGACCGGTTCGTCGGGCCGACGACGACGAGCCTCACCGTACTGGGGAACCGCGGGGTCTCCGGGATCGACGGGATCGTCTCCAGCGCGCTCGGGGCGGGCTCGGCGACGACCGACGACCTCACACTCGTCGTCGGCGACCTGGCGCTGTACCACGACACCAACGGGCTGCTCGCGATCGACCGGTGCGGCGTCGACGCGACGGTCGTGGTCATCAACAACGACGGCGGCGGGATCTTCCACGCGCTCCCGATCGAGTCGTTCGAGCCGGAGTTCACGGAGTCGTTCAAGACCCCGCACGGGATCGAGTTCGAGCCGATGGCCGACCTCCACGGACTGGAGTACGCGCGGATCGACGCGCGCCCGGGGGTCGCCCGAGCGGGGGACGGAGGCGCGGAGGCGATCGCCGAGGACCTCGAGGCGGCGTGCGCGCGGGCTCGCGACGCCGATGGCTCTCACCTGATCGAGGTCCGGACCGACGCCGAGTCGAGCCACCGGACCCGCGAGTCGCTCGCGACCGCGGTCGGCGAGGCGGTCCACGGCGGCGACGAGGGCTGAGGTCCCGACCGCGACGCGTCAGTCGACCGCGACCCTCGCGGTCGCGCTCGCGTCGTGATCGTCCGCCGTCAGCCACCCGACGACCAGGTACTCTCCCGTGGGCGGGTCCCGCCACGCGCCCGCGTACGTCGCCGACTCGTCGGGTGCGAGCGTCTCGCTCCCGAGCGCCTGCGTGAACAGCTGCCCCGCGCCGTGTCGCCAGACGGGGTCGGCCTCGGGGACGATGCCGTCGCGGTGGGGGTCGCCGCCGTCGGCGTCGAGAGCGTCCACGTCGGCTCCCTCGTACGCAGCGAAGTCGGCGCGCTGGCCGGTCCGAAACCGGAGCGTGACCGGGCCGTCGCTCTCGTTCGTCACGGTGAGCGCGAGGTCGACCCCCTCGTCGCCGTCCGCGGCCGTGAGCGCGGCGTCGAGCATGAGGGTAGGTAGCGCGCCCCGTGAGTTAAATACCCCGCACGGTCTCTCCGCCCGTCGAAACCCCGTTTTCAGACGCGTACTCGTTCGGAACGGCCGTCTGTCGAAGGACGACGCAACGACTTCGAGGGCCCCGAACCGTCCTCGCTCCCTTTTATTTGCAAGCAACAGGCAGTACGCCGTGCTCCCCCTCACTCACGTGCATGCAAACCGTGGTTCATCTCATTTCGGGAGACGAGACCGAACAGGAAACGGCGCTGGCTATCGCCAGAAACATCTTGAACGACGAGACCGGCAGTATCGACGACGTTGCGGTTGTCGTTCAGGCGGGCGGCGTGAAGGCGATCGAAGCCGGCCGGGAGAGCGAGGAGACCGTCCGGGCCCTGTTGGACGACGGTGTCTCGTTCAAGGCCTGCAGCAACACGCTCGAGACCATGGATCTCGACGAGTCCGACCTCGTCGAGAGGGTTGAGACCGTCCCGGAGGGCGCCGTGGAGGTAACGCGATTGCAAACGGAAGGATACGCCTACATGCGGCCGTAGTACCCACTTGCCGGGGTTTTGACGGAGCCGTCCGCGAGTGATTCGGCCGGGCGCCGAGTCGGTCGGACGACGAGCCGCCACCGGTTCGAGCGCTCCGACGACGACGCCCATAAGTCGCGGCTCCCCCTACGGAAGCGCGTGCAAGTCGTGGGCTACGAGTCGGGGGAGGGCCTCTACGTCGCCAGCGGCGGCGCGGTCAAGTTCGTCGAGGCGACCGCCGGGACGGAGCTCGCCTACGGGCTCGGCGACCGCCGCTGCGCGGGGACGGTCCACGACGGCGAACACGTCGCCTGCGACGCCCCCGACGCGCCCTACTGCGACGCCCACGGGAGCGTCTGGGTCTGCGCGCGGTGTACGGGGACCTGTTTAAAAGACGAGATGGACTGCCACGAGGAGCACGCGCTGTACCTCGCGGCGTTCGCTCCCGACGTCCTGAAAGTCGGCGTGACGCGGCTGTGGCGGCTTGAGACCCGACTCCGCGAACAGGGCGCGGACCGGGCGGTTCACGTCCGTACCTTCCCGGACGGCCGGGTCGCCCGCCAGGTGGAGGCCGAACTGGCCGAGGGCGACGACCTCGTCGACCGGGTCCGGGTGCCGACGAAGCTCGCCGGCTTCGGTCGCGAGGTGGACGAGCCGGCGTGGGAGGCCCTGCTGGACCGGTTCGACCCGATCGAGCGCTTCGCGTTCGACTACGGGCTCGACCTCGACGAGCGCCCGGTCGCGGAGACGATGGCGGCCGGGACGGTGCGCGGCTGGAAGGGCCGGGTGCTGGTGCTCGACCGCGGCGGCTCGACGTACGCGGTCGACGCCCGCGAGCTGGTCGGCTACGAGCTCACCGAGGAGGTGCCGGGGCGCGAGCTGCAGTCGAGCCTGGGGGCCTTCGGCGAGTGACGGGGGGACTCTGGACGACGCTGTTCGGCGACCCGTTCGCCGCGATGAACACGATCGGACTGGTCGCGTTCGCGCTGGTCGGCTCGACGAAGGCGATCCGCGAGGAGTTCGACCTGTTCGGCGTCGCCGTCGTCGGGCTGGCGATGGCGTTCGCCGGCGGGGTGACCCGCGACCTCCTCGTGAACCGCGTCCCGCTCGCCCTCCGGTCGCCCGCGGAGATCGCGCTCGGGCTCGTCGGCGTCGGCCTCGCCGTCGGTCTGAGCGTCGCGCTCGCCGACCCCGACAGGCACCCGATCACCCTCGTCGCGGACGCGATCGGCCTCGCCGCCTTCGCGACGACCGGCGCGATCGTCGCGACCGACGCGGGCGTCTCCGCGTTCGGCGTCGTCGCCATCGCGACGATCAACGCGGTCGGCGGCGGCGCGTTCGCGGACGTCCTCCTCGACCGCGCGCCGTTCATCCTGTTCGACGACTTCTACGCGAGTTGCGCGGTACTCGGCGGCGTCGCGTACTGGGCGATCGGCGCGCTGGGCGGCCTCGGCGGAATCGCCGCCGGCGCCTGTGCCGCGGTGACCGTCGGAACCCGGCTGATCGCGGTCGCGTACGGCTGGGAGCTCCCGACCGCCGGATGGATCGAGCGGCTCGCGGACCGCGTCACCGGCGAGCGGTGAGTCGAAGCGGCGAGCGGCGAGTCCGGGCCTCCGCGGCGGTCAATTCTCGAAGCCGTTCTCCGCGACGAGCCGTCGCACGCCGACGTACGCCACCGCGGCGATGCCGACGTAGGCGGCGACGAGGGCGGTCGTCGTCGCGTCCGCGCTGTCGATGGCGAGCCGCGCGACCGCGTTCGCCGGGCCGCCGGCCATCGCCGTCGCGCCGCCGAACAGGACGAGGACGCCGATCGAGTAGAGGAACTGGGCGGCCCGCCGGTCGGGCGCGAGCGCGGCGACGGCGATCCCGAGCGCGACGACGAGCGTCGTCAGCGCGGTCATCAGCGCGAGGATCGACGGGACGTTGGCGACGGGCGTTCCGTTCGCCCGGAGCAGGAGCAGCCACAGCAGCGCCTGTCCGGGGGCGATCGCGACCGCCGCGAGCGCCTTGCCGTCGACGATCTCGCCCAGCGTGACCGGCGCGACGCGGAGCAGTTCGAGCGTCCCCTCGTCGATCTCCTCGGTGATCGAGTCGACCACGAGCGACCCCGAGATGAAGACGGGGAGGAACACCAACACCGGGATCAACACGGTGTAGGTGAAGGTGAAGTACGGGCTGGAGCCGCTCCGGTCCGGCAGCGGCAACGGCGACTCGCTCAGGTACGCGGCCCGGTCGGCGCGCTCGTTCAGCTCGTAGGTCCGGAGCAGCTCCCGGAGCTGGACGACGATCACGGTGGTCTCGACGGTCGCGTCCGGCGCCGTGACCGCCGCGACGATCCGCCCGTCGTCGTTCCGGTTCGCGACCACCACCGCGTCGGCGGCGTCGCGGTCGAAGGCGAGCCGGGCCGCCGCTGCGTCCTCGTAGCGCGTGACGGACGCCCCTTCCACCTCGTTCGCGGCGCGTTCGAGGTCGTCCACGGCGTCGCCCGCGCCGGCCACCTCGACCTCGGCGCCGCCGAGCGCGCCGGGGTCGTACATCGAGACGAGGCCGACGACGAGGAACGACGAGAACGCGGCGATGAACAGCTGGATCGCGACCGCCAACAGGATCGTCTTCTCCGCGCGCAGGCCGGCCAGTTCCCGGCCCGCGATCGTCACGCGGCTGCTCTTCCCGGCGCTCGTCGGCCGCCCGGCTCCCGTCGGCTGGCCGTCGCTCTCACCCATAGAGGCTCACCGCCCCGAAGTTGTACGCCGCGTGCAGCAGCGTCGCCACCGCCAGCGTCAGGGCGTAGGCGGTTCGGTTTCGGCTCGCGCCCGCCGCGGCGACGGTCGTGGCGACCCCGTGAAGCAGGAGGGGCGCGAACAGCAGCGCCGCGACGGCGACCGGAGCGATCCCCTCCGCCCCGGCGACGCTCCCGAACGCCGCCCGGCCGACGTAGAGTTCGGTGAGGCCGACCGCCTGGACGACGGCCGTCGCCTTCTCGGCGAGGAAGAAGCCGACCGCGGAGGCGAGCCCGACCGCGACGGCGACCCGGTCGGTCCGAGCGAAGACGCCGCGCTCGAACCCGGCGTAGAGGTGCACGCTCTTGGCGACCTCCTCGATGAAGGCGATCGTCACGAGGAGCACCGGGACCGAGACCGTCACCGGCAGCGCGAACAGCGTCGCGACCGCCAGCAGCTCCGCGACGAACACGAAGGGGATCGTACACGCGGTGAGGAGCGCGACCGAGCCGAGCGCGCGGAGCCGCCGCCGGTCGAGGAGATCCGCGAGGGCGGCCTCGTCCACCGCGGCGAGCCGCACCGCGAGCGCGTCGAGGAATTTCCGAGTCACCGGCTTCTGGGTGAACATGTCCTCCTCGCGGTACACCCCGAGCCCGAGCCCGAACAGGAGCGCGGCGCCCAGCGCCATCGGGACGGTCGAGAAGAGGACCTCGCCCGCCGAGACGGTCTCGCCCTGCAGGTCGAAGACGACGAGCGTCAGCGGCGACACCAGCGCGACGGGCGTGACGTTCGTGAAGACGGCGGGGACGAAGGCGTACGTCGTGAGGAGGACGCTGACGCCGACCGTGACGAAGGTGAGCTCCTTGAACGACCGCGCGAACATCGCCCCGACGAACGTGGCCGCGAGGAAGGTCAGGGCGACGGGGAGCACGGCGACCACCGAGAGGACGCCGCCCCCCACGCCGACCGCGATGAGCGTCGTGACGAGGAGCGCGGCCGCGACGTACGGGAGCGTCTTCCCGGCGACGATGTCGACCGGCGAGAGCGGCGTGACGAGCAGCGGCTCGCCCCGCCGGTTGGTGCGCTCGTCGAGCACCGACGAGCCGTACGCCTGGATCAGGAAGTTCATCGGGACGAGAAAGGCGAACGCCAGCAGCAGCGAGACGAACGGGAACGGCGGCGCGATCGATCCCGGCGAGCCGACCGTGTCGGCCCCGAACGTTCCGCCGCCGACCGAGGGGACCGCGAACCCGCCGTCGTTCCCGGTTCCGCCGTCGCTTCCCGCCGTCCAGTCGTCCGCGTCGCCGTCGCTCGTGTCCCCACCGCTCCCGTCGTCCCCACCGCTCCCGCTGCCACCGCTGTCGCTCCCCGTTCCGTCCCCGCCGCTCCCGTCTTCACCGAGCGTCGAGCCGCTGTCGAGCCCGCTGCTCTGGCCGACGTACCGGAGGGTGACGGTCACGGGGAACGCGGCGGTCTCGTTCTCCTCGGCGGCCATCAGCCGCTCGTTGTGCGTCTCCACGGCCTCGCGGAACTCGGCGGCCGCGGCCTCGCCCTTCCGCGTGTCGCTGGCGCGGACGGCGACGGTCTCCACCGCGCCGCTCTCGCTCTCCCCGCCGTCGAACACGACGAGGTCTACCGTCTCGCCGAGGTCGGCGCCGTCGACGGGAACGCGGGTCAGCGCCGGCGCCTCCTCGACCGCGTCCGCGTACGGTGAGCCGTCGTCCACGGCGACGCGGTAGACGTCGCGGTCGACGTCGAGCCCGACCGCGCCGGCGGCGATCCCCCCGCCGAGGACGCCGGCGGCGACGAGCAGGAGCGCGAGCGCGGCGATCAGCGTGCGCCGATCGACGCCCCCGCCGGCGCGGGCGACCTCCCAGCGGGCCACCCGAAGGACCCTCCGGAGGCGGTTTCTCACTCGGCGCCCTCCGACGGCTCGGCGGGGCGTTCGTCGTCACGGTCGGCGATCGGTTCCGCCTCTGCGTCGCCGCCTTCGACGCCGCTCGCACCGCCCGCGTACCGCCCGGGCATCGGCCGGCCGACGATGTCGAGGAACACGTCCTCTAAGCTCGGCTCGCGGGTGCGGATGTCGACGACCTCGCCGCCGGCGTCGGCGGCGGCCGCCCGGACCGCCTCGACCGCCTCCATGTCCGGCACCACGGTGCGGAACCGGTCGCCGACCGGCTCGGTCGCGGCCTCGGGGTCGTCGAGGGTGTCGGGCAAGCGCCCGTCGGCGGCGGGCGCGACGTCGGTGAACACGTGGTAGGTCGTCTCCCCGTGCCGCTCTCGGATCCCGTCGACGCTCCCGCGGGCGACGATGCGTCCCTCGTTCATCACCACGACGCGGTCGCAGACGGACTCGACGTGGTAGAGGTTGTGCGCGGAGAAGACGACGGTCTTCCCGGCCGCGCGGAGCTCGCGGGTGAACGCCAACACCGAGTTCGTCGTCACCGGATCGAGCCCGGAGGCGGGCTCGTCGTACACGAGCACGTCCGGGTCGTTGACGAGCGACCGGGCGATCGCGACCTTGCGTTTCATCCCCTTCGACATGTCGCCGAGCCGGCGCTCGCGGTGGTCCAGTTCGAGCCGGTCGAGCGCGGCCGCGATTCGCTCCTCGGCGAGGTCGCTCGGCACGTCGTACAGGTCCGCGAAGAACTCCAGGTACGACAGCGGCGTCATCTCCTCGTATAAGGGCGACTCCTCGGGGAGGAAGCCGAGCCGTCGTCGCATCTCCGGGTCGTCCGAGGGGAAGCCGGCGACCGCGACCTCGCCCTCGGTGGGGTCGACGAGCCCGGCGAGCACCTTCAGCGTCGTCGTCTTACCGGCGCCGTTCGGGCCGACGATGCCGAACACCTCGCCCTCCGCGACGGAGAAGGTGCTGTCGACGACGGCCGCGAACTCGCCGTACGTCTTCCGCAACCCCTCCACCTCGATCATGGAGGGCGGTCGACTGCGGGGCGGGTTAAACCCACCTCCGCGGCTATCAGCCGCGAGAACGCGGGAGAGTGTGCCGCACGACGGATCGCGCGGTCGAGCGGCCGTTCAGTCGTCGGTCCAGGCGTCGCCGTGAGCGCGGTAGCCGTCGAACTCCCCGTTGTCGATCTCGCGTTCGATCTCCCGGCGCGTCTCGCCGTCGAGTTTGACCACGTGACAGAGCGGGTGTCCGGGGGCGGCGACCGGATTCTCCAGCGACCCGACGATCAGCCCGTCGAAGGGCGCTTCGACCGCGTGCTCCTCCGTCTTGAAGTGGTTCGTGATCGTACAGATCGTCTCGCCCTCGTAGACGAGCGGGTACGGTCCCCACTCCATCTCGACGAGCCCGCCGGTGTCCGCGCGGAGCCACCGCTTCGTGCTGTCGGCGGCGGTCGACTGGAACCACCCCGGCCAGTGGACCGCCTCGTCCGGCGTGATCTCGTACTCGGCGAGGACGCTCTCGACGCCCTCTAACGCCTTCTCGATGAGCACCGGCTGGAACCGGTGTGCGCGCCCCATCTCGACCGTGACCGTCGGGATCCCGTCCGCGGTCGCCGTCGAGCGGAGCGACCCCTGGTCCCCGCCCCCGTACAGCACCACGTTCGTCGCGAAGGCCCGGGCGAGCCGACGGACGGCGGGGTTGTCGAGATCGGCCCGGGCGTGGTAGATGGTCGTCCGATTGCGGGTGGAGGTGTGGAAGTCGAGCCCGAGGTCGCAGGGCGCGATGAACCGTCTGTAGATCCGGTTCGCCATGCGCTCGGTCGTGTTCGAGCGCTCCCTCCCCGGAAACGACCGGTTCATGTCCTGGTCGTAGATGGGCGTGTCGCGCCGCTGTGCCTCGTAGGCCGGGATGTTACAGACGTGGAGACAGACGAGCGTCCCGTGGAGGTCGGCCGGCGCGTAGCGATCGGCGACCTCCTGGATCACCTTGACCCCGTTGAGCTCGTCGCCGTGGATCCCCGCGCTCAAAAAGAGGGTCGGGCCGCCGCCCTCGCCGTTTATCACCGTGACCGGTATCTCGATCGGGTCCCCGAGGTACGTCTCGCCGACCTCGTACCGGAGGTGACGCTTCTCGCCCGGGTCGACCGCGGCGTCGTACCGGAACGGCTCCGGCTCCCGATCCGTCTCGGGCCGCGTTTCGCTCATGCGTCCGAGTCACGGCACGGGGACAAAACCCCTCGGGCCGTCGGGAGCCGCGCGTGGGTCTCGACGATCGAGCGTTTTCGACAGTTCCGCCGCAGTCAGTCCGTGTACGGCTTCTCGATGTTCGCGTCGCCGCTGATGTACGCGTTCATCCGACGGGTGATCCCGTCGAACACCGTGATGAGCGGGGAGAGGAGACGCTCGACCAGTCGGATCGGCGACGCGACCCGCAGCGACCACCGCTCGGCGTTTCCGAGGCCGAACGCCTTGGGGACGATCTCGCCGAACACCAAGACGAGGAAGCTCGTACAGACGGTCGTCACCACGACCGCGGCGCCGGAGGGGAGGTAGCTGGCGACCAGCACGGTCACGATGCTCGAGATCGCGATGTTGACGACGTTGTTCCCGACGAGCAGCGTCACCAGCAGCCGGTGGGGATCGTCGTACAGCTCCTTCAGGACGTGCCCCCGCGGGTCGTCCGTCGCGGTCTGCCCCTCGAACCACTCCGCCGGCAGCGAGAAGATCGCCGTCTCCGAGCTCGAGAAGAACGCGCTGAGCGCCAGTAACACCGTCACGGTTGCGATCCCGGCCAACCCGAGGATGACTCCGACCATACCCCGTATTTAAAAACGACGTCAAAGAGAGTGTCGGCCGGTCGCCGGTGAGGGAAGTTGACACGCGCCGCTCGGTGCCGGAAGAACGCTCAGGTCGAAACAAGTACGCCGATTATCGCGCTACTCCTCTTCTTCCTCTTCTTCGACGGGTCTTCGACCTCGTTTCCAGACTCCCTTCGCCGAGGTGTCGTGCGGTGCCGTGTGCGAGACATCTTTCATCGTATCGCGGTCGTCAGCCATATTGAACCCGACTTGCGCCGATCCCCGTATTAACCCTTCGTGGAATGAGATAATGAGTCCTGATACCATATAAGGTATTAATATACGTCGGCTTAACTCCGACGAGATCGTTGGACGTATCGTGAATAACCCGGCTCACGTCGGCGGCGAATCGGACGGTCGTTTCGAAATCGACGGGTGCGCCGGCGGTTCCGCGTCGACGGTCGTCCGAGAGGGGACGACGCTCGCCGTGGGCCGCGACGTCGCCGTCGCGCCGACGGTCGCCGCCCGGGCGCTCCGCGACACCGCCGCGTGGCCCGACTGGGGACCGGCGATCGACGCCGTCGAGAGCGACGACCGGTACGTGACGCGCGGGACGACCGGACGGATCCGGGTCGGCGGCGCGTGGCTCCCGTTCCGCGTGACCGGGTACAACGGGCGGCGCTGGGACTGGCGGGTCGCCGGGATCCCGGCCACCGGCCACCGCGTCGACAGCTACGCGGGCGACCCCGACCGCAGTCGCGTCGTCGTCGAGGTCCCGATCGTCGCGGCCTGGTACGTCCCGGTCTGCCGGCGCGCGCTGGACCGGTTCGCCGCGCTGGTGGAGGACGACGAGGGCTAGACGGGGACGACGCGACTCACGGCGGACGCTCCAGTTCGAACCGGTCCTCAGTGCTCGCGTACCACTCGCCGGCGAGCCGGCCGACGGTGTCGAGGCGGTCGATGTCGATCTTCCCGTCGACCAGCGCGTCCTCGGCGACGTGGGCGTACACGACCTCGCCGAGCACCAGCGTCGAGGTGCCGACCTCGACGGCGTCGTACAGCTCGCACTCGAGGCTCACGGCCGACGCGGCCACCCGCGGCGCGTCGACCCGCACCGCCGGCGCGCGGTCGATCCCGACGTGGTCGAACTCGCTCTCGCCCGCCTCGAGCGTCGCGCTCGACGCGTTCATCTGCTCGACGACGTCCTCGGTGACGACGCTGACGACGAACGCCTCCGTCTCCAACGCGTTCGCGAGCGTGTCCTTCGGGTCTGCCGCGGTCGCCACCGGCGAGAATCCGACGACCGGGGGGTCGATCGCGACGGTGTTGAAGAAGCTGTACGGCGCGAGGTTCTCCCCTGCCGGGCCCCGCGAGGAGACCCACGCGATCGGGCGCGGCGTCACCGCGGTCGAGAGCAGCCTGTACGGCGAGCCGAACGCGTCCGGCTCGCCGCTTCGGTGGGACGTCGGGGTATCGCTCGCCGCGTCGTCGGTCGCCGGATCGTCGTCGGAGCCTCCGTCGGAGTGGCGCTCGTCCGCCATTCAGTTCTCGTATCCCTTCTCGAACGGGTCGATCTCCTCGCTGCCGGGCTCGTCCTCGTCGCGGGTGAACCCCGGTCCCTCCGTCGCCAGTTCGAAGACCAGCCCGTCGGGGTCGCTGAAGTAGATGCTCGTGAAGTAGGTGCGGTCTTTGACCTCGGAGACCCGCACCCCCTGCTCGCGGAGGTGCGCCTGCCACTCGCGCAGCGTCTCCTCGTCCTCGACGCCGAACGCGAAGTGGTGGCTCGCGCCCGGACCGGGCGCGCCCTGCGTGCCCGGATACTCGAAGTAGGTGACGGTCGTCCCGGGCTTCCCCTCCGGCGTCGACGAGAAGTAGTAGTGCGGCGTTCCCGGGTCGTCGTAGTTCTGCGTCCGCTTGACCGTGTACCAGCCGAGCGCGTCCTCGTAGAACTCGACCGTCTCGTCCATGTCCGTGCAGATGTTCGTCACGTGGTGCAGTCCGGTGGTCGGCGGGGCGTCAGTCATTGCTGTGTTGTCGGTGGTCGCGGAGTCAGTTAGTGGTACGGTCGGTTCGGGAACCCCGGTCGAAACGCATCACAGTCGGATCGGAACGGTTACGGTCGGTTCAGAACGTCTCGGCCGGCTCAGAACAGCCCGAGGCCCAGCGCGTAGGGCCACGCGGTGCCGCCGACGGCGAGCAGCGCGACCGCGGCGCCGGCGCCGTAGACGTTTTTGAGGAAACTCGTCATCTCGTTCTGCCGCTCCCCCGGGTCGTCGACCGACCAGAAGTCGTGCATCGTCACCGCGGAGACGAGCAGGAAACCGGCGAGCGCGCCGGCCGCGAGCACCGGGTACGCCCCGACGACGACGCCGACTCCGCCCAGCAGGAGCACGAGTCCGGAGGCGATCACGGAGAAGCGCGGCGCCGGCAGGCCCTTGAACTCGGCGTAGCCGGCCATGGCGTCGACGTCCATGAAGTGGTTCAGTCCCATGAACGCGAACGTGGTGCCGAACAGGATCCGGCCCAGCAGGAAGAGCTCGCCCGCGAGCGGGGTGTCGAGCTGCAGCGGTAGCGTCGTGAATTCAGATAACATTCTGTAACTACGTATACGAACACAATCTATTTATCGCTTCCCGGACAAGTGGGTAAGTAGGTAACACCGATGTCATCGCAGGACCTCGCCGGCGCGGATTCGGCGGAAACGACCGACGGAGAGCCCGAGAGCGACGCGGCCACGGCCCCGGACACCCCGTGTCCGGTCATCGACTCGCTCGAACAGATCGGCTCGCGCTGGCGGCTCGTCGTCCTCCACGAGCTGTTGAACGGCGAGTCGCGCTTCAACGAGCTCAAGCGGGAGACCGACGCGAACGCCCGGACCCTCTCGCGCGTGCTCGACGACCTCCAAGAGACCGGGTTTGTCCACCGCCGCCTCGAGGAGGAGTCGCCGGTGGCGACGTACTACAGCCTCACCGAGAAGGGCGAGTCGCTCGCGCCCGTCTTCGAAGAGATTGACGACTGGGCCCACGAGTGGCTCGTCGAGTGCAGCGAGTAGTTCGCCCGGCGAAACGCACACCACCCTCCGGCCCGTACGAGTTGGCGTGTACGCCGGACTGAAGAACACCCCCTGTTGCCTGTGCGGCCGCGACGAGACCCACACCCGGGTCGCGGTGCCGCCGCGGGCGATCGGGCTGCTGAAGAACGGCGAGCCGATCTCGTGGCGCGACGTGGTCGGGACGGTGACGCTCCGCTTTTGCGCCGACGACTGGGACCTCGTGAGCGACCTCGCGATCGAGATGGACACCCACCCGCTGTCGCGGTGTAACGCGGCGCACGTCTCGCTCGACCTCCGCGAGGACCACGAGGCGCTGCTGTCGGCGGTGAAAGGCGAGACCGACCAGACGGAGCTGGAGGCCCGACTCGCCGCCGAGGCCGAGGAAACCCTCGACGCGGTCGACGACCCCTACACGGAGGAGCGGGACGTGGTCGAGGCGATCGTGGTGTTGCGCGCGTTAGAAGAGCTCGGCGTCCGCGACCCGCCGGGCGATCCGGTGGCGCCGTAGCGCGACCCGTTCTCTTATATCCTCAGTCACCACCGGACCTCGAACCCGTCCAGCCCCTCCGGCTCCCCGTAGGTCGCGTCGACGCCGTCGACGTCGGCGGCGCGGCTCCCAGTCTCGCACCACGCGACCATCTCGCGGACCGCGTCCGCCGGCCCCTCGAAGACGGCTTCGACGCGCCCGTCGTCGAGGTTGCGCACCCAGCCGTCGACCCCCTTCTCCCGGGCGGTGTCCCGGGTCGTCGCGCGGTAGTAGACGCCTTGGACGCGACCCGAGACGTACACGTGCGCTCGCGTGCGGTCGGCCATGACCGGACCGTGCGACCGCCGCGGGCTTAAACGCGACGCCCGGCACCCCCCGGGGGATGCACCGACGGCCGCCAACCGACGACTTCTAACGAACGGCCGCCGATCCCGCAGGTATGGACTTGTTCGGAACCGCGGGGATCCGCGGCAGCGCCGCGGAGCGTGTCACCCCCGAGCTCGCGCTCGCCGTCGGGCGCGCCGTCGCGGCGGAGGTGCGGAACGGCGCGGCAGTCGACGGGAGCGGTCGCACGGACGACGGCGTCGGCGGACGCCCGGCAGAGGTCGTGCTCGCCCGCGACGGCCGCGTGACCGGGCCCGCGCTCGCGGCGGCGATGGAGTCGGGGCTCGCGTCGGGCGGCGTCCGAGTGCTGCGCGCGGGCCGACTTCCGACGCCGGCGCTCGCGCACGCCTCGCGGGGACGATACGGCGTCATGCTCACCGCCTCGCACAACCCGCCGACCGACAACGGGATCAAGCTGTTCCGCGACGGCAGCGAGTTCGACCGCGATGCCGAGCGCGCCGTCGAGGAGCGCGTCGAGAGCCGGGAGCCGCCGGTGACGTGGGACGCGTGGACCGAGACGGAGCGGGTCGACACCCTCGGCGGCTACCTCGGCGACGTCCGCGAGTACGCGGAGCGGTTCGGCGCCCCGCTCGACGGGCTCCGGGTCGCGGTCGACTGCGGGAACGGGATGGCCGCGCTCGCGACGCCGACCGTGCTCCGCGAGCTCGGCGCCGAGGTCGTCACGCTCAACGGGAACATCGACGGTCACTTCCCCGGCCGCGGGAGCAAGCCGACCCCGGAGACCCTCCGCGACCTCCGGGCGTTCGTCGCCGACGCCAACGAGGGAGTGGACGACCCCGGTCGCCCGAGGCCGGACGCCGAGGGCGACGGCGACGGCGACGCAGCGGGCTTCGCCTTCGGAATCGGTCACGACGGCGACGCCGACCGGATCGTGATCGTCGACGCCGACGGCGAGGTGGTCCACGAGGACACCGTCCTCGCGATGCTCGCCGAGCGGTACACGCGCGCGAGCGACGCCGCCGACCCCGTGGTCGTCACCACGCCGAACGCCTCCGGGCGGATCGACGAGCGCGTCCGCGAGGCCGGCGGGCGGGTCGAACGCGTCCGCCTCGGCGCGCTCCACGAGGGCATCGCGGCGGTGCGGGCGGACGCCGAGGCCGCGGGGTCCGCCGGCGACGACACCCGCGTCGTCTTCGCCGCGGAACCGTGGAAGCACGTCCACGTCGCCCTCGGCGAGTGGATCGACGGGGTCGCCTCGGCGGCCGTGATCGCCCGGCTCGTCGCCGACGAGGGGCTCGACGGCCTCCGCGAGCAGATCACGGAACGGCCGTACCGCAAGGTCAGCGTCGACTGTCCCGACGACGCCAAGGCCGAGGCGATGGACCGGCTGGAGACCGCGCTGCCGGCGGCGTTCCCGAACGCGACCGTGGACACCGACCACGGCGTCCGCCTCGAGTTCGCGGACGCGTCGTGGACGCTCGTCCGGCCCTCCGGGACGGAGCCGTACGTCCGGGTGTACGCCGAGAGCGACGCGGTCGACGAACTCGTGGCGGACGTCCGTGCGGTCGTCGCCGACGCGGTGCGCGCGGCCGAGGACGCGTAACACCGCGATCGACTCGCATACAGCACGGACGTGGACAGGTTCGGCTCCGAACGCCTCAGCGTTAACAACGCTTTTCCAGTTGTTATCCGTGAACGTGCGGTCTCGGGCGCCAAGAGCGACGAATTTATGCCGCGCTCCCGCCCCGTTGTAGGTGACATGGTATCCGACCTCGATCGGCGGCGGTTCGTCAAGGCGGCAAGCGCAGCGGGCCTCGTCGGCCTCGCCGGCTGCAGCGGCGGGCCGAGCGACGACGGCTCGGACGGGAACGATTCGGACGGGGACGACGGGTCCGACGGCGACGACGGGTCGGACGGGTCTAACGGGTCCGACGGCGACGACGGCGGGAGCGATCCGGCGGCGAACATCGGGATGGTCTACGCGACCGGTGGCCTCGGCGACGGGTCGTTCAACGACCAGGCCCAACAGGGAGCGATTCAGGCAGAAGAGGAACTGGGCATCTCGTTCCAGGAGGCCCAGCCCGACGAGGTGTCGCAGTTCAGCAACTTCCAGCAGCAGTTCGCGGAGTCGACCGACCCGGACTACGACCTGGTGTCCTGTATCGGCTTCCTCCAGGCGGACTCGCTCTCGGAGACGTCCGAGTCGTACCCCGACCAGGACTTCATGATCGTCGACTCGGTCGTCGAGGGAGACAACGTCGCGAGCTACACGTTCAAGGAGCACGAGGGGTCCTACCTCGCGGGCCTGATGGCGAGCCTGCTCACCACCCGCGACTTCTCCGCTGGCGCGGGGTCGACCGCGGGCGACTCCACGAACGTCGGCTTCGTCGGCGGCGTCGAGTCCGGCCTGATCCAGAAGTTCCAGGCCGGCTTCGAGGCGGGCGTCGCCGCCGGGAGCGACGACGTCGACGTCAGCGTCAACTACACCGGGAGCTTCAACGACCCCGCGGCGGGTCGCGAGGCGGCGACCGCGATGTACAACAGCGGCGCCGACATCGTCTACCACGCCTCGGGGAACACCGGCACGGGCGTCTTCCAGGCCGCACAGGAACAGGAGAAGTTCGCGATCGGCGTCGACCGCGACCAGTCGATCACGCGCCCCGACTACGCCGACGTCATCCTCGGGAGCATGGTCAAGCGGGTCGACACGGCCGTCTACAACGCGATCGAGGCGACCGTCGAAGAGGAGTTCCCCGGCGGCTCGACCGTCGCGCTCGGCCTCGACAACGACGGCGTCGCGCTCGTCTACGGCGACCAGCTCGGCTCCGAGATCCCCGACGACGTCAGAGACGAGGTCGCGACCGCCCGCGACGAGATCATCGCCGGGGACATCTCCGTCCCCTCGGAAGTGTAACGGCCCAACGGATCGACGCCACCGGCGGTCCCTTCGCGCGCCGCCCGTTCCGCGTTTGATCCGGATTATCGGGAGTTCACCGTCCCGATCGGACCGAGACATATCCAAACATATTCAATCGCCCTTCGACCAGAGAGTAGTAGACCAATGGCCACAGCCGTCCACCTCGACGGGATAACGAAGCGGTTTCCCGGAGTCGTGGCGAACGACGACGTCGACCTCGAAGTCGAGCGTGGCACCGTTCACGCCCTTCTCGGCGAGAACGGAGCCGGCAAGACGACGCTGATGAACGTTCTCTACGGCCTCTACGAACCGACGTCGGGGGAGGTTCGGCTCGACGGGGAACCGCACGCGTTCGGCTCGCCGCGAGACGCGATCGACGCGGGGATCGGGATGATCCACCAGCACTTCATGCTCGTGGACCCGATGACCGTCACCGAGAACATCACGCTCGGCAACGAGCCGCGGAAGTGGGGCGGGCTCGCCGTCGACCGGGCGGGGGCGCGCGAGGACATCGTCGAACTCGCCGACCGCTACGGGTTCGACGTCGATCCGGACGCGCGGATCGAGGACGTCTCCGTCGGCGAGCAACAGCGCGTCGAGATCCTGAAGGCGCTGTACCGCGGCGCGGACACGCTGATCCTCGACGAGCCGACCGCCGTGCTGACTCCTCAGGAGGTCGGCGAGCTGTTCAACGTGCTAGACGAGCTCACCGACCAGGGGAAGACGATCATCTTCATCACCCACAAGCTCGGCGAGGCGATGCGCGCGGCCGACGAGATCTCCGTCCTCCGAGACGGTCGGAAGGTGGGGACCGTCGACGCGAACGCGACCACCCAGGAGGAGCTCGCGGAGCTGATGGTCGGCCGCGAGGTCCTCTTGGACGTCGATCACGGGACCGCGGAAATGGGCGAGGTCGTCGCCTCGGTCTCGGACGTCGTCGTCGAGGACGACCGCGGGGTCACGGCGGTCAACGGCGTCTCCTTCGATATCCGAGGCGGCGAGGTGTTCGGGATCGCCGGCGTGGACGGCAACGGACAGTCGGAACTCGTCGAGGCGGTGACCGGCCTCCGGCGTCCCGACGCCGGCGAGATCCGCTTCCGCGGCGAGGACGTCACGACCGCCTCGCGGCGGCAGCGGATCGAGGCCGGGATGGCGTACGTCCCCGAGGACCGCCAGGAGCGGGGACTGGTGATGGAGTTCGACCTGGTGGAGAACGGACTGCTGGGCAGCCAGCACGGCTCCGAACTCGCCTCGAACGGCCGGATCGACTGGTCGGAAACGCGCGATCACGCCGAGGCGATCATCGACGAGTACGACGTTCGACCGCCGGACGCCGACGCCGACGCGGAGTCGCTCTCCGGCGGCAACCAGCAGAAGTTCATCGTCGGCCGAGAGTTCGAGCGCGACCCCGAACTGGTCGTCGCCTCGCACCCGACGCGGGGCGTCGACGTCGGTTCGATCGAGTTCATCCACGAGCGGCTGTTGGAGCTCCGCCGTCAGGGCGTCGCGATACTCCTGGTCTCCTCGAAGCTGGAAGAGGTACAGGGGCTCTCGGACCGCTTGGCCGTCGTCTACGAGGGCGAGTTCATCGACGTGGTCGACCCGGACGAGACGACCGAGGAGGAGCTCGGCCTGCTGATGGCCGGGGAGCGGCCGGGAGACGACGACGGGGGCGGGGGAGGACCGGAGAGGACTGAGGGAGGGGACGCGGAGGAGACGGAACCAGACGCACCGGCTGACCTCACGGACGCCGCGGACGGTGAGCGAGCGTGAGCGCGGCCGACCGCGCGCGGGACGCGCTCTCTCGACTCGTCGACGCGTCCGCGACCGAGCGGGTCCTGATCAGTACGGCGGCGCTCGTCCTCTCCGTCCTCATCGGTGCGGTGCTGGTGCTCGTGGCCGGTCGAATGACGACGTGTACCGCCGGCGAGGCGGTGTACTACTTCGGCATGGGGTTCTGTTACGACCCCGTCGTCGTCTTCGACCGCCTGTTCCTCGGGGCGCTCGGTGACCCGCTCAGCGGGGGGTGGTCGCCGAACGGGCAGTTCGCGGTCACGCTTCGGGAGACGACGCTGCTGATTTTCACCGGCCTCTCGGTCGCCCTGGCGTTCCGCGCCGGGATCTTCAACATCGGGACGCAGGGGCAGATGGTCGTCGGCGCGCTGGCGACCGCCCTCGGCGTCCTCTGGGCGTCGTCGCTCGTGTCGGGAGCCCTCGGTACCGTCGTGTTAATCCCGTTCGGCCTCCTCGTCGGCGCGGTGTTCGGCGGGCTCTACGGCGCGGTACCGGGCCTCCTGAAGGCGTACGCCGACGCCAACGAGGTGATCACGACGATCATGCTCAACTTCATCGCCACCGGCGTCGCGCTGTACCTCGTCAGCGGGATCTTCAAAGACCCCGAGAGCGCCGCGAACCAGACCGTTCCGCTCCCGGAGTTCGCGCAGTTCCCGGCCCTGCTGTTCGGCGGCCGGCAGGACTTCTCGATCGTCGCGCTCGCGTTCGGTCTCCTCGCGGTCGGCGTGCTGTACTACGTCCTCGAACACACGGCCTTCGGGTACGACGTCCGCACGAGCGGCGTCCAGCCCGAGGCGGCCGAGTACGGCGGCGTCGACGCCAAACGCACCGTCGTCGCGAGCCTGACGCTCTCGGGCGCGCTCGGCGGAATCGCCGGCGCGATGTACGTCATGATGGTGCTCGGGACGTTCCAGACGGGGATCCCCTCGTACGGTTTCGACGGGATCACCGTCTCGATCCTCGCCGGCAACAACCCGCTCGGCGTCGGGATCGCCGCGCTGCTGTTCGGCGTGCTGAAGAGCGGGACGACGGTCGTTCAGTTCGCGACCGACGTCCCGCCGCAGCTCGTGGGCGTCCTCCGCGGACTCATCATCCTGTTCGTGGCGATGCCGGAGTTCTTCCGGCTGCTGGCTCGCAGAGTACCGGGCGCCGGATCGAGACGGGAGGCGGTCGCGACCGACGGCGGTATCGCGGGCGACCGGGGAGGTGAGACCGATGAGTGACGCCCCCGCGGACCCCGCCGACGTCGACACCGCCGCCGAAGGCGACGACGAGGGATCCTTCTTCGAGCGGTACACGACCCGCGCGATCGTCGCCGGCGTGACGGTCGCCTCCGTCGTCGCGCTGCTCCTCGCCGGGCTGCTGTTCCCGGAGTCGCTCGCCGGGACGCTCGCGGACGTGCTCACGAGCCGGAACACGCTCGCGGCGACGCTGCGGCTCTCCGTGCCGATCGCGTTCGCCGCCCTCGGCGGCATCTTCGCCGAGAAGTCGGGCGTGATCAACATCGGGCTGGAGGGGCTCCTGATCATCTCGGCGTTCAGCGCCATCTACGTCGCCGACCTCACCGGCGGGGTCTGGGTCGGCTTCGCCGGGGGCGTGCTCGCGAGCACCCTGCTCGCGGCGCTCTTCGCCGTCGTGACGATCGGCTTCCGCGCGGACCAGATCATCGCCGGACTCGCGGTCTGGCTCATCGCGCTCGGGCTCGCGCCGTTCGCCTCGCAGGTGATCTACGGCAGCCCGAACACGCCGACCGTCGCGACGACGAACTCGATCACGGTGCCGGTGCTCGCCGACCTCCCGTTCTTCGGCGCGCTCTTCTCGGCGTCGCCGTCGGTGTACATGCTCTTCGCCGCCGTCTTCGGCTCGTGGTACGTCTTCGAGCGAACGGCGTTCGGCCGGTGGATCCGCGCCAGCGGCGAGAACCCGAAGGCGCTCGACACCGCCGGCGTGAGCGTCACCCGCGTCCGGTACGCGGCGGTGCTGATCTCGGGCGTCCTCGCGGGGATGGGCGGGGCGGCGCTGTCGCTCGACCTCGGTCAGTTCACCGGCAACGGCCCGACGATGGTCAACGGGAAGGGGTTCATCGCCATCGTGGCGTACCTGTTCGGCAACTACAACCCGATCGGGGCGTTCCTCTCGACGATGCTGTTCGCGGGACTGGACGCGATGCAGACCGTGCTCCAGCTACAGGGGATCGGGATCCCCCGCCAGCTCATCCGGATCACGCCGTTCGTGGTCGTGATCGTCGTCCTCGCCTTGGTCGGCCGGACGCGCCTCCCGGAGGCCGCCGGAGAGCACTACGAGACCGAGGACTGAGACGAGCGCAGACCGATCCGCCCCCGCATTCGGGGACGGTTCCGGGACCGATTCTCGAATCCGACCCGGACCGACCGGTCAGTCCGACGCCGAGCCCGCCGCGCCGCGGTCCGACGCGGGGGACGGCAGCCGCAGGTCGGCGAACTCGTCCAAGTCGCCGACGCCGGTGACGACCCGGACCTCGTCCGTGACCGGCACGCCGACGCAGGAGAGGCGGGCGTTCGTCTCCCGGATCTGTTCGTCCGAGAGGATCGACTGTCCCGGCATCGCCACGTCGCCGTCGACGACGATGACGGCGCAGTTCGAGCACGCGCCGCCGCGGCAGGCGTACGGCCACGACCGCCCGCCGCGCTCGGCCGCTTCGAGGATCGACTCGTCGGGCTCGACGAGGAACCGGCCGTACTCGGGCAGCCCGAGGTCCGACTCCGCCGCCTTCTCGAAGAGGTCCGGGTCGGCGAGCGACCAGCCGCGCTCGGTCATCGCGTCGTAGTCGAGGTGGTACACCGTCGACGGGTCGCCCGTGACGAGGGGTTCGACCCCGCCTTCGGCGTACCCGCGGATCACGTTCGCCGCCTCGGCGACGGGGCGGTCCGCCAGCTCGGCGAACCAGGTCTCGACCGACTCGACCGTGAGGTTCGACTCCGCGGCGACCGCCTCGATGTCGACCCCTTCCAGCCGGGCGATCTCGGCGACGTACTCCGGCGAGTCGAGCGATTCAATCGTCGCTTCCACCGCCTCGACCGGCCGGTCGTACCACGACGCCAACTCCCTCGGCCCGATCCCCTTGTCGTACGCGACGGCGAGCATCAGCGCCGCGGTCGTCTCTCCCTCGCGGACTTCGTGGAGCCACTCGCGGAGGCGGTCCGTCTCGACGCGTCGAAGGCCGCTCATATCTGATTTCACGGCCCCTACCCCGTTAAAAACGGGGGCTGAACAGTCAGGTACCGGCCCGTCGTCGACACGCGGCCCGCCGCGGCGGCGACGAGGTCGCCTCCCGGCGATCAGCCGCGCTCGTGTCGGTTCCGAAGGGACCGAATCGGGAACAAAGAGTTTTGCCACCGGGGGAACGACCCACGTGACATGACCATCGACGAGTACGACGTCGTCGTGGCCGGCGCCGGGACCGCCGGCTGTTACGCCGCCGCGACGATCGCGAACGAGGGCCTCGACGTCGTCATCGTCGAGCGAAAAGACGAGGCGGAGGCCGGGCACATCGCCTGCGGCGACGCGCTGAAGGGCGCCGACGCCTTTCCGGAGGCCATCCCGAAAGAGCGGCTCGAACCGGCGTTCACGAACACCGGTGTCGACCACGGCCGGTTCGAGATCCCGCAGGAGGACACGGTCCTCGAGATCCCCGTCCCGGGCGAGCTCGCCGTCATCGACCGCTGGGAGTACGGACGCCGGATCATCGCGGGCGCCGAGGACGTCGGCGTCGACTTCCACTACGACACCGTGATCAACGACGTGATCCAGACCGGCGACGGGCGGGTCACGGGGCTCCGCGCGAAGCGGAAGGGCGACCCGGTCACGTATTACGGCGACCTGGTCATCGACGGTGCCGGGTCGCTGTCGCTGTTGCAGGACAAGGCGGACTTCGAGGAGACGACCTTCGACACCAACGTGCGCTACTCGCAGTTCTGCTCCGCGTACCGCGAGATCGTCGAGGTCCCCGAGCCGGTCGAGTGGGACGACGCGCTCGTGTTCAAGGCGACCGACCGCGCCGCCGGCTACCTCTGGTACTTCCCGCGGACGAGCACCGAGATCAACGCCGGGCTCGGCTTCCAGATGAACGAGGAGCCGATGCAGCTCGTCGAGGCGCTGAAACGCGACCTCCGGAACCGCCCCGAGTTCGAGGGCGCGACGGTCACGGACAAGCTCGGCGCCGCGCTCCCCACCCGCCGCCCGTACGACTCGGCGGTCGCCCCGGGGTACATGGCGGTCGGCGACGCGGCGGGCCACGTCAACCCGACCACCGGCGGCGGCATCGCCGGGGCGGCGTACGCGGGCAAGTACGCCGGCGAGCAGGCCGTAAAAGCCGTTTCCGACGGCGACGTCAGCGAGGAGAACCTCTGGCGGTACAACACCCGCGTGATGGACCACTTCGGCGGGCGCTACGCCGGACTCGACGTGTATAACGTGCTCTCCACGGCGGTCGACGTCGACGACTTGATGGGGCTGCTCGCCGCGCTCCCGGGAGAGAAGCTCGCCGAGGCGCTGTACGAGGGCTCCACGTCGATGTCGTTCAGCCTGAAGCTGAAGGCGGCGATCAAGAGCTTCGGCTACTGGGGGACGATCCGGAACTTCTACCAGACGAAGTCGCTCGCCGACGAGCTGCTCGCGCACTACGAGTCGTACCCGACCAGCCCGGCCGCGATGGCGAACTGGACGGGCGAGCGCGACGCGATCATGGACCGGATCTACGAGACCACGGGCGCCGATCCGAAGTACTGAACGGGGCGGTCGATCGGCAGGACGGCGTTACCCGGATGCTCAAAACTCGTCTCCGCGTGAAAATAGCGGTGATTGATGAGACCCAACTCAATAATGATTATAAATCATGGGTACTATCCAGCGGGAAGACGCGAGGGGAATCCTGAACGAGACGGCCATGACGATCCACAAACGAGAGACGGGAGCGGAGGGCTTCCAGACGGTGTGTGGGCAGACGTGCCACCTCGAACGGGGACAGCTCCGGAAGATCCACGTCGAGCAGGCCACCGGTGAGCTCGACGCGGACAAGTGCGGGCGCTGTTTCGAGGACGGTCGGGGGTACTAGTTCACGCAGGTGAAGCGCCCGCGCGTCGTTGCCGCCTCCGCAGATCATCGCGGCCCGCCTCTCGGACGTCGTTTCCGACACGATATCGGGAGGCTGTCGCTGTGCGCCGGCGTGTGACTCTCCCGTACTGAGCGGTCGGTGGCGTGCGCAACGGCGACAGACACCGGTTCCAACGGAGCCGCGGTCTCAGTCCCAGGTCACCCACAGCAGGAAGCCGAGCGCGACCGTCTGGAAGACGTGGACGACGACGTTCGCGCGCCACGCCAGCGGGGGCATGTCGCTCGCGAACCACCCGGCCAGCACGGGGTGATACAGGTAGAAGTACAGCGAGAGGGCGTTCTGCGCGAGAAGCACTGCGCCGAACGCCGCCAGCCCCACGGAGTGCTTCGACCGGAAGGTGAGGAAGTTCCGCGCCCACACCCAGGTGAGCGCGGACAGCATCACGAGGTTCACGGCGACGCTGACGCGCGCGACGTCTATCCACTGCATCGCTCACACCCCACGAGCGGCGTCGCCGTCATACCGGGAGCCCGTCGGCGATCTCCTCGACGAGGTCCCAGTGCCGCCGGGTGCCCTCGGTCGGGTAGTACACCGTGCCGTAGCCGTCCCCGGTGCGCTCGACCACGTCGTGGTCGCGGAGCACGTCCAGGTGGTGTCGCACCGTCGTGTAGTCCAAGCCGAGGTGTTCGGCCAGCTGGTTCGCGTTCCGCGGGCGGTCGTCGATCGCCCTGAGAATCCGGACCCTGTTCGGGCCGCCGCGAGTCCCGGTGAGCACGTACCAGAGGACGGCCTCCATGCCCGTATCGAGGGGTTCGGGCCGCCTAAACCTACCGCCGACGGAAGCGCTCGGGCTCGGTTCCGCCGGCTCACGAGCGCGCTCGGAGCCGACGCGTCTCCCTCACGGTCGCGTCTCTGCGACCCGCAGGATCGCCCCGCTCAGCACGTCGACGCCGACCGCGATGTCGTCTTCGACCACGTCAAAGGTGCTCGTGTGGTGGCCGCCCGGGTGATCCGTGCCGACGCCGACGTAGCAGGCGAGTCCCCCCTGCTCCTGGACCGCCTGCATGAGGTAGGTGGCGTCCTCCGAGCCGCCGAGGTCGTCGCTGTCGACGATCTCGGTGACGTCCGCGGTCTCGCCCGCGACCTCGCCGACGATCCCGGCGAGCGCGGCGTCGCTGGTCGCGCTCGGGGCCTCGCCCTTCGTGGCCACGTCGACCTCGCAGTCGTGCATCTCGGCCGCCGAGTCCAGGATCCGGTCGGCGTGGTCGGACATGTACGAGGCCAGCTCCGTCGTCGCGCCCCGCAGCTCGCCCTCGATGAACGACTCCTCGGGGACGATGTTCGTCGCCGTGCCGCCGCCGACGAGACCGGCGTTCACCCGGGTCGGCCCGTCGGCGTGACGCGGGATCGCGTAGAGGTTCTGGACCGCGGCCGCCATCGCCTGCACCGAGTTTCGCCCCTGTTCGGGGCGCGCGCCGGCGTGAGACGGCTCGCCGGTGAACTCCGCGAGGAAGTGGCGGACCGCGAGGAACCCCTCGACGCCGCAGACGACCTCGCCGGAGGGGTGATCGAGGCCGACGTGGACCGCGTACAGGTAGTCGACGTCGTCAAGGTGACCGGACTCGGCCATCGGTTTCCCGCCCGCGATCTGTTCTTCGCCGGGCTGGAAGAACACCTTCAGCGTGCCCGCGAAGTCCGAGTCGAGCACCGCGTCCAGGGTGCCGAGCCCCATGGTCGCGTGGGCGTCGTGGCCGCACGCGTGCATGAACCCCTCGTGCTCCGATCGGAACCCCTCGTCGACGGGGACGTGACCGCCGTCCTCTGACTCGCGGATCGGCAGCGCGTCGATGTCGACGCGGAGCCCGATCACCGGGCCGTCGCCGCGCTCGACGACGGCGACGCAGCCGGTGTAGCCCCCGGAGAGCTCGTCCACGACGTCCGGGTCCGCGCCCGCGTCACGGGCGCGTTGCTCCCACTCGGCGAGTTCCTCGTCGTCGGGGACGTTCATGCGGTCGTCGGTCGCGAGAGCGTCGCGGCCGACGTGCAGTTCGGTGAGGTCGCGTTTCCGAAGCTCCTCGACGATCCGGGCGGTGGTGTAGAACTCGCACCAGGCGGGCTCGGGGTGGCGGTGGAGATCGCGGCGGAACTGTCGGTACGCGTCGGATTCGAGCGCGCTCATACGCGTCGGTGGCCTCGGGTAGGCTTAAAAGGTCGCGTGGCGGAAGCGGTCGGCAGAGGCGCCGGACGTCTCCGCGGTCGCCCCGCGCTCGACCCGACAGTCAGTCGTCGCGCTCCCCTTCGATCCGATCGGCCTCGCGGACCAGTTCGCTCGCGACCGTGCGGGCCTGTTCCGGCGTGAGGTCGACGCGGTCGGCGTGGTGCGGGAGCCGGTCGAGGTCGACCCCGTCGAGCTCGAACTGGAGCTCGACGCGCGTCGGGTCGTCGTCCGGCGACGAGACGTTGAGGACCCCCGCGCCGGTCTCGGTCCACCCCGGGCCGACGGCGGCGCCCTCGACGAAATCGAGCGTGGTGTACGCGGTCACGGACGTTATCCGCTCGTTCATGTTCGGTGGGTCGACGGGCACCGACATGGGCCTTCCGGCGGCGACCCCGACGGACGGACCGAACGCGTCGAACGCCCGCGCTTGACCCACCGCGTGGGGAAACGCCTCCGTCGGAGGCCTCGCTCCCGTCGGTCGGGAAGAGGCCGTCCTCGTACGCGGCTACCACCCGAACAGCTCGGGCGCGACGTCGGCGGAGGCGTGCTGGGCGGCGCGGTCGGGGTCGACGTCAGGTCCGGCGCCGTCGGCGGGCGGCTCCGGATCACCGGGCCGTTCCGAGTCGCCGTCGGCCCCGATCGAGGGCGAGCCGTCAGTCATCCGAGGAGGCCACCTCCGGCTCCGCGGCGGTCGTCCCCTCGTCGGCGAACGGGTACCACGACTGCTTCGCGTCGGTGAGCGAGGCGTCGACGTAGTCCGTCTCCTCGGGCTCACAGAGGTCGCCGATCGTCTCGGTGTCCGTCGCGTCGACCCACTCCCGGAACGTCTGTCCCGGCTCGCGGCGCGCGGCGAATCCCTCGACGAGGTTCCGGATCGCGCCGGGCGCCTCGTCCGCGGGCACCCGCTGCCGGACGTACTCGACGAACGAGGGCTCCTCGCCCATCCCGCCGCCGACGCCGATGTCCACCGCCTCCACCATCTCGCCGTCCTTGCGCGCCCGCATCCCGAGCAGGCCGATGTCGGCGGTGTTGGCGTGCCCGCAGTCGGCCGTGCAGCCGGAGAAGTGGAGCTTGAGCTGCTCGACGTCGTCCGGCAGGTCGACGTTGTCGCGCAGCCAGCGGAGCAGCCGCGCGGTCCGCGCCTTGGTCTCGACGAGCGCCAGCGAGCAGAACTCGGTGCCGGTACACGCCATGGCGCCGCGGACGAACGGGTTCGGCTGGGGCCGGTGCTTCGCGAGCAGCGGCTCCGCGAGCAACTCGTCCACGCGGTCTGGCTCGACGTCGACGATGATCGGGTTCTGCCGACGCGTGAGACGTATCTCGCCGGAGCCGTACTCGTCCGCGAGGTCGGCGAGCTCGATGGCCTCCTCGGCCGGTAACCGTCCGACGGCCACGCTGAGGCCGACGTACCGCCGTCCGTCGCCCTGCTCGTGAACGCCGGTGTAGTCCTTCTTCCCGTCCGTCGAGGTCCGTCCGGCGTTGTAGGTGTACCCGTCGCGGATGTCCTCGCCGGCGGTCCGGAGGTCGAGGTCGACGTACTCCTCGGCGAGCAGGTCGCGGATCCAGTCGGTGCCGTGCTCGTCGACGAAGAAGCGCGACCGGTTCTTCGCGCGGACCTGTCGGCCGCCGTGGTCGTGATACAGCTCGACGAAGCCGCGAACGACTTCGTACGCCTCGTCCGGCGTCACGAAGACGTCGAGCGACCGGGCGACCCGCGGCTCCCGGCCGCCGAGCCCGCCGCCGACGCGGACGTTGAACCCCAGCGTCTCCTCGCCGTCGACCTCCTTCCGGGCCGGTTCGAGGCCGATGTCGTTGATCGCGTCCTGCGCGCCGCCCTCGGGGGTCCCGGAGATGCTGATGTTGAACTTCCGGGGCATGTTACAGAGGTCGTCGTCGCCGCGGATCTCCTCTTGGAACCGCTCTAAGAGCGGCAGCGTGTCGATCACCTCGTCCGCGTCCTTACCGGCGACCGGGCTGCCGGAGATGTTCCGCATCGTGTCCCCGCCAGACGATCGGGTGGTGACGTCGACCGACTCCAGCTTCTCCCAGATAGCCGGGACGTCCTCCAGTTTGATCCAGTGGAGCTGGACGGACTGACGGGTCGTCAGGTCGATCCAGCTGTCGCCGAACTCGGGGTTCGACACCGGGCCGGAGGCGTACTCGCGGGCGACCTCACCGATCGCACGGAGCTGGCCCGGCTCCAGGATCCCGTTGGCGTTGGTCAGCCGCATCATGAAGTAGCTCTCTTGGCCGGAGCGCTGGTGGAATATCCCCCAGAACTTGAACCGCGTGAACCACGCCTCGCGCTCCTCCTCGGGGATGGAGTCGAATCCCTCCTCCGCGAACTCCAGCAGCTTCTCTCGGACGTCGTCTCCGTACAGCTCGGATTTGTAGGTCTCCTTTTTGTTCGCCATCACCGACCACACTCGATTCCGGAACACAATTCCTTCGCGCTTACACTGCCAAACCAGCCAGTCATTTCAGTTGAAACTTTACATGGATGCATAAAATACCCCTCTATTTATAAATTCACAAAATCAGATAGAGAAGACACCGATCGAAAACCCGGCCGGCTGAGCGAATTATATTTCGCTTCGATAATAACAAAATTATATTCGCGGGACCGAACCCGCGCAGAATGTTACAATCGGAACCACCCGGTTCGCCGGTCGACGAGGGCGGAGGCCGGAGACCGGTTCGTCCGGCTCGAATCGATTCGCTCCGGGGCGATCGCGACGTCTTCGGACACACGCGGCGAGAACGGCCCGGACACCCCGCCACAGGGCAGGCGCCAGACTGACGCGCGAGCGGGGCCAGACACACGCACGAGCGAGTGGGGGTCGCGCGTGCCGGTATGCGCATGTTTGTTTGGATATCCGCCTATAATCTGAATATTTCTAGCCTAAATGGCATCAGAACGCCATACCAAAACAATTATACCGCGAATGTGCTATGTAACACCCAGAACGCAACTGATGCGAACTCACGTGTACGGGCCACCTCTTTCGGACCGGTCACGGATCGACACCGTCGGCGACGCGCTCGCCGCAGCGCGGCGAGCGTCCCCCTCTCGGGAGCGGGGAGGCCGATGAGCGAGTGGACGCCCACGACGTGTGTGCGGTGTGCGGTGGGCTGTGGTCACCTCCAACGGGGCTACGACAACAACTACGGGCTCGACACCGTCCGCGGCGACGCGACGCATCCGGTGAACCGCGGCCTGGCCTGCCAGCGGGGGATCGACGAGACCGCCGATCCCGAGGGGGAGTGGCTGACGCGCCCGCTCATCAGAGAGGACGGGACCCTCGTCCCGACCAGCTGGGAGCGGGCGATCGGAACCGTCGTCTCGCGCCTCGAAGACGTCCTCGCCGAGACGCCGGACGGGGTCGCGGTGTTGGGGAGCGGCCAGCAGACGAACGAGGCGGCGTACGCGCTCGGGAAGCTCGCCCGCGGCGGCTTCGGCACCCGCTACTACGACGCCAACACCACGCTCTGCATGGCCTCCGCCGTCACCGCCTACTACCAGGCGTTCGGGAGCGACGCCCCGCCGCCGACGTACGACGACATCCCCGACGCGCGGAGCCACGTGATCTGGGGAGCCAATCCGGCGGTGGCGCACCCGGTGATGTACCGGTGGATCGTCGACAGCGCGAGCGACGACGACGGCGAGCTGATCGTCGTCGACCCCGTCGAGAGCGAGACCGCCGACGACGCCGACCTCCACGCGCAGGTCGACCCCGGCACCGACCTCGCGTTCGCCCGGGCGGTGCTGGCGCACCTCGTCGACAGCGGCGGCGTCGACCGCGAGTTCGTCGCCGAGGCGACGGTCGGCTTCGAGGCGACGGTCGAGTCGCTCCCGGCGGTACCGGAGGCGGCCGCGACCGCCGGCGTCGCCGTCGAGACGGTCGAGCGCGTCGCCGACGCGCTGACGCGGTCGACGCTCCTGTACTGGGGGATGGGCGTCAACCAGAGCGTCCAGGGGACCGCGACCGCACGGGCGCTCATCGACCTGTGTCTCGCGACCGGGAACCTCCGGCACGGGAGCGGCCCCTTCTCGCTGACCGGGCAGGCGAACTCCATGGGGACGCGGGTCTGCTCGTCGAAGGGGACCTGGCCCGGCCAGCGCGGATTCACCGACCCGGACCACCGGCGGACCGTGGCCGACGCGTGGGGCGTTCCGCGGAGCCGGCTCCCGGACGACCCGGGGCCGGGACCGGTCGGGATCGTCGACGCCGTGGCGGACGGGCCGCCGGAGGTCTGTTGGACGGTGGCGACGAACCCCGTCGCGGGGATGCCCGACGGCGACCGCGTTCGGGAGGCGCTCGAGGACACCTTCCTCGTCGCGCAGGACGCGTTCCGCACGGAGACCGTTGAACTGGCGGACGTGGTGTTGCCCGCGGCGACGTGGGGCGAGTCCGAGGGCACCGTCACGAACATGGAGCGGCGCGTCTCGCGGGTCCGCGCCGCGACGGGGATCTCGCCGAAGATCAAACAGGACCTCGACATCGTCGTCGCGATCGGCGCGGCGATCGACCCGGAGCTGTTCCCCGAGCCGACGGTCTCGCCGGAATCGGTGTTCGACGAGCTGCGCGGGCTGACGGCGGGGACGTCGGCGGACCTCTCCGGCCTCTCGTACGACCGGCTGGACGCGGAGCTCGCCGTCCGCTGGCCCGCGCCGACGCCCGAGGCGGAGGGCGGGTATCGGTACGTCGACGGTGACGGCTGGGAGTTCCCCACGCCCTCGGGCCGCGCCCGGTTCTCGACCGGGACCCACGACGGGCTCGCCGAACCGACCGACGACGAGTACCCGCTGACGCTGACGACCGGGCGGCGGGCCGACGCGTACAACACCGGCGTTCGCAGCCGCGGCGACGAGTTCGACGCGATTCCGACGGCGCGGGTCCATCCGGAGACGACGCTGGAGTACATGGGGGCGCTCGACCGCGGGAAGACGGTCCTCTCGTCGCGCCGCGGGTCGACGACGGTCGCGGTCAACCCGGACGACGGGATCCCGAAGGGGATGGTGTGGCTGCCGGTCCACCACCCGGCGGTGAACGCCCTCACGCTCCCGGTCGTCGACCCCGAGTCCGACGAACCGAACTTCAAACAGTGCGCGGTCGACGTCCGGGCGCCGGAGCCGTCGAATCCGCTCGTCCACGAGGGCCACCCAGGCGCAGAGGGGAACCCCGCGCTGTCGGACGGAGACCCGGCTCCCACGGACGACTGACGACCGGAGGCCGCTCCCGCGGCCGTATTCTACACGGTCGTTCATTTGAAAAAAGAGTTATATCGAGAGAGAATAGACGAAGAGCCAGATTGTTTCGGAAGACCCGCACGATCGACTGAAACTATGAGTCAGATCGAAACGATACACTGTAACAGCGGCCGATGACTGATCGAAAGCCAACCACGTGTATGCGGTGTGCGGTCGGCTGCGGCTACCGACAGCGCGACGCGGACGCCGGAGAGGGAATCGTCGACGTCCGCGGCGACGACGCTCATCCGACCAACGAGGGGGCGACGTGCCCGAGAGGGGTGCGCGAGACGGTCGATCCGAGCGGCGAGCGGGTGACCGAGCCGCTGATCCGGCGCGGCGGAGAGCTCCGTCCGACCGACTGGGACACCGCCCTCGGGACGGCGTCGGTGCGGATCATCGAGGCGCTCAGGAAGGGGAACGACAACGTCGCGGTGTTGGGGAGCGGTCAGCAGACGAACGAGGCGGCGTACGCGCTCGGGAAGCTCGCCCGCGGCGGCTTCGGCACCCGCTACTACGACGCCAACACCACGCTCTGTATGGCGTCGGCGGTACGGGCGTACGTTCAGGCGTTCGGGAGCGACGCCCCGCCGCCGACGTACGACGACATCCCCGACGCGCGGAGCCACGTGATCTGGGGCGCGAACCCCAAGATAGCCCACCCGGTGATGTACCGGTGGATCGCCGACAGCGCGAACGACGACGGCGAGCTGATCGTCGTCGACCCCGTCGAGAGCGAGACCGCGGCGGACGCAGACCTGCACGTCCGGCCGGAGCCGGGGACCGACCTGGCCTTGGCGCGGGCGGTGCTCGCCCACGCGGTCGACGACGGGCTCGTGGACCGGGAGTTCGTCGAGCGACACACCGAGGGCTTCGAGGCGATGGTCGGCTCGCTGCCCGACGTCGACGTCGCGGCCGAGACCGCCGGCGTGTCCGCAGACCGCGTCGCCGAGTTGGCCGCGGCGTTCGAGGCGCGGACCCTCGTGTACTGGGGGATGGGCGTCAACCAGAGCGTCCAGGGGACGGGAACCGCCCGCTCGCTGATCGATCTCTGTCTGGCCACGGGAAACCTGGGACCGGGCAGCGGTCCGTTCTCCCTCACCGGGCAGGCGAACTCGATGGGGAACCGCGTCTGTGCCTCGACGTCGTCGTGGCCGGGATACCGGCCGTTCGACGACGTCTCCCACCGCAAGACGATCGCGACGGAGTGGGACGTTCCGATGACCCGGCTCCCCGACTCCTCCGGTCCCGGGTTCGTCCGGATCATCGACGCGCTAGCTCGGGACAACGTCGACGTCTGCTGGACGGTGGCGACGAACCCCGTCGCGGGGATGCCCGACGCGAGCCACGTGAAGAGCGCGCTCGAGGACACCTTCCTGATCGTGCAGGACGCCTTCCGCTCGGACACCGTCGAACTGGCGGACGTGGTGTTGCCCGCGGCGACGTGGGGCGAGTCCGAGGGCACGGTGATGAACATGGAGCGTCGCGTCTCGCGGGTCAGGGCGGCCCGCGAGCCGCCGGAGGGCGTTCGACGGGACGTGGACGTCATCGGGGCGGTCGCCGACCGCGTCGTCCCGGACCTGTTCGAGTCGACGCGGCTCGATCCCGAGGCGCTGTTCGACGAGGTCAGCGCCCTGACGCGGGACACGACCGCGGACTTCTCCGGGCTCTCCTACGAGCGGCTGTCCGAGGAGCTGGCCGTCCGGTGGCCGGCCCCGGACGCGACCAGCGAGGGCGGATACAGGTACTACGCTCCGGACGGCGCTGATTCGGCGGGAGAGGCCGTCGGACCGTGGTCGTTCCCGACCGAGTCCGGCCGAGCCCGGTTCTCGAACGCGTCCCACGAGGGCGTTCCCGAGCCGATCGACGAGGAGTACCCGCTCACGCTCACGACCGGCCGGCGCTCGGACGCGTACAACACGGGCGTCAGGACGCGGGTCGACGGCGACGACGGGAACGCGATGGCCGCACGGGTACACCCCGAGACGATCGCCGACAACCTCGGAGCGTTCGACCGGGGGAAGACGGTGATCGAGTCCCGGCGCGCGGCGGTCGCGGTCGCGGTCGCCCCCGACGACGACGTCCCCCCGGGGCTCGTCTGGCTCCCGGTCCACAACCCGGCGGCGAACGCCCTCACGATAGCCGCCGCGGACCCGGAGTCGGCCGAGCCGAACCTCAAGCAGTGCGCGGTGAGACTGAACGCGCCCGACGGCGGGGGCAGCGACCTCGCCGGCAGCCCGGGACGGGCGAACGGCACCGGCTCCTACTCCTGAACGAAGCTTCCCCGCCGCGCGAGCGACCGGTCCGACGTCGCCTAAAATCGATCGGGCGGCCACCGGCCCGCGGTCACCGTCGTCGAACTGGCCGCCGATTCCGCCGGCCGTTCGCCGCTCGGTCCGCCGACGCCTCCCATGACGATTATACAACTAATACGGATCACCGAATCGCGGTGCGCGGTGCCGATGTTCCGAAAGCAGGCCGCCAATGTTCCCGTCTTTTAATTTCTCGCGATTTGATCGGAATGAAAGAACGCAGGAGACATTTTTGAGAATGAGCCAACGTTGACGCATGAAAAATACAATTTGTCAAACGATTCGTTTATTACTGTCTGTATTGTGCCGTTGTAACGTGAGAAACCACATGTTCGGACAGTTACTTTCGCATTCGGTGTGCGATCGTCGGACCACCGCGTTCGAGCCGCTATCGAACCGTCCAGATCAAGGCGGGAACTCGGCTGATCGGCCCGTCGACCGTCACGGCCCGGCGACGACCGACTGTCTCGGGTCGCCGACCGCCGTCCGCTCGACGGGAGGGAGTTCACGGTGAAGCCCGCCGACCTGCTGTACGGGAAGTACCGGAACCTGATCTTGGCGACGGCGATGTTCAACCTCGGGTTCGTCATCTGGTTCTCGTTTGCACCCTTCACCGGCGGTATCGCCGCGGAGTTCGACCTCTCGGTCCAGCAGCTCGGGATCGTCGCGAGCGCCGCTATCGTCGCCGTCCCCCTCGGCCGCATCGTCATCGGGCCGCTGACGGACCGGTACGGGGCGAACGTCACCGGCGGAGTGACGCTCGTCACCGTGGGGGCGTTCGCGATCCTGAGCGCGTTCGCACAGACCTACGAGGTGTTCACGGCCTCCCGGATCGTCGCGTCGCTCTCGGGGATCACCTTCGTCATCGGCATTCAGCACGTCGCCCAGTGGTTCGAGGAGGAGAACCTGGGGACGGCGGAGGGGATCTTCGCCGGGATCGGGAACGCCGGCGCCGGGCTGGGGGCGTACTTCACCCTGCCGCGGATCTTCGGCGAAGGGTACGTCGACCCGATATTCGGCCCGGGGTTCCTCGCCACCTCCTCGAACTGGCGGGCGGCGTTCTTCTACACGGGAGCGCTCGCGGTCCTGCTCGGAATCGTCTACTACGTCCTCGGCGGCGCCGCGAAGAGCGAGGCGAAGCGGGAGGCGACGAAGGCGGGCGTGAGCTGGGACCAGTGGCGCTTCATCGCCACCCGCTACGGCGCGGTCGTCCTCTCCGTCGCGTACGTGATGTCCTTCGGGCTCGAACTCGCGATGAACGGCTGGCTCGGGACCTACTACCGGGAGGCGTTCGGCCAGGGCGACGTGGTGATCGCCGCGACGTTCGCCGCCACGTTCTCGGTCGCCGCCGGGCTGCTCCGGCCGATCGGGGGGTACATCAGCGACGTCGTCGCCCGCAACGAGCGGGACGTCCTCCCGTTCTTCGCGGGGCAGTACCGCAACCAGTGGACCTTCGCCACGCTCTCGTTCGTGGTCCTGTCGATGTTCGGCATGACGATCGCCGGGCTGACGGGGAACATCTACGTCGCCGTCGTCGCCGGCTTCCTCGTCGGGACCGGCTGTGCGTTCTCCGAGGGTGCGATCTTCGCACAGGTACCCGCCATGTTCCCGGACAACTCCGGATCCGTCGCCGGCATCGTCGGCGGGATCGGCACCGTCGGCGGGGTCGTCTACCCGCTGGCGTTCTCCGCGGCGTTCCTGCCGAACCTCCACGTCGGCTACGCGATCGTGGGAGCGTCGATGATTCCGATCTTGGGGCTCACGGCGTGGGTGTTCCAGCCGAAGATCGCGGCCCGCGCGAACGACGACGGGTGGGTCGTCTCCGGCGAGCGCGTCGTGGCGACCGGCGACGACGACTGAGCCGATCCCCTCGCTCGGCGGGGCCCCTCGTTCACGCGGCGTCGGTATCCACGGCGGATTCCTCGACGCGGGCGTCGGGCTCCGATCCGCCTCCAGTCCCCGGCTCGTCCTCGTCTCTCCGCTCCGACTCCTGCCCGTCGAGCAGCTCGACGGGCGCGACCGGGGCGTAGCGCCGGATCCGCTCGACGCCGTCGCGCGCCCCCTGTCGCGTCGCGTACCCCTGTCCGGAGTCGAGCAGGATGTTGCCGTTGCGGTGTCGAAGTCTGAACCGGTGTTTTCCCGCCCGGTCCGCGTACAGTTCGAACGCCGCGCGGCCGATGTCGAGGAGATCGGCGACCGGGGCGTACTCCCGAGCGCGGGCGAGCGACTCGCGGGCTGCCCGCTCCCTGTCGAACGATCGAACGCTCCGCGCGATCGGGCGGCCGTTTCCCGCGCGGAGCCGCCACCGGTACCCGCCCCCGCCGTCCCACGTCAGCTCCGCGTCCCGGTCGTCGTCCGCGAGGCCGTCTCGCGCGCCCTTGGCCCCCTTCACCGCCCCCGAACGAGCGGCGTACCCCGTCGGCGACTCGGCGAGCGCACGGCCGTTCGGCCCCACCAGCCGCCACCGCCAGGCCCCTCCCTCGTCGCGGTACACCTCGAAGCCGGCCGGGTCACACCGGAGGTACGCCGCGGGGCCGACCAGCTCTCGGAGCGCGGTTATCGCCCGACGGACGCCCCGGCGGGAGGCGTATCCCTCCCCGCCGTCTGCGAGGATGTTGCCGTTCTCGTGTCGGAGCCGGAAGCGCGCCTCGCCCGCCCGGTCGGTGTACACCTCGAACCGAGCGCGAGTCCACGGCACCTCGTCGGGTTCGCCTGCACGCAGGGTGGTCTCGCCCGCCGGCGGACGCGAGGGGCGATCGCCTTCCGACTCCCTCCGTGAGTCGTCGGCACCCGACGACGCCCCTCGCTTGGGCGTCACGTGCCAGATCCCGGGAGCGCCGGCGAGCTGGAGGTAGAGTGCGTGAATCTGGATGGCCCAGCCGACGGGGATCCACAGGTAGGCGTGACCCAGCATCTGCGCCCGCCGGCCGACCCCACGTGGGAGCTCGATAGCGGGGTCACGGAGCGTCGCGTACGCGATGGAGGCCCCGCGGGCGGGGAGCAACAACAGCGCGAGGCCGACGGCGATTGCCCCCGGAAGCGGGCTCCCGAAGCCGACGAGCGACAGCAGGAACAGCGCCGGAAACACCGTGTACAACGGCGCGCTCACCGAGGCGAAGAGCAGCCAACAGATCCCGAAGGTGCGCGCGAGCCCGAGCGAGCGCCACGAGCGGACCACGCGAAGTCCGTGATTCGCGGTCACTTGCGCCCAGCCGCGGGCCCACCGGACCCGCTGGGTGATCAGCGCGGGAACGGTGGTCGGGGTCAGCTCGTGCGCGACCATCTCGGCGTCGTAGGCCACCCGCCAGTCCGTTTCGACCAAGAGCCGGACCGTCAGGTCGATGTCCTCGGTGAGCCGGGCGGGCGACCAGCCGCCGACCGACGGCGGTACCTCTCGCCGGAAGATCGCCGCCGAACCGGCGAAATGAGCCGCACCGAACACCTCGCTCATGAACGGGTGTTCGATCCACGTGCTGTGTTGACGCTCCGCGCTGACGAACCGCGAGAGCCGGTCCGCTTCCGGGTACTTCGCTGCCTTCCGGCCCTGGACGACGCCGACCTGCGGCGACGCCTCCAGCCTGGCGAGCGCGCGGGCGAGGAACTCGGCGTCGATCGTCTCGTCGGCGTCGAGCAACAGCGCGAACGGCGTCTCGATGTGCTCCCACGCGGCGTTGAGGTCGCCCGCCTTCGAGCCGGCGGTCCCTTCCATCACCGTCACGCGGTCGGGGTACCGGTCACGGAACTCGCGGGCGACCGCGACCGTGTCGTCGGCGGACTTCGCCGCCGGCACTACCAGAAACTGGATCCCGGGCAGCGCCTCCAAGTTGTGCGAGAGGCTCTCGGGCAACACCGACCCCTCGTTCGCCGCGGACACCACGACCGTCACCGGGGCGTCGGGGTCGTGCGGACCGGGCTCCGGTCGGTCGCTGCGGAGCCAGCGACGCGCGTGGAGCAGCATGAGGTACTCGAAGCCGACGCCGACGGTCAACAGAAAGAGGTAGCCGCCGAGGATCGGCAGGAACGCGTCGACGTACGCCAGCAGGACCGCGAGCAGCAGCACGTTCACCAGCACGACCGTGGTGAACGCGTGTTGGACCGCCGTCGCGGTCACGCCGATGATAGCCGCCGGAAGAGCCGGCGTTCGCGGCACCGGCATCTGTACCCCGAGTGCCCCGACGGCACCGATACCGGCGACGACAATCGCGGGGCGCACCGCCGACGGCGCGGTCACGATCGGGTCGGAACCCGCGGTCAGCGCGACGACCAGCGTCGCGAGCGTGCCGCTCCCGACCGCGACGAGCAGCGCCGCCTCCCAGTATCGCGCCACGGAGTGGGGTCGGGGCGGCGCCACGCTCAGCGCTCGTTGGCGCATCCAGAACACGTGAACGGCCAGCGCCCCGAAACCGCTGGCGTACGCCAGGAGGGCCGCGCGGGGGACGAACGGCCCGGACTCTAACACGAGCGCCGAACCCAGCAGCACCGCCAGGTGGCCGCAAAACGGCACGGCGACGCGCTCGCTCCGGGAAGCCCCGGAGATCCGCACGTCGTTCGCGAGGAGGAACGCTTGGGCGCCGGCCGCCAGGGCGACGACACGCACGGTCGTCGGGAGTCCCTCGACCACCACCTCGCCGGCGAGCGCGAGCGCGACGACGAGCGCGACGGCCCCGAACAGGATCGTGGCGGCCCCGCCGACCGGACTGGCAGCGCGGGTCCGCGTGAGCTGCCAGGCGTCCGCGAACGCGGCGATCGTCAACACGGTTACGCCGCCCGCGAGGAGCGTCCAGCCGACCGACGAGCCCCACAGCCCCGCGATCGCGACGCCGGCGACCGCGGCGAGCATCGACAGATACCAAGTGGCGTCGTATATTCGGAAGAGAGACATTGAGAGTGTATATGTCTAGTATACATATAAATATAGATGAATATCTTCAATAATTATATGTTTTACCTGTATGTATTAATAATATGTATGTATATGGATGAAAATAATGTGCAGGCTCAGCGATCGTTCGACGACCGGTACCGCCGTTCAGTCCCGTCGGTGCCCGAGCGGCTTCTTCTGGTCGACTTCGACCTCGACGTGGATCGAGTCGGGGAAGTCGCGGCCGACGACTTCGCGGGCGATGTCGTCGGAGCCGTGGATCTCCATCGACCGCTTGTACACGGAGTAGCTCCACGGCGAGAACTCGTCGCCGGCGCGGAGCTGCTTATAAAGCGGGACGCGGACGGTCTCGGCGGGCGTGGCGTGGGGGCCCTTGCACTCCGCGCCCTTGCGTTCGAGCGTCGACTTGAGCTCCTGGACCGTCTCGGCGAGCACGTCGCGGTCGCCGGAGGTGAAAGAGAGTTTGGTGACGAAGGTCATAGCTGGGGAATTATACGGTCATGGTGGCCGGAGCAGTAAAAACGCATCTACCGAGCGTGCCGCGGCCGCCGAGGCCGTCGCCGTTGATATATAAGCGTCCATACGAGCGCCGAGTGCCCCGTGCAGATCGGTTCACGGGTCCTGAAACGCCCGGTGCGTCGGGCAGTCCGACACCCTCTTTACGGGTGCTCGCTTACCTGACGCTAATGACGGTCGAAGCGACCAGCGCCGGAGCCATCCTCTTCCGCGATACCCGCGGCGAACGGGAGTACTTACTCCTGAAGAGCCGACCGGGGGACTGGGAGTTCCCCAAAGGCGGGGTCGAGGGGGACGAGGAGCTCCAGCAGACGGCGATACGGGAGGTTTCGGAGGAGGCTGGAATCGAGGATTTCCGGCTGATCGACGGCTTCCGCCAGGAGTACGACTACGTGTTCGAGGCGAGCGGCAACACCATCCACAAGACGGTTCACCTGTTCATCGCGCGCTCGTTCGAAGCGAGCGCCGAGATCTCGAACGAACACCGCGACCTGCAGTGGCGCGACTACGATCAGGCGCTCAACACGATCACGCAGGACGGCCCTCGCGACATCTTAGAGGAGGCCCACGAGTACCTCGACGAGCAGAAAGACGAGGAGACCGGCGACTACGTCTGAGTCGCCGGCGCATCGGGAGCCGACCGGGCGATCGGCGCCGTGATGACAAAGCGTTCGGCGCCTCGGTGGCGAGGCGTTCGACGCTTCGGTGACCCGCGCTCCCGGCGGTTCGTTTTTAAGCAACCCCGCACTACCCCAGCCGTGACTCCGGACGCCGAGTTCGGCTACGAGCTCCTCGTCTGCCGGTACGCCGAGCTGGCGTGGCACCCGAGCGACGGCCCGCGCCCGGCGCTCGTCTCCCGCCAGCTCGGCACCGCCGAGCGGCGCTGGGACACGGTCGTGATCGAGGTCGACCCCGCGGCGTTCGCCGCGCGGCGCGCCTTCGGCGACCGGCCCATCGACTCCGACCTCCTCCACGTGGTCCGTCACGCCCCCGCGGCGTGGGCGTGGTACCGCGACGCGCTCCCCCATCCCGGCTACCCGTGGCGGTACGTCCGACAGGCGGTCCACCGCGCCGCGGGCCGCGACCTGATCGAGAAGCGACGGCGGAACAACCGGATCCAGCTCCGCCGGAAGCGACCGTACCCCGACTGGGTCGAGCGGATCGTCGCGATCGAGAACAAGCCGGACCTGGACCGCTCCGCGGCCGACCGACTCGCCGACCAGCTCGCTCACGACGTCGAGACCGGGCTGGCGGACGAGGCGTGGCTCGCGACCGAGACGACGGGCGAACGAGTCGAGCCGGCGCTCCTCCGCGAGATGCCGGTGGAGGCGGGCATCCTCGCGACCGACTTCTCGGCGGGGGGACGCCGCGACGCGGCCGACGTGGCGTGGCACCCGAGCGACCTGTCGCCCGGGGACGCCCGATCCCGCGATCCCGACGCCGAAACGCTGCGGCTGGAGATCGCCGAGCGCGCCTACGGGAAGGGGTGGCGCTCGTTCCACGACACGATGCGTCCCGACTGTCGCCACTTCGAACTGCGGCGCGAGGGGCGGGGGCTCGTCCCGTACTGCGCGGCGAAAGGGAGGGTACCAACCGCGCGGGAGTGTTCGGGTTCCTGCCCGTCGTTCACGCCCGAGCCGCCGATGTGGCGCACGAAGGGCTGGCCGATCGAGGGCGGCCCCGGGAAGGGGCTGAAACGGGTGCTGGCGAGGCGACGGGAGCGAGCGCGGGACCGGATCGAATCGGGCGGCGACTGACCGCGGCCGTCAGCGCCGCCGCCGACCCTTATACCAGCGCCGCCGCGAGCTTCTCCACCGGGTGCGGCGGCTCCGGCGCGGCGCCGTCGCGCTCCTTCAGCTGCGTCCGGCAGGAGGCGCCGGGGGCGACGACCTCGTCGCCGTCGCTCTCGGCGACCTGGTCGAAGAGGATCCGACCGATCGCCTTGCTCATCGAGTAGTGCTCGGCCTCGTAGCCGAACGAGCCGGCCATCCCGCAACAGGAGGAGTCGAGCGGGTCGACGCCGTAGCCGGCGCGCCGCAGCACGCCCACGGCGTGGTGGTCCTTCTTCGTCGCCTTCTGGTGACAGTGGCCGTGGTACGTGAGCGACTCGGTGGGCGCGTCGAGGGTGAGCGCCTCGTCAAGCCGGTGGGCGTCGACGTACTCCATGATCCCGTAGGTGTTCTCGGAGACGGTCGCCACGTCGCCGTCGGGCACGGCGCTGGCGTCGCCGTCGAGCAGGTCGTGGTAGTCGGACTGGAGCATCACGGCGTCGGTGGGCTCCACGACGACCACGTCCCAGCCGTCCCGGGCGTCGGGCGCGAGCGTCTTCACGGCGTCTCTCGCCGCCGCGCGCGACTCGTCGAGCATCCCCTTCGAGTGGGGCGGGCGCCCGCTCCCGTCGACGTCCGGAATCCTGACGTGACAGTTCGCGGCCTCAAGCACGCGGACCGCCGCCTTCCCCGCGCCGGGGTTCGTGTAAGTGGTGTACACGTCGGGGAACAGCAGCACGTCGCGGTCGGCCTCGGCGCGCGGGACGCCGGCGCCGCCGCGCGCCTCGAACCAGTCCGTGAGGCTCTCCGAGCGGAAGGTCGGCAGGTCGCGCTCGCTCGCGATCCCGAGGGCCTTCTCCATGACGAGGCCGGCGCCGGGGAGCTTCCCGGGGAGGTTCGAGAGGGGGGCGAGCTTCGATCCGATCGGCGCCAACCGCTCGAAGTTCCCGAGCAGCCGGGTTCGCAGGTCGATCCCGTGCTCCTCGTGGTGGGCGTGCTCGACCTCGGCTTTCAGCTTCGCCATGTCGACGCCGCTCGGACAGTCCTTCTTACAGCCCTTACAGCCGACACAGAGGTCCATCACCTCGGTGACGAACTCGTCGTCGGTGGGGTCGTCCGGCAGTTCGCCGCTGATGGCGCCCCTGAGCATGTTCGCCCGGCCGCGGGTCGCCTGGATCTCCTCGTCGGCGGCGCGGTAGGTCGGGCACATCACGCCGCCGGTCGTCTCCTGCGGGCCGCGGCAGCCGCCGCAGCCGTGACAGAGCTCGACCATCCCCTGCATCCCGTTGTCGATGGCCCACTCCATCGCGGGGTCGAAACCTGCGTCGTACTCGTACTCCGAGTCGAACCGGAGGTGCTCGCTCATGTCGAAGTCGCCGCAGACGTTCCCCGGGTTGAGCAGCCAGTCGGGGTCGAAGGCGGTCTTGAGCTCGCGGAACGACTCCCAGAGGTCGTCGCCGTACAGCTTTCGGTTCCACTGGGTCCGAGCCCGACCGTCCCCGTGTTCGCCGGAGACCGACCCGCCGAGCCGGACCACCGCGTCGGTGACGCGGTCGGCGATGTCGACCATGGCCTCGACGTCGTCGACCTCCTTCGTGTTGATCAGCGGGCGGATGTGGAGGACGCCGGGACCGGCGTGCGCGTAGAACGTCGCGAAGGTGTCGTTGTCCGCGAGGATATCCTGGAACTCGCGGGTGTACTCCGGCAGGTGCTCCGGCGGAATGGCGCAGTCCTCGATGAAGGAGATGTGCTTCTCGTCGGTGGTCCGCGACAGGAGGATCGGGAGTCCCGACTTCCGCATCTTCCAGAACCGGTCGCGGTCCTCGGGGTCGTGCGCCTCCATCGCGTCGACCGCGCGACGGGGCTGGCTCGTGACGTCGGCCGCGCCCTCGCTCGGGTCCGCCTCGGTCTCCGGACGCGGGCGGTCGTCGGTCGCGCCCACCCGGTCCGCGACGAGGTCGGCGACCTTCTGTCGCCCCTCCGCGTCGCTCTCGGCGTAGAACTCGACGAGGAGCACGGAGTTCGTTCCCTCGGGCAACATCCCGACGACGTCTTCGAACTCGGGCGTGTCGGCGGCGAGCCCCAGGAGGACGTCGTCCATCACTTCGACGGCGGCGGGGTCGTGATCCAGGATGGGCGCCACGTCCTCCATCGCGTCGAGGAGGTCGTCGTAGGTCAGGAGCGCGACGGCCTTCGTGTGGGGGATCTCGACGAGCGAGACGGTCGCCTCGGTGACCGTCGCCAGCGTCCCCTCGCTCCCCGCCATGAGCCGGGCGAGGTTGACGACGCCCGCCTCGCCGTACTCGCCGCGGTACTCGGCGAGTAGCCGGTCGAGGTTGTAGCCGGAGACGTTGCGTTTCATATCCGGATAGCGCTCGTCGATCGCGTCGACGTCCTCGTCGAGGATCCGGACGATCTCGGCGTGGATCCGCGGGAGGAGCTCGTCTGCGTCCGGATCGGCAGACTCGCGGAGGTCGTCGACGGCGACCTCGCCGAACGTGGTCACCGTGCCGTCCGCGAGTACGACCTCCGCCTCCTCCACGTAGTGGTCCGTCTTCCCGTACTTCAGCGAGTGCGATCCGGTGGAGTTGTTGCCGATCGCGCCGCCGACCGCCGACTTGTCGCGCCACGCCGGGTCGGGGGCGAACTTCAGGCCGTGGGGCTCGACCGCCGCGTTGAGGTCGCCGACGTACGCGCCGGCCTGGACCCGGGCGGTCTTCGCGTCGGGATCGGTCGAGCGCACCGCGTCCATCTCGTCGGTGAGATCGAGGACGACCGCCTCGTTGACGGTCTGGCCGGCGAGCGACGTGCCGCCGCCCCGCGGCAGGACGGGGATCCCCTCCGCGAAGCAGTACTCGTGGACCGCCGCCACGTCGGCGGTGGACTCGGGCATCACGACGCCGATGGGCGTGACCTCGTACGCCGAGGCGTCGGTCGCGTAGAGCCGCTTCGAGTAGTCGTCGAACCGCACGTCCCCCTCGACGCGGCGGTCGAGCGCGTCCACCAGCTCCGGCCGGTCGACACCGCCCCCGGTGTAGTCGAAGTCTCCCCCGTCTCTCGGGTCCGGGTCCGGCGTGTTGGTTGCCATGTGAGTCCTTCACGGTCGAAACATCAAAAATCCCCTGACACCGCCGGGATATCGAGAATCCGGCGTGATCTGGCCCTACGAGACTCTGGGGCGGCGCGGAGAGCGATCGGGGGATACCGGTGGGCGTGACGGAAAGCGAGCAATGCAGAGCGCGACCGGGGGGTGAACGCGGGGGAAAGCGACCGGCGGAGAGCGCGAGCACGGATCACCGCGGATCGGGATCCGGCATAACACCCATATATGTTCACTTGAATGATGAGGTATGTCAGTCGCCGACCGCTCGACGTTCAAACGCCGTCTCGACTCCCTCGGCGTGACCGTCTCCGAGGGGCCCGAGAGCGCGTGTGCAGATCTGATCGACGAGGCCGCCGGCGACCCGGCGGTCGGCGTCGCGCTCGCCGCCGAGGGCGAAGACGCGGTCGACTCGACGGCGGCACTGCCGGCCCGCGTCGAGACCGACCCGACCACGGCCCAGCTCCGCGCGGCCCACACCGGGGTCACGGACGCCTCGCTCGGCGTCGCTGAGTACGGGAGCGTCGCGATCGAGGCCGATCCCGCCGGCACGGAACCGGTGAGCCTCTTCGTCGACCGTCACGTCGTCGTCCTCCGCGAGGCCGACCTCGTCCCGGACATGCCCGACGCGTTCGAGTGGCTCGGCCCGAAGGCGCGCGACGAGTCGGTCGACGTCGTGTTCGCGACCGGGCCGAGCGCCACCGCCGACATGGGCGGGCTCGTTCACGGCGCGCACGGGCCGAAGGAGGTTCACGTCGTGTTGTTGCGGGACGAGACGGGCGAGGCCGCGGCGGACCCCGAGGTGACCCCCGATGAGTAGCGACTCGGCGAAGGGCGAGCGGCTCCGCGAGCTGATGGCCACCGAGGGCGACGCGGTCTCCGAGAACACCCGCGGCTTCAACGAGGGGCGGTACGAGTCGACCGGACGGCTCGACGACTACGAGGCGCTGAAAGCCGACGCACGCGAGATCAAAGAGGACGCGATCGAGCGGCTCCCGGAGCTCGTCGACCGGGTGAGAGAGACCGTCGAGGCCAACGGCGGCACCGTCTACGTCGCCGACGACGCGGCCGACGCGAACCGGTACATCACCGAGCTGACCGCCGAGGAGCGCGACGCGGACCGCCTCGTGAAGTCGAAGTCGATGACCTCCGAGGAGATCGAGGTGAACGAGGCGCTCGAAGCCGAGGGCGTCGAGGTTATCGAGACGGACCTGGGCGAGTGGGTGCTCCAGCTCGCCGACGAGGCGCCCTCCCACATCGTCGCGCCGGCGATCCACAAGTCCCGCGAGTCGATCGCGGAGCTGTTCGCGGAGCGGTTCGACCCGGAGGACCCGCCCGAGACCGCGGAGGAGCTCACGATGTTCGCCCGCGAGCGGCTCGGCGAGCTGGTCGAGGACGCCGACGTCGGGATGACGGGCGCGAACTTCATCGCGGCCGATTCGGGCACCATGCTCCTCGTCACCAGCGAGGGCAACGCCCGGAAGACGGTGACCGCGACGGACACCCACATCGCGGTCGCCGGCGTCGAGAAGATCGTGCCGACCGTCGAGGACTTCGCCCCGTTCGTCGAGCTGATCGGCCGCTCCGGCACCGGGCAGGACGTGACCTCGTACATCTCCACGCTGACCCCGCCCGTCGACTCGCCGGTGCCGGACTTCCAGAACGACGCGGACCCGCTCGCCGACGGCTCGGGCGACGACCGCGACTTCCACCTGGTCCTCATCGACAACGGCCGGATGGCGATGCGCGAGGACGAGCAGCTGAAGGAGACGCTGTACTGCATCCGGTGTTCGGCCTGCTCGAACGCCTGCGGCAACTTCCAGAGCGTCGGCGGTCACGCGTTCGGCGGCGAGACGTACTCCGGCGGGATCGCGACCGGCTGGGAGGCCGGCATCGAGGGGCTCGACGTCGCCGCCGAGTTCAACGACCTCTGTACCGGCTGCTCGCGGTGCGTTCCGGCGTGTCCGGTCGGGATCGACATCCCGTGGATCAACACGGTCGTCCGCGACCGGATCAACCGGGGCGAGGCCGACCCCCGCCAGACGGACTGGATGTTCGAGGAGCTGGTCCCGGACGAGGAGCCCGCCGGGCTCGACCTGCGCACGCGGCTCGTCGGCAACTACGAGACGCTGGCGAAGTGGGGGAGCCGGACCGCGCCGGTGGCGAACCGGCTCGCCGACGCGGGGCCGATGCGCGCGATCGCGGAGCGCGTCGCCGGGATCGACCGCCGGCGCGACCTCCCCGAGTTCGCGAGCGAGTCGCTCGTCGACTGGTTCGAGGCCCGCGGCGGCGCTCGGGTGCCGTCCGATTCGGCCGAACGCGAGGCCGTGCTCTACCCGGACACGGCGACCAACTACGTCGACGTCGACCGGGGGAAGGCGGCCGTGCGCGCGCTGGAGGCGCTCGACGTCCACGTCCGGGTCCCGGACCTCCCGGGAAGCGGCCGCCCGCCGCTCTCGCAGGGGATGATAGCGACGGCCGAGTCGGCCGCCGAGGACGTGTACGCCGGGCTCGCGACCCACGTCGACGCCGGGCGGGACGTGGTCGTGATCGAGCCGAGCGACCTCGCGATGTTCCGGAGCGAGTACGAGAAGTTCCTCCCGGCGGCCTCCCACGAGCGGCTCGCCGAGGCGAGCTACGACGTGATGGAGTACCTCTTCGGGCTGCTGGAGAACGGCGGCGACCCGGCCGCGCTCCGGGCGCCGCTCGAGGGGACCGGCCCGGTCGCGTCCGGGAGGCGCGTCGCGTACCACCCGCACTGTCAGGCGCGGACGATCGGCGTCGGCGAGCACGCGACCGCCGTGATGGAGGCGCTCGGCTACGACGTGCGTGTCTCCGACACCGAGTGCTGCGGGATGGCCGGCTCGTTCGGCTACAAGAGCGACTACTACGAGCTGAGCATGGACGTCGGCGAACCGCTCCGGGAGCAGTTCGGCGACACCGACCGGACCGTCGTCGCCGCCGGGACCTCCTGCACCGAGCAGATCGACGCCCTCCTCGGCGACGCGCCGATGCACCCCGTCGAACTGGTCGCGCCGCGGGAGTGAGGCGGCCGCGAGCGACCGGTCCGGCCGCGAACCCCGCCGATCGTCTGACGGACGTCGTTCGACAACGAACGCTTAATAGGCGCGCTCGTGACCGTATAGCATATGAACGCGGTTCCACAGGAGATCACGTCGCTCGTCGGTCGTGAGGTGTACTCGAACAACGGCGTCTTCGTCGGCGAAATCGAGGACGTTCGCCTCGACCTCGACGCGAAGGCGGTGACCGGACTCGCGCTCGCGGAGCTCAACCACGAGCTGTTCGCCGGGCGCGTCGACGGGAACACCGGCGTCATCCTCCCCTACCGCTGGGTGCGGGCCGTCGGCGACGTCGTGTTGATCAACGACGTTATCGAGCGTCTGGACACGGGCAGCGACGAGGACGAGCCGGAGATCGGGCAGTCCGCACAGCGCTGAGGCCGGCACGCGCCGAGACCAGTCGAATCGGTTTAAAACGGAAGCGCGTCGCGGAGACTCGCCAGGAAGCCGCCGCCCTCGCGCCGCTTTCGGTCGAACACGGGATACAGCGCGTCGAGGAACTCGGTCTCGTTTTCGAACCGGGTCTGCGGTACCTCTGCCAGCGCCTCGGAGAGCGCGATCGTCCGTCCCTTGGCGTCGTAGGGGATCTCGTCGTCGTCGAGCGCACCGACGATCTCGTCGCCGGTCGCGGGAAACGTGACGCCCGCCTCCTCGATACGTTCGTCGAGGACGGCGATTCCGAACTCGATCGCGTCGGGCTCCGAGGATCCGCCGCCGCCGGGTGGGCGTGCTGCCATCGACCCGACGTACTCGCTCGGTCCTTTTTAAACCCGGTGCTCGCGCAACCGGGCCCGTCGGCTCACTCCGGAAGCGACTCTTCGGGCGGGGCCGCGTCGAGGACGGCGAGCTCCACTCCGTCTCCGGACCGGTCGAACGCGGCGACGCTGTCGTCGTCGTAGGGTGGAACGGCGACGAGCACGATCGCGGCGAGGTCGTCCGTCCGCGACACGCCGAGGAACCCGTCCGGGTGCGAGAGGAACCGCGCGCCGCCGTGGCCCGCCGGCGTGCCGAGATCGACGCCGAACACCGCGTTCACCGACTCCGCCACGTCCGGCGTGAAGTGCGTCAGTACCGGCGTCTCCGGGTCGAGCCCGGTGTCGCTCTCGAAGTCGCCGGCGCGCGTGGCCGACAGGCGGAGGTTCGTCTCCGCGGGGTCGCGTTCCGCCGCCTGACCGAGCAGCACGGTCAGCAGATCGCGGGTGACGTGGATCACGCGCTCAGATCCCGATGGCGGACCGGAGCGTCTTCGCGTAGAGCCCCGGCGCCTTGCTGCGGGAACTCGAGAGCGCGTCCTCGACCGCGACCGCCGCGCCGTCGAGCACGCCGACGCCGTGCCCGACGAGCACGCGGTCGGGGTTCAGTCCCGAGAGCGCGTCCGTCGGCGGCATCAGCCGGAGCATCGGGTGGACGCCGATCCGCTCGCGGGCCCCGCGGTAGTACGACGCGGACCCGAGCGCCTCCGGGACGATCAGCGTCTCGCCGTCGAAGAATCCGACCTCCTGCCACGGCGGCAGCGAGGAGTCGCGGATCCGGAACGCCTCGAAGCCCGTGTCGGCCAGCCGGTCGCCGAACCGCTCGACCGGCGCGTCGAGCTCGCTCGCGACGCCGGTCATCCACTCGGGAACCCAGACCGAGACGCCGTGACGGGTCGCGATCGCGGCGCTGTCGCGCTTGTGACGGTCGAGGCCGACGACGACGCCCGCCACCGTTCCGAGGTCCGCCAGCAGGTCGTCGAGCCCGGGGGCGTCGACCGGGTCGAACACCCAGACGTCGTCCGTCTCGGTCTCCTCGTTCGGCACCGCGACCGCGTGGCTCGCGCGCTCCATCGTCTCGCCGGGATACGCGATCCACCCGACACCGCCGTCGAACCGGTCGATCTCGTGGAGGTCCGCCTCGCCGTCGGCTTTCATTCCCATGCGTCTCCGTTCGGCCCGGATCCCTTTCAACCCCTCTCCCGGACCGACGGCTGCCGACCGGTCGGCGCCGCGCGCTGGTCGACGCCGCGCGCCGGTCGACGCCGCTCCGCCCACGAATCATCGACCGATGCCGTTCGTTACGATGTCGGATCGGCTTCGCCCGCGGCCGCGGGTGTCGCGCGTTTCGCCGAGCGCGTTCGGCTTCGTGACTCCCGGTTCCGGGCGGCTACAGCCGTTCGAGCCTGGCTATCTCTTCGTCCGACCAGTCGTAGAACCGCCGATCGGTTTCTCTGAGCGTCTCGACGCACGTGTTGTGCTGTCGTCGCGCTCGCTCGGCCAGCGGGTCGTCCGGATTGTTCTCGATCCACTCGCGGAGTTCGGCGAGCGCTTTCGGCGAGTAGGTGTCGATCCGGTCCTGGTGTTCGAGCAGTTCGACTTTCCGTCCCTCTTGGCGCAGGGTCACCACGAGGGCCAGGCCAGCGACGCCCTGGAACGCGAGCAGCGTGAAGGCGAGCATCCCGAGGACGGCAGGCGTCAGCGACATCAGTCGTCACCCCCGGGTACCTCGGTCGCCTCCGCCGGTGACCGCCGCCCGTCCACGACGGACATGAGGACGTAGCCGACGACCGGGAACAGCACGAGCACCGCGAGGCCCCCGTACATTTCGGTGGTCCCGAAGTTGTCGTACGCGAAGTACCCCATGATGAACAGCATGACGCCGGGGATGACGTACTTGACGAGCGGGTCCCACCACGAGCCGACGTAGATGCCGGCGTTCTGGTTGACCGAGAGTATGCGCAGCCGTTTCGGCCCCAGCACCCAGCCGATGACGCCGATGATCATCAGGGTCGCCAGCGGGAGTCCCCAGTTCGCGAAGACGAAGTCGAGGTAGTTCAGAATCGCGACGTCCCACGCGCTCGGGATTCCGAGGAGCCAGATCCCGCCACAGACACCGATTACGGTCTGGTTCCGACTGAACCCCGTTTCTTCGGAGAGCGTCGTGACGCTCACTTCGGTGATGAGCAGCCCTGACGTGAACGTCGCGAAGAAGAAGCCGACGAAGAACAGGATCGCGACGAGGCTACCCAGCGGAATCTCCGGGAAGACCTGGACGAGAGAGACGAACGCCAGCCCGGCGCCGGCGTCCGGTTCGACGCCGACCGCGAACACGATCGGGAAGATGGCGAGTGCGGCGAGGATGCCGACGCTCGACTCGCCGATCGCGGTGAAGACGCCGCCGCCTAGCGGGACGTCGTCGTACTCGCGCAGGTAACTGCCGACGGTCAGGGCGATCCCCCACCCCAATCCCGTCGAGAAGAGCGCCTGGCCGAGCGCGGCGATCCACGTGTCGCTGTACGTGAGGTACGCCCAGTCGATCGTGAACGCGAAGGCGATCCCTTCACTCGCCCCGGGGAGCGTAAGTCCGCGAATCATCATGACGACGAGGGAGAGCACGAGCACCGGGACGGCGTAGACGACGATTCGTTCGACGCCGTCGCGAATTCCGAGCAGGAGAATCGCGGCGATCGAACCCATGACGACCGTGTGGAGTCCGACCACGAGCGGCCCGTTCGCGAACATGGCGTCCATGAACGCGACGGCTTCGAACCCCGACGCGGTGAACGTGAACAACAGCGAGTGGATCGCGTAGTACAGCGTCCACCCGATGACGGGCGAGTAGTACGACATCAGGGCGATGTTCACCAGCAGAACGACGACGCCGAATCCGACCACGCCACCGGGACCGGCGGCGTCACGGAACGCGCCGATGACTCCCTTGTTCGAGTATCGTCCCAGTGCGACCTCCGCCATCAACCCCGGGACGGCGAGGAGGAACAACAGGACGAGAAACGCGACGATGAACGCACCGCCTCCGTTGTCCCCCATCACGAACGGGAATCGCCAGATGTTCCCGGCGCCGACCATCGCGCCGATCATCGCCATCAGGAAGCCGAACCGGGTCCCCCACTCGGCTCTGGCGGTTTTTGCTTCATCATTTGTCATGATTTATCCTGTCCGTTGTCTGCGATGAAGCGCGTTATACGCGCTCCCGACCATGGGAGGGAATATTACGGATATCTCGGTGATCGACCCGTCTCCGGCCACTTGATCGAGCAGCCGCGGGAAGGGCGGTCCGGAACGGCCACCTCCTCGCCGGCGAGCACCGACTCCACGGCCTCCCGGACGTAGAACTCGGTCGGCTCGTCGTCCGGGTTGAGCGCGTCGTCGAGCCGGCCGTGGTACCTGAGTCGCCACGCGTCGCCCTCGCGGCCGAACAGGAACGGGTCCGGCGTACAGACCGCGCCGTACGCCTCGGCGACCGCGCCCGTCTCGTCGCGGAGATACGCGTCGTAGGCGACCGTCCCGTCGGCGACGCGCTCGCGCATCGCCTCGAACGAGTCGTCGGGGTACTCGTCGGCGTCGTTCGGATTGACACCGACGACGGCGAGGTCGTCGTACTCCGCCGCGAGCTCGTTGAGCAGGTCGATCTTCGCCTTCGCGTACGGGCAGTGGTTGCAGGTGAAGACGACGAGCAGCGCGTCCGCGTCGAACGAGTCGAGCGCGTGGGTCTCTCCGTCGGCACCGGGCAGTTCGAAGTCGGGAGCCGCGTCGCCGCGGCCGAGCGCCGAATCGGACTCTTTCATCACCATGCCTCACGTTACCGTCAGCGAGGGGAAAACCGTTCTGCGACTATCGTCTGCCGGTCACCGCCGAGCGAGCGCCCGCGCGAGGAGGTGCGCCCCGCCGACCGCGACGGGCGGACACGCGGCGAACGCCAGCGCGACGACGGCGACGGGCGACGGGTTCGGGAGCCCGGCCGACACGACCCGGAGGCCGTCCGGCTCCGCGGGCGGAGCGCTCGGCCCCGAACCCGTGCGTTCGAGCGTCGCGACGAGCGAGTCCGCGAGTGCCGCGACGCCCGCGGTCGCCGCGAGCAGTCCGCCGGTCACCGCGAGCGCTCCGGCGGTCGTCGCGACGGCCGCCGTGATCGCGCGTGTTCGGGTCCGGCCGCCGGACCCGGACCCCCGAGGTCGAGGCACCCGACCCTCCGTCTCGTCGGGCCGTCGTGACCGGCGCGTCGATCCGTCTCCGCCGCTTCGGAGCCGATAGCCGCCGACCTCCCGGCCTCGCCCGCGCACTGGATCTCTTCGCCGGTGACGTCCGGACACTGGGTCGTCGCTCCGCCCGGGCACTGGGTCGACGCCCGGTCTGCGTCCACCCCCGGTGCGCGTCCGTCGCGGTCGCCCCGTCCGTCTCTCGCGTTCTCGCACGTGGTCGCTGGCCCCGGCATCCCTTCTATACCCCCGGACCGCCCCGCCGTCGACTCAAGGGTTTTTGGTCCGACCTCGCGTAGCGTGGCTATGTCTTCCCGCGAGCCCTCCTACCGAACGCTTCGACTGCTGTGCGCCAACGGCGTCGGCATGGTCGGATTCCTGTTCGCGTACGCGGTGGGCCGGGAGTTCGTGGCCGCGCTGGTCGCCGGACTGATCTTCGCCGCCATCGGCTACGTCGCGTCGGCTGCGGTCGTCGAGTACGCGAAGGCGTGACGAAACAGAACGATTAACATGTCGGGTGAAAAGAACAGTTACGAATGACAGGAGAGAGCGCGGACGGGACGACGGCGGTCGCGGCCGCGGCGAACTCGTCGTCCCCGATCCGCGTCCTCCTCGTCGACGACGAGCCGGGGTTCGCGGACACCGCGGCGGCGCTCCTCGAGGCGCGCGACGACCGCCTCGACGTGCGGCCAGAGACCGATCCGGACGCGGCGCTGAGCGCGGTCGAATCGGGCGCGGTCGACTGCGTCGTCAGCGACTACGACATGCCGGGAACCGACGGTATCGAACTGCTGGAGGCCGTCCGGGAACGCCGCGGCGATCTCCCGTTCGTGCTGTTCACCGGGAAGGGCTCCGAGCGCGTGGCGAGCGAGGCGGTCGCCGCCGGCGTCGACGGGTACCTCACCAAAGGCGGCGACGACCCCTACGCGACGCTCGCGTCGCGGGTCGTGGACGCCGTGTCGACGGCGCGAACCGACCGTCGACTCGCTGAACACCTCGACCGAATGACGGACGCCTTCTGCGGGATCGACGAGAGCTGGCGGCTCACGTACCTCAACGAGCGGGCCAGGGAGATGCTCGAACGCGACGCAGCGGACCTGCTCGGCGACTCCGTGTGGGACCGGTTCCCCGGGCTCCTGGACACCGTGGTCGAGGAGGAGCTCCGGACGGCGATGGCGGACGGCGAACCGCGCGCCTTCGAATACCGCTTCGATCCGATCGACGCCGATCTCGCCGTGAACGTCTATCCCTCGGAGACCGGTCTCTCCGTGTACTTCCGTGACGTGACCGACCGGAAGGATCGCGAGCGTGAGCTCCGGGAGCTCTCGGAGCGGCTGCAGCTCGCGGTCGAGGGGGCCGACGTCGGCGTCTGGGACTGGGACCTCCGCACCGACGAGGTCCGGTTCGACGAGCGGTGGGCCGCGATGTTGGGCTACGACCGCTCCGAGATCGCCCCCGAGCTCTCGGAGTGGGAAGACCGGGTCCACCCGGACGACCTCGGCGAGGCGTGGTCTGCGCTGGAGGCGCACTTCGCCGGAGAGACGGAGCACTACCAGTGCGACCACCGGATGCGCTCGAAGGCGGGCGACTGGCGCTGGATCCGGGACCGCGGCCGCGTCGTCGAGCGGAACGAGGCCGGCGAGCCGGTGCGGGCCGTGGGGATCCACATCGACGTGACCGACGAGAAGGAGCGCGAGCGCGATCTGGAACGCTACCGGCGGTTGGTGGACGAACTCCCCGACGCCGTGGCCGTCTACGACGCCGACGCCCGCTTCGAGCTGGTCAACGACCGCGTCGCCGAGGTCCACGAGACGCCCCGCGAGGATCTCATCGGGCGACGCAGCCGGCTGATAGAACGAATCCGCGAGACCCGCGACGGCGACCCGTTCGCGGCGCTCGTCGCGGGCGACCGCGAGACGCTGTCGGGAACCGTCGAGGTCGACTTCCTGGGGCGCCCGGGAGCGATCGTCGACTTCGGACTGCGTCGTCTCGTCATCGACGGCGAGTTCGACGGCGTGGTGGGCGTCTCTCGGGACGTGACGGACCAGCGCCGCCGCCGGCGCCGCCTCGAACGCACCTCGGCTCGGCTGGAGGCGCTGTACGACCGGTCGCCGGACATGATCGACATCCACGACGAGACCGGCGAGATCGTCGACGTGAACCGGGTGATGGCGACGGAGCTCGGCTACGACCCCGACGAGCTGGCCGGAATGAACGTGTGGGACGTCGACCGGGAGATGGACCCGGACGAGGCGATCGAGATGTGGGAGGCGATCGATGTGGACGAGACGATCCGGCTGGAGACGACGTTCGCCCGGGTCGACGGGACGACCTTCCCCGTCGAGGTGCACGTTCGTCGGATCGACGTCCACGGGGACGACCGGTTCCTCGCCAGCAGTCGGGACATCTCGGAACGGAAGGCGTACGAGCGGCGGATCGAACGGGAGAACGAGCGGCTCGACGAGTTCGCCTCGATCGTTTCGCACGACCTCCGGAACCCCCTCAACGTGCTCTCCGGGTACCTCCGGCTCGCCCGGGAGACGGGAACCGAGTCGTACTTCGACCGGTGTGACCGCGCGCTCGACGAGATGGAGCGACTGATCGAGGACGTTCTCACGCTCGCCAGACAGGGCGACGCCGTGGGTCCGGTCGAGCCGGTCGTCATCGGCGAACTCGCCGATCGGTACGAGTTCGACGAGTTCGGATCGGTCGAAGGCGTCGGACCCGACAGCGGCGCCGGCGAGACGGACGCGGGCGCGGTCGATGTCGCCTTCGAAACTGCGGGCGAGGTGCTCGCGGACCGCGACCGCCTGAAGCGGCTCTTGGAGAACCTCTTCCGGAACGCGGCGGAACACGGCGGCAGCCGGGTCGTCGTCGGAGACCTCGACGACGGCTTCTACGTCGCCGACGACGGCCCGGGCATTCCCGAAGAGCGGCGCGCAGAGGTGTTCGAGAGCGGCTACACGACCTCCCAGACCGGTACCGGATTCGGCCTCGCGATCGTCGAGCGCATCGCCGAGGCCCACGGTTGGGAGGTGACGCTGACCGAGAGCGAGTGGGGCGGCGCGCGCTTCGAGTTCCGCGGAGTCGACCGGCCGTAGACGCCACTCGGGGGCGCGGCGGGCGTAAAAAACGGTGTTCGGTCGGGCGCCGTCAGAACGCGCCGGGGTAGACGCTCACGTCGGCCTGGAGCTCCTCGCGGAGCGCGGTGTGGACGTGGCAGATGCCCTCGGCGCGCTCGGCGATGTCGGAGGCGGTCTCGTCGTCGAGGTCGGCCTCGACGTGGACGTCGAAGGCGATGGACACCAGGTCGTCGTCGTCGTCGACATCGGCGCTCGCGTCGATCTGGATCTTGCCGAGGTCCTCCTCGCCGCGCTGGCTCCCGCCGACGCGGAACGCGGGGAGGTAACAGGAGGCGTACGTCGCGACGAGCGCGGCGTTCGGCTCCGGTCCCGCCTCACCGGTCGCGTCGATCTGCAGGTCGAAGTCGCCGACCTGACTCGTGCAGGCGTACCCTTCCTCGGAAACGGTAGACGTTTCGATGTCAGACATGCGCCTCCACAGACGACTCGCCGCGGCCTAAAGGTTGCCATCACCCGCGTTCGCGCCCGCCGTCGGGTCGTGAAAATCGGGTCGGCGGGAGGCCGTCTACGACTCCAGCACGTACGTCTCGTCGCCCTCGAGGACGACGGGCTCGGCGGCGGCGCCGGCCGCCTTCACCTCGTTGACGAACTCCTGCGTCTCGATCTCGATCGGGCCGAACGAGTCGTAGTGCATCGGGAACACCACGTCGGCGCCCACCCAGTCGGCGGCGATGCCGGCGCCCGCAGGCCCCATCGTGAAGTGATCGCCGGCGGGGAGCGCGGCGGCGTCGGGCTCGAGGTACGGCGCGATCACGTCGACCATCTCGGACATGAGCCCGGTGTCGCCCGCGTGGTAGAACGTGGTGCAGTCGGGGTCGGACTCCTGGGTCGGCTTCTTGTCGCCGATGACGAAGCCGGTGGGCATCCCGCCGGAGGTGCCGTATCCGGTGTCGATCCCGTTCGAGTGGTCCGCGCGGACCATCGTCACCCACGCGTCGCCGCACTCGACGGTGCCGCCGATGTTCATACCCCCGGCCGGGATCGTGTGCTCGTGGCCGAACGTGTCCTGCACGTAGCCGGTGAGCTCCGGCGTGGCGACCACGGTCGCGCCCTCGAACCGGTCGGCGTCGGCGATGTGGTCCGTGTGGCCGTGGGTCAACAGGAGGTAGTCGGGATCGAGTTCTTCCGGGTCGACGTCGGTTTTCGGGTTGTCGAAGTACGGATCGATGAGCAGTTCCGTCTCGTCGACGACGACGTGCCACGTCGAGTGGCCGTGCCAGGTGAGTTCCATGGTACGTCCGGATCATCTCAGCGAGCGGTAATAAAAGCCGACACCGCGGAAGACGGGTCCGCGGTCGGAGCGCGCGACGATGCCGACGCGGAGAGCCGACTGTGGTCCGAGCGGGCTCTCGGCCGGCGAAAGCGATTAACGGTCTCGGCCGTCTACGGGATGTCGATGCCCTCCACGACCAGCGGTCCCGCCGATCCGCCGTCGGTCTGCCCGTCGTGCGACGCGTCGCTCCCGGCCGACGCGAACTTCTGTCCGGACTGCGGCGCCGACGTCGACAGCCGATCCGTGCATTGCCCGGACTGCGGCGACCGGTTCGACCCCGGCGACAGGTTCTGCTCGAACTGCGGCGCGTCTCGGCCGGACGCCGACGGCGAGAGCAGGCGGTCCTTCCGTCGCCGCGTTCAGGACCACCTCGACGCCGGCTGGGAGATCGAGCGCGACGACGGCGACCGCGTCACCGTCGTCGACAGGGAGATCGGCTCCATCGGCGTCCACGTCGTCCTGCTGCTGTTCACGGGCGGTGTCGGGAACCTGCTGTACGGCTGGTGGCACTACTCGAAGCTGGCCGAGCGACGCCGGCTGGTCCGGGGCGATTCGACGCGGGTCCGCGCCCCCTCGCGCTCCGAGCGCGGTGGGCGGCTCGAAACGGTCTCCGCGTACCTCCTGAGCGGGCTGCTGCTGGCCGTCGGCGGCTGGATCGGCTTCCTCGCCGTCGAGCTCGCCTCCCCGCCCGTCGCGCTCGTCGGGCTGGCGTTCGCCCTCCTCGGCTCGGGGGCGGCGCCGCCGGTCCAGGAGCGCCTGAAGCGCCGCCACGGGGTCACCGCGTTCGGCCGGCAGAAGACGGTCGACCACCGGGTGGTCCGCCCGCCGGAGTCGGTCGACGACCCGTGCGTCGTCTGCGGCGAGCCCTTCGACCGCGGGCTCGTCCGCCGGCGCCGCGACGAGACGGTCCTCGCCGGAGTGCCGGTCTGGACCCACGTGATGGAGCACAATTACTACTGCACCGACTGCGCACGCGAGGAGCTGTTCGACGGCGGCGGTTCGGGGCCAACGGATCTCGACGACGTCGTCTCGGGGGACGCCCAAACGCGCGACGACGCCGCGGAGACCGAACGCGCACCGCGGTGAGGCATCCCGATCGGAACGCGCTGTCGACGCGGTCCGGCAACCCTTTTTAAGACGCCGTCCGATCGCTCGGGCATGCACCACGCACGGTTCCGCGATCCGGCCGGCTCGATCCGCGAGGGCACCTACGATCCCGAGAGCGACACCGTCGCCTTCGGCGGCGACGAGTACGCGCTCGACGACCCCGACATCGACGTGCTCCCGCCGACGGAGCCGACCAAGATCGTCTGTATCGGCCGCAACTACGCCGACCACGCGGCCGAGCTCGGCAACGAGGTTCCGGACCGGCCGCTCCTCTTCTTGAAACCGCCGAACGCGCTGGCGAGCCACGGCGACACGGTCACCGTCCCGGCGGGGAAAGACCGGATCGACTGGGAGGCGGAGCTGGCGGTCGTGATCGGCGAGCAGTGCAAGGGCGTCGACGCCGACGACGCCATGGACGTCGTCGCCGGGTTCACGTGTATGAACGATATCTCGAACCGCGACGACCAGAACCGCGAGCAGAACTGGGTGCGCGGCAAGGCGTTCGACAACGCCGCGCCGCTCGGGCCCGTGCTCGCCACGCCGGAGGAGGTACCAATGGACGCGAGCGTCGAGCTCCGGGTGAACGGCGAGACGAAGCAGTCGAGCGACCGCGGACACCTCATGTTCGACGTGCCGACCCTGATCGAGGAGATCACGACGTACCTCACGCTGGAGGCGGGCGACGTCATCGCGACCGGAACGCCGGAGGGCGTCGGCGCGCTGGCCGACGGCGACACCGTCGAGGTCGAGGTCGACGGCGTCGGCACGCTCGAACACGACGTGCGCGTTCCCTGAGGCGCCCCGAGACCACACCTCGCTTCCGGTGAAGCCGTATGACCGACCGGCGGGACGCCGAGGGTAGGAGCCCCGTCCCTCTTCGCGCCGATGCGGTCACTCGGCGTTCAAGACCACCCTTAAGACCGGCCGCCTCGGACGAACGGGCATGCAGCCACGGGATCTCTCCGATCACTCGCCGTACGTGCCGGGTCGGGGCGTCGAGGAAGTCGCCCGCGAGCGCGGGATCGACCCCGACGACCTCATTAAGCTCTCCTCGAACGAGAACCCGCACGGTCCGAGCCCGGCGGCCGTGAGGGCGATCCGCGAGCACGCCGACCGCGTCAACCAGTACCCGAAGTCCTCGCACACGGACCTCACCGCGAAGATCGCCGAGAAGTGGGACGTGTCGACCGAGCAGGTGTGGGTCTCTCCCGGCGCCGACGGCTCGATCGACTACCTCGCGCGGGCCGCGTTGGAGCCCGGCGACGAGGTCCTCGTCCCGAGCCCCGGCTTCGCCTACTACGCCATGTCGGCCCGGTACCACCACGGCGAGGTGACGGAGTACGAGCTCGACGCGGCGGACGGCTTCGCGCAGGACGCGGAGACGGTGCTGACCGCCTACGGCGGCGAGCGGATCGTCTACGTCACCTCCCCGCACAACCCATCGGGATCGACGATGCCCCTCGACGAGGTCGAGGCGATCGCGGACGCGACCGCCGAGGAGACGCTCGTCGTCGTCGACGAGGCGTACGGCGAGTTCTCCCCGGTCGACAGCGCGATCCCGCTGGTCGACGAGCGCGACGACGTGGCGGTGCTCCGCACGTTCTCGAAGGCGTACGGCCTCGCCGGGCTCCGGATCGGGTACGGCGTCGTCCCCGAGGCGTGGGGCGAGGCGTACGCCCGCGTGAACACCCCGTTCGCGGCGAACGAGCTCGCGTGTCGGGCCGCGCTCGCCGCCCTCGACGACGAGGCGCACGTCGAGGAGTCGGTCGAGTCGGCGCGGTGGGCTCGCGAGTACGTCGCGAGCGAGCTCGACGCGCCGACCGTCGAGTCCGCCGGGAACTTCGTGCTCGCCGAGGTCGGCGACGCGGAGCGGGTCGCCGACGCGGCACAGGAGCGCGGCGTGATCATCCGCGACTGCACCTCCTTCGGGCTCCCGAACCACGTCCGGATCTCGACCGGCACGCGCGAGGAGACGCGCGAGGCCGTCGAGCGGATCAACGAGACGCTCGCCGACCTCGACCTCGGTGTTCGGGCGTGAGCGGGGAGTCCGACGCGGGGGACGGGGACGGCGCCGCCGACGCCGATCCGGACCCCCGCCCGACGCGCGTCGCCGTCACCGGCACCCCCGGAACGGGGAAGTCGACCGCGACGGCGCTGCTCGAAGACGAGTACGACGTGGTCCACCTCAACGACCTGATAAAGGACGAGGACGACCTCTGGACCGAGCGCGACGCCGACCGCGACACGCTCGTCGCCGACCTCGACGCGGTGCGCGAGCGCCTCGGCGACTGGACGGGCGTGCTGGACTCGCACCTCTCACACCGGTTCGCGGTCGACCGCGTCGTGGTCCTGCGCTGTCACCCGGAGACGGTAGAAGAGCGGCTCCGCGAGCGCGGGGAGTCCGAGGCGACCGCCGCGGAAAACGCCGAGCCGGATGAACCGTCTCGAGCTCTCGCTCGCAAGGCTCGCGAGAACGCGGAGAGCGAGGCCCTCGACGTGATCCTCTCGGAGGCGGTCGCGGAGCACGGCGCCGAGAACGTCTACGAGATCGACACGACGGACCGCGATCCCGCGGCCGTGGCCGACGAGATCCGCGCCGCGATCGAGGGCGAGCGCGAGCCGAGCGCGGGGATCGTCGACTTCATCGATTATATATCACGCGCCCGTGAGGATCGGGACGGTAAATGACTCTCGACCAATACCGCTCCGTCGCGGACCGCCTGCTCGGGCCGTGGGTGCGCGCCGCGGCGCGACTCGGGCTCTCGCCGGACCAGGTGAGCGTCCTCGCGTTCGGCGTCGCGGTCGCGGCCGCCGGCGCGTTCGCGGTCGGTGAGCCCGTTTTTTACGCCGTCGGCGCGGTCGCCGTCCTGCTCAACGGGTGGCTCGACGTCGTGGACGGCGCGCTCGCGCGTCACCTCGGGGTCTCCTCGGACGGCGGCGACCTCCTCGACCACGTGCTCGACCGGTACGCCGACATCGCGATCATCGCGGGATTCACGGTCGGGATCGACGCGTACGCCCTCGGCTTCCTCGCGGTCACCGGCGTCCTGATGACCTCGTACATGGGCACCCAGATCCAGGCGGTCGGCATCGGCCGCGAGTACGGGGGGCTGTTGGGTCGGGCGGACCGGCTCGCGCTGATGGGGGCCGTCGGCCTCTTGGCCGCCGCCTACTCGGCACCGATCGTCGCGGGCCTCAACGTCGTCGGCCTCCTGCTCGCGCTGTTCGCCGCCGTCGGTCACCTGACCGCGGTGCAGCGGTTCCTCGGCGCCTGGAGCGATTTATAAGCGAGACGCCGGCGGGGTCAGGGCCGCGCCGCTCGCGCGAACCACGTCTCCGGATTCTGCCGCTTGACCCGGAAGCTGGGGAGCTCGTCGGCGTCGACCAGACCGAGCAGGAACCCCCGGACGGGCGCCGGGTCTCGGTCGCTCACGATGAAACACTCCTCGCCGGGGTCGAGCGCGCGGAACCACGCCTCGACGCGCTCCTTCCGCGTCTCCGGATCGAGCCCCCGCAGGTCGACGGCGTCCGCCGGCGGGTCGACCGACCAGACCGCCTCGTACCGCTCGTCGACCGCGGCGGCCAGATCGGTCGCGTAGTCGGGGAGCGCGTCGGCGTTCGGCGACGGCGTCGACTGCAGTTCCGGATCGAAGGGGAGCTCCGCCAGGACCGGCAGATCGAGCGCCTCGATGGGATCGTCGCCGCCGAACAGATCGTGGGGCGTGCCGCACTCGTCGCAGACGAACTCGCCCATGTTCGAGACGACACCGAGTACGGGCACGTCGTTCTCCTCGAACAGCTCCAGCGCCCGCGCGGTGTCGGAGACGGCGGCGTGGAACGGCGTGGTGACGAGGACGACGCCGTCGACGGGCACCTCCTGGAGGGTCGTCAGCGCCACGTCTCCCGTCCCCGGCGGCATGTCGACGACGACGGTGTCCGGGTCGCTCCAGGCCGCCGTCTCGAACAGGTCCGAGAGCGCGTCGTGGGCCATCGCACCCCGCCACGCGAGCGGGCCGTCGTCCGAGAGCAGTCCCACGCTCATCACCTCCAATCCGCCGACGTCGACCGGGACGGGATTCCCGTCCTCGTCGCTGTAGACGGGACCGCTCGCGCCGACCACCTCGGGGACGTTCGGGCCGTAGATGTCGGCATCGAACAGCCCGACTGAGGGAGCGTCGTCGCCGTCGCCGTCCTCCGCGTCGGCGTTTCCGTCGTCGTCGCCCTCCGCGTCGACGTCCGCACCGTCGCCACCACCCGCAGCCGCGAGCGCGCACGCCAGCGTCGTCGCGACCGTCGTCTTCCCGACGCCGCCCTTCGTGCTGGCGACCGCGATCACCCGGTCCGCGGTTCCCATCCCCGCCGACCGACCGTCGAGGTCCGGGCTCGGGTCGACCTGTTCGACGCGCGCGTTCGACACGCCCGCCGCGTCGGAGGCCGCGCGGACCATGGCGGCCGACACCCGCTCGGCGGCGTCGCGCGGGAACTCCCGCAGGTCCGCGGTGATCGTCGTGGTCCCGTCCGCGACCGCGACGTCCTCGACGACGCCGGCCTCGAACACGCTCACGCCCGCGTCCGGATCGCGGACCTGTCGGAGCGCCGCCTCCACGGCGTCGGCGGGCGATTCGTGATCGGTCGGTTCCTCGGCGTCCGTGGCGTCGCCGATGTCGACGACTCCGTCGACATCGGCGTCGTCGTCGGCTGTGTTAGCGGTGAAATCTGTCATGGCTGGTGTGTGGTGGCCGTCGTCGCTGTCGGATCCGGGCGGTTCACAGGTCCGGCCGGCGGTTGAGAGTGCTCTCGCCGGGGAGGTCGGCGCTGTCGTTCTCGGTGCCGCCGCTGAACTGCCGCCGGAACTTCCCCGGGTCGGCGTCGAGCGCGCGGGCGGCGGTGCTCCGAACGACTTTCGGCTCCGTCTCGTCGCCGGCGACCGACTCGAGGCGGGCGGTCGCGCGCTCGTCGTCGACGCCCGCGAGCAGGTGGACGGCCCACTCTCTGAGCCGCTCGCTCTCCGCGTGCGACAGCTCGAGCAAGACCGGGAGCATCCCCTCGCCGCGGCGCTTGAACAGCGAGACCGTCGCGTTCCTGACGACCGCGTGGTGGCCGTCGTCGAGCGTCGCCTCGATCGCCTCCGCGTGCTCCGCGCGGTCGATCCGGTCGAGCGCGACGACCGCCTCGGCGCGGACCCACGGGTCGGGATCGTCGCACGCCGCGACCGCGGCCTCGCCCGCGCGATCGCCGCCGAGCTCGCCGAGCGCTTCGACCGCGAACTGGCGCACGTCGGCGTCGTCGTCCGCGAGGCCGTGCTCGATCAACGCGTCGATCGCGGCCTCGGTGGGTCGCTCCTCGCCGAGCGCCAGCGCGGCTCGCCGACGTTCGACGAGATCGCCGTCGACGAGGTCCGCGACCTTCGACGCGGCGTCGGTCCCGCGGAGCGGCGCCGTGTCCGTCGCCTGGAGCTCGCGGGGGCTCGCGTCGCCGATCGTCACGTCGCGGCTCACCTCGATGTCCGCGAGCCCGTCGGGCTCCTCGCCGAACCCCGGGCTCTCCTCGGGGTGGACGCGAGGGTCCGTCGGCCCGTCGGTCGCCTCGTCCGGATCCCTCATCGGTCGCTCACCCCCGTCGTGCCGGCGGCGTTCGAAGCGTCCGGCCCGTCCGATGTGCCCAGGAGTTCCCCCGCGTCGAGGGTCGCGAGCGCGGCGCCGAGACAGACGGCGGTCGCGGCTCCCGGCGTCGCGGGAACCCCCGCGAGCAACAGGAGGACCGCGCCGATCGCGAGCCACGCGTCGCCGTCGCGGACCCCGGCGACTGCGGCCGCGACGCCGCCGAAGGCCGCGGTCGCCACGAGCAGGTGCGGGGCCCCGATAACGGCGAACCCGACGAGCAGCGCGCTTCCGGTCACATACGGCGCGGCGGCGCTCGCGGCGACGACTCCCGCGAACGCGACCGCGCCGGCGACGAGTGCGATCGCGTCGCCCTCGGCTCGGACGGCGAGCAGCGACACTCCGGCGAGGAAGGCGACGGATCCGGCCGCCCGGAAGGGGGAGCCGACGATCCCGGCGGTCGCGGCGAGCGAGAGCCCGGCGGCGAGGGCGAACGCCAGCGCGACGACCGCGCGCCGGAGTTCGAAGTACGTCGACGGCGGCCCCAGCGCGCGGCCGAACGCGAGCGCCGCGCCGACCGGGATCGCGACGACCGCGGCGACCGTCGCCGCGTCGGAGACCGTCGCGAGCACGCCGAACACCCCAGTGAAGAGGAGCCCGACGCGGACCGCGGGGCGGTCCGACGAGAGCGCGACGGCCGCGAGCGCGACGCCGCCCCCGAGCGCTGCGGCGGTCCCCGTGGCCGGAACCAGCCCGGACGGGAACGCGGCCGGCTCGAACGGCGCGTTGTACAGCACTCGGGCCGCGGTCGCGACACCGACGCCGACGGCGGCGAGGAGCCCGATCGCGCCGACGCGGCCGACCGGCCGACCGGACGCCTCCGGCGAGGTCGCTCGCCCGCTCGCGCTCTCCGTCAGGGAGCTCACCGGCGCTCACCCCCGTCCGGATCGTCCGCGACCGCGTGTTCGCGCTCGCCCCCGGCGCCGGCGTCGAGTCGGACGGCGAGGTCGTCGACGTCGGCGTCGACGAAGGCGTCGAGGAACCGCGCGAGGCGACCGTAGGCGCTCGTTCCGGGCTCCTCGTCGAGCCCGCTCCGGAGCCCAGACGCGAGGACGGAGAGGTGGCGGTCGTGGAAGTCGAGCCGCGCGCGGTCGAGGTTCGCCGGCTCGGTGTCCGCCGGCGGATCGCCGTCGCCGGTCGCGGTCGCGGCACCGCCGCCGTCGCTCGCGGCGGCCAGCCGACAGAGGTACCCCGCGAACTCGAGCTCCAGTCGGACGTGGTCGTGGTGGCGGCGCTCGTCCCCGCCGATCTCGCACCCGAAGTGTTCGTACGCCCGAGCGAGGTCGAGGTTCACGTCGTTCCACGACACGTCCGGGCGGTACGTCGACTCGTACAGCGACACCGGCGGCCCTTGGCTCTCGACCGTCCCGTCCGTTCCGTCGATCACCTCGGAGTAGCCGACGACGAACAGGTCGTTGTACCGGGCCGCGAGCGTCTCGCGGTCGTCCTCGACGGTCAGGTCCGGCGGGTCGACGTCGAGGTCGGTCCGCTCGACGAGCGTCGCCATCGCCTCGTCGAGCGAGCCGTCCGCGAACCGCTCGTAGGCCCCCTGACTCGGCTCGGCGAACGCCGCCGCCGCGAGCGCGTAGACGCTTCCGCGGGCCGCGGTCTCCTCGTCGACCGCGTCGGTCGGGAGGCCGTCGTCGAACTCGGAGCCGTCGCGCCCGGCGATCGGTTCCGACACGGTCACTCACCCCTCGTCCGGCGGATGCCCTCGACGGTCACGAGCGTGGTGAACACGACGGCGATCCCGGCGACCGCCCACAGCACCGTCTCGTACGGTGTCGCGCCCTCGCTCGGGCCAAGCGAGAGGTAGTACCACTCGCTCGCGGCCTTCTGGCCGGAACGCTCCTCGTTCGACCCCTCCCAGACGGCGAACGCGGCGTTCACGTCCTCGTCGGGGTCGATGTCGGTCACGTTCGCGCGGTCGGACGAGAGCGACCGGGTGAACACGACGCTCCAGCGGTCGCCGGTGTGCGTCGCGCTCGTCTCCACCGTCGACTCCGGAATCTCCGTCGTGCTCCCGGCGCCGCCGGCGAGCAGCGACTCGGTCCCGTCGGCGGCGTTCCAGTACCAGACGTTCACTCGGTCGTCCGTCGACCCCATCGCGATCGGCGGCTGCGAGTCCGAGGAGACGGGCAGCTGAATCGCCGCGGCGTCGGCGAACGCCCGGAGCGAGTCCGTCGACGCGTTCGCCGTGGGGTCGCTCCACGACAGCCGGACGTAGAGCCGGTCGTCGGCCCGTGCGGCCGCCACCTGAACGGATTCGACGGTGGTGTCGGAGCCGCCCGGCACCGCCGCGCCGGAGCTGCTCATCGGGACGTGGACGGTCTCGACGGACTCCCACGCGTCCCCGGTCGGCTCCGCGAGGTCGCCGGCGCTCGCCTCTCGCTCGACCGGAATCTCGTAGGCGGCGCGGGCGTCGACGACCGCCGGAAACGCCGCGGTCGCGGCGACGACCGCGAGCGCGAGCGCGGCCGCGACGACGAGCTGTCTGGTCCCGAGTCCGCCGCCGGCCTCAGGGTCCTCAGCCGTCATCGTCGAACACCTCCAGCCGGTACTGATCGTCGTTGTTCACGGTCGAGAGGATCTCCATGAGCTCGCTCTCCTCGCCCTGTCTGACCCGGTCGCGCTCGCGGTTGATCGTGTTGAGCGCCTCGTTCACCTGCTGGCCGAACAGCTCCTCGAGGTAGTTCCGCGGGATGCGCTCCGCGTCCACCGTCTCGCCGCTCTCCGACGTCTGCGGCGGGGCGTACGGCGGGATGTAGTAGACGTTCGGCTCCGTCCGGTACTCGGGGTGGAGCCGCAAGGCGACCTCGTACTCGTTCACGAGCTTGTGGATCGGGCCGTCCTCGTCGTCGAGGAAGCCGACGTGCCGGAGCTGCGGCGGGCAGTCCTCGGCGCAGGACGGGGGCCGCACCTCGCCCTCCGGTCCCTCGCCCTCGATGCGCGGGTAACAGAAGATGCACTTCTCGCTGGTCTTCGTCTGCGCGTTGTAGAACACCTTCTTGTAGGGACACCCCTCGACGCAGTACCGGTAGCCGCGACAGCGGTCCTGGTCGACGAGGACGATGCCGTCCTCCTCGCGCTTGTAGATCGCGGAGCGCGGACACGCCTCCACGCAGGAGGGGTGCGTGCAGTGGTTGCAGATCCGAGGGAGGTAGAAGTAGTAGGTGTTGGGGTACTCGCCGGCGCCCTCGTCCTCGTCCCAGTTCGGTCCCCAGTCGGCGTTCTCCATGGGGCGCAGCGGCTCGTCGCTCCCCTCGTACATGATCGCCTCGTGGTTGAAGTCCCACGCGCGACCGTAGTCCTCCTGATCCGGGAGTTCGCCCGGCGTTCGGGACTGGCCGTCTTCGTCCCAGCCGCCGCCCAGCTCCTCCCAATCGCGGGGGTAGCCGGCGCCGGGCTTCGTCTCGACGTTGTTCCAGTACATGTACTCGCGCCCCCCGGACTCGGTCCAGTTGGTCTTACACGCGATCGTACACGTCTGGCAGCCGATGCACTTGTTCAGGTCCATCACCATCGCGACCTGGTGGTCCACGCCCTCCGCGAGCGGAACGTCGCCGTCGTCGGTCTGGCGGGTCGCGTCGTCGGTCTGGGGGACGGCGTCGTCGCCGGTCTTGCTCACGAGCCGTCACCTCCGAGCAGGTCCGAGACGCGGCCAAGCGCCCCGCGAGCGGTCGACCCCGAATCGGACGACTCGGCCCCGTCCGCCCGTTCGAGCGTGAGTCCGCCTTCGACCGATCCGGCGTCGTCGCCCGCGCCGTCTTCGACCGGTTCGACCTCGATGCGGACGTCGCTGTTCACCCCGGTCGGCCCCCAGTAGTTCGGGAAGAAGTGGAGGTGCTCGCCCGTGTCCTCGGGGTACTGAACGAGCTGCGTCGGCTTCATGTACATCGGCACGAGCGAGTTGAAGTTGTTGCGGTCGGGGTACTGGAACCGCTCCCAGCTGAAGAAGTGCCGGACCGTCCCGGGCTCTCCGCTGGGGTAGATCTTCGCCTGCACCTCGACCGAATCGAGGTCGTTGTACACCCGGACGGTGTCGCCGTCCTCGATGCCCCGTGCCTCGGCGTCCTCGGGGTTGAGGTAGACGGTGGGCTCGCCGCGCTGGAGCCGGAGCATCTTGCTGTTGTCGCGCCACGTCGAGTGGATCGACCAGCGGCTGTGCGGCGTGTTGTAGCTGAGCGGATACTCCGACTTCTCTTGGAGGACGGGCCCGTCCTTGTGGGTGGGGAGCTGCTCGTCGAGCTCCAAGAACCAGTCGTGGTCGATGTAGTACTGCTGGCGTCCGGTGAACGTCGGCCACGGGTTCTTGTCCTGGACGTAGTCCTTCCACGGGGTGTACGCCTCGCCCTCCTCGATGTCCGACGTCCAGTGGTCGCCGGTTTCGAGGAGGCGGCGCGGCTGTTCGTCGATGTCGTCGAACGTGATCTGCTCGGCGGTCCCCTCCGGGTTCGTCTCCTCGGAGTGTTCCAAAATGAACTCCGAGGCCGCCCTGTCCTCCGCGAGCGCGCCTGGTTCGTCGTCGAGCCAGTCCCGGACGTAGTCGTCGTGGATCGACTGGAGGTCGATCTGTCGGTCGAACTTGCGGTCGTCGACCGGCCCCGTGCCGCGCTCCTCGGCCAGCTCCTGGATCTTCGCGGCGAGATCGCGGAAGATCTGCCAGTCGGTCTTCGACTCGCCCAGCGGTTCGACCGCGGGCGTGAACGGGTGCACGTAGGTGTGCATGTCCGTCGCAGAGAGGTCGTGCTTCTCGTAGTGGCTCGCCGTCGGCAGCACGATGTCGCTGTTGAGCGCCGTCGAGTCCATCCGGAAGTTGATGTCGACGATCAGGTCCAGCTTCGGCCACAGCTCCTCCTCGACCGCGATGTTCCCCTTGGCCTGATTGAAGTAGTTCCCGCGCCAGACGAACATCACTCTGGGGTCGGGGCGGTTACCGTCGGCGCGCTCGCTCGGATACAGCGGCATCCACCCCTTGTCGATCGACTCCCGGATCTTCGCCGCGGTGTCCGGGTCGGTGTTCTCCATGATCCCGGCGTGGTAGTACGTCCACAGCGTCGTCGGGACACCGCGGACGCTCCCGGTCGGGAACGAGAGCTTCTGCCACCCGTTGTACGTCCAGATCTTCTCCTGGCCGACGTAGTGGTCGAGGCCGGTCCCCTGTCGACCGAGGTTCCCCGTGAGCGTGACGAGCAGCTGGATCGCGCGGTTGCCGAGGTCGTTGTGATACCAGTCGTTGACTCCCTTGCCGTGGATGATCTTCGCGCGGTCGACCCCGGCGAACTCGCGGGCGATCTTCTGGTGCGTCTGCTTGCCGACGCCGGTGATCTCGTTGACTCGCTCGGGGGTGTACGCCGACAGCTCGTCGCGGAGGTTCAGCCACACGGAGCGCGTTTCGACCGAGCCGTCGGTCGTGTCGACCGCGCGCTCGACGGCCAGCTCGGGATCGAAGTCGAGTTCGATGCTCACCGAGTCGTCGTACTGTCCGTCACGCTCGCCGAGCGACCCCGGAGCGGGACGGAGGGCGCCGTCGGCGTCCTGCATGACGAACACCTTCTCCGGGCGGTCGGCGTCGACGCTCAGCCCGGGCACCTCGCTCGCGCGGAGGAACTTCCCGGTGTCCTCGCGGACGAGCAGCGGCATGTCCGTCTGCTCTTTTAAATGCGCCTCGTCGTACAGCCCCTCGTCGACGATGGTGCGAGCCATGCCGAGCGCGAGCGCGGTGTCGCTGCCGGGCTCCGGACCGAGCCACTCGTCGCAGTGGATCGCCGTCTGGCTGTAGTCGGTGAAGATCCCGACGCGCTTGGCGCCGTTGTACCCCGCCTCGAGGAAGTACTTCGCGTCCGGGATCCGCGTGACGTTGATGTTCGACCCCCACGCGATGATGTAGTCGGCGTTGTACCAGTCCGCGCTCTCGGCGTTCTCGGTCTGGGTTCCCCACGTGATCGGCTGTCCCGGCGGGAGGTCGGAGTACCAGTCGTAGAAGGAGTGGCTAACCCCGCCGAGCAAATTGATGAGGCGGCTCCCGGACGCGAACGAGACCGGGCTCATCGCCGGGATCGGCGTGAAGCCGCTGATCGCGTCGTACTCCTCGTCCTCGACGGCGTCGATGACCTCCTCGGCGATCTCCGTGAGCGCCTCGTCCCAGGAGATCCGCTCCCACTTCCCCTCGCCGCGCTCGCCGGTCCGGCGGAGCGGGTGGGTGACGCGCTGATCGGCGTTCACGTAGTCGGTGAAACACGCCCCCTTCTGGCAGCCGCGCGGGTTCGGATCGGGGAGCGACTCGTCGAAGCGGGGATAGTCGCCGGCCTGTTCCTCGCGCCACACCTGCCCGTTCCGCGTGTACACCTGCCACGAGCAGCTGCCCGTACAGTTGACGCTGTGGGTCGAGCGGGCCTTGCCGTCCCAGTCCCACTCCTCGCGGTAGAGGTCCTCCCAGTCGCGGTACGGGTAGTTGCCGATCGGGTCGTCGACGACCTCCAGCGTCGTCATCTCCGTGAGCTCCTGTGCCGAGCCGAGTCCGGTGGCGCCGACGGCGGCCGCCGCACCGACCCCCTTCAGGAAGTCCCGGCGCGCAGTGCCGGACTCGTCGCGTCTCGATTCGTTCGTCGCGTCTGTCGTGTCAGTCATTGTTTGTCGATAAGAACGGTCGCGAGGCCGAGGGCGACGCCGAACGCCGCGAGCCCGAGGCCCGCGGGCGTGCCGCCGCCCGCGTCGAGTCCAGCGGCTATCAGCCCCACGCCGGCCAGTTTCGTCGCTCGATCCGCCCAGCGGTACCGCCGCGGCGACAGCTCGGTCAGCCGACGCCCTCCGGAGTCAGTCATCGTCCGATCCCCCCGTTCGCGACGGCGAGCCGTCGCCCTCCGATTCCGGTCGGTCCTCGCCGTCCGCCGCGGGCGGCTCTCTGTCCGCCGCGGGCGGTCCTCCGTCCGAATCGTCCTCGAACCCGCCGAGGATCGCGTAGGTGAGGGTGCCGGCCGCGGCCGGGACGAGAACGATCGCCGCGATCAGGTAGGGGCGGAGCATCGCCGTCGACGTCCCGAAGATCTCGGCGACGATCACGTCCATGCCGGCGATCGAGGCGACCATGACGAGCGTGACCCCGGCGATGCCGACCGCGGTCGGGAACGGCCTGTCGAGGTAGTTCCGCGTGAAGTGCTCCGGCTCCTCGGCGCGGTCGATGAACGGCCAGATCGCCACGGCGACGAACACGAGGCTCGGGAGGAACAGCCCGCCCACGAACTCCGAGCTGACGTGGCTCCCGAGCACGTCGAAGCTCAGCCACGAGGGGGTGAGCTTCAGGAATCCGTACCCCCACATCAGGAACCAGTCCGGCATGACGAGCGACGGCGTCGACGCCGGGTCGTTCGGCCCGTACTCGGCGATGTTGTGGACGGGGAGCAGGCCGGCGAGCAGCGAGAGCACGGCCATCGTGAGGAAGAACACGACCGCGCTCACCGCAGCTTGGTTCGGAAACGCCGGCAGCCCGATCACGATGCTGTCGTCGTCGCGGTCGATCAGGGGCGCGCCGCCGTCGGTCGTCCCGGCGGCGTCGCTCGCGCTGGGTGTGTCTGCCGACGGTCCCGCGGTGTGACTGCTCGTCCCCGTGGCGACCACGTCCTCATCCCGCTGCGCTTCGGTGTGCTTCTGGCGGACGAGGATGGCCATGTGGACGGCGATGAGCCCCCCTATCGCGGCCGGGATGAGGAAGATGTGCAGGAAGAACAGCCGCGGGATCGTCGCGCTCGTCGGGAACTGGCCGCCGAAGACGATGCTGGCGAGCGGGTCGCCGACGATCGGGATCGAGGCGGCGACGTTGTACCCGATGCCGACCGCCGTGCTCGCGAACTCGTCGTACGGGAGCGAGTACCCGGTGTACGCCGCGAACATCGCCAGGCCGGCGAGGCCGGTCCCGACGAGCCAGTTCAGCTCGCGCGGGTTCCGGTACGCGCCGGTGAAGAACACGCGGAGCATGTGTAAGGCGATCGACGCGACGAACAGGTGCGCCGCCCAGTGGTGCATGCGCCGCAGGAACATCCCGAACGGCACGTCGTAGGTGATGTACAGGACGCTCGTGAACGCCGCCGGCAGCTCCTCGCCCTGGTACTGCACGACGCTCCCGGTGTACTCGGCGGCGGTCGTGCTCGGCTCGTAGAAGAACGCGAGGAACGTCCCGGTCGCCACGAGGATGCCGAAACAGAACAGCGCCACCTCGCCGAGCAGGAAGGAGTCCTCCGCGGGGAACGCCTTCCCGAGGAAGTCGCTCCCGTCGTCCAGGTCCAGCCGCGAGTCGACCCAGTCGTACGCGGACTCGGCCCGGTCGACCGCGTCGTCGATCCGAGACATCACTCGCCTCCGGGGCCGACGGGCCCTTGGAAGTCCCCGGTCGCGACGAGGTACCCGTCGCCCGAGAGCGTGATCGGGAGCTGCGGGAGCGCCCGCGGGGGCGGTCCCCCGACGACCTGTCCGCCTGTCACCGGATCGAACCGGCCGGAGTGACACGGACAGACGAGCACGTCGCCGTCGCGGTCGGCGACCATGCAGCCGGCGTGGGTACAGACCTTCGAGAAGGCGGCGTACCCGCCGACGGTGTACTCGTCGCGCACCTCGTCGCCGTACGCCGACTCCTCGAAGCGCACGAGCAGCGTCGGGGCGTCCTCGATACCGGGCCGCGGCTCCGGGAACACCGTGAGCTGTTCGCCGGGCGCGATGCGGTCCTCCGCGATGCGCTCGCCCGCCTCGTCGACGAGGGGGATCCCGTCTTCGTACACCGGTCCCTGATACTTGCGGTCGAACACCCGCGTGAGTCCCGCGACGGGCGCGGCGAGGCTCCCGACCGCCGTGATCCCGCCGACCGTCGCGAGGATCTTCGCGTAGTCGCGGCGCTTGAGTTCGGCGCGGGCGTCCGCCCAGAACGGCCGGTAGATGCTCGGCTCGACGGCGGGTCCGTCGTCGCTCTCGGGGCAGGCGTCGCACCGATCGCCTTCGCCGAGCGGTGCGTCGGCGTCGGTGCTCCCGGCCGGGCCCTCGCGGTCGTGTGAGGCGCCGGTCGTCGGGGCGTCTGTCTCGTCTCTCGTCGGTCGCGGATCGGTCGTGTCGTCTCTCATCAGTGGTCCCTCCGTTCGGCGACTTCGACGTGGGGCATGAACCAGGCGTAGTACGACACCGTCGAGCCCAGGAGCGACATGAACATGCCGAAGGCGTAGACGCCGAAGTACTGAGTTCGCGCCAGGGTGAGGTACTCGGCGGTGAACAGCGCCGCGAAGACGATGGCGAGGACGGTGAGCCCCCCCATCGCGACGAGTCCCTCGATGGCGTCGCTCGCGTCGTGGTACTCGACGATCCACCGATCCTCGGTCTCGAGCCACGGGAACGTCGCTCGGCTCGTCCCGTCGCCCGGCGGTCCCTCGAGCCCGCTGCCGTCGGTGACGGTCGCGTCGACCGCGTCACCCGGACTACCGCCGGTCGCGTCGGGACGCGCGGCCCGGTTCATGAATCGGTGGAAGAAGGCCATCGCCCCCAACAGCCCCAGCAGCGCGACCCAGACGATCACGCCGACTTGGCTCGGAGAGAGCTTGTTCGGCGTGTCGACGAATCCCTCCAACGGTTGCATCTCGCTCACGCTCTGGTCGATCCTGATCTCCTCGGACGGCGGTTCGCCGTGTAACCCGACGTACCACGTCGGCAGCAGCACGGCGAGCACGATGAGAAGGATGGCAATCGTTCGTCGGTCCATTAGTTGTGTCGTGTATTGTATCGATGAGTCGGCTCCGTAGGACGGACGCGGCCTCGCAGAGCCGTGTCGTTTACTGCGGTAATCGCCCGTGTGCTCCCGTTTCCCCGTGGTCCGTTCGTCCGGTGTTAATTACAGAACACAGTGGCGAAACACAGCATACGATGGCCCAGAAACGAGCAAGTAGCTACTCCCGAACTATTCGGTGGTTTAAGTACCCTTCCCGAACAGTTGAGACAGTACGGTCGCCGTCACGAGCCGGAGGTGTTCAGAGACGGTCGACTTCGCCAGACCGAGCTCGGCCGCGACCTCGTCGGCCGTGGCGCCGTTCGGTTCGAAATACCCCTTTTCCACCGCAGCGGCGGCAACCGTCGCCTGTCGTTTCGTTACCCCCGAGAGGTCGACCGGGACCACGCCCGACCGGCCGTCGCACGAGTCCCCTTCGACGAGGACCTGCCGAATCTCTACCGTACCGAGCGCGTCGACGATCGACTGCAGCTCGTCGTGTCCGGTCAACACGAAGGTAGCGATCAGTTCGCCGTCGTCGATCCGCATCTCGTGTGGCGACACGGGGAAATTGAACACACCCGGCAGAAGTCCGTTACAGTCACAGGAACCAAACGCGTCTCGTTCAGCGTCTGACTGGTTCGTGTCGTCGCCGGAGGCATCACAACTGCTGCCCTCGTCCTTGAGGTCGTATCTGCCGTGAGCCTCTCCCGCGAAATCCAGCGATTCCAGCTCGCTCGGCTGGTCTGTCGGGAGGTCGTCCGCGACGAAGTCAATGCGCTCGTCCGTGGGATCGAACCGAACGTCTCGGAGGGCCGTCCGTTCCGAAAGCGCGGCCACGGGACAGCGATCGCAGGCAGCGGCCGCCAACTGGACCTGGATGGAGTCGACCATACTTGCCGCGGGTACACCAGTAGATCGTAAAAAGGTTGGCGCCCGTGGTATCCAGATTGTCGCGGATCCGAACTGACATCCTCTTCCGGGTCTACCCCCGAGATCGAGTAAGGTGACGTCGGCTACGCTGACCGGGTGACCGTTGTGACAGAGGCGTTCTGGGGACGTCTTGCCCTCCCGTACCGAGGCCCTCAATCCGCTTTATCGAAGGCCAAACCCTCGCCCCTCAGGGCCGGGCGGATGTCACGGATTCAAACGTGGTCCGGAGAGTTACGTGCCAGTTCTCGGTTACCGTGACTGCAGATTCGTCGTTTCGCCAGTTCCGGTCGCCGCTATTTTCCCAATTTAAATCCGTGTTCGCACGTGCTGACTTCGGAATCTAGCACAACATGAACCCGGAACCTAGCACAATATGAACCGTCACACCTGCCCGGTCATCTCACCCACGAGGCCGGCGACCGGAGGCCGAATTGGCGGGCGCGAGCATGGCCAAATTGATGGGTGTGAGCACGGCCAAACGAGCGGACGCGGAGGTAGATATCAAGAGGAGACGTGGCGGTTCTCAAACGCTCACGTCGGGAGTGGTCCGGCGAGTCCAGCGCAGGCGGAACGCTTGGCCCAGTTGATGAAGCCACAGGAGGACGAGTGCGGTGTATCCGGGGCCGAAAAGATACGCCGACCACGACTGATCCTGATAGAAGAAGCCGACGCCCACGACCACGATTGCGACGTTCCACACCCAGACCATCCACGTAGAGGTCACCGACGGGACGACTCCCTCCGGCAGGAGATCGGTCACGTCAACGCGGTCACCGCCCCCCGAACGCCCTTCGCGCGGGGCGGGGAGGTTCCGGAAATAGAGCAGTAGACCGGCGAGCGCGATGGGGAGCGCCCACCCCACGAAGAAGAAGTGGAGCGCGCCGTCCTCGATATACGCCGGATCCACCCACTGGACGCCGAACAGCACGAACGGTGCGAAGCCCGCCGGTCCGAGCATCCAGAATTGGGCTGCCAACACCGACAACGCGATATCCGACCGGGAATCCACTGACCGTACGTCTGAACCAGGGTATACAGGTACAGCGCGAATCCCGTCGCGAAGAGGACCAGCCCGGTCGCCGTAACGGTCCGGCCCATCCCGATCCAGGGGCCGGTGATCAGCGGAAAGATGCCGGCGACGAGGAACCACGCCGAGTAATCGCGTAACCTCTCGCTGTAGAGATCGGTACCGAGTAGGCGAGGGAAGAGGTCGTAGAGCGTGGCGATGGCCGCGAGGCCGAGAAAGCCCCACGCGTTAGCGTGGACGTGAGCCTCGCGTAAGCCGAGCCACCCGCCCGGGACCTGCCAGACGTGGCCGAACAACCCGTACGCGTACGTGATCCCCCAGAGGAACACGAACACCGACACCAGGTACAGGCCGGTCGTCGCGTTCCACGCCCGATCGCTTTGCAGCGCCATCCGCAGCATTATCACCAGCAATCCGGCGGCGAGCAGCCAGACCGCGATGAGTCCGCCGTCGAACGCCCAGGTGTGCCCCCAGCCGCGTCCGTACCACAGCAGGAGAAATCCGCCGTTCAGGCCGATGAAATTCAGCCAGTCGTAGTACTTCGGGGGCAACGGACGTCTGAGCTTCCGAGCCGTGAGCTGGGGGAGCATTCCGAATAGAAGCTGCGTGAACCCGCCGATCGTCACGAAGTGGATGTGACTCCACGACACCCAGCCGAGGTGCGGGACCAGACCGAACTGCTCGAGGCCGTGATAGGCAGCCAATACGAGGCCGGCGAGTAAGAACAGCGCTCCTGCGAGGTGAAAGGGAGTGAACCGAATCGGGTGACGTGTCATGTTTCCAGGTCCGGTCGCAGCCTCGAAGTGAGCTTTGGCGAACACTATCGCATATCCCGAATATATTCGGCATCAGCCGGTATCCCGTGGGTGGTACAACTCGGAGGCTGTGTTTTGTCTACCGCCTCTCATATCCACGTTGCCTAATACCCATGTTGGTTGAACATAATTTATATATTATATATCCGACACAGGTATCGGAAGCGGACCACTGGAGTCGGCCTCGGAGTACTGGTTCGTTCATGCTCTACGGACCTTTCTCCGACAGTAGCTGTCTGTACCCTCCTCAGCCGGGCAGCGTTCAGTGCGAATTTCCGAGACACCTCCGAATATATTAGCGATGATCGCTATTATCAGCGGTCTGTTAGGGTGACACACCGACGATGCCACAGGCGAAACTCACGATAGATATTCCAGAGCACACCTGGATCGGTGACCTCTCGACCGCTCATCCGGAGGTCCTGTTTCAGGTCCTCACGAGTATCCCCGGCGAAGGAACCGGGATCGCGCTGATCAGGCTCGTGACGGCAGACCCGCTGCCGATCATCAGCGATATTCAGTCTCGGGACGACATCGAGGATCTCGAACTGCTCTGGAAACACGACGACGAGGCCCTGCTCCAGATAGAGACGGTGAACCCGCTCCCGCTCCTCCCGATCCTCCGAGCCGGTGTGCCGCTGAAGATGCCCTTCGATATCCAGAACGGTGAGGCCACGTGGGAGGTGACGACATCGACACGTCGTCTCTCACGCCTCCGTGATCACCTCGATGAGTTGGAGATGGGCTTCGCGATCGAGTACGTTCGAGAGATCGACGCGAGCCAGGCGGACCAGCTGCTGACAGACCGACAGCAGGAAGTGCTGCTCGCTGCCGTCGAAGCGGGCTACTACCGCACACCGCGAGAATCGACGTTGGGTGACGTGGCCGATGCGCTCGACATCGCGAACGCGACGTGCAGCGACGTGCTCCATCGGGCCGAGGGTCACATCATCCACTGGTTCGTCGAGGAGCACATGGAAGCGTGACGCCGACGCGAGTCACGTCGGATTCGCGCGAGCGGATGCCCTCGGCCGAGACCGAGCGGTGTTGCGACAACAGTCGTCACCCAATGCGCGGTCGTCAGGGGGCGCAGCGGTTCACCGGGTAGAACCGCAAGTAAATTTAAAAACTTCGACGGCACCTGCTATTTCGGTGAACGCTGTGACACGTCAACTCCGCCGATGGCATATCGTCTCGACGGTCGTCATCCTCGCTCTTGCCGCCGTTTCGTCACTGCTTGGGTTGTTCCGGAGCGGCCACTATCGTGCGTCTCGCGAACTCACAGAAGCGTATCACGTGCAGGACCTCACTATTCTCGTCGTCGGCGTTCCCGTACTCGCTGCCGGACTGTGGTACTCGGTTCGGGGGTCGCCACGCGGGCGGATCGTTTGGCTCGGTGGGTTAGCGTACATGACGTACATGTGGGCTAGTATCGCCATCCAGGTTCCGTTCAACGAGCTGTTTCTCGTCTATATCGCCCTGTTCGGGCTCTCGCTTTTCACGCTCGTCGGCGGCACGGTCTCGACCGACGCCAGGACGATCCGTCAGGCGGTGGACGGACGGATCAACGCGCCGCTGTACAGCGGAGCACTCGCTCTCATCGGAGTCGGTCTCGGTGCGCTCTGGCTATCGGACGTCGTCCCGCCGCTCCTCAGTGGGACCACCCCGAGTCTTATCGAGGAGGTCGGCCAGCAGGCGATGGCCACTCACGTCATCGACCTCGGTGTCGTGGTCCCGTCGATCCTCCTCTCCGCGAAGTGGCTCTACCAGGGTCGCACGTGGGGGTACGTCTTCGCCGGGGTCGAACTGGTATTGGGTGCAGCGCTCGCGGCCCCGATAGGGATTATGACGCTGGTATTCATGAGAGGCGATACCGTTAGCGTCGGTCCCGTCGTAGCCGTATTCACCTTCCTGCCGATCCTCGTATCCGCGTTGCTGGCCGTGACCTATCTCCGCTCGATGGAGTCTCCAACGTCTCCCTCGCTCGATGAGAACCGTCGATAGATCGGTTGATGCACACGGTGCGAGAGGCGCTCCCGCTGTTCAGCAGAACCTGCTTGGGGTCTCTCAGACGGCGCCTGCCGAATCCAGCGGGTGTCCCCATCACCGGACTCGTGACCGTGCTGAACGTCGAGTCGATAGCTATCCCTCCAATGCTGATCAGGCGGATTCCCACCCGGTGAGAACCGTCGGTTAGATATTCTTCATGATAAATCAAACACATAAATGGTGGAATCACTATGGCCACAGCACCACAATCCGAAGAACAGATCAAAGAATTCGAACGGGAATTCGTCGACGAAGTGTGGAACGGGGGCAACTACGACTTCATCGAGGAGACGCACGGCGAGAATTACGTGGGGCACTGGTTCGACCCTGACGGCGACGACGTGGATCAGACCGGCCTCGAGGCGTTCATCCGGGAGACCCACGCAGGCTTTTCCGACTTCGAAATGACGGTCGAGTTCGTGGTCGTTGAGGACGACATGGGAGTGACCGGCTTCACCGTGCGCGGGACCCACGACGGGGAGTTCATGGGCATTCCCGCGACGGACAACGTCGGGAGCACCCCGGGTATCATGGTCCACCGGTTCGAGGACGGGAAGATCGTCGAAGCGTGGGCCGTGTGGGACGCCCTCGGTCAGCTCCAGCAGCTCGAGGTCCTCCCGAAGTCGTTCACGCTGGCCTCGTTCCTCGAGACCGGAGCGAACCTAGCGAAACAGGACGTCCTCAAGCTCGCAAAAGGCAAGTGACCCTTTGATCTCGTCTATTATCGAATCCATCCGTAGGGTGGGTTTCAGTCGAAACAGACGCGCGCCGTCCACAGCGTGGTTCTGAACTCCGTCACGAATCGTGGATTTCGTCGACGCCGACGACTGATGCGCCACTAGTCGGTGCCCACGAGTTCGGAGCGCCGGCAGCGAACGAGACGACTCTCGCGAGCGAGGTCGGCTCCGGTAGCGATACGGAGTTCACGGCGCGGGTCGATCGGGTCAGAGCGGCACATACCCGAGAGGGCGGTGGAGAGAGCGTGAGCCGCGGAGCGCTCCGGGCCGTCGCGCCGAATATGTTCGGGGGAAGGAACGCGGGGGCCGGGCGCGAATCCGACGTATGGATCGACCACGGCTCACGACGCTTCTGACCGGGTCAGTCGTGGGGACGTACCTGCTCGTCGCACTCGGAGCGACCGCCGCCGCGGACGCCGGCTCGGTGGTCGCCGCGGTCCACCAGGCCTCCGCGGTCGCCGTCGGCGTCCTGCTCGCCGTCACGGCGGTTCTCGCCCGTCGAACGACGGCCTCACGCGCTGTCCGTGTCGGAACGATCGCGGTGTTGATCGCGTATTCGGCACAGGCCGGTGTCGGGCTCGCAGGGCGAACCGACGTCGTGCCGTTCGACGGCGGCCTCCACCTGTTGGGCGGGATCGCGGTGTTCTCCGTCCTCCTCGTGACGCTCGTGATCAGAGTAGAGACGACAGCGGGGAAACCGATCGACGACGGCTCTCCGAACGGGACGGACAACCGCGTGACGCCGATCGACTCTGACGGGGACGCTCCGTCCGTCGTGTCCGAAACAGGGTCGGCGCGGTTCCGTGACCGGGTTCGGGCGTATCTCGAGTTGACGAAGCCCCGATTGATGTGGCTGTTGTGCCTGCTCGCGCTGGCGGGAATGGGACTGGCCGTCGCGACCGGCGCCCGACTGGACGGCGTGACGGTCGTCGCGACCCTCGGCGGCGGCGTCCTCGCGATCGGCGCGTCGGGCACGTTCAACCACGTGTACGAGCGCGACCGCGACCGCGAGATGCGACGGACCTCCGACCGGCCGATCGCGGCCGACCGGGTCGGCGTTCGGCGTGCGACCGGCTTCGGCGTCGCGCTCATCATCGCCTCGATGGCGGTGCTGGTGGCGTTCGTTAACGTGCTCACGGCCGCGCTCACGGCGGCGGCGATCGTCTACTACGCGTACGTCTACACGGTCCTGTTGAAGCCGACGACCCGGTGGAACACCGTGATCGGCGGCGGTTCCGGGGCGTTGCCCGCGTTGATCGGGTACGCCGCCGTGACCGGGACCGTCGGCCTCCCCGCGCTGCTGCTCGCGCTCGTGGTCTGCTGTTGGACCCCGGCCCACTTTTACAATCTCGCGATCGCCCACCGCGAGGACTACGCTCGGGCCGAGTATCCCATGTTACCCGTCGTCGCCGGTGTGCGGACCGCACGCCAGCGGATCCTCGCTTGGCTCGGAGTCACCCTGATCGCCGCGGTGCTGTTGGGCGCCGCCACCGACCTCGGTCTCCTCTACGCGCTCACCACCACGGTGCTCGGAGCGGTGTTCGTTCGAAGCGTGGTTCGGCAGTACGACGTCGATCAGCGAGGGTCCGAAGACGAGCGGGCCGCCGCCTACCGAAGCTTCCACGCCTCGAACGCGTATCTCGGAGCCCTTCTCGCGGCGATCCTCGTCGAGACGCTCGCGGTCTGAGCTCGAGCGCTGGGGCTGCCGCCCGTTCCGTCCGATCGTGAAATCGGGGGCGAACATGTGCGTGTCAACGCTCATCACGATAATTCGAGTATCACGGCGTGTGAGCGACCAATGAGCAACGAATCGACACACGACAGCGGCGATATCCCGGCGATGCAACGGATTTACAACCGCATCTGGCTGCTGGCTGCGGCCGCGATGGCGTTCTTCCTCGTGGTCTACGTCGGCTGGGGGCTGCTCGACCTCCTCTCGTTGCCCGTGAGGTGAATCTCTCATGAGTAACCCGCTTGAGGACCCCGACGACGACTGGTGGAACTCTCCGATACATCGCCGTGAGAGCATCTGGCTCGGGCTCGCGGGCGCGTGGTCGCTCGGCATTTTCACGTGGATGGCCGGCTTCACCCAGTTCGGCGACCAGAACCCGATCGGCACGACCTACGACGTCGATCCCGACCGGTATCAGGAACGCGTCGGCGAGTACAAGGAAGCCGCCGAGGAGACCGAAGACGGACTGATTCCCCCCGACAACGACGTGTACGTCGGCGCGATGCGATTCAACTGGGACGGGCTCCCGGCCGTCCTGGAGGCGGGACGCGAGTACGACGTCCACCTCGGCGCCTACGACGTCCAGCACGGCTTCTCGGTCCGGCCGGAGGAGAATCTGAACAAGCAGATCAACCTCCAGGTGTTCCCGGGATCGGAGTGGGTGATTCCGATGACCTTCGACGAGCCGGGCACGTACCACGTCGTCTGCAACGAGTTCTGCGGACAGGGCCACCGGACGATGCACGGGCGCTTCACGGTGGTGGAGGGGTAGCATGTCGGCGATCGCTTCCCTGTTCCGGAACGACTACGACGCGGACGGTTTCCGGACGTGCTCGGTGACCGGACTCGACGTCCACCGGTCCGTGGAAAATTACGTGAAGCTGTTCGGGCTGACCGCGGTGATCGCGCTGGCCGTCGGCGGGAGCTTCGCGTTCTCCGTCGCGATGACCCGGTGGGAGTTCGTCGGCCTACTGGACCCGAGCGGCTACTACACGCACCTGAGCATCCACGCGTGGAACCTGCTCATCTTCTGGATGGTGTTCATGGAGATCGCCGTCCTCTACGTCGGCGGCCCGATGGTGCTCGGCCGGAAGCTTCCGCTTCGCCGGCTCGCGACCGTGGGGTGGGTCACCATGGTCGCCGGCGCGGTCGGGGTAAACGCGTCCATCTGGCTGTCCGAAGCGCCCAACGAAGCCCCGCTGCTGACGGCGTACGTCCCGCTCCCCGTCTCGCCGTGGTTCTACGGCACGGCGATCGTCTTCCTGCTCGGAGCCACGATCGCGGCGCTACCGTTCTTCGCGACGATCTGGTCGGAGACCCGCGACAGTCGGCGAACGCTCCCACTCGTCGCCTTCGGCGCGTTCGTCACCGGGATCGTCGCCGTGGAGGCGATCCTCGGCGGGATCGCCGCGTTCGCGTACGCGTTCGCCTGGCGAGTCGACCTGATAGCCGCGGTGGACCCGGGGATCTACCGACAGCTCTACTGGATCGTCGGCCACGGAACGCAGCAGATCAACCTGCTCGCGATGATCACGGTGTGGTACTTCCTCACTCACGTCGTGGGGGGCGCCGTCGTGATCTCCGAGAAGATCTCCCGGACCGCGTTCATTCTCTACCTCTTTTTCATCAATCTCGGGGCGGCACACCACCTGCTCGTCGACCCCGGCCTGTCCGCCGGCTGGCGGATCTGGAACACCTCCTACGCCTTCTACGGCGCGGCCTTCGCGAGCATGATCCACGCGTTCGCGATCCCGGCCGGGATCGAGGCCGGGCGCCGCCGCCGGGGACAGGGCGGCGGGCTGTTCGGCTGGCTCACCTCCGCGCCCTGGCGAAATCCCGTCTTCGCCGCGACGATCTTCAGCATCATCCTCTTCGGCTTCCTCGGCGGGATCACCGGCGTCGTGATGGGCCAGATTCAGGTGAACATGACCTGGCACAACACCCTCGCGACCGTGGGGCACTTCCACGCCACCGTCGCGCTGGGGACGACGCTCGCGTTCTTCGGGCTCGTCCTCTTCGTGATTAAGACGATGTTCCGTCGGGACTTCGTCTCGGACACGCTGGCGAGCGCGATCCCGTACGCCTACGGCGCCGCGATGAGCGTCGCCACGCTGATGTTGATGTACGCGGGGATCCTCTACGGCGTCCCGCGCCGAACCGCCGAAGTCGTCCGGAACATCCCCGGCTCGGAGTTCAACCTCTCGGCCGCGATTCCGATATTCATGATCTTCGGGATCTTCGCGCTCCTGGCGATCCTCTCCGGAGTCCTGTTCGTCGGCGTCTCGGTCGGCTCGCTTTTGTTCGGCGATCGGCTCGCCGCCGGGGACGACGGCGGCATGCTCCCCGAGGGTGGACTCCACGCCGACGGTGGCGAACCGATTCACGCGGTCGAGCTCCGAGGGACGTTCGCGCTCTGTCTGATCTTCCTCGGCGTCTTCGTCGCCGTCTACGTGTTGAACTGGTACCTGCTGACCCAGCTGTGGGCGATCGGCGCGTAGGCGCCGGCCGTCCGAATTACCCGCCGAACGACCGTGTGACACCCAACGAATGACTGACACCTCTCGAACGAATCCCCTGACACAACTCGGCAGTATCGTTCGCCGGGCCTGGCGTGACTTCCTGAGCGTGTACTACGCGAACACGCCCGTCTGGCGCTGGTTAAAGAGCGGTGCGCTGGTCTTCCTCGGACTCTTCTTATGGATGGGCGGGAACGTCCTGCTGGCCTACTGGACCGACGCGGTCGCCGTCCGGTACGCGCTCGCCTACGGCTTCGTCCTGATCGCGTGGGGACCGCTCACCCACCTGCTCGTCGTGCCGGTAGTGATCCGGCTGCGACGCACCGCGGAGAACCCCACTGTGCGGCGGATCGTCCGGCACGGGTCGAAGATCAACTTCGCGACGTTCCTCGTGATCGTCGCGGTCGTGGGGACCGTCGCGCCGGGCGTGATGCTGCTCGATTTCTCGTCCGGCTTCGGAACCGACGGCGGCGACGTGACCGCGGAGCTCGTCTGCGAGACCGACGGCGACCCGATCACCTGCGAGCTCGAAACCGCCGAAGGCGTCGACCACGTCGTACTCCTCGCCGGAGGTGAAGAGGTCGACCGGAGCGACGAGCCGCCGTACGCGGTGTCGGCGCCGCGCGACGCGCTCTCCGAGGGGCCCTCCGGGTCGCAGTTCGTGATCGAGCTTCGCGATTCGAACGGCGAGACCCTCCGTCGGTTCGTCCGGACCGTCTGAGCGGCCCGCCAACGCGGCTCGTCGCTCCGGACGGGGCGGCCACGTCTCACTCTCGCAGCACCGATCGCGTCGAGTTCGTCACGACGATGCCGCTGCTGGCGGCCATCGCCAGCGCGGCGAAGAAGGGGTTGAGCGCCCCGCCGACCGCGAGCGGGATCGCCACCGCGTTGTAACACAGCGCCCACGCCACGTTCTCACGGATGCGCCGCCGCGTCCCCGCCGCGAGGTCGAACACGGTCTCGACCGCCCGGAGGTCCTCGTCGGCGATCACGACGTCCGCGGCCTCGACGGCGCGAGCCGTCCCGTCGCCCATCGCGATCCCGAGGTCGGCCGCCGCGAGCGCCGGGGCGTCGTTGGTGCCGTCGCCGACCATCACGGTGGGCCCGGCGGCCGCGAACCCGCGGACCGCCTCGAGCTTCCCGTCCGGCGGCACGCCGGCGAAGACCTCGTCCACCGCCGAGTGGTCCCGGTACCGGTCGACCCGAGGCCCTTCGTCGCCGGTGAGGACCGCGACCTCCCGGTCGGCGAACGCCGCGATCGCCTCGTCCCAGCCCTCCCGTTCGCGGTCCTCGACGGCGATCAGCCCGCGGGCCGCGCCGTTCCAGCCCACCACGACGGGCAGCGCACCCCGTTCCGTGACGGCTTCGACGTGCTCCCGTAACTCTTCGGGGACCGGACCGCACTCCCGTTCGACGAGGTCGGCGGTCCCGACGACGACGCGTGTCGCGTCCGTTCGAGAACCGGCTCCGTCGGGGTCGCCATCGACGAGCGCTCCCGAGACCCCCGAGCCGGGGTGGTGGGTGAACGATTCGACCGTCGCGGCCGCAGTAGCGTCGTCGCCCGTCGCCTCGTCGTCGGCCGCCGCCTCCCGAATCGCGTCTGCGACGGGGTGATCGGCGCGGCGTTCGACCGCGGCCGCACGCCGGAGCGTTCGGTCGTCGCCGTGCGTCGCGCTGACGGACATTTTCCCGGCGGTGAGCGTCCCGGTTTTGTCGAACACGACCGTCTCGGCGTCCCGGGCGACCTCGAACACCGAGGCGTCCGTGACGACCACCCCGCGGTCGAGCGCGTCCCGCAGCCCGCCCGAGACGGCGAGCGGAGTCGCGAGTCCCATCGCGCACGGGCACGAGACGACGAGCACGGTCAGTCCGGCGAGCATCGCCGCGGCGATCGTTCCTCCCGTCGCGAGCCGCCAGCCGGCGACGAGCACGCCGAGGGTCAACACGACCGGCACGAATATCGTCGCGAGCGCGTCGACGAAGCGCTGGATCCCCGGCGTGGCGGTCTGGACCTCCCAGAGTGCGGCGGCGAGGCGGTCCGCGGTGCTTTCGGCGTCCTCGCCGACCCGCATCGCGATCGCGCCGGCCGACCCGCGCGCCTCGGCCTCTCCGCCGTCGGCCTCTCCGACGTCGCCGAGCAGGGTCGCCCCGCCGATCACGGTCTCGCCGGGCCCTTTTCGCACCGGCAGCGACTCTCCGGTGATCACGGACTCGTCGACGTCGGCGGTCCCCTCGATCACGGTGCCGTCGACGGGCACGCGTTCGCCGGGTGTGACTCGGACTCGGTCGCCCGGGTCCAGTTCCGCGATCGGGACGGTCTCCGATCCGGTTTCAGTGACCCGAGTGGCGGAGTCGACGCGGGCGGCCGTAACGGTCTCGAGGAGGTCGGTCGCCTGCGATCGGACCCGTCGCTCGTAGTACCGACCGACCGAGACGACCATCACGACCGCGACCGTGACGTCGTAGTACAGGTGCGTGCCGCCGGTCGCGAGCGCGAGAGTGCTGTAGGCGTACGCGGACAGCGCGGCGACCGCGACGAGGAGGTCCATGTTCGGCCGGCGCGCCCGCACGCTCACGTAGGCGCCTCGGAGGAGCGGCGCGCCCGTATACGCCAACAGGACGGTAGTCAGGAGCGCGATGAACGCCAGCGGCAGGTACCTTCCCACGGACGTGGTCGTATCGGTCGCGAGGACGTTCGTCTCGATGCCGAGGTAGCTCGGGTATAGCGACAGCACGTACCACGGCATGATCAGCATCGCGAGGAAGCCGCCGACGACGAGCCGCTCGACTGTCCCATCGTTCGACGGGGCCGCGCGCGTGGTATCGGCGGCCGCACCGTCGCCTGTCGGTGTCTCGTCTCGAAACCGGAGCGTGTAGCCGTACCCGGAGAGCGCACCCGGAAGCGCTCCCCGTTCGATCTCCGCCGGGTCGTACACGACGCGGGCGGTCTCGGTGCCGTAGTTCGCTTCCACGGCGTGGATACCCGGCCGGTCGTCGCCCCGTAACCCGAGGAACGCCTCGCAGGTCGTACAGTGCATCCCGTCGACGGCCAGATAGGCCTCGGCCGCGCCGGGCGGTGGCGCCGCTCCGTCGCCGTCGGTCGGCGCTTCGTCGAGTTCGTCCCTCGCCAGGTCGTCCACGTCGTCGAGGCGACGGGCCACCTCCAGACAGCCGCGACAGCAGAACTCGCCCTCGACGTCGGCCGTCCTGACGGGCGGCTTCGGGGTCGGGAGGTCACAGAGCCGGCAGTCGGCCATCGGTCGTGATCGGTCGGCGATCCGGGAGTCGCTATCCGCGAACGTGTTCGGGATCGGACGTTGCGTCCGTCAGACCGGGTCCGCCGTCGTCCGCGCGGGTCGACGCGGTGCTCGCTTCGACCCGAGTGAGAGACGCACGACCGGCGAACACGGCGGCGACGTCGCTCCGCGCTGACGCGGGTAATAAGGACGGGTCCGAACAATTCGGTCGACGGCGTCACGCCCGGAGAACGTCCGATATCCCCTTTTGATCCGGGTCGTAGATGATCACGTCCGAAGACGACCCGGCCCCCGACGGATCCGCGCTCCGCCGGTTCCGGCCGGAACGCCTCACCACCACGCCGAGTAACTCATCGAGAAGACCCATGGCACAAGCACGCCTCGTCGTTACGCTTCCGGAGGGCCCGTGGGCGGCCGACGTCTCCCGCGAGTTCCCGGCGGCGACGTTTCGAGTGATCGCCGCGCTCCCGGGCGAGGGTCCGGGCTTCGCGCTCGTGTGGATAACCGCCCCGGACGTCGGGGGCGTCCTCGACGCGATGGAGTCGCACCCCGCCGTCACCGATGCGACGGTGATGGACCGGGGCGACCGCGAGGCGACGGTGCAGTTCGAGACCTCGGCGCCGCTGCTGCTCCTCGCGGCGAAGCGCTCGGGCGTCCCCATCGAGATGCCGGTCGAGATCAGCGACGGCGACGCGATCATCGACATCACCGGGGCCGCCGACCGGATCTCGGAGCTGGGCCGGCAGTTCGACGAACTCGACTTGGACTTCCGCGTCAGGCACGTCCGGAAGCGGCCGCAGGCGAGTCAGCTGTTGACCGAAACCCAGCAGGACCTGCTCCTCCGCGCGGTCGAGGAGGGGTACTACGACACGCCGCGGACCTGCTCGCTCACCGAGCTGGCCGACCGCGTCGGGCTCGCGAAGTCCACCTGTAGCGAGGCGCTCCACCGCGCCGAAGAGCTCGCGGTCAAGCGGCTCGTCGAGGACCTGCCTCCGCGGGTCGACGACGACGCGGCGACCCGGTGAGTTCGACTCCCGTTTCGCCGCGTTCCGGTTCGCGTCGCGGTCGCGACGCGTCGTCCGCTCGCTGCCGCACGCGGATTCAGCCGCTTCGGATACTCGTCGTCGGCCGCGAGCATCCTTTAAGTAAAAATCAGCGATGATGTTCAGTTATTCGCCCACGAGATGAGAACATATCTGCATTTATACGGTCTTTCTTCGCCAAAACCCAACCGGAGAGACACAATGTCCCGACATTCCCACACCGACCGGCGCGCATTCCTGAAGACGGCGGGTATCGGCGCCGCGGCCGTGTTCGCGGGCTGTCTGGGTGGCGACGAGACCGACGCCATCGCGCCGCCCACGAAGGACGCGGCCGATGAGGACCCGTCGGGCGAGTCGGCCTCGCTCGATCCGGCGGCGGAGGTCGACGTGGACCGCATCGCCGCGGATCCGACGGACGTGCCCGACCCCGTCGACTGGGACGAGCCGCGGACGCACGACGTGACGATGGAGACGAAGGAAGTGACCGCCGAGATCGAACCCGGCGTCACCTTCGACTACATGACCTTCGACGGGCGGGTGCCCGGCCCGATGGTCCGCGTCCGCCGGGGCGACACGGTGAACTTCACCCTGAAGAACCCCGAGGACAGCGGGCTGCCGCACAACATGGACTTCCACGCGGTGTACGGGCCCGGCGGCGGCGCGGACCACACGACCATCGCGCCCGGCGAAGAGGCCAGCATCCAGTACACGGCCACTTACCCCGGCGTCCACATCTACCACTGCGCGGTCCCGAACATGGACCAGCACATCAGCGCCGGCATGTTCGGCGCCATCCTCGTCGAGCCGGAAGACGGGCTCCCGGAGGTCGACCGCGAGCTGTACTTCGGCCAGCACGAGCTGTACACGAACGGCGAGGCCGGCGAAGAGGGTCACCACGAGTGGAGCGTCGACGCCGCCAAGGAGGAGGAGCCGACCTACATGGCGTTCAACGGCGAGGCGTACGCGTTCACGCAGGACGGCTACGGTCGGATCCCGGTCGAGCAGAACGAGCGCGTCCGGCTCTTCCTGTCCAACGGCGGCCCGAACCTCAGCAGCTCGTGGCACGCCATCGGCAACGTCTGGGACAAGCTCTACCGCGACGGCGACCTCGTCTCCGACCCCGCGCGCTACGTCGAGACGACGCCGGTCGCGCCGGGCACCGTCACCGCCGCGGAGATCAGGACCCCCGTCCCCGGGCCGATCAAGATCGTCGACCACTCGCTGACCCGCGTGGCCCGCAAGGGACTGCTCGGCGTGCTCGAAGTGGACGGCGAAGCGGACCCCGACGTCTACGACCCCGACGGCGAGTGATCGCCGACGCCCCGCGCGGGCACGGGGCGTCTCACAGTTGGGCGTGCCGAGGGACCGAATCACAATCGCGCGTGCCGAGGGACCGATGTGGCGCGTGGCGAAGGAACGTTTAAAAGCGTCCGGCCGGAACGAGGGGGTATGCCCACCTTCGAACTGAACCTCTCGGACGACGTCTACGCGGAGTTTCAGCAGCTCGCGGATCAGGAGTTCGTCTCCGAGGAACAGGCCGCGGAGGACCTCATCGCCTCCGGCATCGAGGCGTACAACGTCTCCGTCGTCGACGACGACCCGCACGACGAGATGCTCGACGGCGCGGAGAACAACATGTTCGACACCGCGCAGGACCCCGGAAGCCTCGAAGACGACCGGCTGTAACGAGCCTCCCCTTCTTTCGGTGTCGTCCCGTCAGTAGCCGAGGCCGAGCGCTCGGTTCGCGAGCAGCGCCGCCAGCCCGAGCGCCATCACGCCGGCGAGCAGGCCGAACGCCGGCGCCCACCCGGCCGCGTCGGAGACCGTCCCCACGACGACGCTGCCCGAGGCGCCCACCACCATGTAGGCGGTCCGAACGAGACCGAATCCGGCGCCGCGCTCGTCGTCCGAGAGGAGGTCCATGAACCGGGACTGGACGGGCGCGCCCCACGACATCGCGACGCCGACGAAGCCGATGGCGACGACCGTCGGGCCGAGTCCGAGGTCGAACCGCGCCGTCGCGACCAGGAGCCCGTAGCCGACGATGCCGGCGCTCATCGTCCCCATGGCGGTCGCGTCGCGGCCGAACCGGTCGGAGAGCGACCCCGTGACGGGCTGGGTGCCCCCGTGAACGAGGAAGTACAGCGAGAACAGCAGCGCCGACAGCGCCGTCGAGAGCCCGCCGCCGACCTCCAGGAACGTCGGGAGGAAGGAGGCGGTCGCCTGCCACGTGAACGCGCCGAGCGTCGCGAGGCCGGTCGTGTAGAGGATCGACGGCCGCGACAGCAGCTCGGCGAGCGGCGAGAGCGCGAACCGCTCGCGCAGCGCCTGGTCGGGACGGACCGGCTCAGTGGACCGCACCTGCGACGCGAACAGGGCGAACACCGGCACGGCGACCGCGGTGCCGAGGAGGATCCCGACGCGCCACCCGTACCGCGACCCGACGAGCGCCGCGAGCGGCGGCGCGGCGAGTCCGGCGATCGGGCCGCCGGCGACGTGGACCCCGATGGCCCGGCCGATGTCGTCGAACTGCTTCGCGAGGAACGTCGTCGCCACCGAGTAGTGGAGTCCGGCCCCCGCCCCGAGCACCACCGTGAACACCATGAAGACGCCGATGGACGGCGAGATCGCGATCAGCAGCGACGCGACCGCGGTGGCGCCGACCGCGGTCAGGATGACGACGCGCTCCCCGTAGCGGTCGCCGAGCACGCCGGAGGGGAACTGCGCCAGCGCGTACGCCAGCCACATCCCCGAGAGCGCGAGGCCGACCGTCGCGTTCGTGACGCCGAACCGCGTCGTGATCCGCGGGACCAGCGGGCTGATGGCCAGGCGCGCGACCATCGTCGCGGTGAACGCGAGCGTGCAGAGGGCGAGCGCCGTGTGCCGGTACCGCCAGTTCACGGTCGCCGTTCTCGACCCGAGTCAAAGCGGGTTCCGGTCGCGGCCAGCCGGGCCGGGTGTAGGGTGCGAACGGTCGCCGGGGGGCGCGGGCACCGGCGTCCGAGCCTCCTCAGATCTCGAACGCGATCGGGTAATCGGTGAGGTTCTCGTACCCGTCCTCGGTGACGACCACGAGGTCCTCGATCCGGACCCCGCCGACGTCGGGGTCGTACAGTCCGGGTTCGACGGTGATGACGTGGCCGGGCTCCAGCTCGCCGCCGCCGCTCGCGAGCCGCGGGGACTCGTGGACGTCGAGGCCGATCCCGTGGCCGGTCGAGTGGATGAACCCCGTCTCCGTCTCGGGGTCGGTGCGGAACGTCGGCTCGCCGGCGTCCTCGTACACCTCGCAGGCCGCGGCGTGGACGTCCTCGCCGGTCGCGCCCGGCTCGACCGCCGCGAGCGCGGCCTCGAGCGCACGCTCCGTGAGGTCGTACCACTCCCGGAGCGCCGCCGACGGCTCGCCGACGCAGAACGTCCGGGTCATGTCGGCGTTGTACTTCGTCGCCTTCGACCGCGGGAAGATGTCGACGATGATCGCCTCGTTCGCCCGGAGCGGTCCGGAGCCGCGGTCGTGGGGGTCGGCCGCCTGCGCGCCGCCGGCGACGATCGTCTCGTCGAGCGCGCAGCCGTGCCGGAGGAGCGTCACCTCGATCTCCTCCGCGACGCGCTCGCTGGTGAGCGGCTCGCCGTCCGCGAGGAGGACGCCCGCCTCGGCGTCGTCGCCCTCGCCCGCCACGTCAGCGCCGGCGAGCAGGTCCTCGGCGGCGCGCATCGCGGCCTCGTTCGCCCGCTGGGCCTCGCGGATCGCGTCGACCTCCTCGTCGGTCTTCACCGCGCGAACCTCGCGGAGGAAGTCGTCGCCGTCGACCGCGACGTCGATCCCCCGCTCGCGCATCGCGTCCGCGGTCCCGACCGGGCCGCGCGGCGGCATCGACACCGACTCGACGCCCTTGTCGCGGACGAACGCGGCGTACATGTCGTATCGCTCCTCGCGGCCGCCGTACTCGTAGTCGTAATCGGCGTGGCGCTCGACGGTGTCGGCGGCGGCCTCGGTCCGCGCTCGCCCGTACTCCAGCCCGGAGACGAGCACGTGGATCTCCCCGTCCGCGTACAGCGTCAGGAACGGGTCAGGGCCGGTGAATCCGGAGAGATACAGCTGGTTCGCATCCTCCTGTGACGCGTCGAGGAGGTAGCCGTCGGTGTCGATGGCGGCGAGGGTCTCTTCGAGGCGGGTTCGGTTCATACGCGTCCTGCTCGCGCGAGACCCAAATCGGTTGCCCTCACGGAATCGCGGGGACGCGGCGAGTTCGCGATATATCACGAAATATCTATATACTAGTGATCGTCGAATCGACGAGCGATACACGTCTCCGACGAGGCCGGAAAATACCGCGGCCACAACGCCCGTATCCGCGTTCGAGATGGCCTCTCTCCGGAGTTTTCACCTCCGATATCGACACGAGGATTTAAATAGCGTCGGGCCTTACCCGTTCGTGAGGAAACCAACCGAGACGCGTCTCTCGGTCCCCTCGTTCCCTCCACTTGAACCAACCAATGAGCGAAAACGTTCGAACGTACACGGCGGAGCACGTCGACGACGAGGAACAGACCGAGTCGTCGGACGAGGAACTGCGATGTCCCGAGTGTAGCGGCCAGCTCGCGACTGACACGGAACACGGCGAGACGGTGTGTGTCGACTGCGGGCTCGTCGTCGAAGAGGACGAGATCGACCGCGGGCCGGAGTGGCGCGCGTTCGACTCCAAAGAGAAAGACAGCAAGTCCCGGGTGGGCGCCCCGACGACGAACATGATGCACGACAAGGGGCTCTCGACGAACATCGGCTGGCAGGACAAGGACGCCTACGGCAAGTCCCTCTCCAGCCGACAGCGCGAGAAGATGCAGCGGCTCCGCACCTGGAACGAGCGGTTCCGCACCCGCGACTCCAAGGAGCGGAACCTGAAGCAGGCGCTCGGCGAGATCGATCGCATGGCATCGGCGCTCGGCCTCCCGGACAACGTCCGCGAGACCGCGTCGGTCATCTACCGCCGCGCGCTCGACGAGGACCTCCTGCCCGGCCGCTCCATCGAGGGCGTCTCGACCGCGTCGCTGTACGCGGCCGCCCGGCAGGCGGGCACGCCGCGCAGCCTCGACGAGATCGCGGCCGTCTCGCGGGTGGAGAAAGACGAGATCGCCCGGACGTACCGCTACGTCGTCCGCGAGCTCAAGCTGGAGATCCAGCCCGCGGACCCCGAGAGCTACGTCCCGCGGTTCGCCTCCGACCTGGGGCTCTCGGACGAGGCCGAGCGCCGCGCCCGATCGCTGCTCAGCACCGCGAAGTCGCAGGGGATCCACTCCGGCAAGTCGCCGGTCGGCCTCGCGGCCGCGGCCGTCTACGCGGCCTCTCTGCTGGTCAACGAGAAGGTGACACAGAGCGAGGTCAGCGACGTGGCGAACATCAGCGAGGTCACCATCCGCAACCGGTACCACGAGCTGCTGGAGGCCGAGGACGGCGTCGCGCTGAGCTGATCGACGCCCGGACCGTTTCCGTCGACGCTCCGCCGTTTTTATCTGCGACCGGATCGCCGGCCGCCCCGCTTCGATTCCCGTTTCCGAACGCCCAAGCCCTCGCGGGCCGAGCCACGCGTATGGAGACCACCCGTCACTTCACCGCGACGACGTACGTCGTCAACGACGGCGCGACCGCACTCCACGCCCACGACCGGCTCGGGATCCGGCTCCCGCCGGGCGGCCACGTCGACCGCGACGAGCTGCCCCACGAGGCGGCGCTCCGCGAGGTCCGCGAGGAGACCGGGCTGCGCGCCGAGCTCGTCGCGACCGAATCCCCGATCGAGGGGCCGAACACCCGCGGCCTCCCGGAGCCGGCCCACCTCATGCTCCACGACATCAACGTCCACGAGGACGGGTCCGTGGGGCACCAGCACATCGACCACCTCTACTACGCCCGCGTCGAGTCCCGCGAGATCGCGCCGGGCGGCGCCGACGAGGTCGAGCCGGACGGCTGGCGCTGGTACACGCCGACCGAACTCGCGGCGAGCGACCTGCAGCCGGACGTTATCGAACTCGGCCGCGAGGCGATCGCGACCGTCGAGGACGAGTAACCGACCGATTTTCTCTTCGGACTACCACGGGAAAATAGCCGGACCGCTCGTCGTCGGTCGTCGAGGGGATCCCGCCCGATAAGCGTCTGACGAGTGTCTCACGGTCCGGAAGGTATTTGGGTCGTTGCAGGCGACATACGTCAAGATGGACGCACAGCGACGATCGGAGATCACCGGGTGGGACGCCCGCGACTTCTCGGGCGGGTTCGCCGGGCTTCGGCGCCTCGTCGACCGCGACTTCTCCGGGGCGGTGACCGACGGAGTGGGGTGGCTGTTCCTGTTCGAGGGTCGAGTCGTCGGCACGGCGGACGCCGACCTGGACGACTTCGCGGAGGCCTCCGGCACGCTGTACGAGGCCCCCGAGTCGGTCCTCCCGGTCCTGTTCGCGATGCAGGAGCAGGGGGGCGAGCCGCGGGCGCAGTACTACACGAACGACACGCCGCTCTCGGAGGCGGACCGCACGCTCTCGCAGGGGGGATTCACCGGCTACGTCGAGCTATCGGAGAACGTGCTCTCCGGGGACTACTACGTCACGTACACGGCCGGCGAGTCGATGGCCGCCGCGTACGTCGGTAACTCCCGGCGGCTGGAGACCGGCGAGGAGGCCTTCTCGCTCGCCGACGACGAGGTGGGCATCTACACCGTCTACGAGGTCGATCTGACCGTCCGCGAGATCCCGTCCGGCGCGGACGCGAGCGCGTCCGCCTCGGCGGCCGCCGACCAGCGAAACGGGGAGTCCGACGACGTGTCCGCGTCGGAGAGCGCTCCCCCAGAGGAGGGCGCGACGTCGGAGAGCGCGATGTCGGAGAGCGCGACGTCGGACGGCGCGGACCTCGACGACCGGTCGGACGCCGACGGCCGCGCCGATCCCGAGACGCCGACGGACGCCGACGCCCCCGACGCCGAGATCCGGGAGAGCGAGTCGACGGACGGCCCACGTGCGGGCGCCCGGTCGGGTCCCGACTCCGGCGCGGACGACGGTCCGTCTCCCGTCGAAATCGACGCGTCGGGGGCCGACGGGGAACCGGGCGCCAAGAGCGCCCCGTCGAACGGGGCGTCGACTGACGCGGACGAGTCGTCGAGCGAGCCGTCGGATCGCCCGGAGGGATCGTCGACGACCGACTCCGACGACGACGGAACGTCCCCGAGCGACGACGTGTTCTCCGAGGAGGAGCAGTGGCGCGAGCAGAAGTCGATCCCGGCGCTGGACCCGTCGGAGGCGAGCGATCCGCCGAGCGCCCGTACCGGCGCGGGAACGGCCGGACAGGAGTCCCAGCCGTCGCGCGGGGCCAACGGGGGCGCCGGCCGCGATGGGGCCGAGTCCGCGACCGACGGGTCTCCCGAGCCGCGCTCGACGGGAGGCGCCGGTTCGAACCGGTCGGCCGTCTCGCAGTCCTCCCGGCGTTCCGGTGGGCGGGGCGGCGAGGGACGGGAACGCCTCCGGAAACTGGAGAGCGCCCTGAACGAGTCCGAGCGGGAGCGCGAGCAACTCGCGGCGGAGCTGGAGGAGGTCGCCGCCGACCGGGACGACGTCGCGGCGGAACGAGACGAGCTGGCCGGCGAGGTCGACCGGCTGGAGTCCGAGGTCTCGACGCTCCGCGAGGAGCGGGACCGGCTGCGCGACGAACTCGCCGCGGCCCGCGAGCGGCTTCCCGAGACCGATCGGACGATCTCGCCCGCCGAGGCGCGGAGCGGAACGAACCTCTTCGTCAGGTACGACTCGAAGGGCGGCGCGACGCTCGAAGACGCCCACGACGGGTCGGTCGGTCGGGAAGAGCTCCGCGAGAACCTGCGGATCGAACACCACACGAGCTTCGAGGCCGACGGGCTGGCGGTCGACGGGCAGCCGTTCGAGGAGTTCCTGCGGGGAACGATAGAGTACGGATTCACCCGGTGGATCGTCGAGGACCTCCCGTTCGAGGTGAGCGGGACCGGTAACCAGGGCGTCCTTCGCGACCTCTACGACGCGATCCCCGAGATCGACCGCGCGGAGATCGGCGGCTCGGTGTCGATCGTCATCCGAGAGAACGGCGAGGAGACGCGCGAACAGCGCGCGTTCGACCTCGTCTTACGCGATCGGATGGGGAACCCCCTGTTCGTCGCCGACCTCAACGACAGCCGGGACCCGACCGCAGAGGGGACCCTGGAGTCGCTCGTGGGCAACGGCCGCGACATCGCCGAGTCCAACGACTCGTTCGCGGGCGCGTTCGCGGTGACGGAGAGCTTCTTCGAGCCCGGCGCGTTAGAGACCGCGAGCGACGCCGTCGGTGGCGGCCTGTTCAACCGGTCGAAGCGCGCGAGCTTCGTGAAGCTCTCGCGAAAGCGGGGGTACCACCTCTGTCTGGTCGAGGCCCGCGACGGCGGCTTCCACATGACGGTCCCCGACCTCTGAGACGGCGTCGGCCTCGACGCAATCCGAGTTCGACGAGAAACTGTCTAACGGCGACTGGCGGGTCCGCTCGTGACTGGAGAGACGGCTGGCTGCGATGGCCCGAGGTGCAAAACGCGGACTCTCGGCCGGTGGTACGGACGAACGCGGACGTTCAGTTCTCGAGTTCGGCGGCGTCGTCGATCCGCATGGAACCGAGCTTTTCGACGGTCTCGTCCAGCTTCTCGTCGAGTTCGTCGACGAACTCGTGGGTGCGCTCGGTGGTGATGGCGCCCTGGCTGGACGGCTCGATGAGGTTCTCCTCTTCGAGCACGCGCAGCGAGTAGCGGACCTTGTGGTGGGGGTAGCCGGTCTCGTTCGACATCTTCACGATGCCGATCGGCTCGTTTTCGATGACCATCCGCAGAACCTGGAGGTGTCGTTCCAGCATGTCTACCTCCTTCTCTAGTCGATCTATCATGGCACATGTTAACTCGTCATGCCCCGGTTTAAAAGTTGCTGTCGGCGGCCGGGGCCGGGTCGCTCGATCCCACGCTTTGACGTGCCAGTAGTTAACGTGTTCGATTGCGTGGAGCGGGCGCCTTCGGCGATCTATCGCACAAACGGGCACATCTCACGCGAGTTCGTCTCTGTCTGATGCACGTCCGTGGGGTGATCGCGTCCACAGACCGTAATCGGTTTTACCCCCCGGCCGGAACCTCCGGGCCGTATGACACTCACCATCGTCGGCTCCCAGCTGGGTGACGAGGGCAAGGGCGCGCTCGTCGACCGGTGGGGAGGGGACGCGGACGTCGTAGTCCGTTATCAGGGCGGCGACAACGCCGGCCACACCGTCGTCGAGGGGGGCGCGGAGTACAAGCTCTCGCTGGTTCCGAGCGGCGCCGTCCGGGGAACGGTCGGCATCCTCGGCAACGGCTGCGTCGTCAACCCGCGCACGCTGTTCACCGAGATCGACGACCTGCGCGAGCGCGGGCTCGACCCCGACGTGCGGGTCGCCCGCCGGGCGCACGTCATCATGCCGTACCACCGCGTGCTGGACGGGATCGAAGAGGAGGTCAAGGCGGACGACGACGCCGGCGACGAGGTCGGCACGACCGGCCGCGGTATCGGCCCGACGTACGAGGACAAGGCGGGGCGGCGAGGGATCCGAGTCGCCGATCTGCTCGACCCCGACGTGCTTCGCGAGAAGCTCGAGTACGCCGTGCCGCAGAAGCGGGCGCTCGTCGAGGACGTGTACGGACTCGATCTCAGCGGTGACGACCGCGCCGAGGCGTTCGACGTCGACGCCCTCCACGAGGAGTTCGTCGCGATCGGCGAGCGCCTCGCCGACGAGGGGATGACCGTCAACTGCTCGGACTTCCTCTACCGGCGCCACGAGGCCGGCGACCGGATCCTCTTCGAGGGCGCGCAGGGCACCCACATCGACGTCGACCACGGCAACTACCCGTTCGTCACGTCCTCGAACCCGACCGCGGGCGGCGCCGCGGTGGGCTCCGGCGTGGGCGTCACGACGGTCGGCGACGGCGAGGTCGTCGGCATCGTGAAGGCGTACCTCTCGCGGGTCGGCGAGGGACCGCTCCCGACCGAACTCGACGGCGACGCCGACGAGGAGGCGCTCGCCGACGAGATCCGCGAGAAGGGCGGCGAGTTCGGCACGGTGACGGGCCGCCCGCGCCGGATCGGCTGGCTCGACCTCCCGATGCTCCGCCACGCCGCACGCGTCTCCGGCTTCACCGGCGTCGCGGTCAATCACGTCGACGTGCTCGCCGGACTCGACGAGCTGAAGGTGTGTACGGGGTACGAACTCGACGGGGAGGAGATCGACACCGTCCCCACCACGACCGACCGGTGGGCGCGCTGCGAGCCCGTGTTCGAGACGCTCGACACCTGGGATACGTTCGATTCGTCCGCCGTCGCCGAGGCGGGCTACGAGGCGCTCCCGGAGGCGGCCCGCGAGTACCTGGAGTTCGTCGCCGACGAGATCGACACGCCAGTCTACGCGGTCGGCGTCGGCCCCGACCGCGAGGAGACGGTCGAACTGGTGAACCCGTTCGACGAGTAGGGCGTCCGACTGCCTTTTTAAATAGCCCGCCGCTACGACTGCGGGTCGACCCCGTCGAGCGCGCGCACGTCCTCGTCCGTCAGCGACAGCTCCGCGGCCGCGACGTTCGATTCGAGGTGCTCGACGCTCGACGTGCCGGGAATCGGGAGCGTCACGTCCGAGTGGTGAAGCAGCCACGCGAGCACGACCTGCCGCGGCGTCGCGTCGTGACGGCCGGCCACCGTTTCGAGCACGTCCGCGACGCCCTCGTCGCCGACCGTGTACATCGGTCCCCACGGAATGAAGCCCACGTCGTTGCGCTCGCAGGCGCGGAGCACGTCCTCGTCGTCGCGGTGGCCGACGTTGTACCAGTTCTGGACGGTCGCGACGTCGACGATCTCCGTCGCGGTCTCCAGCTGTTCGACGGTGACGTTCGAGAGGCCGACGTGGGCGATCTGCCCGGCGTCTTTCATCTCCGCGAACGCGTGGACCGACGCCTCGAAGTCGGTGTCGGGGTCCGGTCGGTGGAACTGGTAGAGGTCGACAGTGTCGGTCCCGAGTCGGTCGAGGCTACACAGCACCTGATTCTTCAGGAAGTCAGGGTCGCCGTGCGGGAGCCAGTCGCCCTCGCGGTTGCGGAGCAGTCCGGCCTTCGAGGCGACGACGACGTCGTCGGGGTCGCCGAGCGCCTCGCCGATGAGCCGTTCCGAGACGCCCGGCCCGTAGGAGTCGGCGGTGTCGACGAAGTCGACGCCCAGTTCGACGGCCCGCCGGAGGACCGCCTTCGCGTCGGCCTCGTCGGCCGGGCGCCCGATGATGTCCTCGCCCGTGACTCGCATCGCGCCGAAGCCGAGGCGGTTGACGGTCAGGTCGCCGCCGATGTCGAACGTGTCGCTCCGGCCGGTGGTGTCTGAAGCCATGGGCCGTGGTTCGCGGGCCACGCCCAAAGTCGTGGGGATGACGGACGGGGAGGTTCCCGGCGGCCGCCGCGGCCGCTCGCCCGTCTTGCGCGCGTCGCTACTCATAAACCGCCCCCGTGCGATCGTTCGGTATGGACGCCGAGCGCGAGGTACTCGACGTGTTGGCGCGGAACGCCCGCGAGGACATCGACGACATCGCGGCCCAGACGGGCCTCGACGCGGCGACGGTAGCGGAAGCCATCGAGGCGTTGGAGGCGGACAACGTGGTCCACGGCTATCAGGCGGTCATCGACTGGGACCGCGTCGACGAGGGGAAGATCCGGGCGGTCGTCGAGATCAACGTCGAACTCGACCGCGAGACCGGCTACGAGCAGGTCGCCGACCGGATCGCGAAGTTCCCGGCCGTCGACGCCCTCCACCTCGTCTCCGGCGACTACGACTTCGCCGTCGAGGTGCTCGGCGAGACGATGCAGGACGTCTCCCGGTTCATCTCCGAGCAGGTCGCGCCCATGCCGGAGGTCACCCAGACGGTGACACACTACATCATGGAGACGTACAAGGACGGCGGGGTGCGGTTCGAGGACGGCGACGACGACGACCGTCTCTCCGTGTCACCATGAGGCTGTCCGACCGCGCGCGCGACCTCCCGGAGTCCGGGATCCGGAAGTTCTTCGAGCTCGCGGAGGCGCGCGACGACGTGATCTCGCTGGGGGTCGGCGAGCCCGACTTCTCCGCGCCGTGGGCGGCCCGCACGGCCGCGATCGACTCGCTCGAACGCGGGAAGACCTCGTACACGTCGAACCGCGGGATGGCGGCGCTCCGCGAGCGGATCGCGGCCCACCACGAGCGCTACGATCAGGCGTACGACCCGGCGGACGAGATCCTCGTGACCACAGGCGCGAGCGAGGCGGTCGATCTGGCCTTCCGCGCGCTCGTCGACCCCGGCGACACGGTCGCCGTCCACGAGCCGACGTACATCTCGTACGGCCCGGGGATCGAGCTGGCCGGCGGCGAACGGCTCACGGTGCCGACCCGCGCCGCGGACGACTTCGCACTCACGCGGGAGGCCCTGGAGGCGTCGGGCGCGGCCGACGCGGACCTGCTCGTCCTCTGTTACCCGAACAACCCCACGGGGGCGACGATGACGGACGAAGCGTTCGCCGAGGTCGCCGCCTTCTGCCGCGAGAACGACCTCCGGGTGATCGCCGACGAAATATATTCCGCGCTCACCTACGGCGCCGACCACGCCTCGATCGCCACGCAGCCGGGGATGCGCGAACGCACCGTCGTCGTCAACGGCTTCTCGAAGGCGTACGCCATGACCGGCCTCCGCTTGGGGTACGCGCTGGGACCGAGCGGGGCGATCGACGCGATGAACCGGATCCACCAGTACACGATGCTGTCGGCGCCGACGACGCCGCAGTACGCCGCGATCGAAGCGCTCGACCGCTGCGACGACGAGGTCGCGGACATGGTCGACGAGTACAACCGCCGCCGGCGGCTCGTCGTCTCCCGGTTCAACGAGATGGGGCTCGACACGTTCGAGCCCGGCGGCGCGTTCTACGCGTTCCCCGACTGCGGCGGCGACGACGAGGCCTTCGCCGAGGAGCTGCTGGAGGCGCAGGGCGTCGCGGTCGTGCCCGGATCCGTCTTCGGTGCGGGCGGCGAAGGCCACCTCCGCGTCTCGTACGCGACCTCGATGCGCGAACTGAAAGAGGCGACCGACCGGATCGCGACGTTCGTCGAGAACCGCTGAGGCGACTCTCGACGCGTCGCGCTCGCCGGTCGGCGACGGCGAACGAACGTATAAACGAACAACTCTTTTCGAATTGTTCGGCGTTCGCCAATGATTATCACGGTTTACCCTGATAATCGAGGTATGGAGTTCCAGCTGACCGACGAGCAACGACACCTGCGCGAGGAGGTACGGAAGTTCGCCGACGAGGAGATCCGACCGGTGGCGACGGAGTACGACGTGGCCGAGGAGTATCCCCACGAGGTGATGGAGAAGGCCGCGGAGATGGGGCTCCTCGCGCCGCACGTGCCGGTGGAGTACGGCGGCGTCGGCTACTCCTCGGTGGAGAACGCGATCCTCACGGAGGAGCTGTTCGCCGCCGACCCCGGGATCGGCCTCTGCGTCTCCAGCGCCGGATTCGGTGCCGAGGCGCTGATGGAGTTCGGCACGGACGAACAGAAGGAGCGTGTCCTCCCCGAGGTGACCGCCGGCGACGCCGTGATGGGGTCGGCCATCTCGGAGCCGCAGGCGGGATCGGACGTGACCTCGGTGGCGACGCGCGCCGAGAAAGACGGCGACGAGTGGGTGATAAACGGCTCGAAGATGTGGATCACGAACGGCACGGTCGCCGACTACTTCGTGGTCGTCTGCGAGACCGACCCCGAGATCGAGGACCGCTACTCCGGCTACTCGCAGATCCTCGTGGAGGGCGACCGCGACGGGCTCACCCGCGACAAGATAACCGGGAAGCTCGGCATCCGCGCGAGCGACACCGCCGAGCTCCGGTTCGACGACGTCAGGGTGCCGGAGGAGAACCTCATCGGCCAGCGCGGGATGGGCTTCCTCCAGCTCATGCAGTTCTTCGACGAGACCCGGACCGCGGTCGCCGCGCAGGGCGTCGGCATCGCCCGCGGTGCGGCCGAGCGCGCGCTGGAGTACGCGGAGGAGCGCGAGCAGTTCGACCGCCCGATCAGCGACTTCCAGGCGATCAAACACAAGCTCGCCGAGATGCACACGAACACCGAGGCCGCGCGGTGGCTGACGTACCGCTCCGCGTGGGCCGTCGACAACGAGGCGGGCGATCTCACCGCGCTCGCGTCGATGGCGAAGGAGTTCGCGTCGCGGGTCGCCGTCGACGTCGCCGACGAGGCCGTCCAGATCCACGGCGGGGCCGGCTTCGTCAACGACCACGACGTCGAGCGGCTCTACCGCGACGCGAAGATCACGCAGATCTACGAGGGGACCACGGAGATCCAGAAGAACATCATCGCCCGCGAACTGCTCGACGACGGCTTCTGATCGGGAGTCCGCCGGGCCGTCTCGGCCCTTCGACCGGTATTTAAAAACATCGGGCCGACGTACCCCCTCGCCATGGGCGACGACGCGAACGCCGCGCCGGGCGACGGCGGGGGTCCCGAGGCGACCGACGGAGCGGACCGCGAGACGAGCCCCGAAGCGCGTCTCAAGCGCCAGCGGGACGACCTCCGACTGCTGAACCAGGTGATGCGCCACGACATCCGCAACGACCTCCAGCTCGTCGGCGCGTACGCCGAACTGCTCGACGACCACGTCGACGAGGAGGGGGAGGCGTACCTAGACGTGATCAAGCGGAGCGCCCAGAGCGCCGTCGCGCTCACCGCGACGGTCCGCGACCTCGCCGAGGTGATGCTCCGCGAGGAGACCGAGCCGAGCCGCGTCCCCCTCGACCGGGTCCTCTCACAGCAGGTCGAGGAGGTCCGATCGGCGTACTCGGAGGCCGTCTTCACCGTAGAGGGGTCGTTCCCCGACGAGGAGGTCGTCGCCGACGATATGCTGAGTTCGGTCTTCCGGAATCTCCTGCGGAACGCGGTCCAGCACAACGACGAGACGCCGCCGAAAGTGACGGTCTCGGCGGCGGTCGACGAGGCCGACGGCGTCGTTGAGGTGCGCGTCGCCGACAACGGCCCCGGAATCCCCGAGACCCAACGCGACGCCGTCTTCGGGAAAGGCGAGACGGGCCTCGACGGCCCGGGCGCCGGGATCGGGCTGTACCTCGTGCGGTCGCTCGTCGAGATCTACGGCGGCGACGTGTGGATCGAGGACAACGAGCCGACGGGCGCGGTGTTCGTGGTCACGCTCCCGCTGGCGGCGTAGCGGGCGGTCGCGTCGCTCGCCGCCACGCCCCGTCCTCGTGCCGGGCTCTCACTCCTCGTCGTACTCCATCGCGACCGAGTTGATGCAGAACCGCTTGCCGGTGGGCTCGGGGCCGTCGTCGAACACGTGCCCCAGGTGGGAGTCGCAGTTCGCACACCGGACCTCGGTGCGGCGCATCCCGTGGCTCGTGTCGACCCTCGTCGTCACCGACTCCTCCTCGGCGGCGTAGAAGGCGGGCCAGCCGCAGCCGGACTCGTACTTCGTCTCGGCGTCGAAGAGGACGGTCCCGCAGGCCCGACAGCGGTAGTTCCCGTCGTCGGGGTGGTGTTCGACGTACTCGCCGGAGAACTTCGCCTCCGTGCCGCTCTCGCGGAGCACGCGGTACTCCTCCTCGGAGAGCCGCTCGCGCCACTCCTCGTCGCTCAGCTGTCGCGGGTCGGTCCCCTCTCGCTCGTCGGTTTCGCTCATACGCGACGTACGGCTCCCACGCTCAAGGGGGTTCCGGCGGGGCCCAAATCGTATCCGCGCGGGCGCCGACTGACGATCATGGCACGAGAAGTCACTCACGAGGAGCGGGGGCCGGCGATACTCGACGAGTCCGACATGGGCGACGACGGCAAGATCTACGTCTGTCAGTGCGGGCTCTCGGACTCGAAGCCGCTCTGTGACGGCTCGCACAACGCGACCGCCGACGAGGAGGACGGCGTCGTTTATAAGTACGCGGACGACGACGCCGACGGCGAACGCCAGGCGGTCGGCGAACTCGACGCGGAGGGGAACCTCGACGCGGAAGGCGAGTAACGCGGGGACGCCGACGTCCCGAACCGACGACTCCCGCTCAGATCACGCCCATCTCCCCGAGCCGCTCGGGGAGGTAGGTGTCGGTGACGAAGTCGAGCCCGCGGCTCGCGAGCGACTGCTGTTCGGACTTCTTCCCGATGTCGAGCTGGAGCTCGATCTGTTCCTCCCAGTAGTCCGTCTGGAACCGCGGGTCGTCCAGCTCGGACTCGAGGGCGTTCACGTCCGAGTCGGAGAGCGGGTCGGCCGGGAGGTCGTACTCGACGATGTCCTCGGGCTGGATCCCCACGAACTGCGCCTCCGGCGTCGCGAGGTACTTCGAGAGGTGCGCGGACTTGATCGAGCCGTACGCCACGGAGCCGTAGATCCGGTAGGACCACGGGTCGCCGTCGGCGAACACCGCGACGGGAACGTCGAGCTCGTCGTGGACGCGCTTCGTGATCCGGCGGGTCGCCCGCGCCGGCTGGCCTTTTAAGTGAATGACGAGGCAGTCGTACGCCTCGTCGAACCCGTTCTCGACGAGCCGGTCGCGCATCCCGCCGGTCTCGACCGCGAGCGCGAAGTCGATGTCGTCGTCGAGGAACTCGATCATGTCGGGGTTGTTCGGGATCTGATACCCGCCCTCGCCGACGTCCTTCTGACAGTGGATCTCGCGCTCGCCGCGGCGGGTCTGTTCGCGGATCTCCAGCGGTCCCATCAGGGTCGCGCCCGACTCCTCCGGGCGCATGTGGAAGTCTTCGCGGGTGACGCCCGTGACGATCTCTAGGTCCTCTACCAGGTCGTTGGACTCGTCCTGCGACTTGAACTGGGCCTCGTCGTTGTCCCACGACTCGGAGAGGTAGTACAGCTCCCGCAGCGTCGAGGAGCGCCCGTCGTCGAGCTGGTTCGCGAGGAACTCGATCGTGTACGCCGCCTTCAGCAGCTTCCGGGCGCCGCGCACCGAGTTGGCGCTGCGGGTCGACGTGCGGTCGCCGTACGTCCACACGCCGCTCTCGGTGTCGTACTCGATGTTGCTCTTCGTCCGCGTCGGGAGCTCCAGCTCCGGGATCTTCCCGCCCGCGAACTGGTCGTAGAAGTCGGCGGCCAGGTCGATCAGCTCGTCTCGTGCGTCTGTGTCTGTCGTCATTTACGCGTTCACCGTGAGTTTCTCCGTCTCGACGCCGCCGACGCTGACCTCGAACTCGGCGTCGCCGTCGACCGCGTACGTCAGTTCCCGCTCGTCGCCCGAGGGGACCTCGGGCTTCCACTGGACGAACCACTCGCCGTCCATGTCCACGACCGTCCCGTCCGAGGGGTCGGTCGGCTCGGTCGAGACGATGTCGGTGATCTCCAGCCGCTCGTTCACGTCAGAGTGGTTCTCGACCACCAGCGTGACGGTCCCGTTCGACACCTCGCGCTCGACGCTGACGTTGTTCATGATCCGCGCGAGCGCGCCGTCGATGTCGGGGCGCGGGCGGCCCGTGACCTCCGAGACCTTGTCGGCCATCTCCGGGAGGATCTTGCCGAGGACGTCCTGCTTCTCGCGGCGCTGTTGCATCGAGCGCCGCTTGTTGAGGTACGACTTCAGCTCGCGGGCGGCCTCACGCACCGCGAGCTCGATCTCGTCTTCGATCGCGGGGACGTTCGCGAGCGCGTCCTTCGACTCGCTCGTGAACGGGACGTTCGTGGAGGCGACGTGGATGCTGATGACGGCCGGCCCGTTCGGCATCCCCGACCCGCCGGGCTGGTCGAGCCCGTAGTTGCGCCACCCGATCGACTTGATCACGTCGGTCGTCGCGCAGGCGCCCCGCTGGTAGACGAGCGGGACGCGGTTCGCGAAGCGGAGCAGCTCCACCGAGCCCTCCGCCGGGATCGACCCGCCGTAGGCGATGCCCGCCTCGACGATGAACGGGTCGCCGCCGTGGACCTCGGCGTCGCGGGTCGCCGCCGCGTAGAAGTCGGCGTCGTACTCCTTGCGGAGCCCGGCCTCGACGAGTTCGGCCGTGATCGGCGCGAGGCAGTCGGTCGGCGGCGCCAGGATGTCGGTCGTTCGCATCGCGGCCAGCAGGTCGGCCGCGGCGTCGCGGTCGCCGGCGATGTCGCGGACCTTCGGCGGGTCGTCCGGCACCGTGCGCGCCCGCGACCAGAACGCCTCGACGACGTTCTCGCGGGCGGTCTCGCCGAACGTCGCCTCGTGCTGTTCGGCGACGAAGTTGGCCGCGTCGGCGACGAGCCGCTCCAAGTCGTCGCGGGTGATCCGGAACGCGTCGCCGTCGAGGTTCAGGAACCGGCGCGCCAGGGCGTCGGCCATCGCCTGCACCGCGGCGTCGTCCTTGCGGGTCGAGGTCGCGTCGTCGACGAGGGCGTACGCGTCGGCGACGAGGGGGGACTCCGCGGGCTCGCCGTCGCCGGCGTCGGCGGGGGAGCCCGCCGCGTCGCCGTCGGCGTCAACGCCGGTGATCGCCCGCCACGCCGCGACGGCCGCCTTCTCCCGGACGGTCCCGCCGAACGTCTTGCCCGTGTCGTCCTCGATCGTCTCCGCGACGTTCCCGACGATCGTCGCGAGCTCGGCGCGCGAGAGGCGGTCGTTGCCCGCGACCGTCTCGGCGACGCCCTCGGCGAAGGCGGTCGTCGCCGCCTTCCCCTTGTTGGCGACCGCATCGCCGACCGCGGCCGCGACGTCGCGGTCGTCGTGAGCGCGCGGCGGCGTCCACGAGAGCTCGCGCCCGTAGTGGACGTCCCGGAAGTTGTCGATGACGCTGTCCGCGGTCTTCTTGCCGACCCGTGTGAACTCCTCCTGCAGGAACCCGGAGACGGAGTACGACTCGGTCGCCTCCAGCATCTTGATCAGCGCGCCGAGCTCGACCCCGTGCGGGTGCGGGCGGATCTCCTTCGTCTCCGCCGGCAGCTCGTCGGTCGCGCGCTCGAACTTCATCGGCTCGTCGAGCCCCGGCTCGCGCAGCTCGATGCGGGCGTGGGGGTTGACGACCGCGGTGTGTTTCACGTAGTCGTGGAGCTGGCCGCGGGCGCGCATGTTCGCCTCCATCTCCAGTTCGATCCGCGTGCCGTGGGGGCGGTCCCACGTGGTCTCCTCGTCGGCCTTGATCTCCGGCTCGTTCGTGTCGGTGTCGATGATGAGCTCGAAGTACTGCGCCCGCGACTGCCCCTTCGGGCGCGAGGTGATCTTCGCCGGCTGGCCGGACGTCAGCTGAGAGTACAGGACGGCCGCCGAGATGCCGATACCCTGTTGGCCGCGCGACTGCTCACGGGCGTGGAACCGACTCCCGTACAGCAGCTTCCCGAACACCTTCGGGAGCTGTTCTTTCGTGATGCCCGGCCCGTTGTCCTCGATCACGAGCCGGTAGTAGTCGCCCACCTCCTCGATCTCGATGTAGATGTCGGGGAGGACGCCGGCCTCCTCGGTCGCGTCGAGGGCGTTGTCGACCGCCTCCTTGACGGCGGTGACGAGCCCGCGGGCGCCCGAGTCGAACCCGAGCATGTGTTTGTTCTTCTCGAAGAACTCGGCGATGGAGATCTCGCGCTGGCCCTCGGCCAGCTCCTCCGCGATCCCCTCCTCGTCGCCGATCGTCGACTGGAAGGACGTCATTCGGTACCCTCCCCTTCCACCGAGGCACCTAAAAACGCACCGCCGGCGAAGTGAAAGTGAATCCCGACGTGAGAACGCGTCTCGTCGCCCTATTCGGGAACGAATCGCACAACACGGAAACGTTCGATCCCGTCGACAGGTTTCTCCCCGCGACGCCCCTTTCGTGATCTATGGCAGAATGGACCGCCGAGGAGATGCCGCGACTGGACGGGAAGACGGTGGTCGTCACCGGCGCGAACAGCGGGCTCGGTTACGAGGGTACGCGCGCGTTCGCCGCGAAGGGCGCCACGGTGGTGATGGCGTGTCGGAGCGCCGAACGCGCCGAGACCGCGGCCGACGAGATCCGCGCCGACGCCGGCGGCGACATCGACGGCGAACTCGACGTGCGAGAGTGCGACCTCGCGTCGCTCGACTCGGTGCGAGATTTCGCCGATAGGCTCGCCGCCGACTACGACGCGGTCGACGTGCTCTGTAACAACGCGGGCGTGATGGCGATCCCCCGGAGCGAGACCGAGGACGGCTTCGAGACGCAGTTCGGCGTCAATCACCTCGGGCACTTCGCGCTCACCGGTCGCTTGTTCTCCCTTTTAAAAGGTGCCGAGGGTATCGACGGCGACGCGCGCATCGTCACGCAGTCGTCGGGTGCCCACGAGCAGGGTGAAATGGACTTTTCAGACCTCAACTGGGAGGAGTCGTACGGCAAGTGGAAGGCGTACGGTCGGAGCAAACTCGCGAACCTGCTGTTCGCCTACGAGCTCCAGCACCGGATCGACGCCGCGAACCGCGAGGCCGACACGGGGGTCAACGTCCGCAGCGCTGCTTGCCACCCGGGTTACACCGACACCAATCTCCAGTTGCGCACCGCCGCGGAGAGCGGGAACCCCCTGCTGAAGATCGGCATGCGGCTGGCGAACGCTGTGCTCGGACAAGACGCCGCGATCGGGGCCGAACCGATGTTGTACGCCGCGACCGCCGACGTCGACGGCGGCGCCTACATCGAGCCCGGCGGGCTGATGAACATGCGCGGGCACCCGACCGTGGGTCGGTCGAACGACGCCTCCTACGACCGCGATGACGCGCGGGAACTCTGGGAATACTCGACAGAGGCCACCGGCGTCGATTTTTCGGTTTAAAAGGAGCGGTGGCGCGCGCCATCGGTTTTAAACCCGATCAGTACCACCGCACTCGACGGCGCCGTTGCTAGTGCGTGTGATATACGCAGAACACATTTCGAGAGCTGTCCGAGGGCGTCGACGCCGACCGATTACAGTCGGGTGAGGTTCGTCGCGCGCGGGCCCTTATCGGACTCCTCGATCTCGAACTCTACTTCCTGTCCCTCCTCGAGATCCGGGCCGCCGACGTCTTCCATGTGGAAGAACACGTCATCGTCAGCGTCGTCAGTCTCGATGAATCCGTAGCCGCCAGTGTCGTTGAAGAAATCGACCTTGCCTGTCGCCATCGCACTTCAACAAACTCCCGACTGCATCATAAGTGTTGTGTGGGTCGCCCAGTTGTGCCCAGTGACCGAAACGGCAAGGATGATGCGCGACAACGGGTAGCCATGTCGACCCTCCTTGTCGTCGGCGGTAGCGGGTTCATCGGTCGCGAGATCTGCCGGCTCGCGGTCCGAGACGGACACGACGTCCGGAGCGTCTCTCGTGGCGGCCGTCCCGCCACCGACGCGCCGTGGGTCGATAGCGTCTCGTGGACCAGCGCCGACCTGTTCCGACCGAACGCCTGGCGTGATCGGCTCGTCGATGTCGACGCCGTCATCCACGCAGTCGGTACGATGGACGAAACACCGGCTTCGGGGGTCACCTTCGAGCGACTCAACGGTGACAGCGCCATTATCACCGCGCTGGAAGCCGAACGCGCGGGCGTCGAGACGTACGTGTTCCTCTCGGCGGCGGTGGCGCCGCCGCGAACCCGCCACGCGTACCTAACCGCCAAGCGACGCGCCGAGGCAGCAATCGCTGACCTAGCGTTCGCTCAGGTTACGCTCCGTCCGGGGCCCGTGTACGGTGCCGATCGGTCCCACGGCTCTCGGCTGTTGAACGCTGGACTCCGACTCGCAGACTCCGCCTCTCCGATAGCGGATCGTCTCGGCGAGTCGCGGCCGCTCCCCGTCGAAACGGTCGCGCGGGCCGCATACCGGGCGACGATCGACCCGGGGGCGTCGATTCTCGATGTCGAAGACATTCGGCAACTCGGTCAGTGAAACTCCAGTACGTGTCCACTGCGAGACAATACGTGCCCGTTGCGAGCCAATACGCGTCCACTACGCGTCAGATCACTACTGTGCTCTCGCCATCTCTAGCGAGATGAAGAAGCCGAAGTACGCCGGAATACCGGCGAGCATGAACATGTACAACACCCATCGCGGCGAGGCGGAAAACACGAAATCGTACAGCACCGACACGATCGTCACCCAGACGACCGCGAACGCGAGATCCTGTATCATTCCGGTCCGGTTCCCCTTGATGTGAGACCGGACCCGGTCAGCGAGGCTCTCGTCCGCATCGGGCTCGTCGATCTGATTGGCGTCGGTCATGGATGAACGTCAGCGTCGAAATACGTCGGTGTTCCGGAACGGTTCAGCTCTCGAACGGGCCCGGGTGGGGTGCGCGTTCGGCGGCGATTCAGTCTTCGTCGAGGTAGTCGACGACGAGAACTGGAACGTGTGTCGAACGTAGCGTCCGTTCGGTGACGCTCCCGAGCAGCGCTCGCCGGACGCCGGCGCGCCCGTGGCTCCCCATTACGATGAGGTCGATGTCGTGATTCTCGGCGTAGTCGCCGATCACTTTGTGCGGCCGACCGCCCGAGACGTGCTCGACGATAGCAACGCCGCGTTCGGCTCCGCGCTCGGCGACCACGCCGGTCGCCTCGTCCGCCTGTTCTTTCAGTTCCCCCATCTCGTCAAACCGGCCCTGTTTGAGCCGGTCGACCTGTTCGGTTCCGAGACTGTAGTTTACGGAGTCGATGTCGACCACGTACAGCGCGTGGACCTCGGCATCGTACTTCTCCGCGAGGTCGAGCGCGTGGTCGACGGCGGCCTCTGCGACATCGCTTCCGTCTGTGGGAACAAGGATGTGTTCGTACATGGATTACTCCTCCGTGGCCGCGTCGTCGTCCGCTGCGCGGCCACCATCGGCGCCCGCGTCGTCCGCTGCGCGGCCACCATCAGTCGCCACCTCCTCGCCGCCGTCGGCGACGACATCCTCGGCAGTCTCCTGTTGCCCCATCGGCTCGGGGCTGTGACACTGCCGGACGATCCGCTTCGTTTCGAGCGACGGTTCGTCGGTCGCCATCGAAACGGCAATGGTGACGATGAACACGATCGGGAGCGTGATGAGCGCCGAGCCGATGGCGGGCATCCACTGGGCCAGCCCCGCCGACAGCGGCGCCTCAAGCGAGCCGATGTACGTCGGAACGATCTGGTTGATCATCGGGATGGACCAGAGGGTCAGTCCGGTCGTCATGCCGGCGAGTGCCCCCTGTCGGTTGGCGTTCTCCCACCACATACCCAGGAAGAACATCGGGAACAGAACGGAGCCGGCGAGCGAGAACGCGTATCCCACGAGCGCGGCGATCGAGGATGCGGGATTGAGTGCGGCCAACGTAGTCAGCGCGCCCAGCGCGACGATCGAGAGGCGGCCGACGAAGATCTGCTGGCGCTGTGTCGCATCCTCGTTGATGATGTTCGTGTAGATGTCGTGGCTGATGGCCGACGAGCCGGCGATGAACAGCCCGGCGACAGTCGCGATCGCGGCGGCGATACCGCCCGCCGCGACGAAGCCGACGAACCACTCGGGGAGGTTCGATAGCTGCGCCGCCAGCACGACGATAACCTCACTGGCCGCGCCCGTCATCCCGGGATCGCCGTAGGTCGGGTTGACGTTCTGCGAGTAGAGGTCGGTACCGAACGCCGCGAACGCCGGGGCGCTCCAGTACAGGATACAGATGAAGAACAGCCCCCAGACCGTCGACCAGCGGGCCGTCCGTTCGCTTTCAACCGTGTAGAATCGCACGAGCACGTGCGGCAGCCCGCAGGTGCCGACGATCAGCGAGAACGTCGTGGCGACCCACAGGTAGTAGCTCGAGGACGCGAACGGCTCGGAAAACTCGCTGCCGAGCTGACTGATCAGCGCACCGTACTCGAGCTGCGGCAACACCGTGGAGTAGCCGTTGGTGTAGCCGACGGCGAACAGCCCGAGGACGAACGCGAAGATGAGGATGGTGTACTGGACGGTCTGGTTCTTCGTGGCGCCCAGCATGCCGGACAGCGTCAGGTAGCCGACGGTGACAACCATCATGGCGACGACCATCACCTGGTACCCGTCTAAGCCGGGGACGTACGCCCCGTAATTGCCGAAGATGTACAGGCCGACGAGCGCCATCCCCTTCGCCTGCCCGATGGCGTAGACGAAGCCGATGAGGAACGTCGTCACCGCCGCAATGGCGCGCGCGGTGTCGGAGTTGAATCGATCGCCGACGAAGTCCGGCGCCGTGTACTTCCCGAACCGGCGCAGCTGCGCGGCGAGGAAGATGAGCAGGATGAAGTATCCGGTCGTCCAGCCGACAACGAACACCAGTCCGTAGAAGCCGGCCAGCGCGATGGACGCGGCCATCCCGAGATAGGACGCCGCCGACATCCAGTTGGCGCCGATCGCCATCCCGTTCTCGACGTTCCCGATGGACCGGCCCGCGACCCACATGTTATCGGTGTCGGCCACGCGGAAGACGTAGCCGATCGTGAGGAACAGCCCCAACATCCCGATCACGAGGATCGACGGCACCAGCTTGAACGAGATGTCGAGCGCCTCCGGAAGGAGCTCGCTCTGCAGGAGGGCCGAACTCCCCGTCATTCGTCTACCCCTCCGTCGGCCGCTGCGACCTCAGCACCGCTCTCTGTCTCCGTGACAGTGGCGTGATCGATACCGTACTTTTCGTCAAGCGCGTCCCGCTTGCGCGAGTACCAGAACGCGAGGATCAGCGCGCTGGTCGGCGCTCCGAACGCGACGAGGAAGTAGTGGAGCGGGAACGCAAGGATCGGCATCTGGGTCGTCATCACATCGGGTGCGAGCCGCGTCAGGGTCACCGGGCCCCATACCGCGAGGACCCAGATGGCGAATCCCGTCCAGACGATTCGGAGGTGATCACGCATGTACGGCGTGCTCGGATTCAGGATGTTCACTTCCGCTCCGAGGTAGTCGGTCTGTCGGTGCTTCTGTGCCGCGCCCGAGGCGACGCCCCCATCGGTGACCGCGTCGTCCGAATTTCGTGAGTTATTATCTGTCATGTGTTGTGGTGTGTATTATCGTGGTATATTTGTACGATTTTATCGTGATATTTATTCGTGGTGCCGCGCGCTTCGTCTCTCGTCTGGCACCTCGAAAACGGAGCCGCCGTTCGGCTACTCGCCCTTGGCCTTCTGCTGGATCTCTTCGACGATCTCCGGGTTCCGGAGCGTGCTGGTATTACCCAGCTCTTCCCCGTCGGCGATGTTCTCAAGCAGGCGGCGCATGATCTTTCCGGATCGGGTCTTCGGCAGGTCGGGCGTGAACACGACCTGCTCCGGCCGGGCGATCGGGCCGATGGCGTCTTCGACGCCCGTGATGATCGCGTCGCGGAGCTCGTCGTTGCCCTCGTACCCGTCCTCGGTGGTCACGTACGCGTAGACGGCCTCACCTTTGATGTCGTGGTTGCCGCCGACGACGGCCGCCTCGGCGACGCCCTCGACGCCGACGATGGCGGACTCGATCTCCATCGTCCCCAGCCGGTGGCCCGAGACGTTGAGCACGTCGTCGACGCGGCCGAGAACGGTGATGTACCCGTCCTCGTCGATCTTGGCGCCGTCCTCCGGGAAGTACACCCAGTCGTCGGGATCGTCGCTGTCGGTGTCGGAGTACTCCGCCCAGTACTCGTCGATGTAGCGCTCGTCGTTGTTGTACAGCGTCCGGAGCATGCCGGGCCACGGTTTCTGTACCGTGAGGTAGCCGGCCTTCCCCGGCTCGACCTCGTCGCCGAGCGTGTCGAGGATCTGTACGTCGAGGCCCGGGAGCGGCGGCCCCGCGGCGCCCGGTTTCATATCCTTGATCCCGGGCAGCGTCGTGATCATCATCCCGCCGGTCTCGGTCTGCCACCACGTGTCGACGATCGGGCACTCCTCGTCGCCGATGTGCTTGTAGTACCACTTCCACGCGCGCGGATTGATCGGCTCGCCGACCGTGCCGAGCAGCCGCAGCGAGGAGAGGTCGTGGGCGTCGGGGTACTTCGCGCCCCACTTCATGAACGCGCGGATCGCGGTGGGTGCGGTGTACAGTTGGGTCGCGTCGTACTCGTCGACGATCTCCCAGAGGCGATCGCGCTCCGGGTGATCGGGCGTCCCCTCGTACATCATCGTCGTCGTCCCGAGCGAGAGCGGCCCGTAGACGATGTACGAGTGACCCGTGATCCAGCCGATGTCGGCCGAACAGAAGTACGTGTCATCCGGCTTGATATCGAGGACCGACTGCGAGGTCCACGATACCCACGAGAGATAGCCCCCGGTCGTGTGTTTCACGCCCTTCGGCTTCCCGGTCGTTCCCGAGGTGTACATCAGGAACAGCATGTCCTCGGCGTCGCGCGTGACCGGGTCGACCTCGGCGCCCTCGTGGTCCGCGACGAGGTCGCCGTAGTCGATCTGATCGTCGCCTAGGTCGTGGCCGAAGTCGTCGCCGTTCGGGCCGAGCCGGTCGACGACGACCGTGGTCGTGTCGTGCTCGACGCCCGCGAGCCCTTGGTTCGCCTTGTCGAGGTGGTCGAGGGGATCGCCGCGGCGGTAGTAGCCGTCGCAGGTGACGAGGTACTCCGACTCCGCGGAGTTCATCCGCGTCGCGAGCGCGTCCGCCGAGAATCCGGCGAACACGACGCTGTGGGGCGCGCCGATTCGGGCGCACGCCAGCATCGCGATCGGCAGCTCCGGAATCATCGGCATGTACATCGTCACCACGTCGTCCTCCTCGACGCCCTGATCGCGGAGCGCGGCCGCGAACTCGTTTACCTCGCGGTGCAGCTCCGCGTAGGTGTACGACCGGTCGTCCTCGTCGACGGGCTCACCGATCCACTCGATGGCGACCTCGTCGCCGCGGTCGTCGAGGTGTCGGTCGAGGCAGTTGGCCGACGCGTTCAGCTCGCCGCCCGTGAACCACTCGTAGAAGGGAGGGTTGCTGTCGTCGAGCACCTGGTCGTAGTCGGATTCCCAGTCGAGCAGGTCAGCCGCCCCCTCCCAGCACTCTGGCCAGTTCTCCTCGAACTCGTCGTAGACGCCGGAATCCGAGACGTTCGCCTGCTCAACGAAGGACTCCGGCGGCTCGAACACCTCCTGCTCTGCTAATCTCGCTTCAAGTTGACCGTCTCCCTCTGTCATGGTACGGGCATACCCAACCGATCTCACCATATAAACGCTGGCGCTAAATACGAAAAATCGTGATAGATTTGGCCTGCGATTTGGAGGGTTCCAATCGCTCTGGGCTAATTCACCCCTGATCGAGGCGACGGGCCCGCCGGCCGTCCTCGAAGAGCTCGTCGAGCAGTCTGCGTTGGGCCTTCCGGAGGTGATTGTGAAACGTCGGCGAGGAGACGTCCATGGCGTCGGCGACCTCCTCGGCGGTGCTCCCGCGCGGCCAGTCGAAATATCCGCCGTGGTACGCAGCCGACAGCGCGGCCCACTGGCGGTCGGTGAACCGTTCCGCGACTCCGTCTCGCAACGAGTCCTCGCTACGGGCCGGCCGCGCGACAGACTCCTTGCTCGCGAGTCGCGCGTCGGCGAAGGTAGCCCGGAACCCGTCGGCGACGGGGCGGACATCGGCGCCTTCCGGAAGGTCTGCGACGACCCTGACCCGCCCGTCCTCCGCGGTCGCGTCGCGAACGGTCGCGCCGTGCTCGGTGAGCGCTCGGACCGCCGACCCGCCCTCCACGCGCACGGACACGTCGCAACCGTCTTCTCGGGTCTCGATCACGCGGAGATCCGAGACGCCGGACGCACCCGCGACTGCGTCGGCCAGCGCCTGCGGGCGCGCCCCTTCGACGGAGAGGTAGAAGCGAGAGGCGTCGTCGTCGACCGCCACCGTCGAGGCCAGATCGATCCGACAGCCGAGCGCCGCGCTCGCGCGGGAGAGGAACGCACCCTCGTCGCCGGTGTGGAACTCCACCTCGGTCACCGCGTCGGAGTGGAGCAGGTCGCGCCAGCGCCCCGCAGTCACGGCCCACCCGAGGCACCGGCCGAGCGCCGCGATCTCCCGGCGCTCGGCCGGCGAGACGGGAGAGACTGGCGGCTCTCCGCCGGCAACGACGCACAGCGCGCCGTGCGTCACGTCGCGGTACCGAACGGGAACCGCGATCGCCGGTCGACCCGCGGTCGCGGGCGATCCCTCGGTCGCGACCGGCTCTCCCGCCTCGACCGCGTCACGACACGGACCGTCGGCGGTCGCACCGCGATCGACGAGGGTCTCTCGGTCGGCCCCGGCCGCGCCCGCGATCTCGACGCGGTCTCGGTCCCCCATCCCGCGGGCGACCCACGCCTCGGCCCAGCGATCGGCCTCAACTACGCCGCCGGGAACCGTCGCGAGGGGCGTCTTCCGGTCGTCTCCGTCGGCGAGCGCCTCGAACCCGCCAAGGGTGGTGGGCGCAGATTCTGCCGCCGGTCCGTCCGAGGACCCGGCCCGATCGCCGGCGATCGCCTCGGCGATTGCGTCCCCGTCGAGCGCCCCGAGGTAACCGTCGAGCGTCGCCATCGTCTCCCAGCCGCCGGCCTCGCGAACCGCGTGGGGGTCGACGCCGCGGTCGACGAGGAGTCGTCGCGCGAAGGTCCGTCGGAGATCTCGCGGGGTCACGTCGGGGTCGACGAGGCCGTCGGTCCGCGCGGCCGCGTGCTCTGCGGTCTCGCTCACGATCATCTGGACGCGGCGGGGCGACACGTCGACGAATGGCTCCGACTCGCGGAGGTCGGCGCTCTCTGCGTACCGCCGCAGCTCGGCTGCCAGTGACGCCGGAATCGCCGTTTCGCGGTCGATCCCGCTGTGGTCCCGTGGTGCGCCCTCCGTCTCGGGATCGTCGCCCGCTTTGGTTTCCCCTTCCGTGTCGTCCGATGGAACCGCGAGGAGGGAGAGATCCGCGTCGCCTTCCGTCTCACGGAGGTGTCCCGGGGTGACGCACGTAATCTCGCCAGTTCGGAGCCCCGCCTCGCCGCCGAGACGGACGACCAGCGCGGCGCGGTACGTCTCCGCCCCGGTCACGAGCGCCTCATACTCCTCGGCGTCAAGTCCCTCGACCATTCGTTTCGTATACACTTAGAAAAACGAAATAAATCTTTCCCCCGAAAAGGCTATAACCGACTCAATTAGTTCGATTTCGTTTCTTTGCCATCGTCTCTCCATCATTCTTTCCCCCGAAACCCACGAATCGATTTCGGGGATGTATTTGAAGGCGAAAATCTATCACCGGATCCCCTTGTGAACGCAGGTCCGCTATCGTGCTGGCCGGCTCACCCCGTCTCGGCAACGCCCCACGCGACGTGGTCCCACAGGCGCTCGTGATTACTCCTCGCGAACCGCCGACTCGATCTCGCCGACGACCTCGGGGTTGCGGAGGGCGCTCACGTCGCCAAACTCGTCACCGCGCGCGATGTCCTCCAGAAGGCGGCGCATGATCTTCCCGGACCGCGTCTTCGGGAGGTCAGGGGTGAACACGATCCGGTCGGGGCGCGCCACGTCGCCGACCGCCTGCGCCAGCCGCTCGCCGATCGTCTCGCGGAGGGATTCATCGGGGTCGATGTCGCCCCGAGTCGTCACGTACGCGACGATCTTCCCGTCGTCGTCGCCGACGACCGCGGCCTCGGTGACGCCGTCGGCCCCGACGATGGCTGACTCCAGCTCCGCGGTGTTGAATCGGTGCGTCCGGACGTTGATCACGTCGTCGACGCGGCCGAGGATCGTCACGTAGCCGTCCTCGTCGACGGTGGCGCCGTCGCCGGTGCGGTACCGCCACCCGTCGTCGCCCTCCAGCCAGTACTCCCGGCGGTACCGCTCGTCGCCCTCGCGGAGCCCGCGGAGCATGCCGGGCCACGGAGCGGCGATCGTGAGGTACCCCGGCTCGCCGGGCTCGACCGGATCGCCGTCCTCGTCGACGACGCGCGCGTCGATCCCCGGCAGCGGCGGGCCGACCTTGCCGGGTTTCATCGGCGTGATCCCCGGCAGGGTCGCGAGGGAGATGGCGCCCGTCTCGGTCTGCCACCACGTGTCGACGATCGGCGCCTCGCCTCCGCCGACGTGCTTGCGGTACCAGTGCCACGCCTTCGGAGTGATCGACTCGCCGACGGTCCCCAACAGGCGGATCGACGACAGGTCGTGGGCCTCGGGGTACTCCGCGCCCCACTTCATAAACGAGCGAATCGCGGTCGGCGAAGTGTAAAAGACGCTGACGGCGTTGCGCTCGATCAGGTCCCACACGCGGTCGCGGTCGGGGTAGTCGGGTGACCCCTCGTAGAGGAGGGTCGTGGTCCCGACGGAGAGGGGACCGTACACGCCGTAGGAGTGCCCCGTGATCCAGCCGATGTCGGCCGCACACCAGTAGGTGTCGTCGGGGCGCACGTCGAGCACGTTCCGGGTCGTCCACGCGACGTGCGAGAGGTACCCCCCGGTCGCGTGCTCGACGCCTTTCGGACGACCCGTGGTCCCGGAGGTGTACATCACGAAGAGGAGGTCGGTGGCGTCGCGCGCGACCGGCTCGACGGTCTCTCCGTCGTGTGCGTCCACGATCGCCTCGTACTCGTGTTCGTCGTCGCCCAGCGGCACGTCGAGCGCGTCGCCGAGCCGGTCGACGACCACCGTCTCGGACAGGTCGACGTCGGCCCGGAGTCGGGCGTTGTCCGCCTTCGACTTCTGGTTGAACGCGTCCTCACGGCGATAGTAGCCGTCGCAGGTGACGAGGTACTCCGAGTCGGCGGCGTCGATCCGGGTCGCGAGCGCCTCCGCCGACAGCCCCGCGAAGACGACGTTATGAGGCGCCCCGATCCGGGCACACGCCAGCATCGCGATCGGCAGTTCGGGAACCATCGGGAGGTACAGCGTCACCACGTCGTCCTCTTCGACCCCCAGATCGCGGAGGCCGGCCGCGAGCGCGTTCACTTCGCGGTGGAGGTCGAGATAGGTGTACGACCGGCGCTCTCCGCGCTTGCCGAACCAGCGGATCGCGAGCTGGTTCCGGCGCTCGTCGAGGTGGCGGTCGACGCAGTTGGCCGCGGCGTTGAGCCGCCCGTCCGGAAACCACTCGTAGAAGGGCGGATCGCTGTCGTCGAGGACGGTCTCGGAGGGACGCTCCCAGTCGAGCAGGTCGGCGGCGCGGCGCCACGCCTCAGGTCCTTCCTCGGCGAAGGCCTCGTACAGTCCCGCGTCGCTGGCGACGGCCCGATCGCTGAACCCGGCCGGCGGCTCGACGGCGTCGTCGCCGTCTTCGAGCCCGTTCGTCCGCCGGCCGTCAACTCCGGCGTAATCCATGATACTACCACGCAAGCGAAGGAACGTATACTTTGTCCGAAACTCCGGCGTGCGGGAGGAGCCTACGTCGACCCTGCGGGCGCGAGCCCGGCCGCTTTCGACCGAGCGCGCGCCACGATCGACGGCTTCGCCTCGAAGTCGAGGGTGACTTGATCGTCCGCGTACGTCTCCGCCTCGACGTGGCCGTGGTCGTGGATCCACGAGACGAGGCTCATCGCGTCGTCGGAGAGGGGGAGGACGAGCCGCTCGCGCTCCCAGTCCGGTAGCTCCGCCTCGACGCGGTCGCGGAGCTCCGCGACGCCGGCGCTCGTTTTTGCCGAAACGGCGACGGGATCTGGCGCGACACCCGAGAGCGCGGCGCGCTTGTCCGCCAGCTCGCCCGGCGCCAGCCGGTCGACCTTGTTGAACACGGTGACGACCGGCGCCTCGTTGCGCTCGTAGAGGGTGTCGTGGCTCGTAACGAGCTTCTCGCGCATTGTTTCGACGGGCTCGCTGGCGTCGACGACGAGTAGTACAAGGTCGGCGCGGTACACCGAATCGAGCGTCGACTCGAACGACTCCACCAGCCAGTGGGGGAGATCAGCGATGAATCCGACCGTGTCGGTGAGGAGGACATCGCGCTTTTCCATCTCTGCCCGGCGGGTGGTCGTCCCGAGAGTGGTGAACAGCATGTCTTGGGACTCGGCGGTCGTGTCGAGGTCGGGGTGGCGCTCGGCGTTCTCGTCGACGTCAATCTCGGCGGCGAGCCGCCGCATCAGCGTCGACTTGCCGGCGTTGGTGTAGCCCGCGAGCGCGACCAGATCGAACCCTGAGTCGCGGCGCTGTTCGCGGCGCGCCTCCTCCTTCTCCGCGATCGACGCCAGCTCGTCGCGGATCTCCGATATCTGGCGTTTGATGTCGCGCTCGACGCTCTCGTCGTACTCGCCGAGTCCCATGAACCCGGGCCGCTCGTCGCGCTTCGCGAGGCTCGCCTTCGCCTCGGCGCGCGGGAGTTCGTACCGCAGCTCCGCGAGTTCGACTTGGAGCTGGGCCTTCCGGGTGTTGGCGCGCTGTCCGAATATCTCGAGGATGAGCGCGAACCGGTCGATCACCTCGACGCCCTCGGGAAGCTCGCCGCCGATGTTGAACGTCTGGTACGGCCCAACGTCGTTGTCGATGATCACGGCGTTGGCGTCGGTCCGGCGGACCAGATCGCGGAGCTCCGCGACCTTCCCTTCTCCGAACATGAACGCGGCGTCCTCGGTGCGAGTCTGGGTGAGTTCGCCGACCACGTCGTAGCCCGCGGCGGCCGCGAGTTGGGTGATCTCCGTCAAGTCCGCGGATCCGGACTCGACGCGCTTGGCGACGACCGCGCGCCGCTCGGCGGCGGTCGGCTCGGTGTCGGTGTCCCGCCCCTCGACGCTCCCGGTCATAACAGGAGATCGCGAGCGGCGTACGCGGCGTGGTGTGCTGCCTGCACTGTTTCGCGTTCCCCTATGCTCTCGACGTATTTAAACTCGGGTTGGAAGCTCAGTCCCACTCGCCCGGCCGGCTCCTCGTAGAACTCACCGCCCTCCGCGACGATCGGTCCGTCCGGCGGCTCCGGGAGGTTCCCGACCGCCTCGGCCGTGAGTGCGACGGTCGCATCGAGGGTCGGCCCTCCGCGCACGGCGGCGAAGCCCACCCCCTCGACCGATCGGATTCGGGTTGCGTCGATCCGCGCGTGGACCGCGGCCGCGACCATCAGGTACTCACCCGCCTCCTCGTGGCGGCCGCTGATGTCGACGCCGACGACCTCAGGGACGGGCGCCTGCCACCTCGGTTCGATCGGGACTCTGCTCCGGTTTCGTGGCTGTCGCCTCCATACGCCCCGGTAGGCCACCCGCCGAATTGAACGTTTCCGTGGTCGGCATCGTCGCTTGCGCGGCGAGAGTAGCCACAAACATCTTCACCGGACGCCAGTCAGTGTTGGTATGGTCCGCCGGATCCGAGGCCCCCTCCCCGCGATAACGCTGGCCCTTGTCATCCTCTTGGCTGGCTGTTCTGGGTTGCCTGCCACAGACCAACAGGAACCGACCCCCGAACCGACAGTGGAGAATTTTTCGTATCCATCGGGGTGGTCACAGGAGGAGATCGCAGATCTCTCCGTTGCGCTGCAAACGCACGATGAGACAGTGAACAACACCTCCCGCAGAAGTCGGTTGAGCATAACCGACGAGGACAGCAATCGCACGACAGTGAGAACGGTAGACACCGATGCCGGCACCGCCTCAGTGCGATGGAGCGATACGCTATTCGGTAGTGACGTTCACTACTACTTCAGCGCCGAGGGCGTGTTCGAGTACGATCGAACGACGGGAGAGCTGAATCGGAATCCCGACGAAAATTGGACACAAGCTCGCGTCGCCTCGCACGAGCGGTTGCAGCTGCAACGACCCCTGTTGGAACTCGATGTAAACGCGACTGAGACGGTCACCGTTGAGGGGACGACAGCTGTCAGGTACAACGTGACCGGCATCAGAGACCCCATCCGCGTTCCAGCCAATAACGCGACCGGGCACGTCGTCGTTACTGAGACGGGATACATCGCGGAATTCAACATCACGAGAGGAAACGACGAGTTCTCCCGGCAGACGAGATACGGCGTTTCTGAGTTCGGAAACGCGACGGTGGCCCGGCCAGCGTGGATGCCCGAGGAGTAGCGCCCGACGAAGCGACGCTACGCTTCGTCGAACTGCGGAAATCTTCGATTTCCGCGCTTGACTTCGGCTTACGCCTCGTCAAACACCGATAGACTCGCTGCGCTCGTCTATCGAGCTCGCTCCGGCTTACGCCGGATCGAACAGCGTCTCGCCTTCGACCATATGCTCCTCGACGGTGTCCATGTCGAGTGTGAGGCCGATACCGGGCTTCTCCGGCACCTCGATGTAGCCGTCCTCGATGACGTCCTCCTCGACGAGGTCCTCCCACCAGCCGAGCTCGTAGGAATGGTACTCGATCGCGAGCGAGTTCGGGATCGCGGCGCCGACGTGGGTCGCCGCCATCGTCGCGATCGGGGAGGCGACGTTGTGCATCGCGACCGGGACGTAGTACTGGTTCGCCACGTCCGCGATCTTGCGGGTTTCGCGCATCCCGCCGACCTTCGGCAGGTCGGGCGCGACGATGTCGACCGCCTGATTCTCGATGAGGCGGCGAAGCTCCGTGACGCGGTAGCGGTTCTCGCCGACCGCGATCGGCGTGACCGTGTTCTTCGTCACTTCCTCCTGCACTTCGAGGTTCTCCGGCGGCACGGGGTCTTCGAGCCACCACACGTCGTACTCCTCGATGGCGTCCGCGAGGCGCTTCGCGGAGCCGCCCGAGAACGTCCAGTGGCAGTCGAAGGCCACGTCGGCCTTGTCCTTCACGCGCTCGGTGACCGTCTCGACGATCTCCGCCTTGTGGCGGATCTCACCGGGGCGCAGGTGGCGGTTCGCGCGGTCCTTCTCGAAGCCGCTCGGCACGTCGAGGTCGAACTTCAGGGCGTCGTAGCCGAGTTCGTCGACGACGCGCTCGGCCTCGTCGGCGCACGCCTCGGGGTCAGCCTCCTCCTCGGTGTGGCAGTCGCAGTAGACGCGCATCTTGTCGCGGTACTTGCCACCGAGCAGCTGGTAGGCGGGCACGTCGAGGATCTTGCCGGCCACGTCGTGCAGCGCCACCTCGATCCCGGAGATCGCGGTGACAGTGACGCCCTCGACGGAGCCCTCGCCCGACATCTTCTGGATGAGGTGTTCGTACAGCCGGTCGATGTCGAGCGGGTTCTCGCCGATCACGAACGGCTTCATGCGCTCGATGAGCTCCGGCACGCCGGCGCCCCAGTACGCCTCGCCGGTACCCACGACGCCCGCGTCCGTGTACACGCGAACCAGCGTCCACGGGAAGTTCCCGTCGACCATCGTCGTCTGCACGTCCGTGATCTCGACGTCGCGCCCGCCGCCGCGCGAGCCCGTTGTTCCCATCGTCTCGGCGGAGAGTTCTCGCATCGTGTACTCCGCGTTCGGATCGTGGAGCGACTCGTAGTTTCGGCTCATGGCTCCCGATTCATTCGGAACAGGGTAAACGTTTATGTTCTTCTGGGGAGGGGTTCGCAGCGGTGGGAATGCTTCGGTTCGCCGCTGCACAAATAGGGAGTTTTTCATTGGCGTACTCATTACTGTCAGTATGGTCGAACTCACGGATTCGCTGAAGTGTCTGTTTACCGGGACTATCGAGGAGCGCGGCGACGAGCACGTCGTTCAGATCCCCGCCACGGAGATCGAACACGGGACGATCGAGGCGGGCGAGTCGTACCGCGTGGCGCTTATCAAACGCGAGGGGGACGGCGACGGCGCGACCGTCGCGACCGACGGCGCCGCGGACCGAACCGTCGCCGGTAACGGTACCGGCGGGACCCCCACGTCGACGACGACGCGGCCGACGAACGACCCCGTAGCGTCCGGCCCGCCGGTCTCCGAGGGCGACGTACGGGAAGTGACGATCGAGACGCTCGGCGACAAGGGCGACGGGATCGCGAAGATCGAGCGAGGGTACGTCGTCATCGTTCCGGACTCTCAGCCGGGCGACGAGCCGACCGTCGAGATCACCAGCGTCCGCGAGAACGTCTCGTTCGCGGACATCGTCGAGGAGTAGTTCTCCCTGCCGACGCCGACTACCGCGGCGCATTCTCGCGGTTGCTCCGCGAGAACAGTTTTTTGAGATGCGCCGGCGAGAAGAAGGAGCTCGGCCGGTCCATGTGGACGCCGATCTCGCCGGATAGTGCCCACAGCCCGGTCCGCTGGACCGGCTCGGGGAGGGAGTAACACCGGCGGATCGCCGAGCCGAGCCGGATTTCGGTGCCGATTGCGTCCCGCCACCCCGACTCGTAGTCGGCGAGCGTCGCCGGATCCCTCGGGTCGATCACCTCGGCCGCCACGTCGGCCGCGGTCATCCCGTAGAGGATCCCCCCGCCGGTGAACGGCTTCGTCTGCGCGGCGGCGTCGCCGATGAGAAATGCCCGGTCCGTCGTCACGCGCTCCGGCGGACCGACGGGGATCGCTCCGGAGCAGAAGTGGTCGGTCGTCACGTCGTACGCGTCGGTGAGCCGGTCGAACATCGCGGACACGTCGTCGCTCGGCGGCGCCGCGAGCCCGTACTCCACGCCGGCGTCACCGCGGGGGATCCGCCACGCGAAGAACGTCGGCGCGGTGAGGTGGACGTCGACGAGGTCGCCGTCGTCGGGAGCCTCGTCGAACGCGAGCACACCGTGGAGCAGTTCGTCCGGCTCCGGGAGACCGAGCGACCGTCGGACGCGCGACGTGGGGCCGTCGCAGCCGGCGACCATGCGCGCCTCGACCGTCTCCACGTCGCCCGCGGGCGTCCGGACCTCGACGACGACCCGGTCGTCACGCTCGTCGACGCCGACGACCGTGTGGTTCTCTCGGACATCGGCGCCGGCCTCACGCGCGCAGTCGGCGAGAGTGCGATCGAGTCCGACGCGGTCGATCACGTTCGAGACGGGCTCGGACTTATAAAACGGGTACGCCTTCGACCCGGGGCCACCGACGTGGAAGCGCGCGCCGTACACCCGGTTCTGGAGGAGTTCGTCGCGGGCGTCGTCCGGGACGTACTCCCATACGTCGTCCGAGACGTGTCCGGAGCAGGCCAGCGGGGTCCCGATCGACCCCTTCTCGAAAACGACGACATCGCGACCGGCCGCGGCCGCGCGGCGGGCGAACCGCGACCCCGGCGGCCCCGCGCCCACGACGACGAAATCATGCATGGGCGCAGCGTCGTGACGGGGACTTATAATTACGATGTGACTTACTCCAGTTGAGCCAGCAGGTTGAGGACGTAGACCGTCCGAAGTATTGTCGCGGATTGGCCCCTGCCAAACACCAGTTCGTCGCGGTCGAGTACGTGCGAGAGCACGTCCGCAGAGGCGTGTTCCGGCGCCGCGGCGATCCCCGCGTCGTGCTCGGCAGCCCACTCCATCACGCGGAGATCAGACTTGCTGTCGCCCATCACGAGTAGGAACGGATCCCGCACATCGAGCACGTCGAGCGCCGCCTCGACGCCTGCAACCTTGTCTAACTCTAGCGAGCTGATCTCCGCGGCGTCCGCGCGGTAGTAACCGACGTCTATCCGGTCGAACAGCGCGGCGACCGGTTCCGGCACGTCCTCGATTTCGGCCGGGTCGTCGATCGGGTTATCGACCGCGGTCGCCTCGATCACCTCTCGGATCTCGGGGTCGGCCGCCGCGTAATGAGCGCGCGCCCACGCCGCGCCGCGGTCCGCGAGGTCGGCGTTGGTCGCGTCGCCCTCAGTGTCGAAGTCACTCGGGTCGAGGTCCTCAGCGATCCGATCGACGACCACCTCGCCGAGCAGGTCGATCAGGTGGATGAGCCCGTCGTCGATCACGGCCTCGGCGTCCGCGCCGCCGGTCTCGAAGTTCGGCTTCAGGGTGACGTTGAACTCGTTGCCCTGAAGGTGACAGCCGCGTCGGACGTTCTCGGGCGCATCGGGGAGCACGCGCGACCGCACCGCGCCGAAGACCCCCCGGACCGCCTCGTCGAGGTCCTCGTACAGCAGGCACTTCGTGCGCGATCCGTGCCCGGCCGTGAACACGCCGTTGCCGGCCTCGTAGACGATCGAGAAGCGCCCGGAGTGGACGAGTTCGTTGCCGAGCCCCTGGATCATGAACCCCTTCACATTCTCCAGCGTCTGACCGGTGCAGATAACGATCGGCACGCCGGCGTCGTGCAGCTCCGTCAGCATGTGGAGCGTCTCGCGGGGGATCTCGTTGTCCGTGCCGCCCGCGGACCGGAGCGTCTCGTCGACGTCCAACACGAGGGCGTTGACGGCGCGGTCGTAGCGCGCGTGCAGATCGAGCGCAGTGAACGCCGCCTCGCGGTCAGCGTAGGCCGCGACCTCCGCGAAGGTGGCGCCCGCGGGCAGCGCTTCGCGAATCTCGCGTTTCAGCCGAGCGAGCTCTTCGCCGGCGTCCTCCCAGTGTTCCAGCGCTACCCGCGAGTCGACCGGCGGGAACAGGTCCACGAGCGACTGGTACTCTCGGAGGGTCTCCACGTCGAACTCGTCGTATAAGCGATAGAGAAGATCGTGCCGCTCCATGATCGCCCCTCCGAACCGAGGTGCGTAAAACGTGCCGCCTCCCGCTCGAACGATGGACGTTCCGGCGTCGCTACTCAGATCTGCGCCGCGCCGCCAGCCACTCCAGCGCCGCGTCGAGGTCGGTCTCCGGCGGCGAGCACGTGCGCCCCTCACAGACGTAGGCGGTCGGCTCGCCGTCGACCGCGTCGCGGTCGGCCCAAATCGGCGGCGCTTCGTCCATATCAAGTCGGTCGAGCCACGCCGCCAGCCCGTCTTCGGTCGGGGGGCGCGGGGCGACGAGCGCGCCCGGCAGGTAGCGCTCCCCGAGCGTCTCGCGCCACGCGTCCGGCACTGCGTCGACGGCGATGGTCACTTCGATCCCGCCGGAGGCGACGCGGTCGGCGGCGCGCACGAGCGAGACGTGTTCCAGCGGGCTCGCGCGGATCCGGTCCGCGTGGGTCGTCACGACCGTCTCTGCGACCTCGGCGAACTCGCGGTCGGTCCGGAAGCCGTCGAGGAGCGCGAGCGTCTCCGCCGCCACGCCGAGGCTCGACGGGGTCGACTGGTCGGTGAACTCCTGCGGCCGGGCGAAGAGGGTATCGTCGCCGCCGTGACCGGCGTTTCCGTCCGGATCCCGCGTGAAGTAGATCGTCCCGTCCGCTTCGTCGTAGAAGTCCGAAACGACCGTCGCCGCCAGATCGAGCGCGAATCCGAGCGCCTCCGGGTCGCCGGTGACCGAGTACACGTCGAGCGCGCCGCGCGCGAGGAACGCGTGGTCGTCGAGGTAGCCCGGCCCGCGCACGTCGCCGTCGAGCCAGCGCCGCGCGAGGGTCTCGGTCTCCTCGTCGTACAGGCGCTCGCGGCAGAACGAGAGCGCGTCGCTCGCGATGTCGGCGTACGGCTCGCCGAGGACTTGCCCGGCGGTGGCGAACGCGGAGATCGCTCGACCGTTCCACGACGCGAGCACCTTCTCGTCGCGAGCGGGGCGCGGCCGCGACTCGCGCGCCTCGAAGAGCGCGACGCGGGCCGCCGTCAGGGCTTCTCGGACCGCTTCCGTCGACATGTCGTGCTCATCGGCGAGCTCCGCGATCGACGCCGCGATCGTGGGGACGGTCGTCCCGCGCTCGAAGTTCCCCCCCGAGCGGATCCCGTACCGGTCCTTCGCGAGCGACGCCGCGGGTTCGTCGAGGACCGCGTCGACCTCGGCGGGCGTCCAGACGTAGAACGCGCCCTCGACGTCGGCGACGTCGTCGGCGTCGTCGCTCTCGTCGGATCCCGCGTTCCCCCGCCTGTTCTCGGGCGGTCGGCTCCGAGCGTCGAGCGTGCTGAAGAATCCGCCGTCGTCGTGGCGGAGTTCGCGGTCGAGAAATCCGAGTGTCTCGCTCGCGACGCGGGCGTACGAAGCGTCGCCCGTCAACCGATAGCCGTCGAGGTACGCCATCGGAAGCTCCGCGTTGTCGTACAGCATCTTCTCGAAGTGCGGGACCGTCCACTGGCGGTCGACCGCGTACCGGTGGAACCCCCCGCCGATCTGGTCGTACATCCCGCCGCGGGCCATCCCGTCGAGGGTACCCGTTGCGGCCGTGAGGGCGGCGTCGCCGCCGCTCCGCGCGTACGCCCGCAGGAGGACGTCGATCCGACCGGGCATCGGGAACTTCGCGCCCCCGCTTCCGAACCCACCGTACTCGTCGTCGTATCCGCGGATCGCCGCGGCCGCGGCCTCGTCAAGGAGGTCGGGGCCCGGGGGGCCCGCGCCGCCCGTACCGCTCGCGTCGCCAGCAACGTCCGGCTCCGGCACCGACTCCAGCTCGTCGCGGGCGCTCGTCGTCCACTGGTCGGCGCGCCGCTTCATCTCCTCGCGCTGCTCCGGATCTGCCCACGAGTCGGCGATGCGCTCACAGAGGTCGCGGAACCCCGGCTGGTTCCGGCGCGGCTCCGGCGGGAAGTAGGTCCCCACATAGAACGGCTTCCCCTTCGGCGTACACCACGCCGACAGGGGCCACCCGCCCCCGCCCGTGACGAGCTGTGAGACGGTCATGAAGGTGCTGTCGACGTCGGGCCGCTCCTCTCTGTCGACCTTCACGGGGACGAACTTCTCGTTGAGTACGGCGGCGATCGACTCGTCCTCGAAGCTCTCCTCGGCCATCACGTGACACCAGTGACACGAGGAGTAGCCGATCGAGACGAACACCGGCACGTCGTGTTCGCGGGCGCGCTCGAAGGCCTCCTCGCCCCACGGCTGCCAGTTAACGGGGTTGTCGGCGTGCTGTTGGAGGTACGGACTCGCCTCCCCGTCGAGGCGGTTCCGCTCGGTCGGCTGTGACATACGCCCGATTCGATCCGGTGCGGCAAAAACCCGTCACACGAGCGACGGCCGCCGCATGTGTCCACGAACGTGTTCATCTCTGTGCAGATAGAGAGTAAAGCTTACACTACCGTGTAGTGATCGGTCGCACATGACGGAGACCGTACTCTTGGTCGGGGGCGGCGGGCGCGAACACGCGATCGCCCGCGCCGTCGCCGACGACTGCGCGCTGTACGCCTGCGCGAGCAACCGAAACCCGGGAATCCGCCGACTCGCAGACGGGTTCGAGACGATCGATGAGACCGACGCCGAGGCGGTCGCCGACTACGCGACCGCGGTCGGCGCTGATCTGGCTGTGATCGGACCGGAATCCGCGCTCGCGGCGGGCGTCGCCGACGCGCTCGACGAGGCCGGCGTGTACGCCTTCGGCCCGCAGGCCGAGGAGGCGCGCTTAGAGACGGACAAGGCGTACCAGCGCGAGTTCATGGACGAGGCCGACATCCCCGGCTGTCCGGACTACGCGGTGTTCGACGACATCGAGGCCGCCTGCGACCACATCGACGCGTACGACGGCGACCTCGCGGTGAAGCCGGCCGGGCTCACCGGCGGCAAGGGCGTGAAGGTGATCGGCGATCAGGTGACTGCCGAGGAGGCCAAGACGTACCTCCGCGATTCCGACTACGACCGGGTCGTGTTGGAAGAGCGGCTCGTCGGCGAGGAGTTCACGGTGCAGGCGTTCGTCGCGAACGGCGACCTCCGCACGACCCCCGCAGTGCAGGACCACAAGCGCGCCTACGAGGGCGACGAGGGACCGAACACCGGCGGGATGGGCTCGTACACCGACACCGGCCTCTCGCTGCCGTTCATGGCCGAGGGCGACTACGACGACGCCGTCGACGTGCTGGAGGCAGTCGTCGACGCGCTCCCCGACTACAAGGGCGTCCTCTACGGCCAGTTCATGCTCACCGCCGAGGGCCCGAAAGTCGTCGAGTTCAACGCGCGCTTCGGCGACCCGGAGGCGATGAACACGCTCCCGGTCTTGGAGACGCCCTTCATCGACGTGCTCACGGCCGCGCGTGACGGAAACGACCTCCCCAAACTCTCCTTCACCGGCGAGGCGACGGTCTGTAAGTACGCGGTGCCGGAGGGGTACCCGACCGACCCCGACGCGGGTGCGAAGATCGCGGTCGACGAGGAGAGCGTCGGCGACGCGCTCCTCTACTACGCCAGCGTCGACGAGCGCGACGACGGGCTCTACACCACCACCTCTCGGGCGTTCGCGGTCGTCGGTCGCGGCGACTCCATCGCGGCCGCAGAGGCTGAGGCCGAGGACGCGCTCGCCGCCGCCGGCGACCGCGTCCGCATCCGTCACGACATCGGGACGGCCGACCTCGTCGAGCGGCGGATCGAGCACATGGCCGAGATCCGAAAGTAGCTCGCGCCGTCAGCGATACTTTTACCGGAGCCGCCCGAACGCTCTCCCGTGACTCACGAGGACGAGCGTCTCGGCGCCGCGGAGACTGACGCCACGGAGAGCGACGGCCACCGCGGCGACCGGCTGGAGCGCCACCCGACGCCCGGGCCACGCAACTCCCTGTGGTCGTGGCCCAACGCGAAGTCACCGCTCGCGGTCGTCCGCAACTACGTCGTGATCGTGCTCGCGCGGATCTGCCCGAGCCTCCGACTGAAAAACTGGCTGTTGCGCCGGATCGGCGTCACCGTCGGCGCCGGCGTCGCGTGGGGGTTGGAGTCGACCCCGGACGTGTTCTGGCCCGAGCGGATCACGGTCGAAGATGACGCCATCATCGGCTACGACGCCACGCTGCTTTGCCACGAGTTCCTCCAAGACGAGTACCGCCTCGGCGACGTGGTCGTCGAGGACCGCGCGATGATCGGCGCGGGCGCGATCGTCCTCCCGGGCGTCACGGTCGGCGAGGGCGCCCGCGTCGCCGCGAATTCGCTCGTCGCCGAGGACGTGCCGCCCGGGACGACGGTCGCCGGCGTGCCGGCCGAGGTCGTCTCGCAGGCGGATGCAGAGCGCGAAGAACGGAGAGAAGACAACGACTAATCCGGCCGTCTCGGACTTACTTTCCGGCGTCCGCGGACTCGCCGCCGTCGCTTTCGGCGGCGCCTCCCGCGTTCTCGGTACCACTCACGTCCCCGGCGTCGCCTCCCTCGGACGTGGTCACTTCCTCGGCGTCGGTGATGTGCGCCTCGGTGCTCACGCTCTCTAAGTCGACGCCGACTTCGGTCGCGACCGCGTCGAGAACGGCCCGCTGTTCGGCCATCTCGTTTTCCAGCTTCTGTATCCGCTCGGAGGTGTCGAGGACGGTCGTCTGCGTCTCCTCGACCTCGCTGCGGAGCTCGTTTATCTTCTGGTACGTTCGCTCGGCCTTGTCGGCGAGCGTCTGGATCTTCTTCGCCGTGTCCCCGAATCCCATATCGGGCGATTGGGTTCGAGATACGTGGGCTTTTCCGTTCGGCGCGGTGAGCTCGCGGTCTCCTTGGCATTTCCCGGCGCCTAAGCGGGACGGTGGACTTTTGGCCGAACCGCCCGAGGTAACGGTATGAGCGTCGAGCGCGTCCTGTTGACGAACGACGACGGGATCGACGCCGTCGGACTTAGAGCGCTCTACGACGGGCTTTCGGCCGACTACGACGTGGTGACGGTCGCACCGACCGGCGACCGATCGTCGGCCGGGCGCGCGCTCTCGGACGGCGTCGATATCGCGGACCACGAGCTCGGCTACGCCGTCGACGGCACTCCGGTCGACTGCGTCGTCGCGGGGCTCGACGCGCTGGTCCCGGACGCCGACGTCGTGGTCGCGGGCTGTAACAAGGGGGCGAACCTCGGCGCGTACACGCTCGGGCGATCCGGGACCGTCTCCGCCGCGGTCGAGGCGGCCTTCTTCGACGTGCCCGCGGTGGCGACCTCGATGTACGTCCCGGGCGGGGAAGACTGGTGGAAGCGGAAGCTGGAGCCGGCGGAGTTCGCGAACGCGACCCGCGCGACCCGGTACCTCGTCGCGGAGGCGACCGCGTCGGGGGCGTTCGACCGCGCCGACTACCTCAACGTTAACGCCCCGATCGCGAATCCGGACGGAGAGCGCGACACCCCAGCGCCGATGCGCGTCACCGCGCCCTCGACATGGTACGGGATGGAGGCGGCACACGACGGAAACGGTCGCGTGAGCTTCTCCGACCCGATCTGGGGAAAAATGAACGAGGGCGATGTGCCCGACTCGGTCGGCACCGATCGCCGGGCGGTCATCGATGGGGAAGTCTCCGTCTCCCCGCTGTCGGTGCCGCACGCGGCCGAGCCAGACGCGGGGCTCGACGAGCTGGCGGCGGCGTACGGACGCGTGACCGAGAACGTTCGATGACTAACTGCTCCGAGACTACTCCTCGTCGGCGCTGACGGTGACCTTCGCCTCGCTGACCACGCGATCGCCCATCTCGTAGCCGGGCTCGTACACCTCGTGAACAGTCCCCGAGGGCTGGTCGCTTTCGACCCGCAACATTACCTGATGGCGGGCGGGATCGACTTCCTCGCCGGGTTCGGGATCGATGGCCTCGACGCCCTCGTCGGCGAGCACCTCGTCGAACTTCTCCAGCGTCGATTCGACGCCGGGGCGGAGATCGCTTCCCTCCTCCTGATCGAGCGCGCGGAGGAGGTCGTTGCGGACCGGTGTGATGCGCTCGACGAGCGCCTCCGAGGCGCGCTCGCGGATCTCGTCCTGCTTCCGCTTGGCGCGCTGCTTGTAGTTGCTGAAGTCCGCCTTCACGCGGGCGAGCTTGCTCGTCAGCTCCTCGACCTCTTCCTCGGCCGCGAGCAGTTCGTCGCGCGTCTCGGCGAAATCGGCTTCCAGCGCCGCGACCTCCCGAGCAAGGGCCTCGTCGTGCTCGGCGACGGCGGCGGCCAGCGCCTCACCGTCGGCGCGGGCGTCACTGCTCGCTTCCTCGGCAGCCGCGTCCGCGGTGCCGTTCGTCCTCGCCGCGTCGGCGGCGGCGTCGGGGGATTCGACCTCGACGTCGACGGCGTCGTCGTCGCTCATGTCCGATCGAAGTCGTTCGGCGTGCATAAGCGTTGCAGAACGTAACGGGCCCGCCTCAACCTCGATCAAAAATGCGTTCGACGGTGTCACCGCCGACCCGCGGGAGTATTTAAATCGGCACCCCCAAGCGGTCGTCATGACCGCGCCGAACCGGAACACGCTGTGGGCGCGCGCCCTGATCGACGAGCTCGTCGCCGCGGGCGTCGACGCCGTCGTGGCCTCGCCCGGGAGCCGCTCGACGCCGCTGACGGTGGCCGCCGCGCGCACCGACGACCTGCGCGTCTTCTCCCAACTGGACGAGCGCTCGGCCGCCTACTTCGCCCTGGGCCGCGCGCGCCGAACCGGGAAGGTGACGCCGCTGATCTGCACCTCCGGCACCGCCGCCGCCAACTACCATCCGGCCGTGATGGAAGCGAGCGAGGCCCGCGTCCCCCTGCTCGCGCTCACAGCCGACCGCCCGCCGGAGCTCCGCGACTCGGGCGCGAACCAGACCGCCGATCAGGAGAAGCTGTACGGTGACGCCGTCCGGTTTTATAAGGATCTGCCGGAGCCCGCCCCCAACGACCGCGCGCTCCGCTCGCTCCGGACCACCGTCGCCCGCGCCGTCGGGACCGCCGAGGGCGCGGATCCCGGGCCGGTCCACCTCAACGTTCCCTTTAAAAAGCCGCTGGAGCCGACCCGGGTCCTCGACGACGTGCCCGCCGACCTCGATCCAGTCGCCGAACGCGGTCGCGACGGCCCCTACGTCGACGTGACGCCCGGGTCGCCCGAGCCGGGCGACGACGCACTCCGGCGGCTCGGCAACGAGCTTATGACGACCGACCGCGGGCTGATCGTCGCCGGCCCCGCGGACCCGCCGGGGCTCGACGCCGAGGCCGTCACGGCGCTGTCGCACGCGACGGGGTTCCCGATCCTCGCCGACCCGCTCTCCGGCGTCCGGTTCGGCGGCCACACCCGTGTCGCGCCCGTGATCGGCGCCTACGACGCGTACCTCTCGGCGGAAGTCGCTGGGGAGGCGGGCGACGCCGATGCGTCTGATAGCTGGAACGACCCCGAAGTCGTCCTCCGACTCGGCGCGTCGCCTACCTCCAAGCGCCTCCGAAAGTACCTCGCCGAGACGGGCGCCGACCAGTACCAGGTCGATCCCGCCGGGCGCTGGCGCGAGGCGGAGTTCGCGGCGACCGACCTCGTCGTCGCCGAGCCGAGCCGCCTCTGCGCTCGCCTGTCCCGGCTCGTTGCTGGCGGCGACGGCGACGCTGACTGGCGCGCGCAGTGGGAGGACGCTGACCGAGTCGCCCAAGAGATCCACGGTCGAGAGCGAGACGGGGACATCCCGGCCGACGACGAGCCGGTCGAGTTCCACGAAGGCGACGCGCTCCGCGTGGTGGCCGACGCGCTTCCCGACCCCGCGACGCTGTTCGTCTCCAACTCGATGCCGGTGCGCGACCTCGACCGCTTCGTCGGGCCGACGACGACGAGCGTCACCGCCCTCGGCAACCGCGGCGTCTCTGGGATCGACGGGATCGTCTCCAGCGCGCTCGGCGCCGGCTCCGCGACGACCGACGACCTCACGCTCGTCGTCGGCGATCTGGCGCTCTACCACGACACGAACGGCCTCCTCGCGCTCGATCGCTGCGACGTCGACGCGACGGTCGTGCTGATCAACAACGACGGCGGCGGGATCTTCCACGAGCTCCCGATCGAGTCGTTCGAACCGGAGTTCACGGAGTCGTTCAAAACGCCGCACGGCATCGAGTTCGAGCCGATGGCCGATCTCCACGGGCTGGCGTACACTCGGATCGACGCGCGACCGGACTCCGTGGAGTCTGCTGGGAACGTCGCTGACGACCTCGCGGATGCGTACACGGGAGCCCGCGACGCTGACGGCTCGCACCTGATCGAGGTGCGGACGGACGCCGAGTCGAGCCACCGCACCCGCAAGCGCCTCGAAGCGGCCGTCGATCGCGCGGTCCACGGCGACGAAGCGGAATAGCCGGACGCGGTTCAGTCGACCTCGGCGGCCCCCGTCGCGGTCAGGTCGCATTCCTCCGCGATCACCTCGCCGACGAATCGATACCGACCCGGTGGCGGATCCCGCCACCTCGCCTCGTAAGTGGCCGAATCACCCGGTTCCAGCGTCTCACTGCCGAGTGCCTGCGTGAACATCCGGCCGGTGCTGTACCGCCAGACCGGGTCGGCGTCGCTATCTGCTTCGTCTCTCCCGTCCTTCCCGCCGATCCGGTAGGCCGCGAAGTCGACGCGCTGTCCGGTTCGGAACCGGAGCGTAACCGGATCGTCGCCCGCGTTCGCCACGGTAAGCACGAGGTCGACCCCTTCGTTGCCCGCGGCGGTCGTCAACGCTGCATCGAGCATGCGATCGGATCGCACACGACGTGAGTTAAAACCGCGTCCGGTCTCTCCAGTCCGTGAGAGTCGGTGGATACGACCTCCGTGGTCCCCTCACTGTTGTGCGGTCAAGCACCGTACTCCCCGCCGAGTTTCTCACCGGCCAGCGGGGCGGCGACCGTACTGCCGACGGCGATGGCGGAACCGAAGAACGCGACCAGCAGCGGTGGTTCGATGACGTACAGGAGCGCGAAGAAACCCCCTGCGAGTCCGAGGATGACGGATCCGGCACCGACTTCTCGGCGGTTCGACGGGTGGGCCGGCGTCGAATCGGCGACGCCGCGCCACACGAGCCACGCGCCGACGGCGCTTCCGAGCGCGGCCACGCTCTCGAAGGAGGCCCCCTGCAGCAACCCTAACACCCCGACGCCGACGCTAACGAGGAGCACCCGACCGGGGACGGTACCGCGGTCGGCGACGACGTAGAGCGCCCCCAGTACCACCAGCCCGAGACCGACTCCGACCACGACGTCTACGAGGTAGTGGACCCCTAAGACGAGCCGCGAGAGCGAGACGATCCCGACGACGGCGCCCGCGAATGCCAGCCACGCACGCGACCGTTTTCCCTCTCCAACAATGAGCGCGAACCCGCCCCACACCAGCGTGCTTCCGAAGGTGTGACCGCTCGGGAACCCCGGCCCGTCCGCCGTGGTGATATCGGCGAACACCCATTGGAGGACGGACGGAACCCACCGTACAACGGGCGGGTCACCCGCTCCGACCGGGCGCGGAAACAGGAAGAACCCTTTGAGAACCCCGATGAGGGCGACGTACGTGAGCAGGAGGCCGAGGATGAATAGACCGCGCCGCCGGTCGATTCCCCACCGGGGGAGCTCGTCGCCGGCGACGTAGAGCATGCCCCCGAGCAGAAAGAGGAACCAAACGTCACCGAGTTGCGTGAGCAGTGCGAAGAGCACGAGAACCGGGTCCGGTACCGACCCGTGGAGCGCCTCGGTGACTCCGATACTGCGGCCCTCTGGGAACATGTTCGTGCGGAATTCATCGGCTTCACCGCTGTTATAGCCTCGGCCCGTACTGGTCAATCGATCCGAACTGTCTCGTCTGCCGAGGATCTCGAGAGGGTCGTTCGCGGGCGATTCGGACGGGTGGTAGTCGGCGCCGATTCGTCGAACGACGGGCCGCCGCCGATTCGATCGCTCCGACGACGTGCCTAAGTCGCGGCTCCCCGTAGGGAATCGCGTGCAGGTCGTCGGCTACGAGTCGGGCGAAGGGTTCACCGTCGCCAGCGGCGGCGCGGTCGAGTTCGTCGAGGCGACCGCCGGTACGGAGCTCGCCTTCGGGCTCGGCGACCGCCGCTGTGCGGGAACCGTCCACAACGGCGAACATATCGCCTGCGACGCCGCCGACACCCCTTACTGCGATGCCCATGGGAGCGTCTGGGTCTGCGCCCGCTGTACGGGGACGTGTTTAAAAGACGAGATGGACTGCCACGAGGAGCACGCGGTGTACCTCGCGGCGTTCGCGCCCGACGTGTGGAAGGTGGGCGTCACGCGCCTGTGGCGGCTGGAGACCCGGCTCCGCGAGCAGGGCGCCGACCGCGCGGCTCACATCCGGACGTACCCGGACGGGCAGATCGCGCGCGAGGTCGAGGCCGAACTGGCTGAGCGCGACAATCTCGTCGATCGGGTACGCGTCCCGACGAAGCTCAGGGGATTCGGTCGCAGCGTGGACGCAGCGGCGTGGGAGTCGCTGCTGGACGGGTTCGATCCGATCGAGCGGTTCGCGTTCGATTACGGCCTCGACCTCGACGACCGTCCCGTCGCGGAGACGATGGCGGCCGGGACGGTCCGAGGCTGGAAGGGGCGCGTGCTCGTGCTCGATCGCGGCGGGTCGACCTACGCGGTCGACGCCCGCGATCTGGTCGGCTACGAACTCACCGAGGAAGTGCCGGATCGAGAGCTCCAGTCGAGTTTGGGCGCGTTCGGCGGGTGACTCTCGACGCGTCGAGTTCTCCCGCCGCTCATCCGTTCACTCCGCCCGCCGGAACCGGTGTCGGACTACGTCGGCGTCGTCGTCCCAGTCGAAGCTCCCGCCGTGCGCGTGAACCATTCGTTCCTTGTACGCCTCTAGCGACGGCGACCCCTCTCGTTTCGCGTCCTCGTCGGTCATGTCGCCGAGGGTGCGCTCGGTGACCTCGGTCAGCTCGAAGGTGACGCCGTCGACCTCGAAGGCGTCGCCCTCCTCGCCGTACCGGTTCCCGCGGTGGAGCTGGGTCACGTCGCCGTCGAGCGCAGCCTGTTTCACGCGATCGTTCGGGAGCAGGTCGGCGGGATCGTTGGCGGACATATCTGTCTGTTGGGCGCGGATCGGTTTATAAGCGCGGCCGACGGCAGGCGGGACCTGAAACGTGCTGACGCGCCTCACGTTCTGCGAATCTCGAAACGGTCGCTCGTGACGATCCACACAGACGTGAACACCCTTGTCGGCGGCCGAGCCGAGGGATTCAAGATACTGCCGACCCCCTTCTTCGACAATGCGTCAGGACCACCTCATCACCGCGACCCAGCTCTCGCGGGATGACATCGAGGCGGTGCTCGACCGGGCCCGGGAGGTCGCCGACGACCCCGCCGCCTACGCGGACCGGCACGCCGGCAGCGTACTCGCGCTCTGTTTCTTCGAGCCGAGCACGCGCACCCGGATGAGCTTCGACAGCGCGGCCAAACGCCTCGGGATGAATACGATCGGCATGGGCGACGTCGACTCCTCGTCGGTCTCGAAAGGGGAGTCGCTCTCGGACACCGTTCGCGTCATCGAGGGCTACGCGGACGCATTGGTACTCCGCCACCCCAGCGAGGGCGCCGCGACACTGGCCGCGGAGCGCGTCTCCGTCCCCGTCGTCAACGCCGGTGACGGCGCGGGCCAACACCCCTCACAGACCCTCCTCGATCTCCACACGATCCGCGAGAACCACGGACTCGACGACCTCACGGTCGGGATCATGGGCGATCTGAAGTACGGCCGCACGGTCCACTCGCTGGCCGCGGCGCTCACGGAGTTCGACGCCAACCAGCACTTCATCAGTCCGGAGTCGCTGCGGCTCCCACGCTCCGTGCGCTTCGACCTCCACGAAACCGGCGCACAGGTGCGCGAACACACCGATCTGGAGGGCGTGCTCGGCGAGCTCGACGTGCTGTACGTCACCCGGATCCAGAAGGAACGGTTCCCGGACGAAAACGAGTACCACCGCGTCGCCGGCGAGTACCAGATCGACGCCGAGACGCTCGAAGATGCGCCCGACGACCTCACCGTGATGCACCCGCTTCCCCGCGTCGACGAGATCGCGCCCGACGTCGACGAGACCGATCACGCGACGTACTTCGAGCAGGCGCACAACGGGATCCCGGTGCGGATGGCGCTGCTCGACATCCTCCTCGAGAACGCCGAGGGCGACGAGGGGATGGAGGTGGACCGATGAGCGACCACGAGCTGCGCGTCTCGAAGATCCGCGACGGCACCGTGATCGACCACGTCGAGGGCGGGCAGGCGCTCAACGTACTCGCGATCTTGGGCATCGACGGCTCCGAGGGGTACGGCGTCTCGGTCGGGATGAACGTCCCCTCGGACCGACTCGGCCGCAAGGACATCGTGAAGGTGGAGGAACGGGAACTTTCGCAGTCGGAGGTCGACGTGCTCTCGCTGATCGCGCCCGAGGCGACGATCAACATCGTCCGCGACTTCGAGGTGGTCGAGAAGAACCGCGTCACCCGCCCCGACAGCGTAACTGGCGTGCTCTCGTGTCCGAACCGCAACTGCATCACGAACGCCGGCGAGCCGATCGACACCCGGTTCGACGTGGTCGCCGACGGCGTCCGCTGCGACTACTGCTCGACGATCCTCCGGAGCGACATCGCCGACTACATCGACGTCTGACGGGGGAGGGCACCGTCAGCGATCGACGAGGGCTCCGGTAGATTTTAGCGCCCGCCGCCCGACGTGTCGGATATGAGCAAGAAACTGAAGCTCGTCGTAGTCCTGTCGCTGGTCGCGCTCGCGTACTTCCTGTTTGCCGGCGATAAGGAGCCGGTCGAAGTCCAGTAACCGGATCGCCGCGCACTCCTCGGCTGAATCGCTTGCCAACCATTTCCGCCGTTGATGACGAACTCCTCGCGGGCGGATGCCCGCCGTTTTTACCCGTCACTCCCGTAGTGGCGCGTATGTACGGGGTCGTCACGCGCAACGCGGACGAGGTCGAGATGGAGCCGTTCGATCTCGGCTTCTACGAGGTCAAAGACGTCACGGGGCGGGCGGCCGCTCCCCTGCCGAACGCCGTGAACATGGTGTCGTGTTTCGGTGACAACGCCGCGGCGAGCGAAAATCCCGACCTCGTCCCGGTCGACGAGCGCGGTGAGCCGGCAACTCGCGACCGCGACTACTTCGACTGGGCGTACATCTGCCCGACCCACCCGGAGTACCGCGAGGGACTCTTGGAGATCATCGAGGACTGCGCCACCGAAAACGACGACGTGCGCCTCGATGACGTGGGGTTCCCGCGAGAGGGGTTCTGTCGCTGTGACCGTTGCGAGCGACTGTTCGCCGAGAGCGACCGCGAGGACCGGGGCGACTGGCGAGCAGACGTAATCACCGAGTTCGTCGCCGACGCCGCCGATCGGGTCCCCGGTCGGGTGTTGCTCACGCTGTACCCCGATCCCTACCCCGGCCATCTTCGGGCGCGGGCCGGCCTCGACCTCGACCGCCTCGCCGAGCACGTCGACGAGTTCGTGGTCCCACTGTACGACACTGAGTACGCCACGACCTACTGGCTGGAGACCATCGCCCGCGGGTTCCGCTCGCGGCTCGGCGGCGACTACGACGTGCACGGCGCGCCGCCGGAGACCCCGTTTTCGCTGGAGCTGTACGCGGTCGACGTCGCGGTCGACGACCTAATTCACGCTGCGGAGGTCGCGGAGACGTACGCGAAAGACGTGTTTTTCGGCTATGACGCCAACAACGCAGCCGCTGCGCTGCGTCGGAAAGACGCCGACGCGCGCGAGGGCGAGGTTCACCGGCCGGAGTGACTCCATCGGCCGAACCGACTCCGTCGACCCGACCGACACGATCGGAGCCGCACGAACGAGGGTTTAAGTACCGGAGCGGCTGATGCTTACTCGACCGGCCGCCGGTGTGCGACACACTGGTCGTCTCGCGTTCGCGCGGGGCGGTCACCTTTCAACGTCCGCACCGTAGCGGCGGTCGCCCTACAGTGCTGAGCCGTCGGCTCGTCGATTGATTCTCCGAAGCTGCTTATAAATAACCGTAGAGAGGCCTATAAACTCGTCACTACGCCAGCTCCGCGATCACGTCGCCGATCCGGTCGATCGCGGCGTCGATGTCATCGCCGTCGACGTCGAGGTGGGTGGTGAATCGCGTCGTGTACTCGGCGAACTCCACGCAGCCGACGCCCGCATCCTTACAGGCCGTCACGAGGTCGGATGCCGTGATTCCGGCGTCCTCGGTGTGCGCGACGACGATGTTCGTGTCGGGTTCGGGCGCGTGGATCCCGTCGAGCGCGTCGAGGCCGGTCGCGAGTCGCTCGGCGTTGGCGTGGTCGTCGACGAGCCGGTCGACGTTTTCGAGGGCGAGCAGACCCGGCGCGGCGATCATCCCGGCCTGTCGCATCCCGCCGCCGAACAGCTTGCGGACGCGTCGGGCGTCCTCGACGAACGCCTCGTCGCCGGCGACGATCGAGCCGACGGGCGCGCCGAGCCCCTTGGAGAGACAGAAGGTGACGGTGTCGACGGGCGCGACGATTTCGCTCGCGTCGACGCCGAGCGCGACCGCGGCGTTGAACACGCGCGCGCCGTCGAGGTGGACCGGCACGTCGGCGTCGCGAGCGACCTCGGCAGCTGCGGTGATCTGGTTGACGGGGATCGCCGTCCCGCCGCGGTAGTTGTGGGTGTTCTCCAGCGACAGGAGTCCGGTGCCGGGCCGGTGGAGGTCCTCCTCGACGAGCCCCTCTCGGACCGACTCGGGCGTCGGGACGCAGCGATCGCCCGCATCGATCGTTCGGGTCTGGGTGCCCGAGAGCTTCGACGCGCCCGCCAGCTCCCACCGGTAGATGTGAGACTCGCGCTCTAAGAGGAGTTCCTGTCCGGGCTCGGTGTGAACATGGACGGCGATCTGGTTGGCCATCGTCCCGGAGGGGACGTACAGCGCGGCCTCGGTGCCGACCGCATCGGCGGCGCGGCGCTCTAACTCGTTGACAGTCGGGTCGTCCCGGTACACGTCGTCGCCGACCTCGGCGTCGCGGGCGGCCTCGCGCATCGCCTCAGAGGGAGTCGTGACGGTGTCGGATCGCAGGTCGATGGTGTCCTCGTCGATCTCCATTCGTTGCCGGCGGTTCGGCGGCCGGCCGGAAATAGGTCGCGCTCGGGGGCCGGTTCGTCCGGTTCCGACATGAGGCTCGTGCGCTGGCCCCCCCGTGGCGGTCGAGGGGCGGGTTCCGCGTCCGGTCCCTTCTTAACCGACGCGGCCGATCTGCGGCGTATGGCAACGGAAGCCGCGGCCGACGACGCAGCCGACGCCCCCGAGGCGTACGACGCCCTCCTGGACCGCGTTCGACGCTGGAACGCGGTCGGGAGCGCCGCCGGCGTGCTCGGGTGGGACCAACAGGTGATGATGCCCGAAGGGGGCACTCCCGCGCGGTCGAAGCAGCTCTCGACGCTCTCCTCGATCCGCCACGACATGGTCACCGACGAGGAGACGGGCGACCTGCTCGACGAACTCGCCGACGCCGACCTCACCGACGAGCGGGCGGCGGTCGTGCGCGAGATCCGCCGCGACTACGAACGCGCCGACGCCGTCCCCGTCGAGCTCGTCGAGGAGATCTCCGAGACGGGCACGGAAGCGCTACAGGCGTGGGAGGAGGCGAAAGCCGAGGACGACTTCGACGCGTTCGCACCCTACTTGGAGAAGCACGTCGAACTGAAACGCGAGTACGCCGAGCACATCGACCCCGACCGCGACCCTTACGAGGTGCTCTTCGAGGACTACGAGCCGTGCCTCTCGATGGAGCGCGCGGAGTCGATCCTCGAGGAGCTCCGCGAGACGCTCGTCCCCATGATCGACGCGATCCGCGAGTCCGACGCCGACCTCGCCGTCGACACCTTCGAGGGAACCTTCCCAGAAGCGGAGCAGGAGGCGCTGGCGCGCGAGACGCTCGAACTGGTCGGCTACGACTTCGACCGCGGCCGGCTCGACGTCTCCTCGCACCCGTTCACCGCGGGAAACCAGTTCGACTGCCGGGTGACCACCCGATTCGACGAGTCCGACCCGCTCGGCGCGATCGGCTCGACGATCCACGAGTTCGGCCACGCGCAGTACAACCTCGGGCTCCCGCAGGAGCAGTTCGGGACCCCGCTCGGGGAATCCCGTGATCTGTCGGTCCACGAGTCGCAGTCGCGGCTCTGGGAGAACCACGTTGGTCGCAGCCGGGCGTTCTGGGAGCTGTTCCTCCCGACCTTCCAAGAGCACTTCCCGGAGACCGACGACGCCACCGTCGAGGACGCCTATCAGGCGTTCAATCAGGTCCACGAGGACAACCTCATTCGCGTCGAGGCCGACGAACTCACCTATCACCTCCACATCGTCGTCCGGTTCGAGATCGAACGCGACCTGGTCCGCGGCGACCTCGCGATTGAGGACGTACCCGAGGCCTGGAACGACAAGTACGAGGAGTACCTCGGAATCCGCCCCGACAACGACGCCGAGGGCTGCCTGCAGGACATCCACTGGAGCCACGGCAACTTCGGCTACTTCCCCACTTACTCGCTCGGCTCCGTGATGGCCGCCCAGCTGTTCGCGGCCGCCGAATCGGAGATCGACGACCTCGACGACCAGATCGCCGCGGGCGAGTTCGACGACCTTCGGGAGTGGCTCGGTGAGAACGTCCATCAGCACGGCTCCCGCTACGAGACGAACGAGCTGGTGAAACGCGCCACCGGCGAGGACTTCTCGGCGGACGCCTTTACCGACTACGTCGAGGAGAAGTACGGCGAGCTGTACGGTATATAAGTCGTCTCGGCTCTGTTACTCATTATCTGTTGATATCCTATTCTGAACGACTCGATCATACCAACAGTCAGTCCTCGTTAACCACCGCTACCGCCACTTCATTTCGCCGCATAAACGGCGGTGTCCACGGGTCGTTATATCGGAGGAGATAGGGATCTCCCTCCGGTTCGATGCCTTCACGATCGAGTGTGGAAAGAAGCTTCTGCGTCCGTCGCGTGACCCGCCACTCTGGGGCGTACCAAGAAAACTGATCCACAGCGACTGTCTTCTGTGGTTCGGTGACGAGTGTGACATCCGCTTCCGTCGGTTCTGGTGCCGTTTCAGGAGTATACTCTGCGGGCAGATAGAACGCCATCCGGATCGTCTCAGCTTCAGTCTCGGACGCCTCTGACCGAACAGGAGTCGTCATCGCGATTGATTCCCCGGATTGAGTTTCGACAGGGGCCGTCATCGAGATCGACTCGTTAGCTTGGTTGGCTCCCGAGATGTAGTTGAAGAGTCGTCGAAATGCGATCCGCTGATTTGGTGCCGTCGTTTCGACAAGAATCGTCTGGGGATAGCGACGAAGTTCACTGCCGTTTAGCGTTCGTAGCTGTTCATACGGTACTGATTTTGTCTTCCTGGTCGAGTAGATGCCCCACCCAACCCAGCCAGCAAATACCACACCACCCCCAACGAGTATCGTTTTCGCGAGCGGTCTCATACAACTCCTTTGTCGTCCATCGGGATTAACCAACTGCCCGACACGCTTTGAGGTGCTTTTCGTTGGCTACAGCTGTAACGCACTCTTAACTCATACCGTCAACAGCGCCGTTACACCCCCAGTCGGAACCCGGTCATCAGGACGATGAGGTCGAGCATTGTCACGGCCTCGAACAGCCCCCAGCCCGCGCCGAGCACGATCGACGACTCGGCTCGCGGCTTCGCCGTTCGCATACGGGATCTCGCGTTGCTCGATCCCGCTACTTCTCGATGATGCTCTCTTCAACCGCCTCGCCGAAGTGGCGCGCCACGTCCTCGTAGTAGACGAGCGCCTCGTCGCCCTCCTCCAGATCGGTAACGGCCTTCCGGCCCTCGCTCGTCGCGATCTTCACGGTCTCGGCGTTCTGAATGAGCGTCTCGATGCGGTCGATTCCCTCCTCCGTCTCGACTTCCGCCTGAATCCGGAACATCGGCCGCTTCTCGATTTTCACGCGCCCGACGATCGCCTCTCGGGTGTGGCCCGCGGTGTCGACGACCTGCACCTCGTCGCCGCTCGACAGCTCCGCGAGGTAGTTCGTTCCGCCCTCGGCGTTGCGGACGTACGCGTGGACCGCACCAGCGTTCACGCGGAACGGGCGCGACTCGACGTACGGTGACTCCGCGGTCTCGGCGTGGACGAAGAACAGCCCGCGCGACATCGACCCGACTAACATCCCCTCGTCGTCGTCCATCAGCGACCCGGTGTCGATACAGACGCGGTCGGCCATTCCCGTTCGCTCGACCGCGGTCACTTCGGCGTGCCGGAGGTCGAGCGTCTCGCGGTCGGCGGCGTCGCGAGCCTCCACCGCGCCGCGGATCTCGTCGGGCGAGTTAGAATCGAGGAGGACGCCGTCGGCGCCGATCTCCAGCGTCTCGAAGGCCGTCTGCGCCTCCGCTGCCGTCGTCGCGCCCGCGATGAGGTGCGTCTCCTCGCCGACCCGCGCGATCAGGTTCTCAAGCGGGATGATCGACCAGTCCTCGCCGACGACGATCGTGAACTCGGCGTCGTTGGCGGCCTCCTCGGCGAAGCGCTCGTACTCGGTGCCGAGCACCCGGACGTACACGCCCTGCGCGCGGTCGTCGCGCCGGCGAACCGTCGTGAGGTCCGCGGAGCCCGACAGATCCTCGGGCATGTCGATGGTGCCGTCTCCCTCGCCGCCCTTCCCGACGAAGTAGGCGTCGGCCTCAGCGTCGCTCTCGGCGTCGTCGATCACGTCCGCCTCCGAGCGGAATGCGGCGACCGAGATGTCGCCCAGGTCGCGGACGCGGCCCACGTCCGCCTCGTCGACCAGTACCCAGTCCGCGCCGGCCTCGATGGCGGCCGTGATCCGTCTCTTGCGCGCCTCCCAGTCGCCGACATCCCCGTCGGCTTTCACCCAGACCGTGCGTGTCATTGTCGGAACCTCACGGCGGGCGGGCTTGAAAACTGCGAAAGGGTCGGGCGTTGCGGGTGACGACGCGGAAGACGACAAAGCACTTATCACTGAGATCACATCGTTCGACGTACACCACCGAATGACGCCACTACCTCAGCGGCTCTCGAAAGCTGGTTCCCGATACGCGGCAGCACGCGAGTCCCTCCGCGAGCGCGCCACACCGTATTTTGGGATCGATCCGCGAGCGCTGGGCGCGTTCCGAATCGCGTTGGCACTCTTCCTTCTCGGGGATCTGCTGTTCTACCGGCTTCCGGGTGTGAGCGCGTTCTACACGGACGACGGCGTCCTTCCGCGCTCGACGCTCGCTGAGATTTCCCCACTGTTAGAGGCCGTCTCGATCCACGCTATATCCGGTTCGGCGTGGGTGCAAACGGGACTGCTCGCGGTCGCGGCTTGTGCCGCCGTCGGCCTGCTCGTCGGCTATCGAACGCGAGTGTCGACGGGCGTCTCCCTCGTCCTGCTCGCGTCGCTATACGCTCGGAACCCGTACGTGATCAACGGGGGGAACACGATTCTGGCCGTGTTCCTCTTTTTGAGCCTCTTTCTCCCGCTTGACGCCCGCTGGTCGCTCGATGCCGGCCGCTGGAGCAACAGTAACGGTCGGGACGACGTCGACGGACGAGAAGCCGCCGAGCGAGACGGCGGCGCCGATCGGCGGGTCTGTTCGCTCGGGACGGCTGTCACGCTCCTGACGCTCGTGTCGATATACACGGCGAACGCGATCTCCAAGTACCGGAGCGACACGTGGATGTCGGGCGGCGCAGTCCCTCAAATATTCCAGTTGGAGGAGTTTATCGTGCGACTGGGACCGTTCGTCTCGGAACACACTGTGGTTCTCGCGACGATAAACTGGCTCTGGATTGCGCTCCTGTCAGCGTCCGTCCTGCTGATCGCCACGACTGGCTGGCTCAGGGCTGGGATCGCCCTCGCGTTCGTCTCCGCACACCTCGGCATGGCCGCGACGATGCGACTCGGCGTGTTCCCATTTATTATGATCACGATCCTTCTCCTGTGTTTCCCGACCGGAGTCTGGAACCTCGTCGAGGCCGTCACGTCGAAGCTCCACGGCTCCTCTCGACCCACGGAGCGCGCGTACCGAAGTGACGGCGGAAGCGCGAACGAGAGTGCGTCTCCGATTCCGTCGCCGTCGCGGGTTCGCCGTGTGATCTGGACGGGAGCCGCCCTGCTGCTCGTGGGCTTCTTCCTCGCGCTCGTGTGGTGGCAGGCCGCGGGAGTCGGGCTCGTCGACCTCCCGGCGTCGGAATCGGCCGGCGAGCTGTCGGAGGTGAGCTGGTCGTTCTTCGCGCCGAACCCGCCGGACTCCTCCAGCTGGTACGTCGTTCGGGGGACGCTCGAATCGGGCGAATCGATCGACGTGCGCGGCGGGCAGGCGGCCACGTACGACCGACCGCCGGACGCGGCGGAGACGTATCCGACGACACTGTGGCATCAGTTCGGATTCAGGATGCGGTACGCCGGAGAGTCTCGGTATCGACCGGTGGCGGCGTACGTCTGTGAGCGATCGGACCGCAGCCTGGAGTCCGTGACCGTCTTCCACGTCGAGCAGGCGGTCGATCCGAACGGACCGGTGGGGGAGCCTGAGGCGCACGAGCGGATCAGCGCCGCCTGCTGATATCGGTGGCACTCCGCTTCGCGTTGCTCGCTCCGACGACGTCCGAGCGGAAAATCGGAATCTGCGAACGGGTCGGGCGTTGCGGGCGAGGGCGTATCTGGGGCCGGATCGGCCCGATCGTATTAGTGGTGGTGGCGTGTCGTGTGGAACATGTCCGATTCAGCACACGTCGTCGGCGTCGTCGGCAGCCTTCGAGACGGGAGCTACACCCGACTCGGCGTCGGTCGCGCGCTTGACGGCGTTCGCCGTGCGGGAGGCACCGCCGAGCTGCTCGACCTCCGGGAGTACGACCTCCCGACGTACGACGCCGATCACGACGAGGCGGGGGACGCGAACGCGTTCAAGACGCGGATCCGTGAGGCCGACGCCGTCCCCCTCGGCACGCCGATGTACCACGGCTCGTACTCGTCCACGCTGAAGACGGCGCTCGATTACTGCGGCTTCGAGGAGTTCGAGGACAAGACCGTCGGGCTCCTCGCGGTCGCCGGCGGCGGATTTCCGGTGACGGCGTTAGAGCACCTCCGCTCCGTCTGTCGGGCCCTCAACGCGTGGGTGATCCCCCATCAGGTGGCCGTCCCCCGCGCCCACGCGCAGTTCGACGACGGGGACCTCGTCGACGAGGACCTCGACGGGCGAGTGCTCACGCTGGGGCGTCGCGCCGTGCAGTACGCCGACATCGAGCCCGATCCGGACTCGTTCGAAGGGGAGCAGAACGTCGGGGCGAGGTGACCGTTACGAGGCGAGGTGCCCTCAGGCCTCGACGAATCCGCCCGCGGTGAGCGCCTCGTCGACGCTCGCGTCGTCGTGGACGACTGCCGACACTGCCCGAGCGATCCCCTCGGGGTCCTCGTGCTGGAAGATCGACCGTCCCATCGATACGCCGGCGGCGTCGCCGTCCATCGCGCCGCGTACCATCTCCACGGTGTCGCGATCAGTTCCCTTCGAGCCGCCGGCGATGACGACCGGGAGCCGGGTCGACTCCGTAACGCGGGCAAACGAGTCGCCGTCGCCGGAGTAGCCGGTTTTCACCACGTCGGCGCCGAGCTCCTCGGCGAGCCGCACCGCGTGTCCGAGCGATTCAGGATCTGTCTCGTCGACGCCGGGGCCGCGCGCGTACGCCATCGCGAGCACGGGGAGCCCGAGCCGCGAGGCGTCGGCGGTCAGTTCCGCGAGTTCTTCGATCTGGTCCGGCTCGTGATCGGAGCCGACGTTGATGTGGAATGAGACCGCGTCAGCGCCCGCTCGAACCGCATCCTCGGCGGTGGCGGTGACGCGCTTGTCGCTCTCGTCGGGACCGATCGTGGTCGATCCGTTGACGTGGACGATGTAGCCCGCGTCGTTTTTGTTCGGATGAACCCGCGGCGCGATCCCCTTCTGGGTGAGTACCGCGTCCGCGCCGCCGCGTGTCACGCCGTCGATCGTCGACTCGATGTCGACGAGGCCGTCGACGGCGCCCATCGTGAGCCCGTGGTCCATGGGGACGATGAGGTATCGGTCATTTGTGGAGATGCGGTTGAGTCGTGCCGAGAGTCCTGCTGTCATGATGGTGTCGGTCGTTGTGTGAGAGTGTGGCAATTGTAGGTAAGTGGGTTTCGTTCGGGGACGTATTGGCTCGAAGCCGCGATCACCGCGACTCCGCCGCCTCGATGCGCGCGGCGTAGCCGCGTTCGGCGCCCGCCTTCAGTTCCCGTGAGAGCGCCTCCAGCCGGTCGGCGACCTCGGCGGTCGAGAGGTCGTCCTCGACGCCCTCGGCGACGATGTCGACGAGCGCCGAGCCGACGATGATCCCGTCGGCGCCGCCGCCCACGATGCGCTCCGCGTGCTCGCCCGATGAGATGCCGAACCCGACGGCCTTCGGCACGTCGTACTCACGGAGCCGATCTAAGCTCTGCGTGGTCTGGTCGGACACGTCGCTGCGCGCGCCGGTGGTCCCGAGGCGCGCCTGCACGTAGACGTAGCCGGACACCCTGTCCATGATCCGATCGAGCCGGTCGTCGACCGTGGTGGGCGCGACGATGAAGACCAAGTCGAGCCCGAACTCGTCGCACGCCTCTCGCAGGGGGTCGGCCTCCTCGGCCGGGAGGTCGGGGACGACGAGCCCTTCGATGCCGGCCGCAGCGGCGCGCTCGACGAAGGGACGGGGGCCGGCGCTCGCGGTTTCACCGCTCGCATCCGAGGCGCTCCGCGCCTCGCCGCCGTATTGGTAAATGAGGTTGTAGTACGTCATGCAGACGAGCGGCGCCTCAACGTCCACCTCCTCCGCGAACGCGAAGAACCGGTCCGGCGTCATCCCGGCGTCGAGCGCGCGGACCAGCGCCCCCTGAATGGTCGACCCCTCCGCGATCGGCTCCGAGAACGGGAGTCCGAGTTCGATGATGTCCGCGCCGCCGCGGTCGAGCGCCTCGACGTACGCCTTCGAGGACTCGTAGTCCGGATCGCCGACCGCGAGGTACGGGATGTAGGCGGGGCCGTCGGCGAAGGCGGCCGCGATGGCCTCGGAGTTGCCCGTCTTCGCCGATTCCGCGGTCCGGTCCGCCATTCAGATCCCCCCCGTGAACATCGACATGTCCGGCGCCCCGGCGATGTCCCGTTTGTCCGTCTCCTCGATGGCGGCGTCGAGGTCCTTGTCGCCGCGCCCGGAGACGTTCACGATCACCCTCTCGCCCAGTTCCTCGTGGAACTCTTCCAAGAAGCCGAACGCGTGCGCGGTCTCCAAGGCGGGGATGATCCCCTCCGTGCGCGAGAGCCGGTGGAACCCCTCCAAGGCCGCGTCGTCGTCGACGGCGACCGGGTCCACGCGCCCCTCGTCGACGAGGTACGCGAGCTCTGGGCCGACGCCGGCGTAGTCGAGGCCGGAGGAGATCGAGTGGCTCTCCATGATCTGGCCGTCGGAGTCCTGCAGGAGCTTCGTGCGCGCGCCGTGGAGTACCCCCTCGTCGCCCGCGTACAGCGACGCCGAGTTCGGGGCGACGCCCGCTTCCTCGTCGACCTCCAGCGTCGAGCCGCCCGCCTCGACCGCGTGCAGATCGACCGCCTCGTCGTCGACGAAGTCGGCGAACGCGCCCATCGTGTTCGAGCCGCCGCCCGCGCAGGCGACCACGTCGGTCGGGAGGTCGCCGGTCTTCTCGATCGACTGCTCGCGCGCCTCCTCGGAGATGACCGCCTGGAAGTCGCGGACCATCACCGGGAACGGGTGCGGGCCGACGACCGAGCCGATGACGTAGTGGGTGTTCTCGACGGTGGTCGCCCAGTCGCGCATCGTCTCGGAGATGGCCTCCTTCAGGGTGCCTCGGCCCGTCGTGACCGGGTTCACCTCGGCGCCGTTGAGCTTCATCCGGAAGACGTTGGGGCGCTGGCGGTTGATGTCGCGCTCGCCCATGTAGATCTCACAGGGCATGTCGAGGTGGGCGGCCGCCATCGCGGTCGCGGTGCCGTGCTGGCCGGCGCCCGTCTCCGCGATGATGCGCTCTTTGCCCATGTACTTCGCCAAGAGGACCTGCCCGAGGGCGTTGTTCAGCTTGTGCGCGCCGCCGTGGAGGAGGTCCTCGCGTTTGAGGAACACCTCGCGGTCGTAGCGCTCCGAGAGCCGGTCGGCGCGCTGGAGCGGCGTCGGTCGGCCGCCGAAGTCCGCGAGCCGATCGCGGAACTCGTCCATGAATCCGTCCTCGTTGCCGAGGACGTAGCGCTCGTAGGCGTCCGTCAGCTCCTCGATGGCGGGCATCAGCGCCTCGGGGACGTACTGGCCGCCGTAGCGGCCGAACTTCCCGTCGTCGCGGCCGCGCTCGCGGCCGGGGCGTCGCGACGGCGTCGCCGCGTCGGCTCCGTCTCTCGCGCTCGTCGCCTCGTTCGTCGTGGGTTCCGTCTCGCTCATGTGGGTGTCTCCGTGGTGTCTCGGGTGTCGCTCTCGTCGTCTGCCTCCGCCCGCACCAACTCGCGCGTGTTCGCCTCCACGTCGCCGTCCATGATCGCGCTCCCGACGAGGAGGGCGTCGGCGCCCGCCGCGCGCATCCGCCGAACGTCGGCGGGCGAGCCGATCCCGCTTTCGGCGATCAGCGTCACGTCGTCGGGAACATGGGGCGCCACCGACTCGAAGGTTCCGAGGTCGACGACCAGTTCCGCGAGGTCGCGGTTGTTCACGCCGATGATCGTCGCGCCGGCGTCGAGTGCGTGCTCTAGCTCGTCGCGGTCGTGAACCTCGACGAGGACCTGGAAGCCGCGGTCGCGCGCAGCGGTGAGCAGGTCGGGGAGGTCGTCGCCGACGAACCGGGCGATCAGCAGGACGACGTCGCTCTCGACGGCGTCGAGTTGCGATTCGGCGACGAGGAAGTCCTTCCGGAGGACGGGCACATCGACCGCCTCGCGCACGCGTTCGAGCGTGTCGGTGCTCCCGCCGAAGTGCGCCGGCTCGGTGAGCACGCTCAGCGCGGCCGCGCCGCCGGCGACCATTCCCTGTGCGAGCGCGACCGGGTCGTCCTCGCGGGTGCCCTCCGTCGTCGGGCTGGTGGGTTTCACCTCGGCGATCAGCGGGACGCGCCCGTCCGCCTCGGCGCGGTCGAACGCCGCCCGCAGATCGCGCGGCTCGACGGCGACCTCGCCGGATCGGCCCTCGGTCGCGCGGTTGCGTGCAGCCGACAGGATCGATCTGACCGCCGGGGCCAGCTCGGTTTGATCGTCCATTACTGTACACTAATGCACGTATCTGTTCATAAGACTTGCGGGCGGGGTCACCGCTGCGAGACGAACCTTGCAATGAACCCCCGACGAATTCCCTCTCGATCGCGGCCCTCGACCCGGGCGGGTCCCGTCGATTTAACCGTCGCGGTCACGGATTGCAGGTATGGATACGACGGGAACGTCGGGCGTCTTCGCCCGCGAGGTCGACGAGATCGGACGGGCGGTCGAGGTCGGGTTCGCCGGCGGCCGCGTCATTTCGGTGTCGTTCCCGACGACGGCGCCGGCGGACGCGGCTGCGGACCACGACCTGCTCGACCGGATCGAGGCGTACCTCGCGGGCGAGCGAGACGCGTTCGACGGCGTCGCCACCGGGCTCACGGTGCCGACCGACCGCCGGGAGGTCCTCGAAGCGCTCGAAACGATTCCGTACGGCGAGGAGGTGTCGGTCAGTCGCTTGACGGGGCTGGCCGCGCTCGATGCCGACGATCCGGACGATCTGGAGTTGGTGACGGACGCCCTCCGAGAGAACCCTATCCCGATCCTCTTCCCGGACCACCGCGTGCAGGGCGGGCCGTACGCCACGCCGGGCGAGGTTCGGGCGGAGCTTCGGCGCGTCGAAGGGCTGTAGCGGTCTGGCGGGCGGTCAGTGTGTTGCTACTCCTGACCGTGTTCCTCGATGTTCTCCCAGACGACGGTCATCAGTTCGCCGGTCTTCTCGACGAGATCCTCGACGGCGTCGTCACAGTCGCCCGGCGCGCAGCCGAGATCGCGGATCGCCTTCGTCGCCGACACGTGATGGACGTGGACGAGATCGTCACCTTCGCGTTCGTAGACGATCGTGGTACAAGGTAACATCCCTGCGAGCGTCGGGTCGATCGAGAGCGCGTCGTACGCGATCTCGGGGTGGCAGACGACGATCAGGGCGGTCCGCTCGACGTTGTCGTGGCCGAGCATGCCCTCGATCATCTGATCGAGTCGGGTGACGCGGACCGTCTCGAAGTCGGCGAGTTCGTGTTCGATCTGTACGAACGGGACCGCGTCGTCGAAGGGCACGTCGAGGGTCGTGTGGAGCGCCTCGTCGGCAGTCGGCGCGGGCGATTCGGCCGCTGTGTCGCTCATGGAGGCGCTTCCGGGGGCGCCGGTAAAAATGATCCGCGCTGCCCAACCGCTGCCGCTACCTCGGACGGAACGCACCCCTTGCCGGACGAGACGGACTTATCGGTCGGACCCGCCTGTCACCGACCATGATCGAACTCAGCCGAGCGGCCTACGACGACATCGTATACCGCGCGTACGGCGGTGGGGAGGCGGAGATCTGTGGCGTCCTCGCTGGCACCCACGGGACCGACGGAGGGGCGAGCGTCGTCACGGAGACCTACGAGGCGGAGAACGTCGCCGAAACCCCCCAGATACGGTACCTGATCGATCCCGAGGAACAGCTCGAACTCATCGAGCGGGTCGAGGACGACGGACTCGACGTAGTTGGGTTCTACCACTCGCACCCGACCGGGCCGACCCACCCGAGCGAGACGGACGCCGCGCGGGCGACGTGGCCCGGCCACTCGTACGTCATCTGCGCGCTCGACGGCTACCCGTTCGTCGGCTCGTGGCGCTGGCGTGGGGACGACGACGGGTTTGAACAGGAGACGGTCGCGGTGCGGAGTGAGCGGTAGGCGTTCGCTTCGGGAACGCGACGCTGGCTCGGAAACGCGACGACGTCCGCGCTACTCTTCGGTGCCGGGCGTCGCGTTCGCGTCGTCCCCGTCGGACTCCCGACGGTCTCGGACCACGAGAACCGAGCCGACCGAGGCGGTCGCGACTCGGTCGCTCTCGTCGCCCAACACGAACGATCGGAACGAGGGCGCGCGTTCCCCCATCACGATTGCGTCGTGGCCGGGGACCGCGTCGATCAGCGCGTCGAACGCCGACCCTTTTGTCGCCCGCTCCGTGGCCACGTCGATCCCTGCCTCGCGGAGTCGGTCGGCTGCGGCTTCTAGCCGTCCGTTGGCCGCGTCGGTGGCATCGGTGGCATCGGTGGCGTCGGTGGCGTCGGTGGCGTCGATGGCGGTGGCGTCGGTGGCATCGATGGTGTCGGCGGCGTCGATGGCGGTGGCGTCGGCGGCGGGAGTTCGCTCTCCGGTCGCGAGGAACAGCGTGACGCCGATGTCGAGATCGCCGACGAGCGCCTCGACGAACGAGAGGACTCGGTCGACGTCAACGTCACCGGAGAGCGACACGAGGATCCGGTCGACGTCGCCAGTCGTTCCGGAGATGGCGAACGCATCCGCATTCACGTCTTCGGCGACCCGCTGGATCGTCTGCTCGCGGTCGTGCGTGAACACGAGGCGGTGGTCGGCCGCACCGCCGGCGGCACGGAATTCCTGGCTGAGATCCGCCAGCGCAGACGTCGCGCGCTCCTCGAACTGGAGCCGAGCCTGATCCGGCGGCGTCTGTTCCGGAAGGACGTGGTAGCCGAGCACCGTCACGTCGACGGTGCCGAGCAGCGACATGAGGCCGGGCGAGATTGTCTCTCCCTCCAGTACCGCGACGGGTACGAGTACGTGTGTCATTACAGTGCCCCCTTGAGTTCCACGTCGCGGGCATAATAGAAGTACCACCCGGCCGTTACGGCGATGACCGCGATCCCGACGGCGATCGAGAGCCGATTCATGAACGCGATCAGCCCGAAGCTGGCGAGCGCGCCGAGGACGGGGATCACCGGGCCGCCGGGCACCCTGAAGTCGGGGTCGTACCACTCGGGTCGGTCCCGGCGGATGGAGACGAGCGCGACGCACATCAGCCCGTACATGATCAGGTGGAGGAAGGAGGCAACCTCGGCGAGCAGCTGGACCTGTCCGGTCGCCGCCAGGACGACGATCGGTCCGCCGGCCATGCCGAGCGCTACGTGTGGTGTGCCGTATCGCAGGTTGATCCGACTCGCCCGCCGCGGGAGAAGCGCGTCCTTCGAGACTCCGTAGATCGCCCGCGAGGTGCTGAGGATCGACGCGTTCGCCGACGACATCGTCGCGAGCAGCCCGCCGACGATGATCACGAGCGCTCCGGCCGGACCGAGGAGCGCTCGGCCGACCTCGACCATCGCGGTCTCGCCGGCGGCCAGCAGCGTGTCCCGGGTGAAGATGTTCGTCGCGACGAAGATGGTCAGCACGTAGAGGACCGTAACGATCACCACGGAGCCGACCATCGCGAGCGGGAGATTCCGTCCGGGGTCCTTCATCTCTCCGGCCACCGTCGCGATCTGTGCGAACCCGAGGTAGGAGGTGAACACGAGAGCGGCGACCGAGAGGATCGGTACGGCTTCCCAGACGTCCGCGGCCTGTCCCGGCGGCGTGTCGACGGCGACGACCCCGAACGCCTCCAACAGGCCGAACCCGAGGAATACGACCAGCATCGAGAGCAGCAGCGCGACGATGCCGTTCTGGAGCTTCGCGGCGTTCTCGGTACCCGTGACGTTCAGGACCGTGAACGCGACTCCGGCGAGGACGGCGATGACGGAGACGATCGCGTTCGGACCGACGCCGACCGTGATCCCAATCTGAGCGAGCGCGTCGAGCGCGTAGAACCCGAGCCCGACGAGGTAGAAAGCCGTCGCGAACACCAGCCCGAGCCACAGCGACAGCCCGATGACGGTTCCGGGGAGCGTCCCGAGCCCTCGCGAAATGAAGTAGTAGCCGCCCCCGCTCCGCGGCATCGCCGTCGCCAGCTCCGAGGTCGGGAGCGCGACGAGGAGCGCGATCACCCCGCCGACCGCGAACGAGGCGGTCGCTGCCGTCCCAATCTCCCCGCCGGCGAGCCCGGGGAACACGAAGATCCCGGCCCCGATCATCGTCCCGATTCCGATTGCGAGGCCCCCCGTCAGCCCGATGGTGCGTTCGAGCTCGGCGCCCTCGGTGATCGTCGCCTCGTCGGTCTCGACGACGGTCTCCGCGACCGGAGCGTCACCGTCGAGGTTGCGACCGCTCGGCTCGTCGGTCATGTGTCTGGGTTCGGACAGTCGGTTGATAAGCGTTAGCGGCGAGGCGGCGGTTGAGCAGACGTGGCCGAGCCGATGTCGGGTCGTGATCGCTCAGTCGCTCGCTTCGATCTCCGGCTCGGATTCGTCGTCGTCGCCGATGTCGATGGCGCAGGAGGCGGAGTACTCCACGTCGTGGACCGACTCGATGGCGGGGTCGTCACCGCAGACGGGGCAGTCGTCGCGCTTGGGGATCTCCACCTTGTCGAACTCCATGTCGAGCGCGTCGAAGAAGAGCATGGAGCCGTCGAGCGTCTCGCCCTCGCCGATGATGTGTTTGACCGTCTCGGTCGCCTGCAGGCAGCCGACGGTACCCGGGAGGACGCCGAGGACGCCCGCGGTCGAGCAGTTCGGAACCATCCCCGCCGGCGGCGCCTCGGGGAACAGACAGCGGTAACACGGCGAGTCCTCGCCGCCCGCGAACGTCGTCACCTGCCCCTCGAACTTGAAGATGGAGCCGTGCGAGAAGGGGACGCCGGCGAGCGTACAGGCGTCGTTGACGAGGTACCGGGTCGCGAAGTTGTCCGTCCCGTCGACGACGAAGTCGTAGCCGGAGATGAGCTCCTCGATGTTGTCGGCGGTGACCCGCATTTCGTGTTTTCGCACGTCGATGTCCGGGTTGAGCTGCGCGACGAAGTCGGCGGCGGAGTCGACCTTCTTGCGCCCCACGTCGTCGTTCCCGTGGATGACTTGTCGCTGGAGGTTCGACAGCTCCACCTCGTCGTCGTCGGCGATCCCGATGGTGCCGACGCCGGCGGCCGCGAGGTACTGGATGATCGGCGCACCGAGCCCGCCCGCGCCGAGCACGAGCACCTCGGCGTCGAGCAGGGCCTTCTGGCCCTCGGGGCCCACGTCGTCCATGATGATGTGTCTGGAGTAGCGGTCGAGCTGGGTGGGATCGAGGTCGAGATCGCTCATTGTCGCCCCTTACCGCCGGGAACGCATAAGCCGGCCGTCCACCGGAGGTACTGCCGCCTTCTCGGAGGTGCGAGCGCGGCGCACGACCGGCCGACCCCTTCATCTGCCATCGCCCAGACGACGGCGACACCCGAACTGATCCGTTCATCGCCTCTCAGAACGCGTATTAGACGGGGGTGGAGCTTGCCGTCGGCGGGTTCCTTTTTGAGATGGATGGCGAATCGGGCGTATGGCAACGATCAAACTGCCGGCCGTGCTGGTCGGAGGGTCCTCGACCTCCGAGGTCGACGTCGACGGCGAGACGGTCCGCGAGCTGTTCGAGAACCACGCGGACGAACACGGCTCAGAACTCAGAGACAGCGTGATCAAAGACGGCGAGATCAAGGAGTTCATCAACGTGTACGTCGAGGGAACGCCCGTCGACAGCCTCGATGCGGAAGTGCCCGACGACGCGCAGGTCCGAGTCATCCCGGCGGCCAGCGGCGGGCAGTAGAAGCTCTGCGGCGACGAGGTTTCTTCGCTTATAAGTACTCCTCCCAGAGCGGGATGTCCGCGTACTTGTCGCCGCGGTCACACAGCATGAACACGACCACGTCGTCGTCCGCGAGGGCGCCGGCCTCGTCGAGTCCCGCGACCGCCGCCGCACCGCCGCCCGCGGACGTGCCCACGACGAACTGGTCGTCGACCCGGAGATGCTCTCGGATCGTCGCCTCGTCGTGTTGGCCGGGATCCGCGATCTCGATCTCGCGGTTCAGGTAGCGTTCGCGGAGGGCCCGAGCGCGGTCGTACGCGTCCGAGGTCGTGACGTACTCTGTCCGGTCGAGGGCCGACTCGTCGTACGTGTCGGGGTGGTAGTGGTCGCCCGATTTGAGGTATTTCAGCCCGTCGATGGCGTGGAGCTGTTCGTCGGGCTCGAAGCCGACGATCTCGACCGCGCCGTCGCTGAGGTCGGTCAGCCCGCGACCGGTTCCGGTGATCGTTCCCCCGGTACCGACGCCGGCGACGAAGTGGGTCACCTCGCCGTCCGTCGCCCCGTAAATCTCTCGAGCGGTCGTGCGCTCGTGGGTACCGGGGTTGTCGGGGTTCTCGTACTGGTTCGGCCGGAAGTACGCCTCGGGGTCTTCGGCGATGATCTCCTCGCAGCGCTCGATGACGGCGTCGTAGCCGAGATTGGCGTCGACGAAGTGGATCTCCGCGCCGGCGTCGCGGACGGCGTCGACCTTCCCGCCCGCGGCGTTGTCGGGCATGACGATCTCCACGTCGTAGCCCCGGGACCCTGCGAGGCGCGCGATCTCGCTGCCGGTGTTGCCGGAGGTCGGCTCGATCACGGTGACGCCGGGATCGAGGTCGCCGCGTTCCTCGGCACCGTCTATCATTCCCTTCGCGATCCGCGATTTGATCGACCCCCCGCCGTGCGGGGCGTCGTAGAGGTTGAACCACTCGGCTTTCGCGTACACGTCCGCGTCCGACTCGATGTCGAGATCGAGCTTCACGAGGGGCGTCTCGAAGATCGTCGATTCGTCGACGGCGTACTCGCTCATGCGTCCCGTAGATCGCTGTCCGATAAGAGTCCGACGGAAACGGCGTTCTCGGTGGCTACCGCGGTCGTGCGCGACGATCCCCGTCAGAGATACGGGAGATGTCTGCCGGTCACGAAAGCCGTTACCCCGTCACGGACGTACCCGTGCCCATGAGTCAACCATCGTGGGACGACGTCGTCGAGATGCCCGACGAGCTCGACGACGAGACCGCCGAGGCGCTCTTGGCAGACGCGACCGAGGTACAGGACATGACCGGCGAGGTGTGCCCGTACCCGCAGGTCGAGGCGAAGAAGGGCATCGCGGGGCTCGACGCGGGCGACGTGCTGGTCCAGAAGACCGACCACGTCCCGAGCACGGAGAACGTCCCGAAGGCGGTCGGCGACGACGCGACGGCGAAGGTGTGGAAATCGGGCGACGGTCGCTACCGCATCTTCCTGCGGAAGGAGTAATCATGGTCGAAGAACTCACCCCCGACGAAGTCAACGAGCGAGTCCAGACGGGCGACATCCGCGTCATCGACACGCGACCGCCCGCACAGTACGAGCAGGGCCACATCCCCGGCGCGATCAACGTCCCGCTGGGCGATCTCCCCTCCCAGGTCCCCGACATCGAGTGGGACGACACCGACGTGGTCTGTGCGTGTCCAGTCGGCCAGTCGTCGAAGCAGGCGGCGATGTTGATCAGCAGCTACGAGGGCGTCGAAGAGGACGTGCTCGTCGCCAGCATGGCCGGCGGCTACGAGGAGTGGGACTTCGAACTGGAGACCGGCGCGCCCGCGGACGCCTGAGCGGCGATCGGTTTTTTCGCAGCTGACCCATTTTGGAGTGGCTTCATAGCGGGATGCTGTGAACCCTTGAGAGCCGGATGTTTATAAGTGGTCGAGCGGCGTCGACGCTGGTTTATTAGTGAGACGCGGTACGGTGGCGCGCCTCCGAGCGGCCGACAGCCGCGAGGAGCCCGCGAGGAGCCCGCGAGGGAGTCGGTCGCCCGTAGCAACGCAGAGGGCGGCCGACGAGGCTGGGGAGGTGTGAGGCTGCGGTCCCGCGAGCAACGCGAGCGGGAGCATGGAAGTCGCAGCCCGCGCAGCGAAGCGAGCAGGATCGTCTTCCGGCGGTGCTGTGCGGTGCGGGGTGGGACTCAAAGGGGCAGTCGCCGGCGGCTTTGCCGCCGGCTGGGGCTTTGGAGGTCTTCAGCGTCGATCTTCCGGTAATCGTTTATAAGTGGCTGGCTAGTGCTTCAAGTAACCTTACAGCCCTGGAACACCTCGTGTTACCGTCTCAGTCGACGAATCTGAACCCGATCGCGAGTCCTATTTAAATCGCGCAGCCGACCTCGCGGTACATGTAGTGGGTCATCACGTAGACGCCGAGGATGATCCCCGCGCCGGCGATGAAGGAGTGTACCGACAGCAGCGCGATCCCCGAGAAGAGGTTCGCGATGTTGCAGCCGGCCGCGAGCCGCGAGCCGACGCCCATCAGGAGCCCGCCGATCGCGTAGTTCGGAACCCGGTTCAGCTTCGGCTTCCGGATCCGGAAGTCGCCGGAGGCGTACGCGGCGACGAACGAGCCGACGATCAGCGACGCGATCATCACCATGTCGATGGTCAGCGAGATGTTGCCGTCGCGGAACAGGATCGACCCCCAGTAGTCGACGCTCGCCACGTCGAATCCGGCCCCCGCCAACAGGTAGCCGGCCCAGCGCGCCTCGCTGCCGGTGATCGCCCAATGGCCGTGCACGTAGAACCAGAGGCTCGCGACGAGCGCCATCGCCACGCCCGCGGTCCGCGCGTCCCACGAGTCGCGGAGCCGGACCGTCACCGGCCGGTCGTCGCTGGCGAGCGCACGACCGTATTCGACGGTGCCGTCGGCGATGCCGCGCAGCCCGAGCGAGACGGCCGAGAGCGTCCGGGAGGCGCCGATCGCCGCCTGTGCGCGGGTGTCGGTCCCCACGCCGGTCCCGCCGGAGGGGTCGTCGGGGAGCTGACTGCGACCCTTCACGAACGCGTACGCGAGGGTGCCGAGCGCGACGGCGCCGACCCCGATAACCGCCGGCGAGAACGGCAGGGAGAGGTACAGCGTCTGCCCCTCGAACGGGTTCAGCGTCTGGAAGTAGTACGTCTCGGCCACGGGGAACGCGAACGCGAAGAGGACGTAGCCGACGAACATGAACAGGAGGACGAGCCAGAACTGGAGGTACCCCTGTCCCGCGCGGTAGAGGGTCCCGGACGCGCAGCCGCCGGCGAGGGTCATCCCGAGCCCGAAGACGAACCCGCCGAACAGCGATCCGAGCCCCCACGCGGGCGTCCAGAAGCCGCGGAAGTAGCCGAACGTCGCTTGCACGCTCCAGAACACGGTCATCACCGCGATCCCGACGAGCAGCCCCTTCAGCACGCGGGTGTCTTTGAACGCGACGAAGTCGCGGAAGGCGCTGACGAAACAGAACCGCGCCTTCTGGAGCAGAATTCCGAAGGACAACCCGACCGCGATGGAGACGCCGACGTAGGCGACGGGCGACAGCAACATTACCGGAACTCACCGCACCCGCACGTAAAGCGTCGCTGGAGACGGTAACGGCTCCCTCGGGTCGGAGGAAGACGCAACACTCGCCGCTACGCGACACACGGGGCAACGAACGGGGCGTCCGGGGGGCCTTTAGCCGCGAGACGCGTCGCCCGGGTATGAGCGACGACTGCGGTTGCGGGACGACCGACGCGGACTCGCGCCCCTCGGAGGGGGCGGTGGGTCCGCGTCCCGCGAAGGGGAGTGACCTGGCGAACGACGACCGCCGAAACCCCTTCGCCGAGGGGATCGACCGGCGGCGCCTGCTCCGAACGTCCGGCGTCGTCGGCGCGACGACCGCGCTCGCGGGCTGTTCCGGGGGCGGAGGTGGGGGAGGCGACGGAGACGACCCCCAGCCGACGATGTTCGTGTTCAACAACGGGGACCGAACCGTCAGCGTGATCGACACCGAGTCGGACGAGCTGGTCACCTCCGCGTTTCTCGGGACGACCGCCTCGTTTCCAGCCAACCAGTACTCCACCGGGATCGACGCCGACCACGACGTGCTCTGGCTCAACGTCTCCGGCGGCGTCCGGGGGATCGACCAGCGAACGCTGGAGGAGGTCGCGTACGTCGAGACCGGCTACGGTCCGAACTACCCGAACGTGACTCCCGACGGCGACCACCTGCTGATCGCTTCGGGCGGCACCACCGGGATGGAGCCCGAGGGCGACGAGAACCACGCGATCTTCCGCGTCGACGCCGACCGCGACAGCGACACCTTCGGCGAGGTGACCGCGCAGATCGAGACCGGCTACGTCGGCCCCTGCGACATGACGCTCGGGCCCGACGGCGACTACGCGTTCGTCGTCGACGTGGCCGACGAGGCGATCCGCGTGTTGACCGTCGACCCGTTCGAGACGGTCGCGCGCGTCGGCTCGGGCGAACCGGTCACCGAGGGGAACGTCCTCCCGTTCATGTGTACCGCCGCATTCGACGGCGAGTACCTCCTCGTCGAGAACGGGGAGGGGACGCTCGGCGGCGACCCCGAGGTGCCCCGCGAGGGCTCCGAGAGCCTGTGGGACATCTCCGACCCCGAGAACCCCGAGGAGGTCGGGAAGATCACCCGCGACGACGGACTGCCCGGTGCGCCGGTCACGAGCGAGGTGTCCCCGGACAACGAGGCCGCGTACCTCCTCATCCCCGGCGAAGGCGTCGGTGTGATCGACTTGAAGAGCTTCGAGTACGAGGCGACGCTGGACGTAGGCGGAAGCAGTATCTCCGCGTCGTGGGGGCCGAACCGCGAGAAGCTGTACGTCCCGGTTCAAGACGCCAACCAGGTCGCCGTGATCGACCACGCGAGCCGCGAGGTCGTCGAGACGATCGGGGTCGGCGAGGCGCCCACGGGTGCCGCCGCCGGTACCGTCCGCCCGGAGAGCGACGCGGTGTCGCGGGTGCAGGCGTCGCTCGCCTCGCTCGGGATCACGTTCGGTGAGATGGAGGCGTCGTGGTGCATGGACGACCACTGCTACTGTGGATAGATGACGCGAGAGACACCGAACGCCGACGGCGACGCGGAGAACGCGACCCGCCGCGGCCTGCTTCGAGCCGCCGCGGGCGCGACCGTCGCGGGCGCGGCGAGCACGGCCGGCTGTCTCAGTGTCACCACCCCCGCAGACGTGGCGGCGCGAAACGACGTGTCGGGGAACGTGGCGCATTTCGTCGGGCCGAGCTGGCTCGCCGACAACCGCGAAGACACCGTCGTCCTCGACGCGCGCGACCCAGAGCGGTTTCGTGAGCAGCGAATCTACCGGGCTCGGCGCGTGCCGTTCGACGCGATCACGGCTCGCGAGGCGACCGACGATGTCGGGGAGGGAGACGTGCCAGACACCGACGCGATCGCGTCCGCGTTCGGCGAGATCGGCGTGACCCCGGACGACGACGTGCTCGTCTACGGCGCGAGCGTGGGGTCCCGCGTCACTCGCGTCGCGTTCGCGCTCGCCGCGGTCGGCCACGAGGGGTCGATCCGCGTCCTCAACGGCGGGCTCTCCGCCTGGAACGGTCGACTCGGGACGGGGTCGCGAGATCGCGTCTCGCCGACAGAGTACGAGCCGGACCCCGCGGCGTCGACGTGGGTCACTCGCGAGTGGCTCGCCGACCGGATCGGGACGTTCAACGGGGACGGTCCGGGGCTCGTCGACGTGCGCGTGCCGGAGGCGTACCTCGCCGCCGCGGGTTCTGACGCCCTCAACGCCGACCACGACCGACACGGCCACCTCCCGGGCGCGGTCGACGTGCACTGGGTCGGCAACGTCGCGGGCCGGCGGATGACCGATCCGGGCCGGCTCGTCCGGCTGTACGAGGTCGACGCTGAACTGGACCGGAGCGAGCCTGTCGTCGTCTACGGCGACGACAACGTGGACCCGACCTCGACGTGGCTGACGCTGAAGGCGATCGGCTTCGAGGACGTGCGGCTGTACGACGGCGGCTTCGGCGAGTGGGCGAACGTCGAGGGCGACCGCGGCCGATACCCAGTCGAGACGGCGACGAACGTCGTGATCGAGACGGAGGGAAGCGTCGGCGGCGATGACGACGGCGGCGACTTCTCCTGTACGGGATGACCGGGTGGGACAAGCAGAGCGACGCCCCCTCCCCCGCCGACCGCGTTCTCGCGGTCCCCTGCGAGGGCGACGACCTCCTGGCGCTGTTCGCGCTCGACACGGGAGAGCGGCTCGGTGAAGTCCCGGTCGGGAGCCATCCGGTCCACGCGACGACGTGCCGCGGGCGGACCGTCGTCGCGACCATGGGCGACCGAGCCGTCACCGCGGTCGACGCGAGCGGCGAGGTGACCCAGATTGAGACCGGTGTGTTGGGGCCGTCGCACTTCGCGGCCGCGAACGGGGAGTTGTACGTCTCCTGCTCCGCCGGCGACGCCCTCGCCGTTATCGACTCCGAGCGCCTGACGCTCGTCGACCGCGTCGCGGTCGGCGCGGAGCCGCACGAGGTCGCGGTCGCCCCGGACGGCGACCGGCTCTACTCCGGGAGCCGCCGCGAGGGCGTCGTCGACGTCGTCGACACCGAGCGCCACGAGCGGATCGGCGCGATCGACGCCGGCCCGGACGCCCGGGTGCAGGGCGTCGCGCTCTCGCCGGACGGGGACAGGGGATACGCGGTCGACCAGCGCGGCGCGCGGGTTGTCGCCTTCGAGACCGGTGACAATTCGGGTTCTCTCTCCGTCGAAGAGCCGATCCACGCCGAGGCCGCGGTCGGCGCCGACCCGTACGACCTCGTCGCGACCGGTGACCGGGTGTTCGTCCCCGGCCGCGGCGACGGTGTCGTCCACGAGTTCGACCGGGAGTTGGATCCGATCGCGGTCCACGACGGGTTCTCCCGCCCTGTCGACGTTCTCGAAGTCGCCGACGACTGGTGGGTGCTTGACGCGAGCGCCCCGCGACTTCGGTCGCTCGACGGCGCGGTCGTCGAGACGTCGGCGCCCGGACTGGTCGCAACCCCTGTGAGTGGCGGTCGAATCGCCATCTCGCACTACGACGACGACCGCGTCTCTCTCGTCGACGTCGAGTCAGGGACCGTCTGGACGGCGAAATCGCCGGCGTACCCGTTCGGATCGGTCGTGGTGTGAACTCCCCCGCCCTACTCGCTCACGGCTTCGCCGTTCGCTTCGTTGAGGTCGGAGGCTCCACCTTGCATTCGCTGAGCGTCACCGATCGTGGGGAGCCCTACCGGAGTCGCGCGAGCCGTTCTCCGGCCCGGTCGTGCGTCTCGTCCGTCAGTGCGGAGTTTGATGACGACGGATCCCGTTATTCGGCCCATGCAGGAGTTCGACTTCCTCGTTATTGGGTCGGGATCGGGACTGGACGTGGCGAACGCGATGGCCGGGCAGGGGAACTCGGTCGCGATCGTCGAGGAGGGGCGGCTCGGCGGCACCTGTCTCAACCGCGGTTGTATTCCCTCGAAGAAGCTCCTGTACCACGCGGATGTGATGAAGACGGTCCAGCGGGCCGGGGAGTTCGACATCGACGCCGAGGTGAACGGCGTCGACTTCGCGGAGATCGTCCGGACGGTCAACGAGGACGTTTCGGGCAGCTCCGAGTCGATCCGAAAGGGCCTCACGTCCTCTGACGCCCACGACCTGTTTTCGGGGACCGGGCGGTTCGTCGACGACCGCACGGTCGAGATCGTCGACGGCGACGACGAGGGTGCGACGCTGCGGGCCGACACCGTCCTGATCGCCACCGGCACGCGCCCCTCGATCCCGCCGATCGACGGGATCGAGGACGTGGACTACCTCACGAGCACGGAGGCGCTCCGGCTGGAGACGGCGCCGGACCACCTCGTCATCGTCGGCGGCGGGTACATCGCGGCCGAACTCGGCCACTTCTTCGGGACCTTCGGCAGCGACGTGACGATCGTCGGCCGGCGCGAGAACCTCCTCCCCGAGGCGGACGAGGCGGTCGGCGAGGCGTTCACCGACCGCTACGCCGACCGCTTCGACGTGTACTCCGGGTACGAGGCCGTCGCGGCCGACGAGTCCGGCGGCGAGGTGACCGTCGAGGCTCGGCCGTACCCCGAGGCGGAATCGGTACGCGCGGGCGGCGAGACGGTCGGCGCTCCCGAGGATGCCGAGGACGTGACCGTCGCGGGCGACGCGCTGCTGGTCGCGGCGGGTCGCCGCCCGAACACGGACGCGCTGAACCTCGACGCGACGGGCGTGGAAACCGACGCGGACGGCTTCGTCGAGACCGATGAGTACCTGCAAACGGACGCCGAGGGCGTGTGGGCGCTCGGCGACGTGGTTGGCGAGTACCTGCTGAAACACAGCGCGAACCACGAGGCGAGAGCCGTGATCCGGAACCTGCTCGGCGATGAACCGGAGCCGGTCGACTACAGCGCGATGCCGTTCGCGGTGTTCGCCTCGCCCGAGGTCGCCGGCGTCGGCGCGCGCGAGCAGGATCTCCGGGAGTCGGACGCTGAGTACGCCACCCGCACCTACGCGTACGACGAGACGGCCCGCGGGAGCGCGATGCACGCCGAGGGGTTCGTGAAGGTCCTCATCGATCTGGACGGCAACATCGAGGGCTGTCACATCGTCGGCCCCGAGGCGTCGAACCTGATCGAGGAGGTCGTCGTCGCGATGACCGCGGGATCGGGGACCGTCGCGGACATCCGCGACGCGGTCCACATCCATCCCGCCCTCTCCGAGGTCGTCGACCGTGCCTTCTCCGGGCAGTTCTCGCGCGGCGGCGGCGGACACGACCACCACCACCATTCGTAACACGTCATCGCATGGCGACTCGGCGTCGGCGACACACATCCGCGGGTGGGTTTTGTACGGGGGGCGTTTATAAGAGAGTACGATGGCAAAAGCAGCAATCGTGATTCTCGCTGGCAACGAATCGCACGCCGACTACGGTCGCCTCGCGAACGGACTGGAGGCCGCCAAGGAGTTCGCCGAGACCGAGGGCGACGAACTCGAACTCATCTTCGACGGCGCCGGGACCCAGTGGATCCCGGAGCTCGAAGACGAGGAGAGCGACTACCACGAGCTGTATCAGGCGGTCCGCGACGACGCCGCGGTCTGCGACTACTGTTCCGGCGCGTTCGGCGTCGAAGACGCCGTCGCCGACTCCGGACTCGTCACCCTCGACGAGTACGACGGACACCCGAGCGTCCGCTCGCTCGTCGACGACGACTACGAGATCATCACGTTCTGAGCGGCCGCCGGCTTATCCGGCCGAATCTCCACCCCGACTAGATCTCGAAGTCGGGCGTGTCGAACGCCCCCTCGTCGGACTCCACGTCGTACCCCTCGATCGCCGTGAGCGCCAGGTCCAGCGTCGCCTCGGTGTTCCAGCGACCGGTGTTGATCGCCAGATCGTAGATGGAGCGGTCGGACAGATCGATCCCGTAGTACGACTGGTAGCGCTGCTCTTCGATCACCTCGCGGACCTGCATCTCCGAGGTCATCTCTTCGCGGTCGAGGGTACGGTCGGCGCGCACCCCGTCGGGCGCGTCGAGCCAGATCCGGATGTCGGCGCGGTTGCCGGCGATCCAGCCGGCGAGCCGCGATTCGAGGACGAAGGCCTTGTTCGCGGCCCCCCACTTCTCGGCGATCCGACGGAGCCGCTTGTCCAGCGCACGGTCGATCTCCTCGGACTCGCCGGCCTTCGCGATCAACTGCGAGAGGCTCATGTCGCGCTCGGCGGCGATCTCGCGGAACAGCTCGCCGCCGGAGACGTAGCCGCAGTCGAGTGCGGCCGCGATCCCCTCCACCAGCGTCGTCGCGCCGCAGCCCGGCGGCCCCGAGACGGTGACGAAGAGGTTTCGGTCGATCTCCCGTTCTGCCGCCACCGAGGTTCCACTCATATGTGCCCCGCCACGGGCGGACTCCGGATAAACGGGCCGGTTCACGCGAACTGACCCGCATTCGCGCGAACGCGGAGCGCCTCCGCGTCGAACCCGACGTAACCGATTTCCCGCACCGCGCCCAGAGACCGACAGTGAGCGAACTCACGGACAGCGGCTCGGACGGGGAGGGTGGTGCCGAGCCGTCGGCGCGAGCGCTCCTCCGCGAGGCGCTCGCGGGCGAGGACGCGCCCGCCGTCGAATTCGACCCGGAGACGGTCCCGATATCCGACGCCGACGTGCTCGACCGGCTCTCGCCGCCGGTCCGCCGCTGGTGGGTCTCGGAGTTCGCGGCGCACGTCGGCGAGAACGGCGGTCTGTTCACGCCGCCACAGCGAGGGGCGATTCCCCGCGTCGACGACGGGGAGAACTGCCTCGTCGCCGCGCCGACGGGGAGCGGGAAGACGCTCGCCGCCTTCACCGCGGTCCTCGACGACCTCTTCGCGCGCGATCGGGCCGGAACGCTGGACAACTCCGTCTACTGTCTGTACGTCTCCCCGCTGAAGTCGCTCGCGAACGACATCGAGCGGAACCTCGAAGCGCCGCTCAATGGGATCGCAGCGGAAATGACCGCTGCGAGCGAGAGCGACGAAGACGAAGAAGTCGATCCCGGCGTCCGCCAAGCGATCCGCCACGGCGACACGAGCAAGGCCGACCGGCGGGCGATGCTGGAGGAGACGCCGCACGTGCTCAACACCACGCCGGAGACGCTGGCGATCCTGCTCAACGCCCCACGGTTCAGGGAGAAGCTCCGCACCGTCGAGTACGTCGTCGTCGACGAGATCCACGCGCTGGCCGGGAACAAGCGCGGGACCCACCTCTCGGCCTCGCTGGAGCGACTGACGGAAATCGCCGACGATTCTCCGACCCGGATCGGCTGTTCCGCGACGGTCGAGCCGCTCGACGAGGTCGCCGACTTCCTCGTCGGCTGCGAGCGCGTCGCCGGCGAGGTGGGCGACCCGGACGGCTTCGCCCCCCGCGACTGCGAGGTCGTGGACGCCAGGTTCGGCCGCGAGTTCGATCTGCAACTCCGAACGCCGGCGGCCGACCTCATCCACACACCTGATTCGGTCGTCACCGACCGGTTCTACGACGCGCTCCACGGGCTGATCGAGGACCACGAGAACACGCTAGTGTTCGCGAACTCGCGGTCGGGCGCCGAACGCACCCTTCGAGAGCTTCGCGAGCGGTTCGGCTACGACGAGTCGGACTCGGGCTGTCACCACGGGAGCCTCGGCGAGGCCCAGCGTACTCGGATCGAGGAGGGGCTGAAGGCGGGCACGCTGGACGTGGTGACCACGTCGACGAGCCTCGAACTCGGTATCGACATGCCGCACCTCGATCTGGTCGTGCAGGTGGGGTCGCCGAAGTCGGTCGCGGCGCTGCTCCAGCGCGTCGGGCGGGCGGGCCACAGCCCCGGCGAGACCGTCGAGGGGCGGATGTTCGCGCTCGACCGCGACGAGCTGGTCGAGTGCGCGGCGATGCTCGCCCGCGCCGAGGAGGGGTTCGTCGACGGCGTGTCGCTCCCCGAGGGAGCTGCCGACGTGGCCGCCCAACACGTCTACGGGATGGCGATCAATCAGATCCGCCCCGACCGGGAGATCCGCGAAGTTCTCCGGCGCGCGCACCCGTACCGCGAGTTCGGGACCGGCGAGTACGAGCGACTCATGCGGTACCTCACCGGCGACTACGAGGGGCTGGCGGAGCGGAACGTCTACCCGAAGGTGTGGCGCGATGCGAACGACCCGCCGGACGGCGAACACCACCACGAGGAGTATCCGGTCGGGGAGACGCTCGTCGGGAAGCGCGGCCGGCTCGCGCGGGTCATCTACATGACCAACGTCGGGACGATCCCGGACTCGTTCGGCTGCGACGTGGTCACCCGCGACGGCGAGGCGGTCGGGACGCTCGACGAGAACTACCTCGACACGCTCGCGCCGGGCGACGTGTTCGCGCTGGGCGGCGAGCGGTTCGCGTTCCGCTACCGCCGCGGCTCAAAGGTGTACGTCGACCGGACCGGCGAGCGCCCGACGGTCCCCACGTGGTACGCCGAGCGGCTCCCGCTGTCGGCCGATCTGGCGGCGGAGGTGCTCGCGTTTCAGGCCGACCTGCTCGACCGACTGGAGCGCGGCGGTCCCCCCGCGGTCCGCGCGTGGCTGCGCGAGCTTCCGATCGACGGGAACTCGGTGCGGGCGATCACTCGGACCTACGACGAGCAGGTCGCGTATGCGGGCGCGGAGAGCGTGTCGACCCCGTCGCGGCTCGCCGTCGAGGAGGTGCTCGACCGCGACGCGTACAAGCGTCGGTTCCACGTCCACGCGACGTACGGCCGGCGGTTCAACGAGGGGCTCTCGCGGCTGGTCGCCGCCGAATGCGCGGCCCGAACCGACGCCGATCCGACGGTCGCGGTCGCCGACCGTGGGTTCAGCCTCGCGCTCCCGTTGAACCGCAAGGTCGACGTAGCGGGGGTCATCCGCGAGCTGGACCCCGAAACGGTCCGCGAGGACCTCCGGGCGGCGCTGCGGGGGACCGACCTCCTCCAGCGCTACTTCCGGATCAACGCGACGCGCTCGCTCATGATCCTCAAGCGGTACAAGGGGTACGAGAAGTCGGCCGCCGAACAGCAGGTGTCCGCGGAGACGCTGCTATCGCTCGCGGAGGGGCTCGACGACTTCGCGGTGATCGAGGAGACGTACCGCGAGCTGTTAGACGACCGGCTCGACGCGCCCCGTATCCGAAAGGTGGCAGAGCGGATCGACGACGGCGACCTCGCAGTCGCCGACCAGACGGTCGACTCGCCGACTCCCCTCGCGTTCGGGCTCGCGACGCTCGTCGACTCGGACGCGGTGCTCGCGGGCGACGAGTCGGCGACGCTCCGGAAGTTCCACGACCGGGTGCGGGCGGCGATCGACGATTCTTAAGGGCTCTCAGCGCTGTTGAAATATATTTAAAGTGATACATACTGCCGCGGCTGTGATCAATACAAGTGAACTAGAACGGTACCCAGAGTTTACTCAGTAGAGGAGTACCTATATCCTATTTTTCCTTAGATGCTGCAGGTGATGGGCTTCGGGCAAATCGCCGTAACACATACGCAATAGTGGATGTTATAATCCCAATTGGTGCACCATACATAATCGCTGTCCCCACACTGGTTAAAAGCCTATAGTCAGGTTGGGGGTTATTAAGCGAAATGACACCATACAGGGTATAGCCGTTCATGATAATGACGGCGACGGCGATGCTCGTCAGTATTCCGTCATTTCGATATGTATGTATTCCTGCCAGGATAATTGCTAATACTGTGACACCAAGTGGACTCATAAATAAAATAGATGATTTTCCCATCTCGAAATTCCCAGCAAGATAGAGTTGACCGAAGAACAAGGCCATGAGAATGACCGAGTACCCGAGATACCGAAGGGATAGTTTCAACGACTTCCCTAGAAGAAATGATACTAGCCGTGGGTCCATTTATATTGATTTGTTCACTGGTTGGATAATATTTTTTTATCAAGAGGCCTCGCGGGGAGTCAGTCAAAACTCTGTCTGAAGAGGGAAATCTGACGGCGTAGAACTCCCCGGCCGCGGCATCTCCAGGGGAAGTACCTCCGGGAGCCCGTCGAGGAGGGACACGGTGTAGTGGAGGAACACGGCGAGCGCGGCGACAGACAGGAGCAGTAAAAAGAGCAGAACCAGCCGCTCGTCGCTGCGCACCGCGGCGCTGGCGTCGGCGACGAACCGCCGGAAAGCCCTGTGCGACTGCATAGACGACGATACGTCTCGCGAGCGCTTAAAAAGGCGGGCGCTTCCCGCCGACGCACTCAAAACGAACCGACTCAGTCGCTCTCGGCGGTCGACGCCCCCGACTGCGACAGCGGCTCCCCGTCGACCGGCTCGTCCGGGTTCGCGTCGACCGCGGCCTCGCTCAGCCCTAGTTGGGCGTCGACAGTGGTGTCCTCGCGCACGTGGACCGTGCCGCGGTGGATCGCGATCGCGTCTGCGAGGTGGAGCCGGACCGCGTTGAGCAGCACGTCGGCTTCGAGGGGCTGCCCGCGGCGCTTGATCTCGGCGACGTCGGCGCCCGGAGGCACGTCGAAGGCACGCTGAGCGATCACCGGCCCCTGATCGAGGTCGGTGGTCACGTAGTGGGCGGTGACGCCGGCGACGCGGACGCCCGCGTCCTTCGCCTGTCGGTACGCCTCCGCGCCGGGGAACGCCGGCAGCAACGAGGGGTGGACGTTGATGATCCGGCCCTCGTAGCGGAAGACGACCTCCGGCGAGAGGATGCGCATGTAGCGGGCCAAGACGATCAGGTCCACGTCGTACTCGGCCAACAGGTCGAGCAGGCGCTCCTCGTCGGTGTTGCCGTTGCCGTCGCCCACGTCGTAGAAGGGCTTGTCGTAGCGCTCCGCGAGCGACCGGAGGTCGCCGCGGTTGCCGACCACGACCGGAATCTCGGCCTCCTCGCCGTCGTCGGCCAGATCGCCCGCGGCCTCCGCCTCCAGGAGGGCCTCGGGCGCGTGCGTCTCCTTGGTGACCAACAGCGCGATCCGGCGGGCGTCCCGGTCGCTCGGGAACCGGACCTGGATGTCCACGTCGAGCTCGCGCCCGAGCTCGGCGAGCGCGCGCCGGAGCTCGCCCCGGGAGGTCTCCATCTCCGAGGCGTCCACGCGGGTCGTCATCCGGAAGACGCCCCCGCGGACCGCCTGATCGAGGTCCTCGATGTTGATTCCCCGCTCGAACAGCAGGGAGGTGACCCGCGCGATGAGTCCGGTCTTGTCTCCTCCGACGACCGTAATTTCGGTCAGTTCGCGGGTCATGCGACGATCACCTCCAGGGGTTCGAGCGGCTGCATACATCCCATCCAGAACGCGGAGGGGTTTGCCCCTTTCGCTCCGTGCCGGCCCTGTCACGTACACGATCGACCGATATATATCCACGAATATGGATATAAAAGGCATTCCAAAACGGTTTTTACACACGACTCCGCACTACCGGACATGACGGCATACACCGCGACGGTGACGGTCCGCCTGAAGCGGGGCGTCCTCGACCCGGAGGCCGAGACGACCCAGCAGGCCCTCGAACGGCTCGGGTTCGAGCTGTCGGACCTCCGGTCGGCCGACCGGTTCGAGGTCGACCTCGACGCCGCCGACGCCGACGAGGCCGCCGATCGCGCCGACGAGATGGCCGAGCGGCTGCTCGCGAATCCGACGATCCACGACTACGAAGTCGCGGTCGCGGAGCGATGACGGTCTCCGTCGTCGAGACGACGCCGATCGTCACCGGCACGGCTCTCGCGGCCGCCCACTCGAGGTGGTCGGCGTGACGGTCTCCGTCGTCCAGTTCGGCGGCTCGAACTGCGACCGCGACGCGGTCCGCGCGCTCGAACACGTCGGCGTCGACGCCGGGCGCGTCTGGCACGAGGACGGGCTCCCCGCCGACACCGAGGGGATCGTCCTCCCCGGCGGGTTCTCCTACGGCGACTACCTCCGCGCCGGCGCGATGGCCGCTCGCGCCCCGATCATGGCCGAGGTCCGCGAGGCCGCCGCCGACGGCGTCCCCGTGATCGGCGTCTGCAACGGCGCGCAGATCGGCTCGGAGTCCGGGCTCACCCCCGGCGCGTTCACCACCAACGCCTCCGCGCGGTTCCAGTGCGAACCCGTCCACCTGCGCGTCGAGCGCGCGGACACACCCTGGACCGCCGCCTACGACGAGGGCGACGTGATCGAGGTCCCCATCGCGCACGGCGAGGGGCGCTTCGAGATCGGCGAGGAGGCCCACGCCGACCTCGTCGCCGACGACCGCGTGCTCTTCCGCTACTGCGACGCCGACGGGAACGTTACCGACGCGGCCAACCCCAACGGCTCTACCGACAACGTCGCCGGCGTCCTCGGCGAGCGTGAGTCGGTCGCCGTCCTGATGCCCCACCCCGAGCGCGCGACGCTCCCCGACCTCGGCCGGAGCACGGACGGTGCGGGAATCTTGCGCGCCTTCGTCTGACTGCTACCTTTTTGCGATCTGCCGCCGAATCCGACCGCATGCAGGCACGCCACATCGATCACGTCAACCTCCGGATCCCCGCTGACGGCGTCGACGACGCCCAGGAGTTCTACGGCGAGAAGCTCGGGTTCGGCATCGAGGACGCGCCGTACGTGGCCGGAGACAAGCCGTTCTTCGACGTGCGGCTGTCCCCGACCGCCGTGATCCACTGCTGGCCGAGCGAAGAGTTCGAGCCGCCGACGGCGACGAACTACGACCACGTCGCCGTCGTCGTCGAGGGTTCGGCCGACGAGATCGAGGCCGAACTGGACGCGGCGGGCATCGAGATCGAGAAGTCGCTCGACGCGCCGCTCGGCGCGACCGGCGAGTCGCCCGCGGTGTACGTTCGGGACCCGTTCGGGTACCGGGTGGAGCTGAAAACGGCGGTGTGAGCGCACGAAGGCCTTGGATCGGACCCACACCGAACCGGTTCGCCCCACCGAGCAACCCTTGTTTCGTTGCGTCCGTTTAAGACCCCCGAGCGACAGGATCGAGTATGAGCGAACAGCAGCCGCGGTCGGAGGGAGACGGCTCCCGAGGCCGCGACGACGCGGACCGGTTCGCGGGCGAGAAGGACGAGAACCTGCGGAGCAGAGACGTGACGGAGGGGGCGGACAAGGCCCCGCACCGGGCGATGTTCCGGGCGATGGGGTTCGACGACGAGGACCTCTCCTCGCCCATCATCGGCGTGCCGAACCCGGCGGCCGACATCACGCCGTGTAACGTCCACCTCGACGACGTGGCGGACGCCGCGATCGAGGGGATCGACGCGGCGGGCGGGATGCCGATCGAGTTCGGGACGATCACCATCTCCGACGCCATCTCGATGGGGACCGAGGGGATGAAGGCGAGCCTCATCTCCCGCGAGGTGATCGCCGACTCCGTCGAGCTGGTCTCCTTCGGCGAGCGGATGGACGCGCTGGTGACGGTGGCGGGCTGTGACAAGAACCTACCCGGCATGCTGATGGCCGCGATCCGCACCGACCTCCCGTCGGTGTTCCTCTACGGCGGCTCGATCATGCCCGGCCAGCACGACGGCCGCGACGTGACCATCGTGCAGGTGTTCGAGGGGGTCGGCGCCTACGCCGAAGGCGACATGAGCGGCGAGGAGCTCGACGATCTGGAGCGGCACGCCTGCCCCGGCGCGGGCTCCTGTGGCGGGATGTTCACCGCCAACACGATGGCCTCTATCGCCGAGGCGCTCGGGATGGCCCCGCTCGGCTCCGCCTCCGCGCCCGCCGAGAACCGGGAGCGCTACGAGGTCGCTGAGCGCGCCGGCGAACTCGCCGTGGACTGCATCGAGAACGACCGCCGTCCCTCCGACATCCTCTCGCGGGAGTCGTTCGAGAACGCGATCGCGCTCCAGACCGCCATCGGCGGCTCCACAAACGGTGTCCTCCACCTCCTCGCGCTGGCCGCGGAGGCCGACGTGGACCTCTCGATCGAGGACTTCGACGAGATCTCGCGGCGCACGCCGAAGATCGCGAACCTCCAGCCCGGCGGGAGCCGCGTCATGAACGACCTCCACGAGATCGGCGGCGTCCCCGTTGTACTCCGACGCCTCTTGGAGGCCGACCTGCTCCACGGCGACGCGATGACCGTCACCGGACGCACCCTCGCCGAGGAGCTGGCGGAGTTGGAGGACCGCGGCGCGCTCCCGGACGACGACGAGATCGAGGCGGACTTCCTCTACACCGTCGACGACCCCAAGCAGGCGGAGGGCGCCATCAAGATCCTCGACGGCAACCTCGCGCCCGAGGGCGCCGTCCTGAAGGTGACCGGCGACGACGCCTTCTACCACGAGGGGCCGGCGCGGATCTTCGAGAACGAGGAGGACGCGATGGAGTACGTTCAGTCGGGCGCGATCGACTCCGGCGACGTGATCGTGATCCGCAACGAGGGGCCGACCGGCGGCCCGGGAATGCGCGAGATGCTCGGCGTCACCGCCGCCGTCGTCGGCGCGGGCCACGAGGAGGACGTGGCGCTGCTCACGGACGGCCGCTTCTCGGGCGGGACCCGCGGCCCGATGATCGGCCACATCGCGCCCGAGGCGGCCGACGGCGGCCCGATCGGGCTCATCGAGGACGGCGACCACGTCACCGTCGACATCCCGGAGCGCGACCTCACGGTCGACCTCTCCGAGGAGGAACTGGCCGAGCGCCGCGAGGAGTGGGAGGCGCCGGCGCCCCAGTACGAGGGCGGCGTCCTCGCGAAGTACGCGCGCGACTTCGCCTCCGCCTCCGACGGCGCGGTGACGAACCCGCGGCTCACGCGGGATTTATAAAGATCGACGAAGCGGCGTTCGAATCCTTATAAACGCACGACCGATCGTCGTTCGGTCACCGCGGTTTTCGCGCTTCGATCGTCGCCGAGACGACGTACTCGCTCGGGTCGCGGTCGTCGTCCCAGTCACGGATGAACGCCTCGCTCTCGGCTTTCGGATCGATCGCGATCTCGATGAACCCCGCGTCCGTGAGCATCGACTCGACTTCGTCGATGGTCGCGGCGCCGGCGACGCAGGCCGAGACCGACGACGGGTCGAGCCGTACGTCGTCGGGGAACGGTGCGGTCTGAACGACGTCGGAGACCGCGAGCCGTCCGCCGGGACCGAGGACGCGGAACGCCTCGCGGAACACCTGCGGCTTCCGCGGCGAGAGGTTGATCACGCAGTTCGAGATGATCGCGTCGACGGATTCGTCGGCGACCGGGAGGTGCTCGATCTCGCCGAGGCGGAACTCGACGGTGTCGGCGTCGTTCTTCTCGACGTTCTCGCGAGCCCGCTCGACCATCTCGGGGGTCATGTCGACGCCGATGACGCGGCCGTCGGGCCCGACCTCCCGCGCCGCGAGGAAGCAGTCGAACCCGCCGCCCGAGCCCAGATCGAGGACGGTCTCGCCGGGTTCGAGGCTCGCGATCGCCGTCGGGTTCCCGCAGCCGAGTCCGAGGTTCGCCCCGGACGCGACGGCGTCGATGTCGTCCTCGTCGTAGCCGAGTCTGCGGGACTCGTCCTCGGGGGTCATCGACTCCGGTGCCGTGTCGCCGCAGCAGGCCGTCGAGCCGCCTGTGTCTCCGGCGGCGTCGACGTCGCCGTCGCAACACGATGACGACGATCCCTCCGTCGCGATGTCGCTGTACCGCTCGCGAACGGCGTGTCGCTGTTCTGCCGCGTCGATCTCGCCACCCTCCGCACTGACGTCGTCGGTCACGACTGCGACCCCGCTTCGATCTCGTCGGTCGATCGCCTCTCGTCGGCGGATCCTGTCTCACCGGCTGATCGCGTCTCGTCGAGGAGCGCCAGCAGTCGTTCGGCTCGCCCGGTCGCGTCGTAGTACCGCCAGCGACCCTCCTTGCGCCGCGTGAGGAGCCCGGCGTCGTACAGCCGCGAGAGCGCCTGACTGACTGCTCCCTGACTCATGCCGAGCGCCGGCTCCAGCTCGCAGCCGCAGGTGCCGCCCT